>Ga0209773_10000396_pt1 | contig 14029 bp, 14 predicted proteins | sample BogFormECP14_OM1_FD_188244 | JGI IMG/M metagenome (GOLD analysis project Ga0209773, IMG submission 188244) | Bog forest soil microbial communities from Calvert Island, British Columbia, Canada - ECP14_OM1 (SPAdes) (version 2) | ecosystem: Environmental > Aquatic > Freshwater > Wetlands > Bog ... | reverse complement strand
GTAACATATTGAAATTATTGGCGCGCCCGACAGGATTCGAACCTGTGGCCTCTGCCTTCGGAGGGCAACGCTCTATCCAGCTGAGCTACGGGCGCCTTGACGGCTTGGACCGCCGAACGCTCCTCTTAACCGGATTCGGTCCGGAAGGGAAACCCGGCTGGCGGGCGTCGTGTCAGGCAGCGATCCGGCCGGTCACGCTCGCAAACGCTCGCGCCAGGGCGCGCTGCCCGCGGCGCAAACCCGCTCCAACGTCCCCGCGAGGGCGCGGAGGTCAACCGGCTTGACGAGGAAGGCGTCAAATCCCGCCGCCATGCAGGAGCGCCGGCTTTCGTCCAGCGCGTTGGCGGTCAGCGCGACGATCGGCGTCGGCGACCAGCCATAAGACGCCTCGAGCCGCCTGAGGCGCCGCGTCGCCTCGTAGCCGTCGAGTCCCGGCATCTTGAGATCCATCAGGATGACGTCGAACGGGCGCGACGCGAGCGGGGAAACGGGCGAGGCGAGACGCAGCGCCTCCTCGCCGTCGATGGCGCGCGTGACCTCGAAGCCCAACCGGCGCAGCGCTTTTTGCGCGATCAGGGCGTTGATGTCATTGTCCTCGGCGATGAGGGCGCGTCGCGCCGGCGCCGAGCGCGGCGCAGACGCCGCGACCGGCGGCGGATCCCAGGCCGCGCGCTCGAACAGCGAACGCGCCCGGACCGGCTTCACCAGCCAGCCGTCGAAACCCTTGAGCGCCGTCTGCCCGAAGGCCCGCCGTTCGAACGGCGAAAACAGGAGCAGGCTGCGCTTGACCCCGGCCGCGCGCGCGGCCTGAGCCAGCCGATTGGTCGCCTCGGGCCCGAGGGCGCAATCGACAATGACGAGGTCCGGCGCCGGCGCGCGGCTCAGCGCCTTGAGACCGGAGCTAACGCCGTCGGCGCGTTCGACGCTAACGCCCGCCTCCGTGAGTCGCGCGCCGATCGCCGGGGCCTCGAACGGCGAATGGGCGATGATGAGGGCCCGCGCGCCGTTAAGGACCTGCGCCCTGATCTCAACCGCGCCGGCCGGCTCGAGCGCGGCGCATTCCGGCGCGCTGACGGCGAAGGCGAAGATCGACCCTCCGCCGGGATTGTCGGCCAGCGTGAGTTCGCCGCCCATCAGGCGTACGAGCTCGCGCGAAATCGTCAGGCCAAGCCCCGCGCCCTCGAAGCGGCGGGCGTGCGAGCCGTCGCCCTGCTCGAAACTGTCGAAGATCGCCCCCCGGCGGTCGGCCGGCACGCCGGGACCGGTGTCGGTGACCGAGAACAGCGCCTCGCCCCGAGGGCCGCGCTCGACCGCGACGCAGACGCCGCCCTGATCGGTGAACTTGACCGCATTACCGGCGAGATTGGTGAGAACCTGGCGCAGCCGCAGGCCGTCCGCGCGCACAAAGCGCGGCGCCGCGGCGCTGAAGGACGCGGCGATCTCGACGCCTTTGCTCTGGGCGCGCGGCGCGAGCAATTCAACCACTCCCTCGACAAGCTTGCGCAGATCCACGGTCTCGTCGATGAGATCGAAATGGCCGGCCTCGATCTTGGAAAGATCGAGGATTTCGTCGATCAGCGCGATCAGCGCGCCGCCCGAACTGCGGATCGCTTCGACGTAGCTCGCGTTCTCGGGATTAAGCGCCGCCTCCCGCAACAGGTCGGCCATGCCGAGGATGCCGCTGATCGGGGTGCGAATCTCATGGCTCATCGTCGCCAGAAAGCGCGATTTGGCCTCGTTGGCCGCCTCGGCCCGATCGCGCCCGGCCGCGGCTTCCTTCAGCCGCCAGAGTTCGTCGCGCAAGCCTTCATTCTCGGCGGCGATGCGCGCCGCGCGCGCTTCCGTTTGTTGCCGGGCGCGGACCACCGCGGCGGCGAGCGCGACCGCCAGCGCCATCATCGCGCCAGCCTGAAGGCTCAGCGCGTGAACGGCGATATCGGCCAGACCGGCGCCCAAATCCATCAGAGATCCCGCTTAGCCCGGCCTCGCGCCGATCGGCTTTACGCTCCATGGTTTCAGGCGGCGGTTGAGAATCCTTTGCAGAATTCGGACGAATTGTCCGCTTTTGCGCCAATTCGCGCCGCTTACGCCGCGGCGGCGGCGCGGTCGGGCGCGCCGCGATAGGAGAGCGCCTCCGCGAGGTGGGCGCGCCGGGTCGGACCGCCGCCGTCGAGGTCGGCGAGCGTCCGGGCGAGCTTGAGCACCCGATGATAGCCGCGCGCCGACAGGCGCAGCCGCTCGGCGGCGTCGCGCAGCAGCGCCAGGCCCGATGCGTCAGCTTCGGCGATCTCCTCGACGATACTGGCCGGCGCGCGGGCATTGCAGACGACGCCCTCGAGTCCCAGCTCGGCATAGCGCGCGAGCTGGATCTTGCGCGCCGCGCCGACCCGGGCGGCGACCTCGCCCGAGCCCTCGCGCGCCGGCGGGGTCATGAGATCGGCGGCCGACACCGAGGGCACGTCGACGACGAGATCGAAGCGATCGATGAGCGGGCCGGACAGGCGGCCGAGATATTGGGCCACGCACCGTTCGTTCGGCGCGCGCCGGCAGGCGTAGCCCGGCTCGTTGGCCGAACCGCAGCGGCAGGGGTTCATCGCCGCGATCAACTGGAACCGCGCCGGATAGACGACGCGGTGGTTGGCGCGGGCGATCGCCACTTCGCCGGTCTCGATCGGCTGGCGCAGGCTGTCCAGCGCCTGAGGCTGAAACTCCGGCAGTTCGTCGAGGAACAGGACCCCGTTGTGGGCGAGCGAAATCTCGCCGGGCCTCGCATGCGCGCCGCCGCCGACCAGCGCCGGCATCGAGGCGGAATGATGGGGGCTGCGGAAAGGGCGCCGGTCGGTCAGCGCGCCGCCGGCCAGGATGCCGGCGACCGAATGGATCATCGACACTTCGAGCAGTTCGCGCGGCGTGAGCGGCGGCAGGATCGACGGCAGGCGCTGGGCGAGCATCGATTTTCCCGCGCCGGGCGCGCCGCTCATCAGCAGGTTGTGGCCGCCGGCCGCCGCCACTTCGAGCGCGCGCTTGGCGCTCTCCTGGCCCTTGATGTCGCGCAGGTCCGGCTGCGGGCCGGCCGACGATCTGAGCGCCGGCTCGGGGCGGGACAAGACTTGCGAGCCCTTGAAGTGGTTGGCGAGCTGGATCAGCGAGCGCGGCGCCAGAATCTCGAGGTCGGCCGACGCCCACGCCGCCTCAGGGCCGCAAGGCGCCGGGCAAATCAGGCCTTTGCCGGCGGCGTTGGCGGCAATCGCCGCCGGCAGCACGCCGGCGACGGCGCTGATCGTCCCGTCGAGCGCCAGCTCTCCGATCACCGCGAAGCCGTCGAGCGCGTCGATGGGAACGGCGCCGATCGCCGCCATGACCGCGAGCGCGATCGGCAGGTCGTAGTGGCTGCCCTCCTTCGGCATGTCGGCGGGCGCGAGGTTGACGGTGATGCGCTTGGCGGGAAGGGCAAGGCCCGAGGCGATCAGCGCCGAACGCACCCGCTCGCGCGATTCGGCCACCGCCTTGTCGCCAAGGCCGACGACGGTGAAGGCGACCGCGCCGCCGGCGATATGCACCTGGACGTCAACCGGCCGGGCCTCGACGCCCTCGAAAGCCACCGTGGATACGCGCGACACCATGTCCTGGCCCCCCGCTTGGGCTCGCTGTTCAAGAGAACATTTGCAGAACATTGGTGAAAGCGCAAGTGGGAATCTCAATCATGTCCTTAGGCGGCCGAGACGACGCCGAAGGCCGGACGCCAGTCACCCGGCCCTCCGCGTCTGTGACCAGAGCGCCCTTCGACTGATCCAGGATGGTGAGGGCATTGCCGAACGGATCGCGGACACGCGCGCATCGGCCAATCGCGATATCGAAAGGAGGCTCAGTGGCCTCCCCGCCCGCGTTCAAGAAGAACGCGAAGGCCTCGTCAACATTCTCAACCAGAACATCGGTTTCTGGACCAATGTTCATGTGAACGACGAGTTCCGCGTCGGTCTCCGGAAGAGCAAAGCCAACAGCTTCCGCGCTTCGCCACAATACCCGATGCCCGAGACGGTCGCGATAGAAGGATATCGCCGCGTCGAGGTCGGCAACGCGAAGGAGGAGGTTATCGAGCTTTCGAAACAGCGGCCCCCTGGAGCTCATGCGCAAGCGATCCTCGGCTGGACTCTGACTCCGCTTGGGCGGATGGGCGCCAGATCAGCGTTTCCCCGCGGCCAGCACAGGCCCGCAGCCCGCGCCCTGGACGATCGCGGCCTCGGCAAGGCCGGACTCGGCGCCGCCCGGCAGCGGGAAGCTCGCCGCCTCGCCGCGCCATTTGCCCAGCAGGACCATCTCGCGCACCACGTCCTTATACGGCAGCGTATGGCCGGCGTTCTCGCCGCGCGGGATCGCGACCTCGACCTCGCGAGGGATGAAGCGCGCGAGCCAGACATCCGCGCCGCCCGAAGGCGCAGCCCCTGCCCCGACCGTCACTGAGCCGCCGGTAAAGCCGACACTCGGACCCCCGGCGCCGCGATCGCCGCGGCTCATCAGCCCCGCCAGCGCGCCCGGCTCGAGCGCGTCGCCTTCGACCCGGCCGTTGATCACCACCTGGGGCGTATAGACGCCGTCGCGCGCAAGCGCCCTGGCGTAGGCGTATTGGCGCTCTGTCCAGGCGTGCTTTGAAAAGGTGTCCTTCCAGCCGAGCCGATCCCAGTAGTCGACGGCGAAGGAGAGCGCGAGCACGTCCGCCCGATCGCTGACCGCCGACACGCTGGCGGCCGCCGGCGGGCATGACGAGCAGCCCTGGCTCTGGAACAGTTCAACGACGGTCGGGTGCGTCGCGTCGGCGGCGAGGGCTGACCGCAACGGCAAGGCAAGCATCGCCAGTGCGGCGACGCAACCGCCCATTTTCAACCAGTGAGACATGGTTCCTCCTCGCGCGAATGCCGGCGTTCACGATACCGCATTCGCCGCCGGGCGGGATTTGTTACCTCCGACAGGCGGCGGCGATGGCGGACGGCGCTCGCGCGAGCTATGGGGACGCGCATGGCCCGCACCGATTTCCGCACCCCCCGGCTCTACGTCGAGGCGCAGCTCGCCGAAGGCGGCGAGGTCAAGCTCGACCCGCAGCAGACGAACTATCTCCTCAATGTGCTGCGGCTCGGCGCAGACGCATCCGTGCTCCTGTTCAATGGCCGTGAGGGCGAATTCGCAAGCGCGCTCGCGGCGACGTCGCGTAAAGGCGCGTCGCTCATCGTCGGCCGGCGAACGCGGCCGCAAGAGGCGCCGCCGGATGTCGATTACCTGTTTGCGCCGCTCAAGCACGCCCGCCTCGACTATATGGCCCAGAAGGCGGTGGAGATGGGGGCGCGGCGATTGAGGCCGCTCATCACCAGGCGCACCCAGATCGCGCGCGTCAACCTCGGGCGTCTGCGCGCCAACGCCATCGAAGCCTGCGAGCAATGCGGCGTGATCTGGGCGCCGGAGGTCGCCGCGCCCGAGACGCTCGAAAAGACGCTGGCCCGCTGGCCGCCCGAGCGGCTCATCGTCTTCTGCGACGAGGAGGCGCCGCAGGCGAGCCCGCTCGACGCGCTGGGCGAAGTTAGCGCGGAGAACGGCGTCGGGCTCCTCGTCGGCCCCGAAGGCGGCTTCGACGACGACGAGCGGGCCGCGATTCTCGCCAGTCCGCGCGTCTTGCGCCTGAGCCTCGGCCCGCGAATCCTGCGCGCCGATACGGCGGCGGTGGCGGCGCTGGCGCTCATCCAGGCCACGCTCGGTGATTGGCCGAAAGGACGGCGTGGCCGCGGGCCCTGATTTCTGAGCCTCGGGAGCCGCGCCGGCCATTTTGCCGCCACGATCTGGCTCCATTCCGGCGAATGATGATTTACCGTCAGCTCGGCAAGCGGCGCGGCGTCAGAGGGGCCATGAGCCTCGCCTGCGCGCCGCTGTTCGCCTTCCTCGTCGGCGCCCCGTCGGAACTGGTGAGCGCCGGCGAGTTCGATCGCTCGACGCTGCCCGCGGCGGCCGCCGATCCCGCGCAGTGCGACAGCCAGGGCGAGGGACTGGGCGGTCTCAAGGACTCGGGCGATTGCAAGCGCATCAGTGGCTATATCGCGGCCGGCGCGCGGTTGGGGACCGATGAGCAAATCGGCGGCCACACCTCCCCGTTCGGTCCGCTCGACGCGCCGGAATTCGTCGGCAGCGTGCGCCCTTCGCGCGCGACGGTCATCGAGGTCCCCGCGGACCAGGACCGCCTGTTCCGGTCGCCAGGCTCCGGCGACGAAGCGCGCTGAAACGCCTCGCACAGTCTAAAACGCGGCCTCGTCGAACGACGGATCGACCGAGCGGCCCCACGGGCCTTCGTAACGCTGAATCCAGCGCCGCGCCGGCTCTCGGCCGCTGTCCGCGATCGCTTCGAGCGGATGAAGCAGGATCGTCTCGTCCTCGCCCCTGGCGTTGAGCCGGGCGCGCCGCTTGAGGCCGCTACGCGAGATGGCGAGCATGTCGAGCGCAACCGAGCGCAGATCGCGGCCGCGCACCTCGGCGGCGAGGCCAAGCAGCGGCGCGTCGTCGCGCAGCTTCTGCCGGTCCTCGGCGCTCCAGCCCTCGATCAGGGCCTCAGCCGAGCCCAGCGCGTCTGGATCGTAATAGAGCCCGGCCATCAGCGCCGCGAGCGCGACGATGCGCTCGGGCGGCCCGACGTCGGCGCCGCGCATTTCGAGATAGCGCTTGAGCCGCACCTCGGGGAAGATCGTCGACAGGTGGTTCGCCCAGTCGGCGATCGTGGCGCGCTCGCCGGGCGCCTCCTTGAGCCGGCCGGCGAGCAGGTCGCGAAAGCTCGCTCCCGCCACGTCCTGATAGTTTCCGCCGCGCTTGAGGAAATAGAGCGGCACGTCGAGCGCGTAGTCGACGTAGCGCTCGAAGCCCATGCCGGGCTCGAACACGAACGACAGCATGCCGGTGCGGGCGGCATCGGTATGGCGCCAGATCTCCGAGCGCGCCGAGAGCAGCCCGTTGAGCTTGCGGTCGGTGAACGGCGAATTGGCGAATAGCGCGGTGATCGCCGGCTGCAGCGCCAGGCCGACGCGCATCTTGGCCACCATGTCCTTTTCGCTCATGAAATCGAGATTGACCTGGACGGTCGCGGTGCGAAACATCATGTCGAGGCCGCGGGTCCCGACTTTCGGCATGTAGCGGGCCATGATCGCGTAGCGGTGCTTGGGCATAATCGGCGTTTCGGCCAGCGACCATTCGGGGCTCATGCCGAGCGCCAGAAAGCCGATCCCCAGCGGCTCGGCGACGGAGCGCGCGACCGTAAGATGGCGATCAAGCTCGTCGGCGGTCGCGTGCGCGTCGTCGAGCGGCGCGCCTGAGAGTTCGAACTGTCCGCCCGGCTCGAGCGAAATGGCGCCGCCGCCATTCGGGTCGTAGAGGCCGATCAGATTACCGCCATCTTCGATGCCGTCCCAGCCGAGCCGCTTGCGCATGCCTTCGAGCAGCGCCCGAATGCCCTTGTCGCCGCCATAGGGGACCGGCGAATGATCAGCGCGGTAGAAGGGTATCTTTTCGTGCTCCGTGCCGATCCGGAACGAGGCCGCCGGCTTGCACCCCGCCTCGAGCCAGGCGACCAGGGCGTCGCGCGACTCCACAACCTCACTATCGACCACGTCGCGAGCCATGCAGGCGCTCATCCCAGCGGCCGGCGAACCGGCGACCCGGCTAGATAGTCGCGCCGCACCGACAATGCAACGAAGGGACGTTGGCTCTCAGATGCCGGTCCCCGGCGGCGGTTGGGTGAACGACTGGGCGATCGCGCTGACGCCCGCCTGATGGACCTGGGCGACCTGCACGCCGGAGACGAACATGGCGCTCAAGGTCGCGAATCCGGCCGCCAGCGCCGCCGTCTCGGGGTTCGCCGTCGCATGCCCGCCGCCGAATATCGAGATCAGCGAGCCGAACACCCCGCCGCTCGATCCCGGCGCAGGCGCGGCGGCTTGGCCGGCGGCGCCCGGCGCGCTCATTGCGACCGCAAGCTGGCTAAGCACGCCGGAAAGCCCGAGGCTCGCCATCGCATGCGCAAGCCCGCCGATCAGTATCGACGCCACGGCGGGCAGCATGGAGCGAACGATATCGGGACTGACGCCCGAAACCTGCGAGACGTGCTGAACAACCGTCTCGACCGCCTGCGGCGAGCCGAAAATCCGCCCAAGCGCGTCGCCCCCGGCGGCGCCCGGAGCCGGCGCCTGGCCAGGCGCGTAGGACGCCGCGTGGTCGCCGCTCGCGAGCTCCTTGAGGATGCCGGCTATGGCGGCGGGATTGGAGACGATCTGCTGCAATGCGGCGGAAAACGCGGGAATCATCGCCTGCACCGCGTTCTCAGCATCCGCCGGCGCAAGCCCGAACTGGGCGCCGAGATTGGCGACCGCCTGGCCGCCCTGGGCGCTGTGCAGGATGTCGTTGAGCGTCATGGCGTTCTTGCTCCTCGTTGCTCGATCGCCGCCACGGGCCGCGCCACTGCGCGATCGCCGCCGTCGATGGCCTCCGCCAGCCGCCACGTCGCCGCATAAGCCGTCGCGACGGCGATGAGGCCGAAGACGGCGCAGCCGAGCGCGAAGCCGATGAGGCCGCCCTGCACTCCACCATAATGCGCGCCCAAGGTCACGAACGGAATTGTCCCGAGCGTCGCCCGCGCCCAGTTGAAAGCCATCGTCAGCACCGGAAAGCCGAGGTTGTTGAACGCGGTGTTGGCGACGAACAGGCAGGCCAGGAACAGCCACGCCGAGACCCCGTAGCGGCAATAGAAGATGACATATTGCGCGCTGTCGCCCTTGGCCTCGAAGGCGGCGACCAGCGCCGGCGCGGAAAGCGCCAGCACCGCCCAGGCGAAGAGAACGTAGCCGATCGACAGGATGAAAGAATCAGTCAGCGTCCGCTGCACCCTGCCCATCAGTTTCGCGCCATAGTTCTGGCCGATGATCGGCCCGACCGATCCGGTGAGGGCGAAGATGACCCCGAACGCGACCGGCGTGACGCGGTCGATGATCGCCGACGCCGCGATCGCCGCCTCGCCGAAATCGGAGAACACCCGCAGCGTATAGGCCGAGCTCACCGGCGCCGCCATGTTGGCCATGATCGCGGGGAAGCCGATCGCCATGATCGGGCCAAAGTCGCCACACGCGGCGTTGAGCTTCGGCCGGGCGACAAGGTCGTGCACGCCAACCGCGCCCTGCCAGCCGACGGCGAGCAGGATGAGCCGCGAGATGACCGTCGCCCACGCCGCGCCATAGACCCCGAGACCGAACCCGAAGATGAGCAGCGGATCGAGAAAAGCGGTGGCGATCCCGGCCGAGAGGGTCACGTACATCGCCCGCCGGGCGTCGCCGACGGCGCGCAAGACGCCGGCGAACGTCATGCCGACCGCGAGCGGCACGTTCGCCGGGATGCTGATGGCGATGAATTTCGAGGCGACCTCGGCCGGTTCCCCGTGGGCGTGCAGCAGCGTCGTCAGCACCCAATCGCGAAAGATGAACATCGCCGCCGCCATCGCGGCCGAAAGGATCGCAGCGATGGTCAGCGACGACGCCGCAAGCCTGCGGGCGCGCGGCCGGTCGCCGGCGCCGAGGGCGCGCGAGACGGTGGCCGAGGCGGCGATGGTGAGCCCGATGTTGATCGACATGACGAAGAACGTCATCAAGCCGACGTAGCCGACGGCGGCCTTGAACGCCTGATCGCCGAGTTTCGACACCCAGAACAGCGACAGCAGATCGACGACGAACACCGCCATCAAGCCGATGGCGCCGGTCGCGGTCATGACCGCGACATGGCGCATCAACGACCCGTGCGTGAACACGGGCCGTTTGTCGCGGGCGGCCTGCGGGGCGTTCAACGGCGCCTGTCCTGGTCGTGAGGGGAAGAGGGTCTTATAGGGTGGCGCGGGCGGAGGCTAGATCAGCTCCAGCCTCCGTGGCGTCGCTGCCAGCTTGCGCACCTGCCCCCCTTGTGGGGGCGGGAAGGGGTGGGGGGTCGCGCGAACGGTCGAGATTGGCGCTCCGCGCCTCCGCCTCCGAAACAGCCTTGGCGCGACCCCCCTCCTTGATCCTCCCCCACAAGGCGGAAGGAGACGCCTAGATATGGGCCGCCTCCCCCGATGGAAAGAGGCGCGCGCAAGCGCCATTTCCTTCACGCGCCGAGGCGGCCCGTGATTCAGCCGGTCGGTGCTCCCGCCGCATAGCGAACCTCCATTGCATCGAACGAGGCCTTGTCCACGAGCCGCTGCCGCTCGGCGAAGGAGGCGACCGCCCCTTCTTCCAGAACACCCTTGTCCCTCAGCGCCTTGAGCGCAGTTTCCATACCGAGGATCGCGCCCTGCACCGCCGCGTTGGCGTAGAGCACCAAGGCGAAGCCGATGCGCGTCGCTTCAGCCGCCTCTATGATGGGAGTCTTGCCGCCCAGGACCATGTTCAACAATTGCGGCGCGCCGAGGCGCTTGGGGACGGCTTTCAAATCCTCCAGTGTCTCCGGCGCCTCGACGAAGGTCATGTCCGCGCCCGCGGCGATGTAGCCCTGAGCGCGGTCGATCGCCGCTTCGAAACCTTCGACGGCGCAGGCGTCCGTTCTGGCGATGATCACCATGCCCTCGCGGCGCGCATCCGCGGCCGCGCGCACCTTGCCGACCATCTCGGCCGCGGGGATCAGCTCCTTGCCGGCGAAGTGGCCGCAGCGCTTCGGCGCATGCTGGTCCTCGAGCTGAATGGCGCTCGCGCCGGCCCGCTCCAGCGTCCTCACCGTGTGGGTGACATTGATGGCGTTGCCGAATCCGGTGTCGGCATCGACAATCAGCGGCAGGTCCACCACGTCCCGTATCGCCATGGTGTGGTCCGCCACCTGGCTTAAGTCCATAAAGCCCAAGTCGGGTAGTCCGAGATGCATGTTCGTGAGGCCGGCGCCAGTCAGGTAGATCGCTTTGAACCCGAGATCAGCGATCACCCGCGCGGCCAGCGCATTGGGCGCTCCCGGCAGCAGGACGCCACGGTCGCGGGCGAGCATGTCTCGTAGCGCTTGGATGTGGGCCGGCATCGGATCGCCTCCTGGTTCGCCCTCGTAGCTTTCGGCCACGAGCGTGTTGCACGGAAGCTGGACCTTAGACCGGCGCCTCCGTCAAACCCCTAGTGCCACGATAAGCGGCCAACACGTAAGGTAGATCAGGATCAGCGAGCCGATGGTCCAAAGCGTCGCCCGCATGTCGTGGGTCTGCGCGGTGAAATAGGCGGCGAAGTGGGCGAGCCTTGACACAACATAGCCGTAGAGCAGCAGCCGGGCGGCGATCAGCGACGGCTCGGTGAGGATGTAGAGAAAGCCCGCGACGAGGAAGAACGGGACGTTCTCGAGGTCATTGAGCTGGATTCTGCGAATGCGGTCCACAGCATCGTTGCGCTCGAGCTGTTTCGGGTCGGGGCTGGGATTGAGCGGCGTCTTTCGCAGATCCTCCGGCGACCGGAATCCGGCGTTCACCTGGATCATCCGAACCACCGTGAGCCAGGACATGCCCACCACCTTGAGGATCATCAGCGTCGCCGCGATGACGTAAGTCGCAAACAGCGGATTTTGCAGGCTGAGCTTGTCCATATCCCCTCTCTAACTTGGGAGCGGCGCTCCGACAATGCGTAGTAGCCGCCAGCAGGCGCATCGCCCCCCCGACCGATCATTTTCGTTTGACCGCCGCCCGCGCCGGCCCTATCAGACCGCAACTGAATCGGCGTTAGCCGGCGGCCAAGGAGGGACAGGCCCATGCGCATTGGTCAGCTCACGATCGCCGTTACCCTTTCGATCTTGGCGCTTGCCTCCAGCGGACCGAGCGCGCTCGCCCAGCAGGCCGAAGCGATGAAATACTGCAAGGCGGATGTCGGGCGGCTCTGTCCCGGCGTGCAGATGGGCGGCGGTCGAATCATCGCCTGCCTCAAGGAACACAAGATGGAAGTCAGCGTCGGCTGCGCCAAGGCGATCCAGGCGATCAAAGGCAAGATGGGCGGCTGAGCGGCCGTCCCGGCGACTGAACCGGGAGGCCGGCGCCCATTCATGGGAAACGTTCGCCGATCATTTCCTCGCTCTTCGCCCACAGCGCCTTGGCGCGTTCGGGATCAAGCGCATAGGGCTTGACTCCGGTCCGCTTGACGGGATCGGGCTCGATCTCCGCCACATGGCAATCCTCGCAATAGCGGCCCCCGACCTCGTTCGCCTCGGCGACCGCGGCCGCCCACACGGTCGTCGCTGCGCCTTGCGGGATGGTCTTGAACCGGAAGTCCGGCTCGCCCGCGGCGCGATGGGCGGCGTTGATCCTCCCGATCAGCGCCTGCGTCATCTCGGGCGTCAGATGGCGGGAAAGCTCGGTTTGAATGCCGCCCGGATGGACGGCCGCCGCGCTGATGCCGCTCGCCTTGTGGCGGCGGTCGAACTCGACCGCGAACAGGACATTGGCCGTCTTCGAACGGCCGTAGCCGATCCAAGGGTCATACGACGTGCGGTCGAAGTTCGGATCGTCGAGGTCGACGTCGGAAAAACGATGGCCGGCCGAGGACAGGTTGACCAGCCGCGACCCCGGCTTCATCAGGCCCGCGATCCGGTTGACCAGCACGAAATGGCCGAGGTGATTGGTGCCGAACTGGGTCTCGAACCCGTCCGCGGTCTTGCCGAACGGACAAGCCATCACGCCGGCGTTGGCGATTATGAGGTCGAATTGCCCGCCGTCGGCGATGAGCGCATCGGCGCAGGCGCGCACGCTCGCGAGCGTGGCGAGATCGAGCTCGACGAGTTCGAGCCCGCCGCCGTTGGCGGCGCCGGCGCGAACCTCGACGGTCGCGGCCTTGGCCTTGGCGAGATCGCGCGCGGCGCCGACCACCTCGGCGCCGTGAGCCGCGAGCGCGCGGGCCGTCTCCACCCCGAGGCCGGCCGATACGCCGGTCACCAGCACGCGCTTGCCGCTCAGTCTCACGCCCTCGAGCACTTCGTCGGTCGTCGATGTCGCGCCAAACGCTTTCGCCATGATGGTCTCCCCTGTTGCGGATAAAATGAACAGTGACGGCTCCGTTCGCGCTATCATCGCTGGATGATTGCCAGCGCCGCGCGCGAGCTCTAAACGGAGGTTGTCTCCGGTTAATATACGGAGGGTCCCTCCGCTTATCAAGTGGGAGCCGAAACGTGAGCGTCCGCGCCAAAAAGCGAGCCGGCCGCGCCGACATCGGGCGCGTTCAAGGAAAGCGGCTCGCGCGCGTGCGCAAGCCGCGCGCCGACGCGCTACGCAACCGCGATCGGCTGCTCGAGGCGGCGAAGGCGTCGTTCGCCGACGCCGGAGCCGACGTCAGCCTGGACGAGATCGCGCGGCGGGCTGGCGTCGGGATCGGCACCCTCTACCGCCATTTTCCGAGCCGCGACGCCATGGTCGAAGCGGTCTATCGCCGGGAGGTCGAGCATTTGGCGGATGCGGCAAATCGTCTCACCGGGACATTGCCGCCGGGCGAGGCGCTGCATGCCTGGATGCGGCTGTTCGTCGACTATATTGCGACCAAAAGAGTCATCGCGCCGGCCCTCAAGGCGATGGTCGGCGGCGCGTCGGAGCTCTATGCCTCCTCGGGCGCGCGGATCACCGAAGCGATGGCGAGGATGGTGGAGCGCGCCAGAACCGCTGGCGACATTCGCGCCGACGCCGATCCCGCCGACCTCCTGCGCGCGCTTGCCGGCTTCACCCATTTCAATACCAGCGCCGACTGGGAGGCGAGCGCCCGGCGCCTGATCGATATCCTCATGGACGGACTGCGCGCGCACCGTCAGGCCCGATGAGCGTTCGCGCCGGTGCGCCGTTTCATCTCCGCGCTTGACTTGCCGCCCCTGCCCTCGCAAACACGCCAGCGCCTCGGGTCCCGGAGTCCCGTGCAATGACCGTTGCGCCGACCAAGCCTCCCCTTCGCGTGGTCCTGTGCGCGCCGCGCGGCTTTTGCGCCGGCGTGGTGCGGGCGATCGACGTCGTCGAGCGGGCGCTCGAGATCTACGGCGCTCCGGTCTATGTGCG
>Ga0209773_10000394_pt1 | contig 14047 bp, 17 predicted proteins | sample BogFormECP14_OM1_FD_188244 | JGI IMG/M metagenome (GOLD analysis project Ga0209773, IMG submission 188244) | Bog forest soil microbial communities from Calvert Island, British Columbia, Canada - ECP14_OM1 (SPAdes) (version 2) | ecosystem: Environmental > Aquatic > Freshwater > Wetlands > Bog ... | reverse complement strand
CAAAACGGCCGTGGAGATGAACCCCGATCTGGTCTTGGTCGACGTGGGAATGCCATTGTTGAATGGCCTGGACGCCGGGCGAGAATTGAAGAAGCTAATGCCCCGGGTGAAACTCATCTTCCTTACGATGAATCCAGACGCGGAGATAGCGAGCGAGGCATTCCGGATTGGCGCATCGGGCTATTTGTTAAAGAATTCGCCGGGTGAAGAACTGCTGCAGGCCGTTCATAGTGCAATCCGTGGATCTTCCTATGTGACGCCGCAAATAAGTCATGCAATGGAGGAGATGTTTATCCGTGATCCGAAGTCGCTCAATCGCCCCAAAACGTTGAGCGATCGGCAGCGTGAAGTGCTGCAAATGCTTGCCGAGGGTCAATCGATGAAGGAGATCGCCTTCATTCTTCAGATATCGCGAAGAACGGTGCGCTTTCACAAATACAAGATCATGGAAGAGCTGGGAATCAAAACCAACGCCGAGCTGGTGCAGTACGCCATCAAGCACTCGATCATCTCCCCGCATTAAGTCGCTGCCGCTTCGGCGAATTTCAAAATACCTCCAAGACAACAGCGCCTGTCCCTAGTGGCAGTTCTCACCTGCTTCCACGTGTGGTGAAGTAATGACTGAAAGACGAGCCCATGGTTAGCGATGCAACACCAGTCCGCAAGGGGACAGGGTTCTATTCAGAGATATGGCAGCGAGGAGCGAAAAGGAGGATCTCCAATGAAACCGCGGTCTAGAAATTCGAAGTCAAAGGTACTGGGTTATGTCATCTGCACTGTTCTGATGGGCGGACTCATCCGCGGAGCAGTGGCACAACAAACGTTTGAGGCTAATAAGAAACAGAAGGTCTCGGGCACGATCTTGTCGCGTAGTGGAGATCTGGTGAAGATTCAGGAGAAGAAGACGGGCCAAACTGCCCTTATCGACCTTTCCGATGACACCAAGATCGAACGGAAGAAAGATTTCCGGCTACGCCGTACGGACATGGACGTCACAGCCATGGTGCCGGGACTGACGATTGACGTGGAAGGCGTGGGCAATGCAAAGGGACAACTCGATGCAAAGAAAATAGTCTTCGATCCGGACACGTTTGCTATCGAAGTGGCTGAGGAGCAGCAGATTCAGACGAACAGGGGAGCAGCAGCATCGGCACAGTCAACGGCAAATCAGGGTGTTGCGGCGGCCGGACAGGCACAAGCTTCCGCGGACCAGGCCCAGCAGTCTGCTAACCAGGCGGGCCAGCTGGCTGCCGGAGCAGGCGTGGCCGCGATCACGGATGCTCAGGCGATTCAGATGGTCAACCAACGGGTCTCGGACCTGGGGGATTACAGCACGGTGGAAGGGGCAGCGCTATTTTTTGATACCGGAAAGGCTGCGTTGTCGGATAACGATAAGCAGGCGCTGGATAAATTGGCCAAGGATGCGGCAACCGTCCAGAACTACATGATCGAGATCGCGGGCTATGCCTCCAGTACCGGGACGAAGGCAGAGAATGAGAAACTAAGCGATCAGCGGGCGGCGGCCGTCACGGACTACCTTCGCAATTCTGCCAACGTACCGATGCGGCGCATTCTGGTGCCCGCCGGATATGGCGCCAGCCACCCCGTGGCGAACAATGACAGCTCGCTCGGACGCGATATCAATCAGCGAGTCGATGTGAAGGTGATCGCAAATAAAGGTCTGTCGGAAGGCACGTCCTAAAAATTTTGCGCCAGCGGCTGCTGATGAGAAATAACTACGATTGGAGTTGCTTGCCCGAGTTTCACACTCGTGCAGCGCAGCTCCAATTTTTCTTCAGGACACTTTCCAACACGCTTTCATTTGTGATGAACTAACGAACAACCGAAAACCGTTTCCTGATGGCAGTATGAAAAGGAGAATGCCGATGATGTTGCGATTGAGGAATCACACAGTACTGTTGGTTGCCATTGCTGCTGTTCTCACTCTTGGCCTGGCACAGACGATGTCCGCACAGGATGACGTCTTTCATATGGCGAAAGGCGTGGTCAAGTCCATCGACAAAGGCACGAAAACGATGGTCGTTAAGACCGCTGACGGGACAGAACACACCATTAAATGGACAGACAAGACAACCGTTGACGGCGGTAAAGATATTGGCGATGGCATAAAAGAAGGCAGCAAAGTTTCGGTCAAATATACCGAAAAAGGCGGCGAGAAAACCGCGGTGGGAGTGAAGGACGTCGGCAAAGCTACTGCCAAAGCAGTTCAGTAACTCTGGATATTCGGGCAATGGCGCAGTTATCACTGCCCTATTGCAAGTCTATTCACGGTTGCACTAAACATCCGCGAATTGAATCACGACCTTGATGTCATCTGCGGTTCGCTCGAGGGCGCGCGCGAAATCCGCCGGGCGCTCGCGACGCGTCACGAGTTGCGCGAGCCATGAGCGGTCCGCGCGGGCCAGGGCCTCGCTGGCCTTATACCAATGCCGCTTGTTGGCGTTCACGCTTCCGACGACCACGTTGTTCCGCAGTACCACCTGAGCGGCCACATCGGCGATGTGCAACTGGCCAATGATGCCGCCACTGCCAACACCAGTAAGGCAGATGACTCCACCCGAAGCAACCGCGCCAATAGAGTCCTTTATGACTTTGCCTACGCCGGTGCATTCGATAATGACGTCCGGCTCGAAGCCAAGATCTGTAATCGAGCACGAGTGATAGCTGGCTCCAAGCGCGCGAACCAGTTGGGGTTTTGGCCCTGAATCAGCCAGGTCAATCACATGCACGTCGAGTCCGCGCTGCTTGCCCAGAAGCGCGGCTAAGAGACCGATCGGCCCTGCGCCTGTTACCAGCACGGTTCGGGGCTCCCAGAAGGCGCGTCGGCCGACTGCAACGACCTGTTCCCATGCCTTTGCTACCACGGTAGTTGGTTCCAGTAACACTCCGAGCAGCCCGAGAGAGCGGTCAACTTTCATCGCGTAGTCAGGCTCGATTCGCCAGCGCTCTGACATAAAGCCGTTGATCTCTTTAATGCCGCGTTCCGTGTATTGGCCATTGCGGCACATGTCCCATTCCCCTACGGCGCAGTTTGGGCAGGGAACGGGATCGGGACGGCGGACAATGCCAACTACAAAATCGCCCGTCTTGAAGGCTGTGGAGGTACCTGGATCGACGACTCGGCCGAGAGATTCGTGGCCGAGGACGAGGTTCGTCCGACCGGGAGGAGCCCAGCCGTATTTCCCCTCCACGATCTCAACGTCGGTCCCGCATACTCCAACGGCAATGGCTTCCACAAGCACGGAGCCGTCGCGCTCGTCAGGTTCGGGAATTTCTTCCAACCGGGCGCTGCCGGGAGTCCTTGGTTTAACGGTAATCGCCTGCATTTCGTCACCTCCGGTTGTTGTTGGTGAATTTCTGCGGCGCAAGACAGGAGCTAAAATGCTTCGCCGACGCCGACACCCCAGGTGAAGTTGTCTTTGCCCCACGCGAAATCTGTCCGCACATTGACGTGGTACTTCTTGCTCAACATGTAGCGAATGCCGGTTCCACCAGAGGGGAGCAAATGGTTCGCGCGAAAAAACTGGTCCGAGCCGGGAGCGACTGCGCCGACGCCACCGAAACCAACCAGGCCGAACTTCCAAGGAAGAACCAGCCGGTACTCCATCTGAGTCGCAAACATATGGCGATCCAGGTAGCGTCCCGCGGTGTAACCGCGAAGCTCATTACTCGCGCCGTAAATGCAATTCGCATAGAACGGCGGCGAGCCGCCCGTGCCGCACCAATACAAGTTGTAGGCAAGGACCTGCTTGTCACTGAGGCTCAGGTATTTGTTGAATGTGAATTTGTAAGACTGAAAGGAATATTTGCTTCCCAGGTCCTGTGCGAAAAAATCGCCGGTGAAGTCAATCACGCTTCCCTTAACTGGATAAAAGCGATTTGGACGAGTGTCGCGCCACACTTCCATACCTAGCGCGCGAAGATCTGTGTGCAACCCGATGTCCGGTGGAATCGGGGGGAGTTTGGAGGACGAGGCTGGCTTGAGAGTAATGAAGGAGCTTCCAGTAATGAAACGCCCGCCAATGTAAATGTCCCAGGGAATCCTCCGCAAAACCTTGAAGAAGAATATCTGGCCAGCTTGTTCCAGTGGCAATTTGAGCCCGGCGTTCCCATTCACAAAGCCCTCGCCGTACAGGTTGTAATCGAGGTTTCCGTGCGCATACACCGATTCCAGTTCATAGCGCGCCTGCTTTAGATAAAGGTCTGTACCGAGCCCGAATCCTCGGCTGTCGTTGTTGGTGATCAAACCAGCCGCGCCAACAACTGACGGTTCTATTCCTTTGTCTTTTGCTGGAATGGGGGTAATGTAACCGACAATTGGTATGACTCCCGCACCCAGTGCCGGGCTCACAATTGGCAGTGGTGCAATCACGAAAGATCCGGCACGATCTGACTTTTTTCCCTTCTTCTCCTCTTTTGTTTCGGAGTTCTGTTCGGGTTGTGCATCAGTCGAGGGACTTGATGAGGATTGATCCATGGAATCCTGCGAGGCTTGCGGTTCCACAACGGAGGATTGGTCGATTGGCAGATTGCCCCCCGCGGAGGCCGGTTTCACAAAACCCGGGCTTAGTCCCATGACAAAAAGGAGACTCAGGAACCGAAATGTTCTGAAATCTCCAGATGTATTCATCACGTCCCCACAACGTTCTGCTCATAAGCTTATCGCCTTCCCTCGCATGAGTGTCGAGAGTGCGAGGAGGATTCATGGCAACTGATTCCTCCTGAAAAGCTGACTGGCCGATCTGCACGGGAAAAAAAGGGGCCTGCTCTATTGCCCGTTACCAAGACCTCAAGCAGGCCCGGCTGCTGAAAAAAAGGTCAAGCGATTTTGCGAATCATCTTCATCCCAAGCCCTGACAGCAGGCTGAGAGCGCCTAACAGTCCGAGCAGAGGCAATTCACTCCCCGTTTTAGGCAACGGCGCCGGAGCAGCTTCGGCAACAGTTGGGGCAGGCGCGGCCGGCACTACCGGCATAGCTACGACGACAAGGATTGGAACGTCGGCCGGAGGAGGTGGCGGAGGCGGAGGCATCTGGCCGGTCAGCTTGGCGTTTCGCGCTACCACAGTCTCTGGTTGCTCGATGACTTGGGTGGCGGAGACTTTCATACCTTTCTGCAATCCCCATGCATCCGTCATTTGTCCATTTACTTCGAATTTCTGACCTTTCGGGATTTTGAACTCCTTGTTCTTTCCGTCTTCCATAGTCAGGATCACCGTGAGTGGGGGCTGCACATAGAACACCGTGCCTGTCACGCTCTTAGTGGTGGTGATCACTTTCGGTATCGTCGTTGTAGTTATTGTTCTCTGGAGAGTCATGCCCGGTTTCAGGTCATGAATTCCAAGTTGCTGGCCATTCACGCTGACACGAGCGCTATCCGGTACATTCGCAAAATGCTTGAGCGTGCCATCAGCCATCTTCACTACCAGATCATTTCCGCTGACAGCGACCACCGTCGCGTGCTCGACCGTCACCTGCTTGGTAGCCTGCCCGGACGAGGTGGTGGTGTCCGTTTGCACCTGTGCGTTCCCGCTCAGGGTAAGGGTGAGGCAAAGAGCCCCAACCGCGATCCCCAGCCCCGTTGCTGTTTGTGTATTTCGCGTAGTCATTGCCGTATTCTCCTTTGTTAGCTTTTGGAACCATGGCCGGAGCCCATAGTGCCGGTCATTCAAACTGCTGGTCCTTTTTTCGCGTTCTCATCCATGCCTCAAAACTCCGCATCATCGCTGGTGTTCTTCTTATCCGGGCCCACGAGCGATGCCTGAACGATGTATCGTTGTGGGGCGTCACCCACGAAATAAAACGGATAACAAGTCACGAGCGTTACCGAAGGATGCGAACGCGGCCATAGAACTGAGACCTCGGTCGGATCGACGATCTTGATCTGATCGATCACGTATGTATCGGTTTCCTTTTGCGTCTGAATCTCGATCTTGTCCCCGGCGACGACATCCTTTAGTCCTCGAAAAAAACCATCTCTATGCCCCGCGAGTCCAATGTTGCCGCTCTCTCCTGGAGGCGCCGTGCCCGCGATGTGCCCGACGGCCCGGTTCAAGATGAGATCGTCAGAGCCCTCCAAAATCGGGACCTCCAAGTGAATCCTGGGAATGAGAAGGAGCGCTACCGCAGGTTGAAAATGAGAAACCAGACTATCTCGATAAGCCCGAATGCGCTTTGCCGACCAAAGGCTAAAATCAGGCGACTTATCCGCCGGGATTTCACCATGCACTTCCTGCGCAAGCAACTGCTGGCTCTTAAACCTCTCGATTTCCATTCGCGAAAGAACGAATCCATGAATCCGCGCTAACCCAAAGATGCAGAGCATCAACGCCCCAAAGGCGATCAGCAGGCGCTCAAGCTTCATCCATCGCATCGTCACTCCACTTCGCTTGCCAACTGAACGGGCTCAGCGTGGCTGAGTTCGACCTGAACGCCAACGACATTCAACCGGCTGTACTTCTGTTGTTACAAGGTATGGTCAACAAGAAGGCTGCGTAACTGTCACTAGGGACAGTTCGCCTGAAATCTGTTGTGCAGAGCAAGCCAGGGCTATTCAACAAACGAGCGGGAGATGAAGAATCTATCCGCAAGCACAGCTTCGACTGCGGCGGTCAGATCTGTATTCAAGCGCGACTTCTTTACGTAGGCCAGCGCTCCAGCATCAATTGCGGCATCAATGAATTCACGGTCTTCGTAAACCGTCAGAAATATTATTTTCGAGTTGCACCGCGATTGCCGTAGTTGCTGGGCCAGGTCGATACCGCTTTTTTCTCCCATGGATATATCCAGCACAACAATATCCGGCTTGAGCCGTATGCACTCGCTCACGACAGTCAGTTCGTCTTTCACCGCAGCAACGACGTCATAGTTCTTTTCAAGCACCCTGGTCACTTGATGCAGAAGAGGGGAGTAGCGGTCGGCAAGCAGAATGCGCACTCGGTGCATACTGTGCTCCTTCCCTGATGTCGACCCTACGCATTCATCACCGATTCGACTACTGTCACTTGTGACGGTGAGGGGAATGACTGTCCTCGGCAATGGGAGGCAGGATCTTAATCTTTCGCGGGGCGCAAGGCTGATTCGCACTGGGGGGAAGGACAATTCCACAGTCACAAGCTGTTACCGTTGGCTACTGTCCAATGTGACAGTAGCCCTGCCGCTCTGGATAACCAAGACTATTCGGTGCGTGGGAACATGGAAAAAATTCGAGTGTTACTTGCTGACGATCATGAAGCGATTCTGGCGCAAGTGCGCATCGTCCTAGGCGAGGAATTTGATATTGTGGGCGCCGTAAATAACGGACGGGATGCGATGGTGGCAGTGCAGCGCCTGGATCCGGATGTGCTAGTAATCGACATATCCATGCCAGTTCTCAATGGGCTGCAGGCAGTGTCCCGGCTGCCATCCAATCGTCGAACCAAGGTTGTGTTTTTGACGGTTCATAGAGACCAGGATTTTGTTGAGGCCGCTTTCTCCGCCGGCGCTTCTGCATACGTCATCAAAGCCGACGTTACCACTGATCTCGTTCCAGCGATCCGTGATGCCCTGGAAGGGCGCAGATACATTTCACAGTCGATAACATCCTAGGTTCAAGTTTCAGCCAGGAACGCTGTGAACTAAGACCCTGCCGGGGTTTCACAACCTTCCAGGTGAGCGTTTGTAAGAAATCTACACTGTCACATGTGCCAGTAGAAGTGCACGCGTCAGTTCGATAATTTTGTGACGCCTTGCAAAGCCGCGAATGCTTTGCTGCCGAACCCAGGAGTCGAGCGATGGGTACTTCCTTATTGCTGCAGAGAGCGCGAAGGAGCGATGTTGATACTCACCCCTTCGAGGCGTACTACGAAGACAGGGTGAAGCGGATCTTAACGGGATTGAAGAGGATTCTTGCATATCTGCTGAGTTGCGGCCTCGTCTTTTCGACTATCCCGAAGGACGATGCGCAGAACGGCTTGGCTTTTCAGAAGGACCTTGGAGCGACGACAGATCAAGTCGCTGCCGCGATGACGGAATTCAACCCCGATAAGAGCTGGACAGTTGTAGAGTGATGGCATTCCGCCAGGCCGCAGCGGGAACTCCTATCACGGGTAACCGCAAATGTTGCGGATGATGAAGAAAGTTGAGGAGGCGCAAAGGATGGCAGGCTCGACGCCATTGCCAAGGGCATTGACGCACGACTTCTGAGCTGAACTCCTCCTCACCGCTCTATGATGCTCCTGAACTCACGTATCATCCGAATTTCCATCGCGAGCCTGGTTACAGGGCTGTTGATCGGGGTGGTGGGTGGCCTTTTTCGCCTGTCACTGATCGTTGCGGAACAACTCCGTGAGGAATTATTAGCCAGGACACACGTATGGCCACACATTGGCTGGTTAGCCTCGGTGGCAATGGGGCTGACAGGCGCAGCGGTGGCGCGACTGATGGTTGTTCGTTTGGCACCGCAGGCTGAGGGGAGCGGTCTACAACGTGTAGAGGCCATTTTCAGCCGCGAGGTGCCGGCGGACGGCGCCAGCGTCGTGCTCGTTAAGTTCTTCGGCGGCGTGCTGGCCATCGGTTCCGGGTTGGCACTTGGCCGCGAAGGTCCGACCGTGCACATGGGTTCCTCTCTTGCTGCGCTGGTTTCACGCTTTCTGCTTAAGGACAACGACGATGACCGAGCCCTCAACGCGGCTGGAGCCGGTGCCGGACTGGCCGTCGCATTTAACGCACCCCTCGGCGGATCAATCTTCGTCTTCGAGGAACTCACGTCGAGCTTCAGCCCGTGGCTAATGCTTGCCACACTCGCCGCCGCGGCCATGGCCGTCTGGGTCGTGCGTGCGATGTTGGGCAATCACTTCGAATTCACCGTGGAGCGAGTCAGCGTCACCGATGCCTGGAAGATCTGGCCGTTTCTCCTGTTGGGCGGGCTGATGGGCGCGATCGGCGCTTTCTACAATCGCATCATCGTTGTTCTACTTCGTTTCATGGATCGATCTTTCCGGCTCACCTCGGTACAGTGGGCTGCAGCCATCGGCGCCACCATCGGATTAGCCGCGTGGTTCAAGCCTGCACTTGTCGGTGGTGGCGACGACTTGACGCAGAGCATTCTGTCCGGCCGTGTCGCGATTGGGAGCCTGGCGATCGTCTTCATATTGCGTTTCTTTATTGGACCTTTGTCATATGCCGCGCGTACTCCCGGAGGTCTCTTCGCGCCAATGTTGGTACTCGGTGCTTCGTTTGGCGCTCTCTTTGGCGAGGTAATCAACCACCTCAGTCCTAACGTAGGTGTCACCGCAGTCGCTTGCGCGGTAGTGGGAATGGGGACATTCTTCTCAGCATGCGTTCGCGCACCACTCACTGGGATCGTGCTGACGGTGGAGATGACAGGCCGCGGTGACCTGACCTTGAGCCTTCTGAGTGCTTCATTGGCAGCGATGGTGGTTGCAATGCTGCTGAATAGTCAGCCAATTTACGAGACTCTGAAACACCGGATGCTGGAGCGACAAACTATAGCACAGCAGAAGATCACTCAGGCTCGCTAACTGACTCTCCCGCTTTGCAGTCTCTCAAGGCAACAGCGTCGCCTTATGCTATTTCTGTCACACTCGCGGTCTCTTTCAATGGCAAGTCTTTTGAAGACTCTCCGCTCTCGGCTGCAATCGGCACAACAGCAAGAACACTCGTTCCCTTTCCGGGCTGCGATTCGACCGAGAACTTGCCGCGCACCAGATGCACCCGTTCCTGCATGCTCACGAGTCCTAATCCTCGGCTCTTCTTTCCCCGTTCTACGTCAAAGCCTGCGCCTGAATCTCTCACCTCAAGCCGTACCTCGGTATTACGTACTCTCCCAGACTTGGGAACGGTTAACCGGAGCGCGTGTAGCGAATCGCTTCCACTCCGGAGCTCGCGATGAGGCCACCTTCAATCATCTGGTCAAGATGAGGTATCAGCTTTTGAATCTGCTCTTCTGTATCAATGACTGTGACCATTACGGGTGCATTCTTCGAGATGGACAGGCTGCGAGCATGGTAGATGCGAGCACTGGCTCCGAAGCCTTCGATTCCGCGAAACACGGTCGCTCCTCGAAGTCCGAGTTCCATGCACTTCGCTATGATTGCCTTGTATAGTGGCTCGCCGTGCCATTTATCATCTTCGGTGAAATGAATCCGCAGCATTCTTCCTTGAAAGTGCTCTCTCATGGCTACTCCTTGTTTTCGCTGGTCTCCGTTGCGCGATGACTGTATTTGATGATGTCGACGCTGGAGAGCACCACCAGTCCTTCTTGTACCATCTGGTCCACAAGAGGCAGAAAAGCCTGCAATTTTTCTTCGGTGTCGATGACAGAGAGCATGATGGAGCAATCATGCGACAGATGCAGCGGCTTTTCCTTGTGAACCCTGCGATGAGCACCATAGCCAAGAATGCCGCGGTAGACTGTGGCTCCTGCAAGATCATTTGCGCGCATCGCGCGTAGTAGAGCCTCGAATAGTGGCTGGTCATGCCACCGGTCACTCTCGCCAATATAGATCCGCATTAACTTCGCCTTGCCCTCGATCCGCACATGCTCCGGGACTGGCGCTTTCCTGGGCTTCGAGACCCGTGCCGGCTTGGCGATTGTTGTTTCCTGAACCTCAATCATGCCGGATCCGGCCATTTCTTCCAGCTTGCCCAGCAGCTCATCGACTTTTTCACGCGTCTCGATAAATTCGATCTTCACAGGAAGGTGATCGGAAATTTCGACAAAATTCGCCGAATGCATGCGGTGATCCGCTCCAAATCCGGCCACGCCTTTCAGAACGGTTGCACCCGAGACTCCCCGAAAAAAGAGAAAATCCAGGATGCTTGAGTACGTCGAAACTCCATGGTGCGTCGACCCCTCACTTAAATAGATGGAAACTTTTACTGCTTTCCCCGGAGACAGCATAATTTCACTCATTTCCCTTTCTACGGATGTAAGGCTATGAACGACGTGCAAAGGGGCAATCATTCAGGCGCTTTCTGCTTTGAGATTGGGCGCTTGCTCGGCGTTCCAACGGACAAGCCGATCCAGATCAGTTTCCACCTGCTTCAGATCGGCATTCTTACCTTCCTCGTTTAAGGTCGCTCCGGCATCAATCAGCAAGAGTGCGAGATCACAGGAAGGAAGATATGCAAGAGTCTCCGCCGCACCACGTTTTGCTAAAGATCCCAGGCCCGGGGTATCTACCAACATGATGCCATCCCTGAGACGAGGCGAGGGCACTTCAACTATAGCGCGCACGACGTTCCCGTGATTCCCGGGATTACCCTGCTCTGTAACAAGTTTGGCCAATTCCTCGACAGAGACGATTGCGCTGTGACCATCTCAAAAAGCGACCGCTGCTCTTAATTCCAACCCATATCGCAGCTTCGTTGGCACAGCGGTGACTGGGTTGATGCCTACCGGCAGCACATCGGTATTGAGTAGAGCATTAAGCAATGAGGATTTCCCGCTGCTTACTCGCCCGAACAGTGCCAGCTCGAAGCTGTCGTCCTCGTGTCGCGCAGCAAGTGCGTCAATCCGCGGGCGGAATTCAATCAGGCCATTTCGTGTAACGATTTGCTCCAGCAGGCGCAACAGATCAACATCAAAGCCGGTTGCCTCCAGACGCCGCAAACGTTTTTCGAGGTCCGTCGTTAACTCGTGCTTGAGATAGCGCTCCATGCCAGTAACCAATGAGCGCAGCTCGTGAACCACACCGTTCAATTCACTTACTGCGTCCTCTGGCACAGCTCCGGAGCCACGCATGTAGCTCGGCCGCAGTTCCTCTACTGCTATGTCCACGAAAGTGGAGGCGAGACCAAAGCCGCGCAACCTTCTCGACCTGATGTTTGACCCGGCAGGGATGCGGCCTTTTGTTGAGGAGGAGATGGTTGCAGCCGGCCTTCTGCAAAGAGTTCGGCGAGAAGCGGTTGGGCAGGTGGTGGATGCGGAACTAGCAAAACTGTTAGAGCGGCTGCGTGGGTATCCAGGCATTGCAGGATTGAAGCCGCCGCTGGCACCTCAGAGCCCTGTGCTGCCCATTACCTTTAGGCGAGGTGACGAGCGCGTCTCCTACTTCTCGCTGATTACAACGGTCGGCACACCACAGTGCATAACTGCGCAGGAACTGCGCGTGGAGTGCATGTTTCCGAGTTAAGCCAGCTGCGCGTTCTCCGACTACCCTGCGGGCGTCATTGTATTGCCTGTTGTGGCCCATGGCATGATCGATCCGTCAGCAATCCGAGATACCAGCAGTCAGACGCAATTACCGCCACGGGAGCTTATCGCTTTAATACCTGCTCCAGATATGCCAAAGCGCGGGGATCATGGGATTGTCCCAGCCAGAAGAATGCCTCTTTGCGAACTACTGGATTTGAGTTGGTATCGGCGACGTGAATCAGTTGAGGAACGCTTTCGTCTTTTGGCAACTGGCTAAGAGCGAAGACTGCCTTCTTCTTTACGTCTGTTTCAGGATCGTTCTCAATGGCGTTCGTAATTGCCGTTGTTGCCTTCTTGCCGGCCTTCTGCGCGAGCCAGAAAAGCGCCTGCTCACGGACTTTAGTGTCTGCGTCAGACTTGACCATGCGCAACAATTCGTTTTCAGCCTCTGGATCGGAGTTTTGCGAGAAATCAAATGGCAGCTTTTCTCGAAGCGATGCGTCGGTGGTTTTCTTTTCCAGCTCTTGCAAGGCTACGAAACCCTCATGTCCGCGTTGAACACCAAGCCAAAAGGCTGCTTGCTCGCGGACGTGCATGGGCGCGGCTGATGACGCAATTCCAGCGAGCGCGCTGGTCGCTTCCGATGTTGCATGGTAGCTGATCGACAGGAGTGCTCCATCAAGGACTTGAGAGCGATTCGATGCGGATGTCTGCGTTGCGAGTTGAGCAAGAAACGCAACGCTCTCTTCCGGCTTAACCCCGGTCAGCCAGGTGAACGGAACGCCACCCGCATCGAGACGGCAGCCAGCCATTACCGGCCTTATCCTGATGAGTTGATCGTGGTCCAGTCGAAGAAGAACGTAGATATTTTGAACGGGTGGCGCATGGTCGCCACGGTTCATGCTGTAGTTGGTCTCTTCCAGTCGATATTCACCGCAACATCCATCGTCCATCGCTGACGAATCAGACCAGTTCGAACATGTAGATAGATGCGATTGTGGAAGAGCCGGCACTTCATATCCAAGCCAGAGCTGTTCAGTCGAGTTGCGAAATCGATCCACCGTCGCGGTGAGAGTTCCTCCTATCGGTTCGACCGTGAAGTGAGTATTGCTGACCTTGGGTTGCTGCGCCAGAAGTGCAAACGTGGACGCGCAGATAACGATTGCAACGAGATGCTTCTTCATAACCTGGCTCCTTATTTACTGAGAACTTCCATCATGTAGTCGGTCGCTTCCTTGTTGTGCATCACGGCAAGCTTTCCGACGATATCCCGTTTTGCGGAAGGATCCTTCTCAGAGCGTGCCAAAGAGACGAGGTCGTGTGCGTCTCCAGCAACAAACAGCGCGTCGAGAACGGCTCGTTTCGATTCTTCATCTGTGCTTTTGGAATAGATTGACAATAGCGTTGGAATCATGGAAGATCCGCCGGCAACTCCCATATTGCGGATCGCCTTGCGGCGGAGATCGGGATCCTGCTCAGACGAGGCGATGGCGCTGAGTGCATCCGCTCCTTTGCCACCGGCGGCTACAAACGCGTTAATAATCGCCGCCTTGGTTTCTTTGCTGTTCGTTGACTGGTACATGGTCGATAGCTGTGAGACAGCTCCCATAGCGCCGAGTTCGGAAACGGCATGACGTGCCAGTTCCGGATCGGATTCGTGCTGCGCTACCTGCACTAACTTGTCGGGCGCACCCATGACCAGATAGGAATCCAGAACAGCTTTCTTGACGGACGGATTGCTGGACCGGCCATAAACATCCGCGAGTGTGTCGGCAGCTTGGTTTCCCCTGGTGACCGCAAGCATGCGGATAGCCTTCACCTGTAAGGTGGGATCTTTCTCCCCGCGAATGATTTGCCCAAGCAGATCCTGTGCCGGCTTGGACTGGTCT
>Ga0209773_10000393_pt1 | contig 14047 bp, 14 predicted proteins | sample BogFormECP14_OM1_FD_188244 | JGI IMG/M metagenome (GOLD analysis project Ga0209773, IMG submission 188244) | Bog forest soil microbial communities from Calvert Island, British Columbia, Canada - ECP14_OM1 (SPAdes) (version 2) | ecosystem: Environmental > Aquatic > Freshwater > Wetlands > Bog ... | reverse complement strand
CGCTCAAAGGGTTGAGTTCCTCGGAACGGACAGCATTCGTGATGCGCCACTGGGAAGGCTGCGCGATCGAAGAGATCGCCACAGTGCTGAAATCCACGACGAGCGCGGCAAAGAATACGGTTTTTCGTTCAGTGCAAAAGTTACGGCGGGCTTTGGAGCCGTATGTGGGGGCGCGCGGCGTTCTGCAAACGAAAGCAGCAGGAGCGACGCCAGATCCCACGGGGACGGAACTATGAAACATTTTTTGGAAGAAGAGTTGATTGCTTATTACGAAGGAGAGCCTACGCAACGCGAAGCCATTGCCGCGCATTTGACCGTCTGCACCGCTTGCCGCACGGAGCTTGAGCGCATCGAGGCCGTGCTGCACGCGCTGGACAACCTGCCGGTTCCGGAGCGCGGTGCGGACTACGGCCGAGCGGTGTGGCAGCAGATCGCGCCGCGCCTGCCGGAGAAAGCCGGCCGCGGCTGGCGTGCGTGGTTGGAACCGCGCCGCTGGGTCGCCATTGGGGCCATGGCTGCCGTGGTGACTGCGGCATTCGTCGCGGGTCGCTGGACGAAACCGGCGAAGGATACGGGAACGCCAGCGGCTACGACGGCGCAAGTCCGCGAACGCATTCTGGTCGTTGCGGTCGGCGACCATCTGGGTAAATCCGAAATGGTGCTGATGGAGCTCGCCAACGCCGCTCCAAGCTCTTCGGGACAAAAGCAGATCGATATCTCCGCAGAACAAAAGCGCGCGGAAGATTTGCTGGATGCCAACCGGCTGTACCGCGAGACGGCCGAGCACGATGGTGATGCGGCCCTGGCCAGCGTTCTGGATGATCTGGAGCGCGTGCTGCTCGACGTGGCGCACAGCCCCGATGAGTTGACGCCGGCAAAACTGGAAGCGCTGCAAAAGCGCATCGAAGCGCACGGCATTCTGTTCAAAGTTCGAGTGGTCGGCAAGGAATTGGAAGAAAAGCAGAAGACACCGAATTCCGCGCCTGCACCGACGGAATCGAAAGCAGGAGAGAGGAACAAGGCATGAGCATCGGAGAACGAACAAGCAGAGCAGTGACGATTTGCACGATCACGGCGGCTTTGGTAATCGCGCCATGGATGGCGAAGCCCACGGCAGCTCGCAGCGCCACACCCGCCGCAACGATGTCGTGGCAGGAGCAGAGTAGCGCGGATCGCGAACAGGAAGCCCGTGATCGCGAGCAAGAGAAACGCGACCGGGAACAGGAAGCGCGCGACCGGGAACAGGAAAAGAGGGATCGCGAACAAGAGCGGCTCGAACGCCTCGATGAACTCTACAGCGACGGCCGCGAAGCTCTCGACGAAGACCGCTACGACCAGGCCCTCGGAAAATTCAGCGAGCTGGCTTCTTTGAACGGGCCGCAGACCGATGCGGCGATGTATTGGAAGGCGTACGCGGAGAACAAGCTGGGCAAAAGAGATTCCGCGCTGGCCACCATCGCCGACATGGAAAAGAAGTACGCGCAAAGCCGCTGGATAAAGGACGCAAAGGTACTGGAGATCGAGGTCCGGCAATCGAACGGGCAACCCGCCAACACCGATAACGAGAGTGACGAGATAAAGATCCTGGCATTGCGCGGAATCATGCAAGGTGACCCGGTTCGAGGAGTGCCCATGGTGGAAAACTTTTTGAATGGGCCGGCGAGTCCAAAACTCAAATCGAATGCGCTTTTCCTGCTGGGGCAAAACGGCTCTTCGCAGGCGCGCGATGTTCTAGCAAAGATCGCGAAGGGGCAGAGCAACCCGGACTTGCAGCGCAAAGCCGTCGAGTATCTGGGAATGTTCGGCGGTCAGCAATCGCGGGAAACTCTTGCGCAAATCTATGCGTCCACGAATGACGTCTCAGTGAAACGCGCCATTATTCGCGCTTATATGGTCGGCGGCGACAAGGAACACTTGTTTGCGGCCGCTAAAGGTGAAAAAGACGCGTCACTGCGCGCGGAAGCGATTCGTCAGCTTGGCATCGTGCACGCTCCAGAGGAACTAAGACAGCTCTACAAGATGGAGACTACGCTTGAAGTGAAAAAGGACATCCTGCAGGCGTTCTTCCTCTCCGGCGACGCCAAATTCCTCGCCGAAGCGGCGCAAAGCGAGAAAGACCCGGAAGTTCGCCGCGCGGCCATCCGCAACTTGGGCCTAATCGGCTCGGCCGATTCCAAAGAAGCGCTGCTGGCGATTTACGCCAAAGAGACGGACCGTGAAAACAAGGAAGCGGTGCTCAACGCGCTCTTCATTCAAGGCAACGCGCACGCTCTAGTGGCGATTGCGCGCGGCGAAAAAGATCCGCAGCTGAAGAAGACCGCCGTCTCCAAGCTCGCCATCATGAACTCCAAAGAAGGCAACGACTACCTGATGGAAATCCTGCAAAAGTGAGACAAACCATGCGCGCAAATTCGAAAGCTTCTAAAGCTGCAAAGAAGATCCTAAGCTTGGCGTTTATCGCGGCAGGCATCGCGTTCTCCGCGACACAACTGGCAGAGGGTGGCGCGAGTCCCGCCCCCGCGCAAAATGCCTCGGAAACACCGAACGTGCAAAACACCACGCTCGAGACGCGTGCGGTGAACGGCTCGCTCGCCGACACGCTCCGCGACATCGCCGCGCGTGCCGACAAGCCCGAGTGGCTCGCGTACACCGTCCCTCAAATCGCCGGCGACCGCACCGTGTGCTGCGGCAACTGGAACAACAATGACGACGGCTACGGCAATTGCGGCACCTGCCGCCTCGAAAAAGAAAACGGCATGACCACATCGACACAGAAAAACTCTTCATCGGGCGGCACGGTGCAACTCGAAGGCTCACGCCAACTCTTAGTTCTGTTTCGCTTGGAAGACAAGCAAGTGATGCGCATCCGCCAGGCCTCGGAGAATTGCACCCTCGACGCGGGCGGCCTCCACTTTATCTTTCTGACCGGCGTCAAGCCCGCCGAAAGCGTAGCCGTCCTCGCCGATTTCGTGCACAAATCCACATTCGAAGGTCACGGCGACCATGAAGTCGGCCAAGGCGCGCTATCCGCCATCGCACTTCATGACGGCACTTCCGCCGACCGCGCTTTCGAATCCTTCGTCGCTCCCGATCAACCCGAGCAGCTTCGCAAACACGCGTCCTTCTGGCTCGGCGAAGCACGCGGCAAGCCCGGCGAGCAACTCTTGCAAAAAATGGCCAAAAACGATCCGAGCTCCGAAGTTCGCTCGCAGGTAACGTTCGCCCTCTCCGTCAGCCGCGAACCCGAAGCCCTCGCCGAGATGATCCGCATGGCCAAAGAAGACGAAAGTAATCACGTCCGCGGCCAAGCGCTCTTCTGGCTGGCTCACAAAGCGGGAGAAAAGGCGATGACCGCGATCACCGGCGCCATCGACAACGATCCCGACACGGAAGTGAAAAAGAAAGCCGTCTTCGCCCTAAGCCAAATGCCGAAAGACGAAGGCGTGCCCAAGCTCATCGAAGTCGCCAAGAACAATCGCAATCGCGAAGTCCGCAAACAAGCCATGTTCTGGCTCGGCCAATCCAACGACCCGCGCGCACTCGAATTTTTTGAGCAAGTGCTGACGCGCTAGCCGCCAGCTAGCGCAAGAGATCTTCGAGTTGAATGCGCGAGTCGGTTTTTGCGTCGCGGTACTTCACGATGACGGCGCAATGCAGGCTGAGGCCGTGTTTGGCGCCAACGGGATGGGTCATTGCGCGTGAACCTGGAACAACGATCGCTTCCGGCGGAATGACGAGCGGTGAGTTTTCTCCTGCTGTGTACACTTCATCGCGCACTAAATCATAGACAGGGATCGAACGGTTGAGAATTGTTCCTGTGCCTAGAACAGCCCGCGTCTTCACTACCGTTCCTTCGTACACGCCTGAATTTCCGCCCACGAGCACGTCGTCTTCGATAATGACCGGCATCGCTCCGACCGGTTCCAGCACGCCGCCGATTTGCGACGCGGCGGAAATGTGGCAGTTGCGCCCGATCTGTGCACAGCTCCCCACGAGAGCATGCGAATCGATCATCGTGCCTTCGCCAACGTACGCGCCAACGTTGACGAACATCGGCGGCATGCAGACGACGCCGCGCCCGATGTACACGCCGTCGCGAATGCTTGAGCCGCCCGGCACGATGCGAACGCCGTCGGCAGGCGTGACGGCGCGAACAGGATACGTGGATTTGTCGATGAAAGGCTGGCGCGTGGCATCGATGGACATGTCGACGATCGCGCCCATGCGAAACCCGAGCAAAATTCCCTTTTTCACCCAGGCGTTGACGCGCCAACCCGTTGGCGAGGCAGAGTCTGGTTCCGCCGCGCGCACCTCGCCACGATTTACCGCAGCCTTGAATTCGCGGAACAACCGGAAATGCTCTTCGCTGTACTGGCCGGGAGGCTCGTCAAATAAACGCTCAATTTGCTGCGGCAGCATGAACTCGCTCATGCGGCGGCGTGGGCCGTCGCACGCGGCGGAGCGGCCGATTCAGGCTGCACCGAAACTGCAGGAACCAACTCCAGCGATTCAAGCACCGCGTGAATGCGCGCTTCGCTTTCCGCTCTCGGCGCAACGAGCGGCAAGCGCCACACCGGCTCCAGCAAACCCATCTGCGCCATCGCGGCTTTCACAGGCATGGGATTCGACTCCACGAAATTCACTTCCATCAAAGGATGCACGCGCCGGTGAATCTCCCGCGCCGCTGCAAAATCACCCGATCGAGCAAGCCGCGTCATCTGCGCCATCTCAAACGGAATTTCGTTCGACACAACGGAGATGACTCCACGTCCGCCAAGCGCGATGAGCGGCAGAGTAATCGCATCGTCGCCGCTGAGCACATTAAAATCGTCCGGCACAACGTTGAGAATCGCCGCCATCTGCGAAATATTTCCCGAAGCTTCCTTAATGCCCACAATATTTTCAATCGCCGCAAGCCGCCGCACCGTTGCAGGCTCGACGTTCACGCCCGTGCGCCCCTGCACGCTGTACACAACGATCGGCAGCGAAGTTCCCGAGGCAATCGCACGGTAGTGCTGAAAGAGGCCTTCTTGAGTCGGCTTGTTGTAATACGGCGTGACGGAGAGAATTCCGTCCGCGCCGATCTCAGCCAACTCGCACGCGAGCGCGATGACCTCGGCGGTATTGTAGCCGCCAGCGCCCGCCAGCACCGGCACGCGTCCCTTCGCGAGTTCCACGGTAATCTCGACGACGCGCAAATGTTCTTCATGCGTCAGCGTCGGGCTCTCGCCCGTAGTCCCGCACGGAACGAGAAAATCAATCCCCGCTTCAATCTGGCGCTTGACGAGCGCCCGCAGCGTCGGTTCGTCGAGCGAACCATCCGCGCGAAATGGAGTGACGAGCGCAGTGCCTGTACCGGTAAACATGGTGTATCTCCTTCTTTGTCTAAACGTCGTACTGCCGAACAATCGAATGGGCGACTTCTCTCTTCCGCTCGCTGCTTTGCGGAAGGGCAATGCCTCAACTCAGATCAACTCAATTCGCCCAAAATCTCTTTAAACTCAAAAAATCCTTTTTTCCCGGCAACCCACCGCGCCGCCTGCAACGCCCCGCGCGCAAATCCCTCGCGGCTCCGCGCCGTGTGGCGCAGCGTGATAGTGTCCGCAACCGAATCGAAACCAACCTCATGCGTGCCCGCAATCACCCCCGCGCGATTTGAACTGAGGCTGACAGGCCGCGCATACCCTGCGGCGTTCATCTCTTCCGCAAGTTTCTTCAGCGTGCCCGACGGCGCATCCTTCTTCGCCGAATGATGAATCTCCCAGCCCCACGCCTCGTACTCCGCATGCTTGGCGAAAAGCGCGGCAGCATAAGCCACCGTCTGCATAAAAAGATTCACGCCCACGGAAAAGTTCGCTGCCCAAACAAGCCCGGTCTTGGCATGCGCCACGGCTTCGCGCGCAGCAGGCAGATGTTCGAGCCAGCCAGTCGTGCCGACAACGGAATTGACGCCAAGCACCGCAAGCCTCCGAATATTTTCCGGCGCCGCCGCAGGCGTCGAAAATTCCACAGCAACGTCAATGCCACGCAGCGTTTGATGAGAAAGCCCCTGCCCATTCGCGTTTGTGCCTCCAACGAATCTCGCTTTCACGTCGAAGTCATATTCCGGCGCGAGCCGCTCAATGAGCTTGCCCATCTTTCCGTAGCCCACGATGGCGAGGGTCAGCGTCATGCCGCGGCTTCTCCTGTCGCAAGAAGTTGCCGCGCCATGCGCGCATAAATTTCCACGGCGTCAGTCAGTTGTTTTTTCGGAATGCGCTCTTCGGACGTGTGCGCCATATGAATGCTCCCAGGGCCAATCAAGAACGGCTGGCCCCAGGCGCCGGCAAACGTGGGGATGTCGGTTGTAAACGCAACCACGGTGGTTGGAAGCCCGTCGAACGCGGCAAGCCGCAGCGCCGGCGTATGCAAAACCTCGCGCGCTTCGGCGCGTCCCGCAAGCGCCGCGTGAACCGCTGCGCGCGTTTCGGCAGGATCGCCTACGGTGCGAAACATGATCTCCGCTTGCGCATGGTCCGCAACGACATTCGGTGCGCGACCGCCGGCAATCGTTCCAATATTCAGCGTGCTCGGGCCAAGCAGCGCATCTTCCGGCAGGGGAATCATACGAATGGCCCGCAAAACATCCAGCAGCGAATGAATCGCCGAGTGTCCCAGCTCCGGATAAGCGGAGTGCGCTAATTTTCCATGCGCATTAATCTCAAAGCGCAGCGCGCCCTTCGAGCCAAGCGCCAGCTGATTTTCCGTGGGCTCGCCATTAATCAAAAAGCGCGCGCCACGCGGATTCGCCGCTGCCACTTTCGCGCCCGCGCTGTTCCGCTCTTCGCCAACGACAAAAAGCAATCCAAAATTGCGCGCGCCGGAATCAAGCAGCTTCTCCGCGGCAGCAATCATCGCGGCAATAATGCCTTTCGCGTCGCACGACCCGCGTCCCCAAATCGAATCCGCGTCTTCCAACGACGGAAAAAACGGCGGTACGGTGTCCATGTGCGTCGAAAGCGTCACGACCGGTTCGCCCCAGCACGCGAAAATGTTGTCGCGATTCGGCTCAACCGTCATGCGCTCGAGCGTTCCGGAAGTGCGCGACGCCAGAAGCGAAAGCTGCGCAAACAAAAAGTCGCCAACGTTTTTCTCGTGGTTGGTCGTCGACTCGATGTCAACCAGCGCGCGCGTCATTTCAAACGGATTCATTCAAAGAAATTTTCTGGAGGGAGCGAAACGAAAGGAAGGAACCGCGACGTAGATGCTCGGGGCTGCTGCCTCTCGATAGCGCTCCATCCGGCTTTAGCTCTGGCCGCACGCAAATGCAGCCATCTAATCGGATGACAGTGGACAGGCCTTAGACCTGTTCCCCAATCGCGGCGGCAACAGCTACCGCTGCGATTTCGGCGGAGTCAAGACTTTTAAAGCCCCTTTTGCTCGGGTGTCCGAAGCTGATCGGAACGACGCACCCGGCTACTCATGGCCTCCGCACCTCTACCAAGAACAAAAATAGTGTATTGCAGGGCAAACGAAAAAGCGAACAAAAAATTGTAGGGGCGGGGCTTGCCCCGCCCTCTGGGCCGCCGCCGGGCTACGCCCCCCAGCCGCTACAGTTCCAGCGGTTTCAGCGGCACTTCCTGCGAAGCAACCAGCAGCTCCCCATGAAACGCGCATTCCGCGCTACGCCGCCCAAGCGCCTCTTCCGCGGAAATCCGCACGAGATAGGGATTGTTGTTTTCCTGCGAGACATGCGCCAGCACGAGATACCGCGCCACGGCGTCGAATCCGTCGGGGTCCGCAAGATATTCGCCCACCGCGTGATTGGAAAGATGGCCTGTGCGGCTCAACACGCGCTGCTTCACGACCCACGGATACGGCCCCACTTTCAACATATCAAGGTCGTGATTCGATTCCAGCAACAAGCAATCGGAATTCTTCAAATGCACTTTGACAAGCTCCGGCATGTAGCCGAGGTCCGTAACCAACGCCATCTTCGCCCCATTCGAGCGAAATGTGAACCCGATCGGGTCCGCCGCATCATGCGGAATCGCAAACGCGTGCACATCAATGTCGCCTATCGAAAAATGCTGCCCCGCGTGAATCGTTTCCACGCCTCGGAGCCGCTTACCAAAAGTTTCGGGAAGAGCGCGCTGCAACGCCCCCATGGTCGGCTCCGTCACATACAGCGGCGCCTTCCAAAGCCCCAGCATCTGCGGAAGCCCGTTGCAATGATCCGTATGTTCGTGAGTAATCAGGATGCCGTCGATGCGCTCGACGTTTTGTTCGATGGCCGCAAGCCGCGCCAGCGTTTCGCGCTTGCCAAGTCCGCAGTCCACAAGGAGTCGGGTCCGCTCCGTCTCGAGCAAAGTAATGTTGCCCGAGCTGCCAGACGCCAGTATGGATACCCGCAAGCCGATCGCTTTGCCCCCAATTGCAGTACAAAAATATCACACAAACGAATTTTCAGAATAATGGCACTTCAATTCCGCCGCGTCAACACGGAAAGAAAGCTTAGAATATCCACGCCGTGCAAATTGCCGACAAATCGGGGTCGTTGTTAAAGCGAGTCTCGGCAGAAGGATTCGCCATCGTTCCGGGCCTTCTGCCGGAAAAAGGAATCGCTGCCTTGCTGGTCGGGCTTGAGAAGTCAGACCTTCCACGCAGCAGAGCCGGCTTGCGTCATGCCATGCGAATCGAGAGTATCGCCACTCTTGCCCACGATGCCCGACTGATAGAGTTCGCGAAAGCTGTTCTAGGAAATGACGCGGTTCCCTTTCGCGCGACCCTCTTCGATAAATCGCCTGCTTCCAATTGGCTGGTTGTTTGGCACCAGGACACTGCGTTGCCGCTGCGCGAGAGCCGCGAAGTCGCGGGTTGGGGACCGTGGTCAGTCAAGGACGGCGTGAACTACGCACACGCTCCGGCCAGCGCCCTTGAACAGGTCCTTGCTATACGTCTGCATCTTGACGATTCGTCCGCCGATAATGGTCCGCTTCGCGTCCTGCCTCGTACCCACACTCTCGGCGTTCTCTCCGATGAACAGCTCCACGGTCTTTCGACGAAAATTGCCCCAGTGGATTGCCTGGTGGCCAAAGGCGGGATTGTCGCAATGAGACCGCTCATCGTCCACGCGTCTTCCAAATCACAATCAGAGAAGCCGCGCCGCGTCCTCCACATCGAGTACGCGGCCACTTTTCAGTTTGCGCCGGGCCTCGATTTGGCCGTCTCTTGAAGAGCTAAGAAGGATTTGGCTTACTGGGAATAGTGCGGGCAGCCTCGACGATGGCAGTGCCCCAGCCATCGTACTCGCAATCGAATTTGTCGGCGAACATGATGAATGTCGCGACGTTGTCCGTAGTGGTCATGAATGTGACTGTCGCTTCGATTGGACAAGTAACCAGCCAGCGCCGGTCCGTTCCAACAGGTACAGGAGGCCGAACGGCGTCGGGCGGCATTTCGTTCCGCCTGCATGCTTCCGCGAAGGTTTTGGCAGCCGTTTCGTTGGGCGCCCAGAAGCTCAGGTCAATCTTGCGCTTCTTGTTGAGGTCCACGCCGTAACTCAGGATCACCTCAACTTGCGCGCGGTTACGTGCTTCCAGCCGCTCAAGCTGTGAGCGAAGTTCCTCGTCTGTGCATCCCATGAAACGAGTTTAGAGTGGCTTGCACCTGCGAAGCGCCGCCGGATTCGCGGCTTGTGCCGGGGTCGTCAATTCAAAACTACCGGCCGCAACTTCAGCGGCCAGGCCCTAGCAGGACAAGCGGGAACGGTCCAATGTGAAACCATTGAGCGGGCCGAGGACGGTGACGGCGATTTGTTCTGGCTTGAAGAATTCGTGAGCCAGGGTTTGCACTTGGTCGAGTGTGACCAGCTCGATCGAAGCCAGGATTTCGTCGAGAGAGTAGAAGCGGCCGAAGTAAAGTTCCTGGCGCGCTAGATTGGACATGCGCGAGCTGGTGGATTCGAGCGAAAGCATCAGCGAGCCTTTTAGATGATTCTTGGCGCGGGTGAGCTCTTCATCGCTGACCGGCGATTCCTTCATGGCGCGAAATTCTTTGATGGTGAGGTCGATGACCTGGCCGACGGTTTCTTTCGCCGTGCCGGCATAGACCGTGAACATGCCGGCGTCGGAATACGGCGTGAGCTCGCTGAAAACGGCGTAAGCGAGGCCTTCTTTTTCGCGAATGTTTTGAAAGAGGCGCGAGGACATGCCTCCGCCGAGAAGATTATTGAGCACCGCGGCGGCGAAGCGCGCTTCGTGGCCGAGCGGCAGAGCTGGAACGCCGATGCAGAGATGAACTTGCTCAAGGTCGCGCTTGGTTTCGAGATGGATGGGCGCTTTTGTTGAAGGAGCGGTGTGATCTTCGAGCGTGCGCGCGGGGCGAAGATCGCCGAACTCGCGCTGCACCAGGTCCAATACCTTGTCGTGCATGACGTTTCCTGCGGCGGTAATCACCAGATGATCGGGCGCAAACCAGTCGCGGAAGCGTTCATTCAAATGTTCGCGGCTGAAACGACGCACCGTTTCCGGCGTTCCAAGAATCGGACGGCCTAACGGATGCTCCGGCCAGAAGCCGCGCGTGAAAATGTCGTGGAGCAGATACTCGGGATTGTCCATGTCCATCTTGATTTCTTCGAGGACGACGCCGCGTTCTTTCTTGACGTCTTCGGAATCGAACTTGGGACGAAGAACGAGATCGGCGATGACGCCGAACGCGATGGGCAGGTGGTCGTCGAGGACTTTGGCGTTGAAACAGATTTGTTCTTTGGAGGTGAACGCGTCCAGCATGCCGCCGACGGAATCCATTTCGCGGGCGATGGCTTCGGCGGAGCGGCGCTCCGTGCCCTTGAAAACCATGTGCTCGATGAAATGAGCGAGGCCGTTTTCATCGGCGATTTCACGGCGCGAGCCGTTGCGGACCCAGACGCCGACGGAGACGGAACGCACGTGGGACATCGTCTCGGTGATGACCACGAGTCCGTTGGACAGGACGTGCTTCTGGATGTCACGCGCTTCTGTGACCGTTGGCATAACTCAATTGTGACACAGCCATGCTCAACGGAGAAACAGAAGCCGTTTGTGCCGTCTAGCGATGATTGTCAGCGGCGGTCATCCTCAGAAGGATGACCCTACAACAGCTTTTCGTCGGGGTGGAGCTTGCCGTATTCGCTGGTGTAGTGGAGCGGGACGTCGCCGTACGTGCCCTCTTCTTTCGCGTAAACCTCACAGCTGTCAAAAGGCTTTGAGTAAACGTGGATGCTGACGGCGCGCTGGTTGAATTCCGGCAGATTCAAGACCTGATGAACCGGTTCCAGGGGATTCACATGGACGGGGTGCGTTCCGTCCATCTCGTAGATCTCTGTCGGAATAATTTTGCATTTGCCGCAGGCCGCGTCTTTTTCTTCGACGCGGAAATTCTGGATTTTCAGCCGGCCAATGGGAGCGGACATCCAGCAGTTCTGATCGCGATGGTTGTGGATGCGGCTGTGCTGGCCGACTTCCCAGCAGATGGTCATGCACTCGAAGAGATCATTTCTGAAAATGAGATTGCGTGTGTAATTGCCTTTGGAGAAAAACAGATACCTGTCGAGCGTTTCGGGGCGGACGCCGTGCTGCACGACGTAGTCCTGGACATTTTCGAGAGTGAACTCGCGCTCGTGGATGGCGGCGAGTCCTTTGACCCAATCGGCGATGGCGAGCTGTTCGATGGCGGTTTTTTGCGCCACAGTGTGCCTCCAATGAAGTGCGTGCGATCCGGGCGACAATGGGGATTGCTCATCAATTATAGCGCCGAACGGATGAAGTAAGGAGGTGAGGAAGTAAGGGGGTAAGGAAAAGAGGTAATCTGTAGAGAGCGGATGGGGTGTTAGCTTCGCTATGGAGTAAAAGACAAGGCTTATGGAATTGCTGGGTAAATCGAAAGAGGATTTGCGCGAATTCTGCGTGTCGATTGGCGAGTCGGCGTATCGCGGGGGGCAGATTTACCACGCACTGTATGCGGAGCGAAAGTTTGATTTTGCGCAGATGACCAATCTCCCGGGGGCTTTGCGCGAACGGCTGGCGAAGGAGGCGCGGATTGCTTTGCCGGTGGTGAAGCAGCGGTTTGCTTCTACCGATGGATCGGTGCGGTATTTGTTTACGCTCGGCGAGACCGGGGCATCAGATCGTGGGGATCTCAAGACAGAGTTCACAGAGGACGCGGAGAAGAAAAGAAACTTGCCACCGGCTTCCGTTGAGGCTGTGTTTATGCCTAGCGAGGGCAGGCAGACGATTTGTGTTTCTACGCAGGCGGGGTGTGCGGTGGATTGCCAGTTTTGTTTGACTGCGAAGCTTGGGTTGATCCGTAATTTGACGGCTGGCGAGATACTGGCGCAGGTGCTTTTGCCGCTCGAAGAGCACAAGGAGCGGCTTGCTCCGCAGACGAATATTGTTTTGATGGGACAGGGCGAGCCACTGCTAAATTTTGATGCGGTGATGACGGCGCTGCGGATTTTGCTTGATCCGGCGGCGGTGCGGATTGCGCCGAGGCATGCCACGCTTTCGACGAGCGGGATCGTGCCGGGAATCGAGCGGCTGGCGCGGGAAAAAGTGAGGCCGAAACTGGCGATTTCGTTGAACGCTTCGAGCGATGAACAGCGGAATGTGTTGATGCCCATCAATAAGAAATATCCGCTGGCGAAGCTGCTGGAAGCTTGCAAGAAATTCCCGAAGGGGACGCGAGAGTACATCACGTTTGAGTATGTGCTGCTCGGCGGAGTGAATGACACGCCGGAAGACGCGCGACGCGTCGCGAGGATGATGAGCGACCTGGGGCGCGTGAAGGTGAACATCATTCCGTGGAATCCGGGGGCGCTTCCGTTTGCGGAGCCGACCGAAGCGAGCGTTAAGGAGTTCCACCGGATCATGCTGGAAAAAGGCGTGCCTACGTTTACGAGGTACTCGCGCGGGCGCGACGTAATGGCGGCTTGCGGGCAGCTGGCGCTTACGCAGATTGAGACTGCGCCTGCTACTGCATAGAAGTGTCAGGGATGCTCCCGGTCCGTACCAACGATAATTACCCCCCTCCCCCTTGGTTTTACATAAGTGTTGATTCTAAAGATAGTTAAAGTCCTTTGTTTTCATACACTTTTGCAAGTGTTGATTCTAAAGAGCTTAGCTGCTTTTCGAGAATCGGCGGTTTCATGGTCCTCTCTGAGGGGCGAAGGCCACTCGGGAAGGCGCTCAGCGTTTGTGTGGGCGTTGGAGCTTCTGTAGTCGGGACCGGAAAAGGCAACAGGCAGGAGTGCCCTTCGCGGCTCAGGGTAAACCTGTGCTACCCAAAAGCAAAAACGCCAGCGGGACGCTGGCGCTACTCGGAACTGCCGACAATATTGCCTAGGTTTACTTATACGCTTTGGATAAGCTTTTTTCAAGGCGAACAAAAAGCAAAAAATGATAACTGGATAAGTCTCGCGGTGTATGCCGCGCGATAAAAGACGGAAGGACGGAAGGGCAAACCAAGCACGTTCAGAGGACTTAAGGAACTCTACAGGAAGGGGTTTTGGATGCGGACGGTGTCGAATTTTTGGCCGTGTTGCAGGTCTTCGGTGTAGAGGATGCGGCAGCCACCTTCGAGAGCAGCGGCGACGATCAATGAATCATACCAAGAGATGGAGTGGTGGCTGCTGAGTCCAAGAGCGCGCTGGTAGAGAGAGTATGACGAGTGCACCACCAGGAGCGGAGCAAAGGTGATAGCCAGCTTCCGCTGGGCTTCGGCATGTGCCATTGGCGGATGGAAGCGGCGGAAGGCGACGCTGAAGAACTCCTGCACGACCTGGAAGCTCACGATGCCATTGCCGGAAGCGAACGCGTCTTCGATGAGGCGAATGGCGACGGCCTGCTTGGCAGGGTCCGAAGGACTGTCCTCATAGATGAAGATGTTGGTGTCGAGAAAGAACTTACCGTTCATTCATTTCGTCGCGGGTAAAAGGACCGCCAGCATTAATGTGTTTGAGGCTGTCACGAAGAGCGCGATGGGCTGCGAGGTTGCGTTGGCGAACGTAGGATTGGAGCCATTCGCGGAAAGC
>Ga0209773_10000390_pt1 | contig 14110 bp, 13 predicted proteins | sample BogFormECP14_OM1_FD_188244 | JGI IMG/M metagenome (GOLD analysis project Ga0209773, IMG submission 188244) | Bog forest soil microbial communities from Calvert Island, British Columbia, Canada - ECP14_OM1 (SPAdes) (version 2) | ecosystem: Environmental > Aquatic > Freshwater > Wetlands > Bog ... | reverse complement strand
TTTTGCTGGAGATCAGTCTGCCGTACAGCCCAGGCAGCTGAATTCGCCTGAATTATTATGCCATATCCACGCAGGCGTCTCCCGGCGATCGCTTGCGCAATGCCGTATGTGCTGCGCGCGGCCGCGAACTGGCCTGTTGTCAGTCCGACCAGTTTTGTGGCACGCGATCCCAGCGGTGCGCCTTCAACTTTTGCAGCAGAGTCTTGTCGAGCGCTCCCGCATCGCTCGCCGCGATGTTCTCTTTCACATGCGCATGTTTTCTCATCCCAATGATCGTGGTGCCCACATCCGGGTTGGACAGAATGAAGCGCAGCGACATCTCCGCCAGGGTCATTCCCGGCGGCACGATTTTCTTCAACTCATCCACGCGTGCCAGAGTCTTCGCCAGGTTCGCCGGGCCAAAATATTTTGCGCGCCAGTCGTTGGCCGGAAATTTTGTCGCGGCCGTCATCTTTCCGCCCAGGCTGCCTTCGTCCAGCGGAACGCGCGCGATCACGCCGACGTTCAGCTCGCGGCAAACCGGAAAAAGCTTGTCCTCCGGCGATTGATCGAAAATGTTGTAGATCACCTGCACCGTATCCACCAGGCCGGTGCGCAACGCGGCAATTCCATTTTCGGGCTGCCAGCGATTGATGCTCAGGCCGAAAAAACGAATCAGCTTTTCGCTTTTCAGCTTTTCCACCGTTTCGCGAAATTCCGGTTCGCCCGCCCAGCTATCGTCCCACACGTGGAACTGCAGGATATCAATGGACTCCGTCCCCAGCTTTTCGCGGATTTTCTCGGCATAGTTGATCACGTGCGAGGCCGGAAAGACCTCTCGATACTTGTATTCCGGCAGTGCGGGCCAGCGGCCATTCATCGGCGGAACTTTCGAGGCGGCAAAAAGCCGTTTGCTTTTGTTGCGCGACAATATTTCACCCAGCAAGCCGTCGCTCTTGCCTTCGCCGTAGGCCCAGGCGGTATCGAAAAAATTGCTGCCTTGCTCGATCGCCAATTGCATCGCCTGCAGGGATTCCTGGTCTTCGGAACCGCTCCAGCCGCTCATGCCCCACAGTCCGTGGGCGATGTCACTCACATTGAAACCGGTGCGCCCCAGCTTGCGATATTTCATCGGGTCTCCTTACCAATGTTATACAACGAACCGCGCTGGGGAAACGAATCCGGCATAGCGCTGGCGAATCGCGCATGCCATGCGCCGGGCGAACGTGCGAGCGGACAAATGAACAGCAGGCGTGGACCGCCTATACCGGGCTAGCCAGCTCCCCTACGGCTTGCCTGAGGTCTGGAACGATTCCGGTGGATCGAGCGAACACTGCCTCCAGAATGCGCTTTCGGAGATTGCGCCGTCCGCCAGCTGCTTTAGGCTGGAAATTGTGGCGGCGATTTGTCCGCCATCGGCCGAATCAAATACGATCACCACGCCATCCACCGTGGCACCGGAAGACTTCAGTTCGCCGTAGGATTTTTCAAAGAGCGCTCGGGCAAAGGCCAGCTTTTCTTTGGCCGTGGAAGTCGCGGTGGGAGATGCGGGCTCGAGCCAGATCACCCGAACTTTTTTCGTAGCGAGCGGCGCCCACTTGCCGCCGAAAGTGGTGGTCTCGTCCTTGCTGATATTAAAGAGCCCTGCTGTGGCCGGCGCTGGATCGGCTGCTGGAGCGGAATTGTCCGCATACTCCGCAGGCAGATCCAGTTGCGCGCGGCGAATCCAGCCACGAGAGGAGCCGGAAATCTGCACGTGCACCCATGTGCCCTCCAGCTCCAAGACCTGGAATTCGTCCTCGGCGTCGGCGGAAAATAGCACGGCAGACCCCTCAGCCGGCTTTGAGAGCACGTGCGTGCCAGCCTTCTTTACGGTCGCCAGGTTAGCGGGCCGCGCCTGATTGTGAAGAATGTCTTCAAAATTCTTAATATCCACTGAGAGTTCCTGCGCCCTTTTTTCGACTGCTGCACGCTGTAACTTCAGCGACTGCACGCTCTCGGCCGACGAAACAGTCGGTGCAGCAGCCTCCTCCGGTTGTCGCGGCGCCGCCGCAAAGTCTCGCGCTACTGCGTTCTTGTTCGACGTCGATTCTCCCGCGTCGAGCGGTGCTGGGTCGAGCCGGGTCTGCGGCCGGATGCCTCCGCTGCTCACCGGAGGTGCGGCAGAGACGTCCGACTTGGCCGCGGGTGCAGCCGTCGCAGAGCCGGACGGCTTAGGCACCGAAGTTGGGCCCAGAGCCTCCTGAATCTGGTCCAGGAAGTCATTCTCGATGTGGCCGTTGGAAACCAGCACGCGATAGCCGGAGCGCGCCGGCGTCGGATCGTTGTACCAAGCGGTGATCTTGGCGCTGGCGCGAACGGTCGCGCCGCCCGCAGGCGTCGCCACCACCTGGAATGTGCACTCGTAGTAGCCGCGCTCGTAGCGGTCAATCGGCAGGTCGCCGGCTTCCACGAAGCCGTCCACCGTCGGCAATCGCCCGCTGGCCGAAGGGCGCAGATTGCGCACCACGCGCTCGACGTCGGTAGCAGGACTGGTAAATGCTCGTTCGTAGGCAGGGGCCTGCGCGCCAGCAAGGCCAGCCATGAATGATAAGGCCAGCAGCAGAGTTAACAAACGGCCTACGGCACGATGCGTTCTCTTCACGGTATCGGTTCCACCTGGTCATGCCGCAGCCAGCCGCGATGACCGTCCACGGTTTCCACGCCGTACCAATACGGCGTGATGATCTCGATCAGCACGTCTGAATTGGCCGGCACGGATTGCAGCGTCGCGGCGTGTTGGAAAGGCGCCGATTTCAAGTTGGCCTGAGCCTTTACGCGCAGTTCGGCTTTGTGCTGCAGCTCATTGAGGCGCATTTGCAGGCTCTGCACGGAGCTTTCGGCGTCTTTCAGCCGCCCTGCCTCTGCGTCGCGCTCCTTCACATTCGATTGCGCCGCGAGCTGCAACTGCCGCCGCTGCAGCAGGTCCGCCGTTTGCCGTTCTTCGCGCTGGATGACCAAGATGTGGCTTTGAATCTCCGCGAATTCGCTGGTCTCCACCGTGGTGTCCGATGTATGGACCCGCCTCGAGGCGTCTTCGATGAATACCGCGTCAATCTGCAGGTGGGTGCGATTTGGGGCAACGCCTAGGACGATGTAGCGCACACTAATTGTTCCAATGTCCGTGCTGTTCTTGAAATGGGTCGGTGAAAGCGCCTGTTTGCGCTCTTTATAGAAGGCGTGTCCGGGCCCGGTCCACGCTCCGTAGTATATCGAGCCAGTTGCCGCCTCCGCTTCGGTGAGCTCGTCTTCCCGGGAATAGACTTGGGAGCCGTGCAGCACCGTGTCCTGCGTCACCAGCTCCACCGCTTTCATCACGTCTGCTTCGGAAGCCTTCAGGTCAATCGCGAAGCCCTCCGGCAGGTCGGCCTTCTGATCGTGCTGCGTCGCTGCGAAGAGCTTACCTGCGGGAGCGCACACTACCGCCAGGGCCCAAAAAACTAGAACGCAGGAGATCGCCACGGATGTTCGAACCCCCGATCCCCCAAGCCAGCGCGCGGGAAAACTCCGCTTCGCTGCGTTCAGCCCCCATTTCACCGGAGCACTTCCCCGAAGCCTAAGACTCATCCATCCCCCATGCTCTGTCTGAAGCCGCAAGTTAGCCAACGCCAGCCTCGCCCCTCAGACGGCCGGTTCCACTCTCAGGTTGCCTGGGACAGTGGAGCGGAACCCCGAAGAGCGTACATGGCAAAATACACCAAAAGGGAGGGGGAGAACACATTGTTAAGTTTTGTTAATTTTTATCTTGCATTCTTAATTCACCGGGAGTAATTTCCTGAGCGTTTGGCGAAGGGGCGGAATTGCGCTGTTCGCCAACGGGGGAAGGACTACGGTTCCTGGGATGCGCGCATACGAAATTCAAATCGGTCTTCATTCCACCTGCTCGTCAGCTGCGCAAGTCGCTCCATTCCCATTTGCAAGCAAATTACGAATCACAGGGATGCTATCCCGCCAATTGCAACAGGAGGGTGTATGTCTAAGAAGTTTTGCGAGGGTGCAAGTCCTATGAACGTAAATTGGTCGCGCTGGAAGACGATGTTGACGTGCGCCGTGCTCCTGATGGCGATCGCCGTGTGCGATGTGCGCACCGCGAGCGCGCTGCCGTCGGGCAAGGTGATGGCGATTCCGGCCTTCGCGCGCAAGTATGGCCTGCCTTGTTCGGCGTGTCATACCGCGTGGCCCGAACTGAATAACTTCGGGCAAGTGTTCCGCGACAACGGCTACCAATTGATGAACGACCGCGACTCTCCGATTTGGCAAAACCCCTCCTACTTCCCGATCACCTTCCGCATCACACCGAGCTGGCATCGTGAAACCGCCAACAACCAGGCAATCGACTCGGTTCCTGGAAACGGAGACGCTGCGGGCGTCGGCAAGTTCACCCAATCCGGATTCGACCTTTCCGGAATGGACCTGTGGTCGGCCGGGACGCTCTACAAGAACATTTCCTTCGTGCTGCTACCATCCTCAGACCCGACGGCGGTATGGCACTTCGAAAGCGCTTTCATTCGCTTCGACAACTTACACGGCAGCCCGTGGCTGAACGTGAAGTTCGGCAGATTTGAACTCGACAACTTGATTTCGGAAAAGCGCTTGTTGTTCTTGTCGAATAACGGTGGCTTCTACCAGATTTACCACTTCAACGATCCAGGTGACAGCAACAACTTCGGTTTCGGCGACAATCAGATCGGCGTCGAATTGGCCGGTCACTCGGCGAACAGCTACACGCGCTATTCCGTCTCTGTGTTGAGCAGCAACGAAGGAGGCGTGAACTTTACGACCGACGTGGTGCCGGGGGCGCCCCCGTCAAACCGCTCCTATGACGTAAACTTGGCGTTTAGTCAGGCCTTCAATGCTCCCGGGCCGCCAGGCGAGAGCGGCTTCGGTCAGGAGCGCGTCGGCGCGTTCGCGTACATCGGCCAGCGCCCGACCTACTTCCAAACATTAGGCGACGGATCCGGCCCCGCCTCCGCTGTTCCGCTGGTAGGTCTCGGCAACAAGCCCTTCTATCGCATCGGAGTTGGCGCCGATTTGTCGTATAAGAACCTGGAACTCCTACCCCTTTTTATGTACGGTCACGACAATCCATATCTGGGCACGTCGGTGCCCTCAACTGCGCCGCTTCCCACCGGCGCACAGGCTCCGACTTTTTACGGCGGATTCCTGGAAGCGCACTACTACCTCAATCCGCAGAACGTAGCTTTGGCGCGCTTCGAGCAAATCAACGTCGGACAGCAGTCGTTTAACAATATTAGCGCCGGCGTGCCCGGGAGCAACGGCAACGTCACAGCATATACTTTCGGATACCGCTGGTATCCAATCATGTTCAGCCGCGCGGGAGTGGCGCTGGACGGCGAATACTCCCGCGTAAGAACGATCGGACAAGAGCCCCTTAGCGGCGATGGCACTGGCGTCGTGGCCAATCCATTCAACGCCGTCTGGAGCAGCAGCATTTATTTCGGCATTGATTTCGCCTTTTAAGGGAGAGACCAGCAATGACACTCAAAAAATTCGCAGTGACATTCGCGCTGGGCTCAGTGGCTCTGCTTACTGCCGGCGCAACCGTTACCACGGCGCAATCGCACGTCAATTCACCTGATCCTCTGCTCGGCGCGCCCAGCGTGGCGACAGAGACCAGCAGTATTGACGGTATAACCGGGCACGCCGAAGAGGGCAAGCATCTCTACCGGCGCTTCTGCATCGGCTGTCACGGGCCCGACGGCAACGGCCAAGGCATGAACGCGCAATGGATTGACCCGCAACCGCGCGATTTCACCGAAGCCACGTTCAAGTGCCGCTCTACGCCCACTGGCACGCTGCCCACCGACGAGGATCTCTACAACGCCGTCACCCGCGGCTTCGTCACCACCAACATGCCCTCCTGGCGACCCCTGAGTCCCCAGCAGCGCGCCGATATGGTCGCTTTCATCAAGACCTGGTCACCGCGCTGGGCCAAAGAAAAGCCCGGTGCCACTCTGAACATCCCGCCGGAAACGGCCATCACCATCGAAAGCATCCTGCACGGCCGCGAACTCTTCCAGAAGCTGGAGTGCTGGAAGTGCCATGGTCCGACGGGCAATGCCGATGGCCCATCGGCTGCGACGCTGACCGACAGCAAGGGCAATCCCATCAAGCCCTTCAATTTTTCCACGGGCGACCGATTTATGTGCGGCGACACCAACCGCGATCTGTTCCGCATCTTCATGACTGGCCTCGATGGCTCCCCGATGCCTTCTTTTGCAGACGTGATCCAGCCGAACGACGCATGGGACCTGGTTCATTTCCTGCGCACCCTGCAGGTGGCGCTCCCCAACCAGGAGCTCACGCTCTGGCAAAGTTATAAAGCAGCTCACGGAAAGGATCTGAAACCGATCGGTCCGGATTCCGCGGGCGGCGCACAATAATTCCAGATAAGAAGGAGGGACTGATAGATGCGAATGAAATTCGTTGCAGCATTAGGACTAACCGTGGCGATGGGCAGCGCCATGATGGTTTTCGCCACACCACCGGCGGGTTCCGGTTCCATCACCGGCAAAGTGACGTACACCGGAACGCCGATGAAAATGAAACCGATTGATATGTCCAAGGAACCTTCGTGTGCCAAGCAGCATTCGACGCCAGTGGATACGGAGAACGTAGCGACCGGGCCTGGCAACACGCTGCAATGGGTGGTGGTTTACATTTCCGCGGGCGATGAAGGCACCACCACGCCTTCTCAGGGTGTGCGCTATGACCAGAAAGGCTGCCAGTATTTGCCCCACATTCTGCCGATGCTGGCGGGCCAGCAGCTGCAGATTTATAACGACGATCAAACCTCTCACAACATCCATCCTTTGGCCAAAGTGAACCAGGAATGGAACAAATCGCAGCCTGCTGGTTCGCCTCCGATTGATACGAAATGGGACAAGCCCGAATTCATCGCGGTGAAGTGCAATATCCATCCGTGGATGCACGGATACTTCGCGGTGTTGAAAACTTCTCATTATGCGATTACGGGAGCCGATGGCAGCTTCTCTATCACGGGACTTCCCCCCGGGAAGTACACCGTAACGGCATGGCAAGAACAGTACGGAACGAAAACGCAGGATGTGACGGTCGGCGGCGGAGCCGCGAGTGCGAATTTCGTTTTCACTGCCACACCTTACTAGATCAGCGGTGCAAGTTCTTCCAACAGCCGTACCCCCGGAATAAAGCCGGGGGTGCGTCTAGTCGAGTCCTCTTGGTTTTGAGCACAGCGCAGCGAGGCGGATAAATTATGGGCAAATTGTTCGCAGTAGCCGTTATCGCCATCACGCTCATTTCGGTGTCATTCTTCGTGATGCACACCTGGTGGATGCCGGTGGACATCTCCACTACCGGCCCGGCCATCGACCACCAGCTTGAAGAGACCATGACCGGCTCGGGGCTGCTATTTTTGGCAGGCCAGGTGGTTCTGGGTCTTTTCGTGTGGCAGGCTAGCAACAAGAACCCGGCACGAAAGATAAAATTATTTCCCGGCGGCGCCAACCCGCTGGTCGCAGCCGCTATCATTCTGGTAGGTATCGAGATTTTGACTCTTACCTTCGTCGGCACGAAAGCGTGGGGCGCAGTAAATCTGGCGCCCGCCGCTGCGGATTCTTTGCATATCGACGTGCAGGCCGAGCAGTTCGCTTTTTATTTCCGCTACGCGGGTCCAGACGGCCAGTTTGGCGGCCTCCATCCCGACAAAATTGACGATGGCAGCGGCAACTACTTCGGCTTGGATCCCGCGAACGATGTTGCGGCGCGCGACGACGTCGTGGTGGGTTCGCTGGTTATACCTGTGAATCGCCCGATCCTGTTGACCCTGCATTCCAAGGACGTAGGGCACTCTTTCTACGTCCCGGAGCTGCGCATACAACAGGACTTTGTCCCCGGTATCGAAATTCCCGTGCACTTTACGGCCACCCAAACCGGCAAATGGGAAATCGTGTGCACGCAGCTGTGCGGACTGGGCCACTACAACATGAAGGCGTACTTACAGGTGATGTCGCAGCCTGATTACGATCAGTGGCTGAAGTCTCAAGAGAGTCAGTAAGCGCGGCACATGGTTCATTTTGATCGCGCAGCCCTTAGCGCGACAGTTAACGTTGCGCTCTTCGAGGTCCACATATGCATGAGACATCGGCATCACACGCTGCGCACCAGCACGCGGCACCGACCAGCTTCATTCGCAAGCATGTCTTCAGCCTCGATCACAAAGTGATCGGCAAGCAATACTACGGGCTGGCGCTGCTCGCTGTTTTTATCGGCATGGGCCTTTCCTGGCTCATGCGTCTCCACCTGGGCTGGCCTGCGTGGCCAATCCCTCTGCTGGACAAGCTCTCGGCCGTGGGCGCGCCGCAAGGCGTGATGACGCCGGAGTACTACCTGTCGCTAATGACCATGCACGGAACCATCATGGTGTTTTTCGTCCTCACCAACGCTCCCTTCGCCGCTTTTGGAAATTATTTCCTCCCCATTCAAATCGGCGCCGAGGACATGGCGTTTCCCCGCTTCAACATGATGTCTTTCTGGACCACGTTTGTCGCCTTCCTCTTCATGATGGCTGCGTTTTTCGTCAGCGACGGTCCGCCGATTTCCGGCTGGACCGCCTACGCACCTCTCAGCGCGGTGGGCGGAGATGCCGGGCCAGGACTCGCGATGGGCCAGAATCTATGGGCGATCTCGATCGCGATTTTCTGTATCGCGTCCCTGCTCGGCGCTCTGAACTTCATCGCCACCACCCTGGACCTGCGCACCAAGGGAATGTCGCTGGCCCGCATGCCTTATTCCTCCTGGGCCTGGTTCGTCACTTCGGTAATCTCGTTGCTTGCATTCGCGGTTTTGCTCCCTGCTTGCATTTTGCTGATTCTGGATCGCACCGCCGGAACCAGTTTCTTCATTCCCGCGGGCCTGGTCCTCAGCGACAAGCTGCAGCCGCATTCCGGCGGTTCCCCGCTCCTGTGGCAGCACCTGTTCTGGTTCTTCGGCCATCCGGAGGTGTACATCGCGATTCTGCCTTCCATCGGAATCGTTTCTCACATCCTGCCGGTATTCGCGCGCAAGCCTCTGCTCGGTCCGCGCGCCACCATTGGCTGCATGATCGCCATCGGCTTCCTGAGCTACATGGTCTGGGGCCATCACATGTTCGTGAGCGGAATGAATCCGTTCTCGGCCACGCTGTTCTCCGTTCCGACCCTGATCATCACCATCCCCGCGACCGTCTTGACTTTGTTGCTGATTGGCACGGTTTATGGCGCGAAGATGCGCTTCACTTCGGCTGCGCTCTTTTGCTTGGGATTTATTTCCGTGTTCATCAGCGGCGGCATCAGTGGCTTCTTCCTGGCGCAGCCTTCGATTGACATCTATCTGCATGCGACCTATTTCGTCGTGGCCCACTTTCACTTTGTGATGGCGGTGGCCTCGCTGTTCGGCGTGTTTGCCGGAACCTACTTCTGGTTCCCCAAAATGACGGGGCGCATGATGAACGAAACGCTGGGAAAATTGCACTTCTGGCTGACCTTCATCGGCGTCTATGCGATTTTCATGCCCATGCACTATCTCGGGCTCGCGGGCAACGTGCGCAGATACTCCGCCTTCGTGGACGATTATCTGATCCCGCTGATTCCCGTGCACAAATTCATCACCATCGCAGCGCTGCTCACCGGCGCGGCCCAGCTCATCTTCCTATTCAATTTGATCTGGAGCCGCTTCAAGGGCCCCATCGCTTCCGAGAATCCCTGGGAGGCAACTTCACTCGAATGGTCCACCACTTCGCCCCCGCCTTTTGACAATTTTGGCGGCCGCCACATGGTGGTGTACAACGGTCCCAACGAATACGGCGTCGACAACAACGGCACCGACTTCGTTATGCAGACGTCACCGGAAAAGATTTCGGCAAGCTGAGCCCGAACGAGAGCGACCAGCGATGGCTACCACAACCTTACCTCCGGGCGCGGATATAACCCTCGACGACCACGGCTCTGGCAAACCGCCAGAACTTGCTCCTCGTCCGGCACGTGTGACCGACTCGGGCTCGCCCTCCCAGAAATCCGAGACCGGGATGTGGGTGGCGGTTTCGGCCATCGGCATGTCCTTCGCGGCGTTCACCAGCGCGATGTTCGTGCGGCAGGACTCCTCCACGGATTGGCAGCACTTTCAATTGCCGCACATTCTCTACCTCAACACACTCATCCTGATTGCCAGCAGCGTCACCTTGGAATGGTCGAGGCAACGCTTTGCTGCGATTCCCGATGCGGCGCGGCAACCAGGGGCTTCTGCCAAGGCTCTGCTGGCCAACGGAATCTACTGGATGTATCTCACCGCGGCTCTGGGCGTGATCTTTGTTCTCGGCCAGCTCCTGGCGTGGCGCAACCTGGCGGCGCAAGGATTGTTCCTCGCGACCAATCCGAGCTCTTCCTTCTTCTACCTGTTTACGGCGTTGCATGCCGTGCATTTGCTGGGCGGCATGGGCGGCTTGTTCTACGTCCTGCGCAAGCTCATTCGCAACGGCGGCGTGGCGGAAACCAGCGGAATCAGCGCGTTTTCCATTTACTGGCATTTTATGGATTTGTTGTGGGTGTACCTGCTGTTGCTGCTCGCGATCCGCATGTAGCTGGCAATTCGAGGAGGAGTTGTGAGCGAATCGGAAATCACACTCGGGGCGGGACACGCCGCCGCAATGGAGCCGTCGCCATACGCCATTCAGTCGAAAAAACTTACGATGTGGCTGTTCATCATTTCAGACGCCGTTACCTTCGGCGCGGTACTCTTTGGCTATTCCTATTTGCGAGCTGGAACCCCTAACTGGCCCACCCCGTTTCACTTTTCGCCGAGCATTGTGAACGGCTTGGTCATGACGTTTGTGCTGCTGACGAGCAGCCTGACCATGCTGGCCGCCGTGGCTGCCGCGAAGCAAGGGCGCAAATCCTCCTGTCTGCTGTGGATGAGCGCCACTATCGTGCTGGGCATTATTTTTGCCACGCTGCACCTGCGCGAGTGGTTTCACCTGTTCGCGGATGGCTGGAGCCTGTCTAAAAATCCGCTGGGCGGCCCCGTACAGTTCGGTGCCACCTTCTTCAGCATCACCGGCCTGCACCTGATGCACGTAATTTCCGGCATCATCGCGCTGATTGTGATCGCCATCGGCTACAAAACCGACTGGCTGGACGCCGGCCATGTCGAAACCACGGGCCTTTACTGGCACTTCGTGGACCTGGTCTGGATGTTTGTGTTTCCGCTGCTGTATTTGATGAACACGGCCCGCTGAAGCGGAGCCGCTGAACGAAAGGGAGGCGCTGCCGTGACGGATCCGAAACAGCAACCCGGAATGAAAGAGTACATCGCCATCTGGGTTGGCTTGCTGTGCATCGTGGGCATCGAAACTTTTCTGACGACTCTGCAATTGTCCACTCATCGCCTGCTGGCGTCGTTGCTGTTGCTGGCCTTTATCGAAGCAGGAATCGCGCTGCTCTACTTCATGCACCTGAAGTACGAAAAGCCCAATCTGTTCTGGAGTCTGGTGCCGGCGGTGATCTTCGTGCTCTTCATGATGAATCACATCTGGCCAGACGCCTATCGCATGCTGAATTTGCGGGTGCCGATTCAGTAGTTGCTCATCGCAGCAGCGCAGCAGTCGCGCGCTGGCTTGCGGGCTCGAAGCAAAGTATCATTCGTGAAGCTGACGTGCTTCAAGGAGAGCTTGACTACCATGGACAGAACGAAACCAGGAGTTGCCGGAATGTTGGCCCGCGCGTTCGCCGCGCTGCTCATTCTGGCCAGTCCCGCGGCGCTCTACGCGCAGAGTTGCGCGATGTGCTACCAAAGCGCAGCCGCATCCGGCTCGCGTTCGATTCACGCCCTGAAAGTGGGGATACTGATTCTGATGTTTCCCCCGCTGCTGATTACCGCCGGCGTCTGTTTCCTGGCCTATCGCAAGCGCGACCAGTTCAACCAGAACTCCTAGCCTCCGTACTCCTCAAGCAGCATTCAGCGCGCTGTAAGCCTTCGCAATCTGCGCCGCCACCCGCGCGGCGGCTGGGTCCCGCTGGACGCCGGCACGGAGCCGAGCACAAGGCAATTCCCCAGAAAATTTTGCAAATGACCCGCAGCGTGGATATTCTGCTCGTCAGCCTGGACGAAGTCGAAGCCGCCGACGCCATCGAGCAGGGAATCGCGAACATGCTGGCGAGTTCCAGGGTGCGCACACCAGATATCAAGGGAAAATCCACAACCAACGAGATGGGCGAAGCCATCGCCAGCGAAGTCCTGGCAACGCACAAACAAAACGCCTGACGATTTAGTAAGCGCGTTTGCCGTGTTAAAATGCGCCTGTGGGGCTGTAGCTCAGTTGGATAGAGCGACGCACTCCTAACGCGTAGGTCGTCGGTTCAATTCCGACCAGCCCCACCATTTAGAGCCGGTCTCTCGAATTCGTCCCATACTTCTCCGAGCAAGCAAATCGTGGTTCATCCCGACCGCCGTCCCGAGCGTTTTCTTTTCCGGCGTGGTTTGGCGGGTGCGGGACGCAGAGAGACCTGCCTGCCGCAGCCAGGCCTGCCTGCCGCAGGCAGGGATCTGTCGTTCGCGTCAGTTGTTTGCCACGGAAGTATTTCGCTCACGATGCCGTGACGTGACATGCCTCGAACCCAGCCGAATCCTGCCAACATGCGGCTGCAGCGGCTTAATTGAAGCGTACGTATTCGAAATTCAATGGCTGGCGGTTGATCCCGCGAATCGGCGGTGCAATCCAATTGGCGAATTTGCCGGGCTCGATCACGCGCCCGGTCATCAACGATTGCACGAACTTCTGGTCCGCTGCGCTGGGCATCCACTTGTCCCGATTATTTTCCCAGGTCTCTTTGCTCAGCACCTCGCCTTCGGGACTGATGCAGTGCCCTGCGAAATTGCCAATCGCGCGGTGGAATCCCTTGTGCGGCAGCGTCAGCCGGAACGCAATTCCGGACTGCTCCATGATTTTGTTCCAGCGATCCACGCCGCCCTGAATCTCCGCGATGTAGTCGTCGCGCAGCCGCTCATTCAGCGCCGTCAACGCGGAAACTTGTCGCGTGATGATTCGACTGCCGGAAACTTCCAGCACCGGATATTCGGCGTTCTGCAATTCGTGGTCGTCCTCGATTTTGGTTTCCTCGTAGCGCCCTTTCAAGCCAGTGGTGTAGTAACTGGCCGCGTTCGACGACGCATCCGAGCCGAAAAGATCAATCGTCACGCTGAAATGGAAATTCAAATATCTCTGCATCGTTTGCAGGTCAATCACGCCCAACGCCCGCACGTCGCTCGCGTTCTCCACTTTGTGTTCCTTCATCACTTCGCAAGTACGCTGCAGAATACGGCTGATTCCCGTCTCGCCGACGAACATGTGATGCGCTTCCTCGGTGAGCATGAATCGGCACGTCCGCGCGAGCGGATCGAATCCGGATTCAGCCAGCGCACATAACTGAAATTTGCCGTCGCGGTCGGTGAAAAACGTAAACATATAAAACGCCAGCCAATCCGGCGTCGGCTCGTTGAACGCGCCCAGAATCCGCGGATTGTCCACATCGCCCGAACGACGCTCCAGCAACGCTTCCGCCTCTTCGCGTCCATCGCGCCCAAAATAACGGTGCAGCAAATAAACCATGGCCCAAAGATGCCGCCCCTCTTCCACATTCACCTGAAAAATATTCCGCAGATCGTACAGCGAAGGGCAGCACATGCCCAGCAGCCGCTGCTGTTCCACCGAAGCCGGCTCCGTATCGCCCTGCGTCACGATTACGCGCCGCAGCGTCGAGCGGTATTCGCCGGGAACCTCCTGCCACGCCGGTTGGCCTTTGTGTACGCCGAAATTCACTTGCCGGCTCGCATCGCGCGGCTGCAGAAAAATTCCCCAGCGATATTCCGGCATGCGCACGTAGCCAAACTGCGCCCAGCCGTCCGGCTCCACGCTCGTCGCCGTGCGCAAATACACTTCCAGCGCGTGGCTTTCGCTGGGGCCCATGTCGTACCACCAGTTCATGTAGGCCGGCTGCCAGTGTTCCAGCGCGCGCTGCAGCACGCGATCCCTGCCCAGGTCCACGTTATTCGGGATTTTTTC
>Ga0209773_10000389_pt1 | contig 14123 bp, 11 predicted proteins | sample BogFormECP14_OM1_FD_188244 | JGI IMG/M metagenome (GOLD analysis project Ga0209773, IMG submission 188244) | Bog forest soil microbial communities from Calvert Island, British Columbia, Canada - ECP14_OM1 (SPAdes) (version 2) | ecosystem: Environmental > Aquatic > Freshwater > Wetlands > Bog ... | reverse complement strand
GTTCGGCAATTCGACCGGCGATCAGCAGATGCTCGAATGGACCCAGGCGGGCGACGGCGCACGGCTAATGATGCTGGTTTTGCATGATGATCCCGTGCGCGAGTACGCCTACGGCCCCGCGAACGGTCTGCCGGCCAGCAACGTTGGCACGTTCTCCGACGCGCTGATGGATGAAGCGAAGAAGAAAGGCTGGGTGGTGATCAGTATGAAAAACGACTGGAAACGGATTTTCGATTTCGAGAAGTAGCTCGGAGAGGTTGGGCCGGGGCTAGAACTCGGTGCTGGCGTGGGATTCTGAATCTACCGGGACGCGGACGTTGTACGAGCTCGAGTCCGGAGGGACGACATCTTGCAGCAGCGCCGGGTTGAGCTCATGCAGGCGCTCGAGCGTCGTCCCATGATTCAGCGCGACCCGGCTGAGCGGGGTGCCACCCGCGACCGCCAGCGTCTGGAACAGCGGCTTATCGTCGAGCTTGATCGGCGTGATGCCGTAGCTGTCCGCATGATGGGCGATATAGGCGACGGCCATGAACCGCCCCATCAGCCCGCGGGTTCGCCGCGGCAGACGATTGCCAAAGCGCTCCATGTTGGGGCCGCGCAGCGACCAGTAGTGCCTGATAGCCCTGTCGCCGTTGTTCCACGCAACGAGAGTCATCGGCCAGTCGTCGCCAGCCTCGTCATGCAGGGTTGCCAGATACTCGGCGGCCGCCTTGGTCGACATTACGGGATCGCGGCGTTCGTCGACGTAGTCGTCGATACGGAGACCGAAGCGCTTGGCGGTATCGCTGTTGAACTGCCACGGTCCCTTGCCTTCCCTGGAAAATTCGCTTTCAGCGAAAGCCAAATAGACCAAATCGTCGGGCAAACCGTAGCTTCGCAGCACCCGGACCATATCGGGCATGTAGGGGTGGCTGCGGTCGAAGGTATCCTGCAACTGGTTGGAGGCTTTCAGGAAATCGGAAACGTAGCGACGAACAGAGCGATTAAGGAGAATCGGGAAGGGAGGCACCGGCTCGGGCAGCGGCAGCTCATATTGCGTCGGTACGGGTCGAGCGCCGGCTTCGGCCGGAGTCTCGAGGTCGAAGCCATTGTCGGCGCTGGCTCCAATCAGGCTAGGGGGCGCAGCTTCGACTGCCAATGGTGGAGCTTCCACTGCTGCAGGCGGAGCTTCCTCTGCCGACGGGGCAGCTTCCACCGCCGCGGGCGGGACTTCCACTGCCGAGGGCGGAGCTTCCACCGCTGCCGGAGCCCGCGGTCCGTCTGCTGGAGTGGGTTGTTTGGCAAATGCTCGGTTGGGCGCCCATCCGGCGAGAATCAGGACCGCCGTCAGCACAACCAGCACTTGATAGATGGACTTAGTTATACGCATTCTCCCCCGAGAAGTTGCCCCAACCGTACCGACCGAGGTGAGCGGGATCAACCCATCGGCGGTGAATAAGCCATTAAAAAGTCTAATGATCAAAATTCACAAACTTAGCTGACGCTTGCAACTGCAGTGGAATCTTGTCGCTTTAAGGCGGAAATATTTGTTACGACGATATTTAGCCAATTGCGTTCTTTATGTTACGTTGGCGGTCCGAGACCGTCCTGCAACCGCCTGACCGGCGATAAAATTTGCGCCTGACCGGGGATAAATTTTGAATCTCTGGCACGACATCATCGACAGCCTGACCGACGGCATCATCGTCCTGTCGGCCGCGATGGAGCCCCAGGTCGTCAACCCCGCGGCCGAGACGATGCTCGGGGTGTCGCAGGTCAACGCCGCAACGGTGGCCGATTTGGTGCGCCAGAACGACTGGCTCGGGCGGATGGTCGGGGCGTGCCTTGAGAGCGGGCAGGACCTGGGCGACATGGAGACCATCCTGGCGACCGGGCCGCGGGAACTGGCGGTGCGCGTCGAGGTATCGCCGCTGCTGAACGCCGAGGGCCGGCCCGGCGGCGTCATAATACTGCTGCACGACCTGTCCCACGAAAAAGGCGCAGCTGAGGCCGCAGAAACCGGCGATTTGAGCTTGAGGCTGTCGCCGGCGGGCCTCGCGCACGAGGTCAAGAATCCGCTCACTGGAATCAAGGGCGCGGCCGAGCTGATGGCCGGGATGTTCCCCGACGACGGGCGCGCGCAGCAGTACTGCAGCGTCATCCTGGACGGCGTCAACCGGATTGCGGCGCTGGTCGAGCAGGTGCTCGTGGTCAGCGGGCCGCAGCGGCTGGTGCAGGAGCCGGTCAATATCCACATGGTGCTGCATCAGGCGATGCGGATGGCGGGGCTGTTTCCGCAGCCGCCCGAGGGCGTCGTCGTGCTGCAGGATTTCGATCCCAGCCTGCCCGACGTGGTGGGCGACGCGGGCGCCTTGGAGCGCACGTTCCTGAACCTCATCAAAAATGCGGCCGAAGCGATTGGCGAGTCGGGCACGATTCGGCTGCATACACGAATCGAGCGCGAATTCAGGATGACGGCGGAGGGACGGCGGCGGCAGTTCCTGCGAGTCGAGGTCAGCGACAGCGGCGTCGGCATCCCGGAGGATCAGCTCGCGCAACTGTTCACGCCGTTCTTCACCACCAAGCCGGCCGGCACCGGGCTGGGTCTCGTGCTATGCCAGCGAATAATCGCACTGCACGGCGGCAGGCTATGGGCGCAGCGCGGCGGCGTCGATCGCACGACGGGGGCAAAGTCGCCGAAGGACGGCATGACGTTCAAGGTAACTCTCCCGATGATGCCGCCGGAAAAGCATCCGCATTGAAGGGATCGGATCGCCGGTCTACTTCGACTTGCCCTTGAGCTTCACCTTGAGCGCCTTCTTCTGATTGGCGCCGATGCTCGTTATCGCGATCTGATCGCTCGAGGATCCCTTCGCGGTCGGCGAGTAGATGATGGTCAGCTGATGGCTCGCGCCCGCATCGATCACGATGCCGCTTCCACCGCTTACCTCCGTGAACGGCTGCTTCGCCGCGCCGACGTTGGCGATTAGCGGGCCGGTGCCGGTGTTGCTGATCGTGATTACCGCGGAAGTTGTCGCGTTCGGGGACGCCTGCATGTTCAGCTTTTTCGGCTTCACCGAGATGCGCCCGCCGCCCGGCGTTGCGGTGGCCGTCGGAGTCGCCGTGCGGGTGGTGGTAGCGGTCGCGGTGGCAGTTGGCGTCCTGGTTGGCGTGACGGTGGCGGTTGGCGTCGACGTTCCGGTCGGGGTCACGGTCGGAGATGCAGTCCTGGTGGAAGTCTGAGTGGCTGTCGCGGTCTGGGTGGCAGTCCTGGTCGCTGTTGAGGTGGCCGTCGCGGTTGAGGTTGCAGTCGCTGTCGAGGTGGCCGTCCGAGTCGCCGTTCGCGTCGCCGTCGCAGTGCCCGTGGCAGTCGCGCCTCCCGTACCGGTCGAAGTCGGCGTGCTGGTCGCGGTCTGAGTGGCCGTCGCGGTTGAGCTTGGCGTCGCAGTTGCCGTAGCGGTTGCAGTCGACCTCGGGCTCGCAGTTCCCGTGGCGGTCGCGGTTGGCGTGCGGGTGGGAGTTGCCGAATGAGTGCCGGTCGCCGTTGCAGTCGCCGTTGGGGTGAGGGTCGCAGTTGCGGTTGGAGTGGCTGCCGGCGCCGTACCGCCCAACTCGAACGCACCGGTGTCGCACTTGCCGCCGGCGTTCATCGGAGCAGGACGTATATAGATGCGCTCATCGGTTCCGGGGCAATCATGCGAAAACGGAATGGCGTCAACTGCCGGGCTGTCAGCCTTGAGCGCGAAGGTCTCGGTCGGGCCGCCGTTGCTCGCCAATCCGTCGAGCATCGGATCGGTGCTGTTCACACTGCCCGTCGCCGTGAAGCTGCACGATGCGTCGTCGGCGATATTGTAGCCGCCATCGGTAGTCGTTCCGCCGCAGTCTCCGCCCGAGCTGCTGTCAGCGACGATGCTGTTGAGCAGGGTCAGGCTGGCAGCAGCGTTGCTGTAGATGCCGCCGCCGCTGGTGGCACTGTTACCCGAGAAGGTGCCGTTGTTGAGGGTCAAACTTGCGGCCGCAGTGTACAGGCCGCCGCCATCGGCAGCGCTGTTGTCCGAGAAGGTGCAGTTGACGATGGTGTCGTCGCCGTTGAAATCGCCGATGCCGCCGCCGTCGAGGGCGGAGGCGCTGTTGCCCGAGAAGACACTCTTCGTGACGGTCAAGGGCGCGTCGTAGTTGTAGATGCCGCCGCCGCCCCTGGTGCCGCCGGACGCCGTGTTGCCGGAGAACGTGCTGGTGGTGACGCCCAGGTTGTCGGACTCGGAGTTGAATATGCCGCCGCCGTCTTCGGCCGTGTTGTCCGAGAACGTACTGCCGGTTATGCCCAGGGTTCCAAAGTTCCAGATGGCGCCGCCCTGGCCGATGGGAGCGCTGTTGCCGGTGAAGGTGCAGTTGGTGACCGTCAGGTTTGCGAGGTTATTTATGGCGCCGCCGTCGCCGCTGCCGGCGCTGTTGTCGGAGAAGGTGACGTTGGTGACGGTCAAATGTCCTTCGTTAACGATTGCGCTCGAGTTGCCGTGGGCGATCGTCAGGTTATTCAGCGTGAGCGGACCGATAGTGTTCTGCCATCCATAGAGACTGTCGCCGTCGATCGTAATGGTCTGCCCAACGCCGTCGACGGTCAGAGTGCTGCTGACGATGTCGGGAAGGTCGCTTACCAGCGTGATCGTGCCGCTGACGCCGAAGTAGATGGTGGCGTTGCCCATGCCGACCGCGCAGTCGCCGTCGGTCGTGTCGGTGTCGCTCTGGGCGTTGTCGATTGCCTCGCGCAAGTCGCAGAAGCCATTGCCGGCCGTAGTCACAGAATCAGCCAGACTGTTGACGGTTATCGTATTGGCGCCCGCGTGCAGCCCGGACTGGGTCAGAACGATTGAAATCGGCAGGACTACGGCGAGCAGAACGACGATGAACTTCAGCGACGCGCGCGCCGCCGGCGAACTCCTGGCCCAGGCGAAGGCTCGACGGCGGATCGAACGAACGCGGAAATTAAGCGAGCGCACTTAGCCTCCCCTTTTTCATCGACAAAGCGGTCGAAGTCGAATAGGCGACGCGCGGTATCACGCGGGATTGCCGTGTGAATCAGACCTTTCGCCCATTTTCTTCAACAGCAACAATTACGTATCATCACACAACTATTGTGTCTAACACCCACTTTAATGGGCTCTGTTAGCTTGGACTCACCCGTGGATCATACGTCGTATCTTGTGACAATGATCGGGTCAGGATTAGCCAGGCTCGCGAAAGCGCCAAATTGACCGACAGTCCGGCGCTGTCCGCCACGACGAAGGACTTCACCCTTGGCCGATGAAATCGCGGACCGCGGGCGATTGCCGGGAAAAAAGGCTGCGGAAGAAAGGAGGAGACCCGGGGCGTTGGCGACAAGATCGAACTTACTGTTACGATTGTAGCCCGTGAGCACTACCACCATGGGCGCTAGCGTCTCGAACCAAAACTTCGGCGAGCGGATCAAGGAACCCGGCACGGGTGCCGCAGTCCTGATCGCCGACGACGATCCCGCGATCCGCCTTGTTTTAAGGCATCGGCTCGAAGCCGACGGCCATCGCGTCGACGAGGCGATCGACAGCGCCAGCGCGCTGGCGGCCTTGCGCACCAATCGATTCGACGTCGCGCTGCTCGATATCATCATGCCGGGCAACGGCGGACTCGACGTCTTGTCGGCGGCCCACAGCGAGGCGGTCCGCACGCTGATCATTGTGATCACGGCGGCGAGCACGATGAATAACGCTGTCGAAGCGATGAAGCGCGGCGCTCACGACTACCTGACCAAGCCCTTCGCCAACCTGGACTTGGTCGCGGCCGCGATCAAGCGCGCGGTGGAAGTCGGCGCGCAGGCCGCGGATCTCAATCGTCTAAAGGACGAGGTTAATCGGCAGCTGGTCGGCGGCGAGATAATCGGCCGCAGCGCAGCGATGCAGGAAGTTTACAAGCTGATCGGGCGCGTCGTCACCAACGACGCGACGGTTTTGCTCAGCGGCGAAAGCGGCACCGGCAAAGAGCTGGTGGCGCGCGCGATCCATTTCAAATCGGCGCGCTGGCGATCGCCGTTCGTCGCCGTCAACTGCTCGGCGATTCCGCACGGCCTGCTCGAGAGCGAGCTGTTCGGGCATGAACGCGGCTCGTTCACCGGCGCCTCGGAGCGGCGCGCCGGCAAATTCGAAATGGCGGACACCGGCACGATCTTCCTCGACGAAATCGGCGACCTGCCGGTCGAACTGCAGCCCAAGCTGCTGCGCGTGCTGCAGGAGCGCGAGTTCAACCGCGTGGGCAGCGTCGAGACGCTCAAGCTCAAGGCTCGGGTTATAGCGGCCACCAACCAGAACCTCGAGACGTTGGTCGCCGCGCGCAAATTTCGCGAGGACCTGTATTTTCGGCTGCGCGTCATTCCGATCCAGATGCCGGCGCTGCGCGAGCGGCGCGACGATATCGCGGAGCTGACCGACTATTTCGTCTCGAAGGCCGTGCAGGAGATGGGCGCGCGCGCATCGACCATCAGCCCGGAAGCGCGGATGAAACTGGAGACGTCGGAGTGGCCGGGCAACGTGCGCGAGCTCGAGAATGCCGTGATGCGCGCGGCGCTGCTAGCGCCGGGGACCACGATTCGCGGCGACGATATCGAGCTGACGCGGCCGGGCGCCGCAGGAATCGGCGCGGCCGCGGCGACCGATGGCGCGTCGCTCGGCGATATCATCTCGGCGCGCATCGCAGGATGGTTCGATTCGCCCGGCGGCGAAGAGCCGCGCGACCTCTACCATCGGCTCGTGGCGGAAATCGAACGGCCGCTGGTCGAACTCGCGCTCAAGCGCGCCGGCGGCAACCAGGTGCGGGCGGCGCGGATGCTCGGCCTCAATCGCAACACGCTGCGCAAGAAAATCACCGACCACAAGATTGTACTGACCAAATTTCCCGCCGGATGACGCGGCTCCCCTCGCACTTTTACGCGATGATCGATCCGGCCGGCGGTCACGAGCCGGTCATGCTCGCCGAGACGATGCTCGACGCGGGCGCGCGAATCATGCAGCTGCGGCTGAAGGATGCGCCGGGCCGCGATTTCCTGGCCGCAGCGCGCGCGATTGCGGAGATGTGCCGCAAGCGCGGCGCAACTCTCATCGTCAATGACCGAGTCGATATTGCGATTCTCGCCGGCGCGCACGGAGTGCATCTCGGGCAGACCGATCTTCCGCTCGACGCGGCGCGGCGAATAATCGGCAACGACCGGATGATTGGAATCTCGACGCACAACCTCGAACAGGCGCGCGCTGCCGAAGACAGCGGCGCCGACTACATCGGATTTGGGCCGATCTATCCCGGGGGACTGCGGAACAACGCCACCGGTAAAGGCCTCGACGAGCTCCGCGCGATCCGCGCGGCAGTAAAGATTCCAATCGTGGCGATCGGCGGAATCACCGAAGCGCGCGTGGCGGAAACTCTCACCGCCGGCGCCGATGCGGTCGCGATAATCACCGACGTCGTCAATGCGCCGGACCTCGGCGCCAAAGTCCGCTCGATCCTCGCACTCGCGCGCAACTGACTCTCTGCCAATAGCTATTGTTCTCAGCGCGCGCTTCTTGGAATAGTGCGGGCATGAATCTGCAATCGATCAAGCGTGGGCTAATCAGCCTGTACCACGAGATGGCGCCACCGGTGCTCTTTTTTTTCATCGCGTTCATGCTGATAGGCGTGATGTTCAAGCTGTTCGTCACGCAATACTCGATCCAGTTCACCGCGTTTAGCCGGGCCGCCGTCTTCGCGTTGATCATCGGCAAAGTGATTCTGCTGATTGACTGGGCGGAGTCCGGCCGCGACTTCGGTTCGCATCGGCGGATCGTCGTGATCGCATGCCAGACTTTCGTCTACGCGTGTGCCGTCTTCACGCTGGGGATTGGTGAGCGAATCCTTGAAGCGGCACACAAGGCACACAGCCTGCGTGAAGGGTTCGACCTGACGCTCGCCAACGCCCATTTCGATCGCTTCATCGGCCTGGTGATTCTCATCAGCATGGTGGTTTTCGTGTACCTGGTGTTGCAGGAAATCCAACGCGCAATGGGCGAAGGCGCACTGTACCAGCTGCTGTTCAAACTTCCCGACCCAGTCTCCGAAGGCAATCCGCCGCCGACTTCGTGATCCACGTGGCAGCAGGATGATGATCTATTACGCGGTGGCGGGGACGGGCGTGGAGGGTTGGCGGGCTTGTTCGGACTCGAAGGATCGGCACGACCAGGTTACTGCCGCGCCTAGTAAACACATGACGACGAATACTTCGAAGGCGGGGAGATAGCTGCCGCCAAGATCGTAAATCTTGCCCGCGCCGACCGGTCCCACGAACGCGCCGATGGTGTTGAACACGCCCGCGATGCCGCCGATTGAGCCGAAGCGCTTGAGCCCGAGCGACTCCGCCACCAGCATCGGAATCAGCACCAGCGGCGCGCCGAGCGACAAGCCGAATATCAGCACGAACGGAATCAGCACCGAGGTTCGCGCGGCGCCGAAGATCAGAATCATGCCGACGCATGCGGCGAGAAAGTTGCAAGTCAGCGCGATTCTCGCGCTCACGCGATCGGCGAAGAGGCCCATCCCGAGCTTGCCGAAGGCGGCGAACACGTACACCAGGCTCATCATGCCGGCCGCGAATGAGGCGGTGTAGCCGACTTCGGTGAGATAGGTGATCAGATGCAACCCGGTGCCGGCCGCGACGGCAGCGAAGAAAAATTGCGCGGCGGAGATCATCCAGAATGAACGGGAGCGGAAGGCCTCGCGCAGCTCGAAGCCGGGCAACGCGTCGCTGGCCTGCGCGACGCTGACGCCCTCGGCCTGCGGCGGGCGCGTCCGCACGACAATGAGCACCAGCGGAATGACGACGACGAACATTGGGATCGCGAGCGCGACGTAACCTGCGCGCCATCCGCCGCGCGCGATTGCGAAGTTCCCGACCAGCGTCATCGCAGCGCCGCCGAGCGAAGTGCCCGCGAACGCGAGGCCCATCGCGAGTCCGCGGCGCGCGCCGAACCAGTTGGCGATCACGAGCGCACACGGGAGCAGCGTCGAGGCGCCGATGCCGACCCCGAGCAGAACGTAGGCGCCGAACAGCGGGCCAAACGAATCGACGCGGCTGGCGATTAGAAACGAGACGCCGGTCATGATTGCGCCGGCGACCATCACGATTCGCGCCTCGACGCGGTCGAGCAGCCATCCGATGAGCGGGGCGCTGATGCCCGCGGAGATCGGCAGCGCGAGGCCCTGGAGCGTCGAGAGTTGCGCGCGCGGCCAGCCGAAATGTTTCAACAGGTGCGGGAAGAACAGGCCGCCGGTGTTATAGCCGGAACCGAAGACGAACATCAGCACGACGAAAAGGCTCGCGACGATGATCCAACCCTGGCGTTCGCGCTGCGTCATCTGTGGGACCCTCGATGAGACTTATAGCGGCCCGGCGACAGATCGTCGAGTGTGAAAAAATTGCGCGGCGACAGTTTGCGATTATTCGAGCGCCGTCAGCGGGACGAAGCCTTCGAGTCCGCTCTTCATGCGGATTTGCACGTAGTTCAGCGCGATGCCGATCACGTGAACATTGTGGCTTTGGTGAACCTCCGCCAGCTTCTTGGCCCATCGATTTGGTTTGTCCAGAACGCCGGCGTCGTGCGTGAGCACGAATACTTTGTCGGTCGGTTTGACGACCTCGACCGCCGAAGGATCGATGTAGCCGGTCTGCCCGCTCTTGAGCTGGACCTGCAGATAGTAATGAGTAGAGCCAGTCACCTCGACGAATTTGCCGGTCGTCAACTGCTCGATGTGCTTGCTGGTTTTCGCCGGCGCCGAGTAAACGGGAGCGTCCTGCAGCACCTTCAGCCGCGCCTGCGCGGGTTCGATTTCCGGTGCGTGGGCAATGTTGCTCGACGCATGATGCACATGGGGCTTGGTCGTCGGCGCCGGCGCCGACATCACACCGGATTCAGTGGGCGCCGATGGCGGCGTCATCGAGGAGGGCGAGCCTGCGGGAGCGCCCGCGGCGCCGCTCGGCCCTTCGGCGGGCACCACCGAAGTCTCGGGCACGTCTTCCTCGTTCACACCCGCCGCGAAACACGGCGCCGAAAACGCGAGCATCGCCACGGCGGCTACCAGAGCCATCAAACGCGCTGAACGAAAATCACGATGAAGCATATTCCTCGTCCTCAACCTCCCCAACTTGCACTTTTATTCTAGCAGGCTCCGCATACGGTGCATCGCTCGACGTCGCACGGCGGGCTCTGATGCTCGTGGTGCGCCTTTTTGCGCTCGGCGAGCAGGAACCATTTGTAAATGTGATGATCGATAAAGTCCCACGGCAGCAGCTCGTCGTGGACATAGTGCCGAGTGACGAAAAAATCGGGATCAGGCAGCGACGAATTTTCGCCCGCCTCGACTTCGCGATGAATCCTGACCAACTCGTGCCAGATGGCTCCGGCGCTTTCACAGCCAGCCGCCTCGAGGCGTTCGAGGATACCGCTGACGCGGCGATCGCCTCGCGAGACCATCGTCTGAAAATACGCTTCGCGCGGCGATTCGGCGTCGAGCTCGACCTGTCCCAGCCGCGCGAGGCGACGGCGCAGCATCGCGACCTTGCGCTTGATCGATCGCGCGTCCTGCATCGGATCCCACTGAAACGGCGTCCACGGCTTGGGCACGAACGGATTGAGCGAGACGGTCACGGAGCCGATGCGCGTGCGGCGCGCGCGGGCGCGCTCGAGCACCTTGGCGACCAGGTCGGCAATCGCGAGCACATCCTCGTCGCGCTCTTCCGGCAGTCCGATCATGAAATAAAATTTCAGATTGCCGACGCCCTCGCCCAGCATCATCTCGGCCGCGTGCAGAATCTCGGCCTCGGTCAGGTTTTTGTTGATGACCTTGCGCATCCGCTCGCTGCCCGCCTCGGGCGCGACCGTCACGCTTTGATTTCCGCCGCGCGCCAGGGCGGAAGCCAGCGCGGGCGAAATGCAATCGGCCTTGAGCGACGACGGTGACAGCCGCCCGCCGCGATCGACGACTGCCGATGCGATGTCGGCGACGCCGGGCACGCTCGCCATCTCGGCGCCGACCAGGCCGATCACCTTGCGCTCGCCGAGACCGCGCTCGGCTTCGGCGATCAGCATTTCGGGCGCGCGGTAACGAATCGGGCGATACATGAAACCGGCCGCGCAGAAGCGGCATCCCCATTGGCAGCCGCGGCTCGCCTCGACCAGGAACATGTCGCCGAAGACGGATTCGTCGGTGAGAATCAGCGACGAGGTGGCGAAGCGGTTGAGGTCGCGCAACAGGCGGCGATTCACCTGGCCGGTGCCGGGTCCGCTGTATTTTACTTCGGCGAGACGGCCGCCGTCGTCGTAGACGGGCCGGTAGAAATCGGGCAGATACGCGCCCGCGACGGACGCGAGATCGTGCAGTTGATTCGGCGAGCCGCGCGTCGCCTGCCAGCGCTCGATGAACTCGGGGACCATCTCCTCGCCTTCGCCAATCAGAAACAGATCGATGAAATCGGCGATCGGTTCGGGATTGAGAAAAACGGCGGAGCCGCCGGCGATGATCAGCGGAAAATTGCGGCCCATCCGGTCGGCGCGGCGTGCAGGAATGCCGGCCATCCGCAGCACGCTCAGGACGTTGAGATAGTCGGTCTCGAAGGAAATCGAAAACGCGACGATGTCGAAGTCGGAGAGCGGACGGCCGCGCTCGAACGAGACGAGGCGCTCGGCCCCGTCGCGGAAGGCGTCGCGCTCGTCGGCGTCGGGCAGGAATGCGCGATCGGCCGCGACCGACGGATCGGATTCGAAGATGTGGAACACGGCCTGGAAGCCGAGGTTGGCCATTCCGAGCCGGTAGGTGTTGGGATAGACAACGCAGACCGAAATGTCGCCGCCGGGCTGGCGCGCGTAGAGCACTTTTTCGCGCGCGATGCGCTCGAGCGCGCGCTTGCGCGGATAATTCGTCGGCAGCGACATGATCTAACAGAGTATCGCCGCGCCGATGGTGCGCTCAAGAGCAGCGTCGAAGCCGTTGGCAGTCAGCGCTTCCACGCCATGTAAGCGAAAAACTCAGGCGGCTCGCCTTTGAGAATGCCCGATGGCTCGACCGCCATCAGCGCGGCTCGGATGTCGCGCTCGAAGGCGTCGACGCGGTCACCAAGCACGCGCCGGCTGCAGAAGGACATCGAATAGAGATTTCCAATCATCGTATCTACGGTCCATTCGACGTCGAAAGATTCGGTGTAGGCGACGAGATCTTTGAAGCGCGAGCGTTTGATGAAGGCTTCGTGGCGCTGCTCGGGCGGCGGACCCGGCTGCTCCCAGGCCCGCTCGCGGCCAGGCAGATAGCGCTTCAAGACTTCGTTAATCGCTGCGCGCCAGGGCGTCGGAGGTGGACGTGGAATCGGAGCGCCCTCGCCCACCACCGCGATCCCGCCGCCCTCGATCAGCAGAGGATAGAGAGCCTCGAGCGTGGCCTCGCGATCCATCCAGTGGAACGAGTTGCCCATCGTGACGAGGCGGAACCGGCCAAGCGCGGGCGACAAATCCTTCGAGCCGCCGAATCGCCACTCGATGTTCGCGACGCCGCGTTCACGTGCGATGCGCTCGCCCTCGGCACGCATTCCATCATCGGGATCCATCGCGAGGACTTCGCCGAACAAATGCGCCAGCGGAATCGCAACGGGGCCGGGGCCGCATCCGAGATCGAGCAGCCTGCCGGTGCCGTCGAGTTCAAATCGCTCACGCAGAAGCGTAACCAGCGACGGCGGATACACCGGCCGATAGCGCGAGTAGTACCACGCAGTGCCCTCGTAAATAGTCAGATCGTACTTGTCGGATTCACTCACGCGCGAGAATTCTATCGGGGCGCGTGTAGATGTTGAAGCTGCCGTCGCGCAGGAAGCCGACCAGAGTCGTGCCGATTTCTTCGGCCAGCTCAACGGCGAGCGACGACGGCGCCGACACTGCGGCAAGAATCGGCACGCCAGCGGCGGCGGCCTTCTGCACAATCTCGAAACTGAGCCGCCCGCTGACCATCATTAGATGATGCGCGAGTGGCACCATCGCGTTGGTCAGCGCGAATCCGATCACCTTGTCGACCGCGTTGTGACGTCCGACGTCCTCGCGTATCGCGATCATCGTGCCGTCCAGTGAGAAGATCGCGGCTCCGTGGAGGCCGCCAGTCGCGGCAAACACGCGCTGGCCGGCGCGGAGCTTTTCCGACAGCGCGAGCAGAATGGCCGGCGCGACTCGCGCAGAATCCGAGGGTGAAGCAACGCGGCGGCGAATCGAATCGATGCTGGTCTTACCGCATACGCCGCAGCTCGAGCTCATCACGAAGTTGCGCTTGAGGCGGGCGCGCAGGCCGTCGGCCGGCACGTTCAGCACGATGTCGATAGCGTTGGGCTCGGGAGCGCCCTTGCGCCCGCGCACGCGTCGAATCTCGCCGAGCTCGCTGGCGCTGTTGATAAAGCCTTCGGCAAAAAGAAATCCCGCCGCGAGCTCCTCGTCATGACCGGGCGTGCGCATGGTAAGCGTGAAGCGGCGGCCGGCGAGTCGAATCTCCAGCGGCTCTTCGACCGCGAGCTGCTCGATGCGTTCGGCAGTCTTGCCGCCATGCCATCGGAGCGCGTCATGCTCGCGAACTTCGCCGCTGACAGCGTCGCTCTCTTCCGCGAGGAAGTGGCTGCGTGTGGGACCGGTCGTCATCCCTCGCCAACTTCTTCGGCACTGGGGACTGATTCGGTGGCGATGAGGGAAACGGCTTCGCGCACGAGCTCGCTCAAATCATTGCCCCCGTCCTCCACGTAGTCGACGATCTCGGCGCGCATCCGGGCTTCCCAGAAATTGCGCAGGTGGTTCGCGATCTCCTCGACCGCCTCGCCGCGATCCGAGTAGCCGGCGAAGTAGGCGCCGATATCGTTTGCCATCATGATGAGGTGCTGAATGTCGGCCGGTTGACCGTTTTCCGCGGGCGGGCGCCCGTTGCCCCCGTTGCTGCTGCGCGCATGCACTGACCCAGCCTCGGGCGCGACCTGGACGGCGGTGACCTTGAACTCGGGACAATTCGTCGCCCAGTCGGAATGTTCGGTCATCAGATCGTTGGTGCGCGATTCGGGATGATGAAATGTAGTA
>Ga0209773_10000386_pt1 | contig 14148 bp, 10 predicted proteins | sample BogFormECP14_OM1_FD_188244 | JGI IMG/M metagenome (GOLD analysis project Ga0209773, IMG submission 188244) | Bog forest soil microbial communities from Calvert Island, British Columbia, Canada - ECP14_OM1 (SPAdes) (version 2) | ecosystem: Environmental > Aquatic > Freshwater > Wetlands > Bog ... | reverse complement strand
ATTCAAGAGAATGCGCTGAGCGTGGCGAATTTGGACGTGTGAGGAGTGCGGTCACTGCCCTCCGCGCGTTTTGCCGGGCGGCGAGTGGCGAACCTTCTCCCGCTTGCGGGAGAACGCAGCCGTGCGAAGCACGGCCAGATGAGGGGGAAAGGTCTAACCCCTCACCCGGCTCGCTTCGCGAGCCACCCTCTCCCGCAAGCGGGGGGGGTCCGCGCTTCATTTACGGAAGTACGATTACGGAAGTACGATTGCGCCGGTATTTAAGGCGTACCGCGGCTCAATCGTCGGACATGGACCGCCCCCTCCGCGTCGCCCCCGCCAACAATCGCGCGCCGCGGCCATAGGTGAACCAGGCCCACGACCAATTGATGTAAACCGCCGTGCGGCTTCGGAAGTCGATGAGAAGCATCAGGTGCACCAGCGACCAGGCGAGCCAGGCGGGAAAGCCGGTCAGTGTGAACAAGCCGAAATCGGCGATCGCCCGCGAGCGGCCGATGATCGCCATTTCCCCATAGTTGCGATAGCGGAAAGGCCCGGGCGCCGGCCGGCCGGCGAGGCGCGCCTGCAAGAGCTTGCCGACATAGGCGCCCTGCTGCTTGGCGACCGGGGCAAGACCGGGCAGTACGCCGCCCGAACCGTCGTCCATGTTCGCGGCGTCGCCGACGACGAAAATTTCCGGCCTGCCGATGACAGCGCAGTCGCCGCCAACCCTTACCGCGCCGTTGCGCGCCGCCTCCGCGCCGATCCAGCGCGCCGCCGGTCTAGCTTCCGTCCCCGCGCACCACAGCACGGTCGAGGTCTCGATCCGCGCCTCGCCGATCATCAGTCCCTCGTCGTCGATCTCCCCGACCGCGGCGTTGAGACGCAACTCGACGCCGAGCGAGGCCAACGCTTTGGCGGCATAGTCGGAAAGGCGCTTAGGGAATGCGGAGAGCACGCGGTCGCCCGCCTCGCATAAGATGATCCGCGCCGAGCGCGTGTCGATCGCCTTAAAATCGCGCGCCAGCGTCGAACGCGCCAACTCGGCGATTGTGCCGGCAAGTTCGACGCCCGTCGGACCTGCGCCGACGACGACGAAGGTCATCAGCTTGGCAATCAGGCGCGGATCGCCGCATTCCTCCGCCTTCTCGAAGGCGCCCAGAAGGCGCTCGCGGATCGTCAAGGCGTCGGCGAGGGATTTCAGCGTGAGAGCATCCCTCGCCCACTCGTCATGACCGAAGAAACTATAGGCCGAGCCTGTGGCGAGGACGAGATAATCGTATGGGAGGTCACGCCCGCCGGCGAGATGGACGATGCGGCTCTCCACGTCGACCCGGACGACCTCGGCCATCAGCACGCTGATATTCGATTGATGGCGCAGCATCGCCCGACTCGCCGAGGCGATGTCCGCCGGCGAAAGCGCGGCGGTGGCGACCTGGTAGAGCAGAGGCTGGAACAGATGGTGATTGGTGCGGTCGACCAGGGTGATTTCGGCCTCCGCCCGCTTCAGCGCCTTGGCCGCGGCCATGCCGCCAAATCCCGAACCGACGATCACGATCCGCATTCCCTTGGAAGCGGCGGCCACGGTTTGGTTCTGCTGTTCCGCCATGTTTATCGTCCTCTTAGGCGTCTGCGGGCATGTCGCGGTCGGGGCAACCGATTCCCTGCCTACTGCGTCGGGCGGCGCCAAGGAGAAGCTCGCCCGCAGTTGCCGGTGTGGCGCCGCGTGTTGGCTCCTGAGTAAGCGAAGCATCAAGATGGGCTGGCTCAAATGCAAATCTTAGCCTGTTGAAAAACGGCCGGGTGGCGCTGAAGCTCCTATATTTGAGCTACACTAGCGTCCGCCGAGAAATCGAAGAAGTCGGAGCGCCGGAGCGCAACTGAGGTCTTTAACTTGCTAATCGAGGCCGTCTGAAGCTCGACGGCCTGCGACATTGAATCATCGAATATGCAGTGCGCCGTTCAATTTCTTCCGTTACTGCTTTGACCCGGGCCGCGACGAAGGCTTGGCTCAGAACAGCGACCGCGAAGCGAAAATTGTCTCGGAGGGGACGATGAAAGCCTTGCATGTTTTCGCGATGACAATCGCGGCGACGCAATTTCCTCCGGCTATCGCGCAAATTGGGTCGCAGCGCCCTGTCGAACAAATTATCGCGCAGGCTCACGCCGCCTTTAGCAACGCCACTAGCGCCAAAGAGATCGAAGCGGTTGAACTCTGGTGCCGTGACAGCCTCGTGCTGCTTTCATTTAGGGAGCGCGATGGGCTCATGGCCAGCGCGATATCGCTACTCCGCGACAATGAATTCGAGGAGGCCAATGCCGCGTTTGAGCGCTTACGCAGATACGATCAATCAAACAAGAATATTGACGATCACGCGTGTAAGTCGGACGTCCTGGACGAAGGTCGGCGCCAAACACTCCAGGCGGCGGCGATTGTGACGCTGTCGAAGTCTGAAGCCCTAAGCGAGTCGAAAGTCGCTGAAGGCCAAGAAGCGAAAGGGCCAAAAGATCGAGCTGAGGCGGCGGAGAATGCTGAGACTTCACCTTCGGGTGGGCGCCAGTCAACGATCGCGAATGCCGAGCAGTCGCCAACGAATCCAGCGTCACAACTGCCCGACGCGACTTCGCTGGCGAAAGCTGCCTCAAACGAAGAAGGGGCGAGGCCGCAACAACCAGCTGAGGCGACGCAGAAGGTTGAACCCTCAACTCGAATCCCCGCCGCCGACGTCCGGTCGGTAGCTGCAGCGCAATCAGAACCGCCGCTCGAGGCTGCAAAGCCAGCGACCCCGTTAAACGAACCTCGTGAAGCGACAGAAAATGCTGGGCGCGCTTCGATGGTCGCGCACGCCGACCAGTCGCCGATGACTCCAACTTTGTCGCAGCCTGAAGCCGCATCATCCGAAGAAGAAGACGCTAGGTCACTGGAGCTGACTGAGGCGACGAAGAAGGCTGAGTCCTCATCGCCAATCGCCGCCTCAGTAAGTGCAGCGCAGTCAGGACCGCGGCCCGAGGCCGCCAAGTCGGGGAGCCCGTCGAGGGAGCCGCGCGAAGCGACAGAAAATGGTGGGCGCGCGTCAATGGTCGCGCACGCCGACGAGCCGTCGACAACTCTAGAGTCGCCGCAGCCAGAAGTTAGTTCGCTGAGGGAAACCGCATCACCCGAAGAAGAGGCCAGGGCGCGGGAACCGGTGGAGGCGATGGAGAATGCCGAGCCCTCATCTTCCCTCCCCGCCGCCGAGGCTCTATCCGTACCAGCGACGCATTCACAATCACCGCCGGAGGTTGCCAAGCCGGCGACGCCGTCGGCCGGGCCACCGGACGCAGCGGAGAATGCTGGGCGCGCGTCAACACTCGCGGACGCCGAGCAGTCGTCAACAACTCCGGTCTCGCAACAGCCTGAAGTCACTCTCTTGGCAAGAACCGCTGCCGCCGAAGAAGCAGCGAGGCCGCAAGAACCGGCTGAGGCAAAGGAGAAGGCCGAGCGTTCATCTTCGGTTCCCGCGGCTGAGGCTCTGCCGCCTGCCGACGAGGGGGCGCGGCGCTTATGTGCGCAAGGGCTCGTCGCGCTCGCGCAAGGCGACATCGTCGGGTCGCGCGCCTATCTGAAGCGCGCCGTCGAAGCCGGAGACGTCCGCGCGCTGCTGGCGCTGGGCGAAACCTATGATCCGGCGACGCTCGCGCGTATGGGCGCGCGCGGCTTAAGGGGCGATGCCGCCGTTGCGCGAGACTACTACGCCAAGGCGCTCGCGGCCGGCGTGGTTGCGGCGGCGCAAGCTCCGCGTCCCGAACCTGCTGAGCTGGCGAAAATCGCCTCAATCGAAGCTCAAGGGAGCGCCCCAGCGTCGATCGCGACGACTGAAAATGGTGTGCGCGCGCCTTCAGCATCTACCACAAGCGGACATCTGGTCGCCTCGGCAGAGCCAGACAGACCTCCTCAAAAGAGGCTCGACAGGCCGATCTGGATTCTTCTGAGCACGCCACTCTCAAGTCAGGCGTCTGGACACGTCGCGCGCGATCCCTGGCGAGACGTGGCGTCGTGGAATAAAACTATCGGCGCGGCGCCTGGGCGATCTCTGTGGGCGGCGGCGGAGGTCGCGTCGGCAAGCGGGACGAACATTGAACACCACCGTACCGCGACGAGAAAGACGAGTTGGCACGACAGAGTCATCTATCGCTACGCGGCGTTTAGGCAATTCAACAAAAGTAAGGTGAGCGCCCATCGCACCGAGCTCGTTTATCCTGTGGGGCAGACGACCGTCGTTCCTTATTGAGGGTCAGAATGCTGCGGTGTCGGCGCACCTCATGCGCGTTGCGGATGATTGTGCGCCTGAACGCCCGACGTATCATCGTCTGTGAAATCTGAAGCCAATTGGTGGCGCATTTGTTGGGATTGGCGGAGTCTTCGGGAGCGTTCTCGCCTTCTTTGGCGTCAGGAGCCGGCGTGGCAGAAGGAACGACGATGAAGATGAGGAAGTGTAAGCAGTGCCGCGAGCCTCGACCCGGCATGCGCGTCCGGCGGTGCGCACATGGCGTCAATTGCTCGTAATGGGCGGCCCCGCTCCGGCGATGGGGACAATCGAAGATGAGCCTGGACCAAGGCCGGGACGTCGGGCAGCTTGCGAGTCATGGCCGCGCCAACCGACCCGCCGCCCATTCATATAGCGCCGCCGGCTCCGATGGGTCTGGGATGCCTGGCGGCGCTGGGCGCGCTTGTCGGGGCGATCGCCGTCCCCGCCGTCGTGCTGCTCATCGAGATCGTGCTCTATAAGTTGGATCCCCATTGCGGCGCGGCAGGCGATGAGGGCGGGTGCGCGATGGGCGTTGCGTCGAATACGATCATGGCCGTGCCGCTCGGCCTCGTGGCGGGGCTCATCGGCGCCATTGTCATCGGCAGGCGCGGGCGAAAAGCGGGAGGCCGCTGAGGATCGCGTCTTGAGGAAGCCTCGGCGCACCTGCCGACATAGCCATGGGCGGGATCCGGCCCGTCAGCGGCGCGGTGCGAATTTCGCTGCTTTCTGCTACGCTTGACAAAGCGCCGGCGCGAGGCCGGCGATGGCGCGGCGAGCGGGGAGGGTGAACAGTGTCAGGGCTCACGCAAAGCTATGTCCATGGCGCCAGCCAGACGCCGCTTCTCGGCGAGAGCGTTGGTCAATTGCTCGATCGGGTCGCCGCGGAAGGTCCCGATCGTCCGGCGCTTGTCGCGCGTCACCAAAATGTCCGCTGGACTTATTTTGAGCTGCAAAAGCGCGCCAATGATCTGGCCGCCGGCCTCATAAGGCTCGGCCTGCAGCCCGGCGAGCGCATCGGCGTCTGGTCGCCTAACAATTCCGAATGGGTCTTGACGCAATTCGCCAGCGCCAAGGCGGGGCTGATCCTCGTCAATATCAACCCGGCCTATCGCGCCCATGAATTCGAATATGCGATGAACAAGGTCGGCTGCAAGGCGCTGATCCTTTCCGCCGGATTTAGGGGCAATGACTATTTGGCGACGCTGCGCTCCATCGCTCCCGAGATCGAGGGCGCTTCGCCAAGCCGACTGATGTCGAGCCGGCTGCCCACGCTCAAAATCGTCATCCGGCTTGGCGCGGAGAAGAGCGCCGGCATGTTGAATTTCGCCGACATCGCCAAACCGGCGAGCGCGGCCGAACTTGCCGATCTCGCCAAGCTCGAGGCCGCTCTCCAATTTGACGACCCGATCAACATTCAATTCACGAGCGGCACGACCGGCGCGCCCAAGGGCGCAACACTCACTCATCACAACATCGTCAACAACGGCTATTTCATCGGCGAGGCGATGCGGCTGTCGCCGGCTGACCGCCTCTGCATCCCCGTTCCGTACTATCATTGCTTCGGCATGGTCCTCGGCAATCTCGCTTGCGTGACCCATGGCGCTTGCATGGTTTCGCCGGCCGAAGGCTTCGACCCGCTCGCGGTGTTGGAGACGGTCGAGGCCGAGCGTTGTACGGGCTTGCACGGCGTTCCCACCATGTTCATCGCCATTCTCGGCCATCCCGAATTCAAACGCTTCGACCTCTCGACGCTGCGGACCGGCATTATGGCCGGCTCGCCCTGTCCGGTGGAAGTGATGCGCCGCGTCAATTCGGAGATGCACATGAGGGAGGTCACCATCGCCTACGGAATGACCGAGACCAGCCCGGTGAGCTTCCAGAGCGCCTACAACGATCCTTTGGAGCGGCGCGTCTCGACGGTCGGGCGCATTCAGCCTCATATCGAGGTCAAGATCGTCGACAGCGAAGGGCGGATTGTCGCGCCTGGGACGCCGGGCGAATTGCTGACCCGGGGTTACAGCGTGATGCGCGGCTATTGGGCAGACGCCGAGGGCACCCGCAAGGCGATCGACGAAGCGCGGTTCATGCACACCGGCGATCTCGCGACGATCGACGCGGAGGGCTATTGCAACATTGTCGGACGCATCAAGGATGTCGTCATTCGGGGCGGCGAGAATATCTATCCCCGCGAGATCGAGGAGTTCCTCTATACGCATCCGGCGATCGCCGACGTGCAAGCCTTCGGCGTTCCCGACAAGCACTACGGCGAGCAACTTTGCGTCTGGATCAAGCTGCGCAAGGACGCCAAACTCAGCGAGGAGGAGGTCGTCGCCTTTTGCCGCGCCTCGATCGCCCATTACAAGGCGCCCAAATATGCGCGCTTCGTCGATGATTTCCCGATGACGGTGACCGGCAAGGCGCAGAAATTCTTGATGCGCGAGAAGATGATCGAGGAGCTAGGGCTGGTCGTCGAGAAGACGGCCTAGGCGCAAGGGGGCTCGACAAGGGCGCAGCGAGCGTGAACAGTGTTCGACGCTCAGGCGTTTGAGGCAAGATCGACGCCGCGGCGGGAGGAAATGATGGCCCTGGAGAGAGCCGAGCTTCGTCATTGGCTCGAAGCCAATTGCCCGCCCGAAATGCGCCGGCCGGTCGCCGGCGACGACGATATCTGCTGGGGCGGCCGAAATTGGGTCTTCCAATCCGAAGCGCAAAAACTGTGGCTCGAGCGCATGGCGGCGCGCGGCTTCACCGTGCCGAGATGGCCGAAGGACTACGGCGGCGCCGGGCTGTCGAGCGAGGAGGGGGCGATCCTCAATGAGGAACTGCGGCGCATCGGCGCCCGTCCGCCCCTCGTCAGCTTCGGCATTTCCATGTTGGGTCCCGCGCTGCTCAAATTCGGCAGCGAAGAGCAAAAGCGCCTCCATCTCAATCGCATCGCGCGGGGCGAAATTCGCTGGTGCCAAGGCTATTCGGAGCCGGGCGCAGGCTCGGACCTCGCCTCCCTTCGCACAAAGTGCGAGGACCGCGGCGACCACTTCCTGGTCAATGGCCAGAAGATCTGGACCTCCTATGCCGACAAAGCCGACTGGATATTCTGCTTGGTGCGCACGGATCCTTCCGCGGAGAAACACCGGGGAATTTCTTTCATCCTTATCGATATGGCGACGAAGGGCGTCTCGACCAAGCCGATCGTACTCATCTCCGGCAAATCACCGTTCTGCGAGACTTTCTTCGATGACGTCAAGGTCCCCAAGGAGAATTTGATCGGGGTCCTCAACCGGGGTTGGGACATCGCCAAATATTTGCTCACCCACGAACGCGGCGCCATCAGCGGCGGCGGCTTGGCGCTCTTCGATGCCGAGGTCTTGAACAAGGCGGCGCGCGCCGCCGCCAAGACGGCGGGGGGACGCCTGCGCGATCCATTGCTGCGCGCCGATATCGCCCGAGCGGCGATCGACACTTACGCCTCCGGCGCGACGGCGCAGCGCTATATGGAGGAGGCGGCGGCGGGCGGAGAGCTTGGCGCCCGCTCCGCCATGCTCAAATACGACAGCTCCGAGCTGAACAAGCGCCGAAACGAATTGTTGATGTCGCTTGCCGGGAACGAGGGGCTGTACTTCGACGGCAATCTCGGGCCGGCCAGCGATCTCGCGCAGCGCTGGCTGCGTAGTAAGGGAAATTCGATCGAGGGCGGCACGTCAGAGATCATGCTCGACATCGTGGCCAAGCGCATCTTGGAGTTGCCGAGCCAATGACGAGGCGTGGGTCCGCGTTGATGGTCTTCCACGGAGGCCGCGAACGCTTGCCCTCACCCCAGCCCTCTCCCGCAAGCGGGAGAGGGGGCGCGCTCTGCGCTTCATCGGCGTCGAGGCGCTTTTATCGAACTCGCCCGACCCTTCTCCTGCTGGCGGGAGAAGGTGGTATGAGGGGACCCTGCCGGACGTTGAAAGCGGCTTGCCTTCGGCGCTTGCGTTTGCCCTCACCCCAGCCCTCTCCCGCAGGCGGGAGAGGGGGCGCGCTCTGCACTCTACCGGCGGTGACGTACTTCCATGACGGCCGTCCATCCCTTCTCCCGCAGGCGGGAGAAGGTGGGATGAGGGGACTGCGCGAGGCGCCATGCTCGTCCTGACCGAAGAACAACGTCTGCTGCGTGAATCGGCCAACGCGGCGATCGCCGCCAAGGCGCCGGTGTCGCAATGGCGCAAGCTCCGCGCGAGCGCCGAATCGGCCGGCTATTCGCCGGAATTTTGGCGCGAATGCGCTGAGATGGGCTGGGCCGGCGTCCTAATCCCCCAAGCCTACGGCGGATTGGAATTCGGCCTGGTCGGCGCCGGGCTTATCGCTCGCGAAATGGGCCGAACTCTCGCAGCTTCTCCCTTTCTTTCGACCGCCGTCATGGCGGCGCGCGCGATAACGGGCGGGTGCACGGAGGCGCAGAAAACTCGCTGGCTGCCGAAAATCGCCGCCGGCGAGGCTGTTATTTCCGTCGCCATCGACGAAGAGGCGCGGCACGAGCCCTCGCGTCTGGCGACAAGCGCCGCGACGAGCCAGAAGGGTTGGCGACTTAGCGGAGAAAAGATCTGCGTCCTCGACGGCGCGTCAGCCGACGCCGTTCTCGTCGCAGCGGGCGCCGGGCAAGAGCGCAGTTTGTACCTCGTCGAGGGCGACCCGCCCGGTCTCTCGCGTTTTTCGCGCACGCTCGTCGACAACCGGCGCGTCGCCACCCTGCGTCTCGACAATGTGGAGATTCCCGCCGAAGCCAAGCTGGGCGGCGGGGCGGCGCTGATCGATGAGGTTCTGGACGCCGCGCGCGGCGTGCTCGCCGCCTCGCTGTGCGGCGTCGCTGAGGAAGCCTTCGATCGTACGATCGCCTATCTCAAGCAACGCCGCCAGTTCGATCGCGCGGTCGGCAGCTTCCAGGCGCTGCAGCATCGCGCCGCGATCATGCATCTGGCGATCGAGAACGCCTGGTCGGCGACCTTGAAGGCCTTGCAGGCGCTGGAGGCCGGCGCTGCCGACGCGCCCTTGCAAATCGCCATGGCCAAGGCGAAGGCCAGCGAGACTGGGCGAGAGGCGGCCGCCGAATGCTTGCAAATGCACGGCGGCATCGGCATGACTGACGAATTCGACATTGGCTTCTACCTGAAGAAGGCGCGGGTCGAAGCCGAGCTTTTCGGCGACCCGGCCTTTCACGGCGATCGCGTCGCCGCCATGCTCGGCTACTGAGGAGAGGGCCATTGTTCGCGCTACGAGATCTCTTCTCGGTTGAGGGCCGCACCGCCCTGGTCACCGGCGGAGCGACGGGCATCGGCAGGGTTTGCGCCGAGGCTTTGCTCAGCGCGGGCGCGCGGGTTCTCATCGCGTCGCGGAAGGCCGACGCCTGCGAAGCCGTCGCCAAGGAGCTCGCCGCCATCGGCCCTTGCGAAGGCTTCGGCGGCACGGTCGCGACCGAAGACGGGGTCAAGGCGCTCAGCGCCGAATTGCGCAATCGTACGGACAAGCTCGATATTCTCGTCAACAATGCAGGAGCGACCTGGGGCGCGCCTTTCGAGACGTTCGAGTGGAAGGCGTGGGAGCGCGTTCTTTCGGTCAATGTCGCCGGCCTTTTCACCCTGACGCGCGATGCGGCGCCGCTGCTGTTCAAAGCGGGAACCGAGGATCGGCCGGCGACGGTGATCAACATCGGCTCGGTCGTCGGCACGGTCACCCAGGTCGATAACGCCTATTCCTACGCCGCCTCGAAAGTGGCAGTGCATCATCTCACCCGCATTCTCGCCGCCGAATTCGCCGGCCGCCAGGTGACGGTCAACGCGATCGCGCCGGGTCCCTTCAAGACGAAGATGACGGCCTTCAGCCTCGACAAGGCGGCAGGTGTCGCCCGGGCGGTCGCCGCCGTGCCGATGAAGCGCGTCGGCCGTCCCGAGGATATAGCGGGGACGGTGCTCTATCTTGCCGGCCGCGGCGGCGCCTTTACGACCGGCGCGATCATACCCGTCGACGGCGGGTGCAGCGTCTATCCACCTGCGCCGCTTTTTGCGGATCAAGTTCAATGAGCGAAAGCGCGGCTCGTCGAACGATCGCCCTCGATGACCTTGTCGCCCGAATCGGAACCGAGACCGGTCTTTCGCGCTGGTTCACGATCGATCAGGCGCGCATCGACGCCTTCGCCGATGTTACGGAAGATCGGCAGTTCATCCATGTCGATCCGGTCGCCGCGGCCGCGACGCCGTTCGGTGGAACGATCGCCCATGGCTTCCTCACCTTGTCGATGCTGTCAGCTCTCGCGATGGACGCGCTGCCTCGGGTCGAAGGCCTGGCGATGGGCGTCAACTACGGCTTCGACAAGCTGCGCTTCATTGCGCCGGTGCCCGCCGGCTCGCGCATTCGCGGCCGCTTCGTCCTCAGGGAGATCACGCAACGCTCGCCTGTCGAGTATCAGGCGCGGAGCCAGGCCACGGTCGAGATCGAGGGCGCGGCCAAGCCGGCGCTCATCGCGGAGTGGCTGACGCTCTATGTCCTGAAATCGGACCCAGCGAAGGCCGGCGCCAAATGACCATCAGATTCGAGGGGCGCGTGGCGATCGTCACCGGCGCGGGCAGCGGACTGGGGCGCAGCCATGCTCTGGGCCTGGCCGAACGCGGCGCTAAGGTCGTCGTCAACGATCTTGGCCGCGATGGCGCGCCGCCGACCTCGAGCCACGCGGTCGTCGCGGAAATTGAAAAGGCGGGCGGGGCGGCGATCGCCGATGGCGCCGACGTCGCCAATCCCGACGAAGTCGCCGCCATGGTCGAACGCGCGGAAAAGAAATGGGGCGGCGTCGATATACTCGTCAACAACGCCGGCATCTTGCGCGACAAGTCCTTCGCCAAGATGGACCTTGCGGATTTCGAGCTGGTGGTGAGAGTTCATCTCATCGGCTCGGCGATCTGTACGAAGGCGGTCTGGCCGGGCATGCGCGAGCGCAACTACGGCCGCGTCGTGTTCACCGCTTCGTCCTCGGGCATCTACGGCAATTTCGGCCAGGCAAATTACGGCGCGGCCAAAGCCGGCATGATCGGCCTGATGAACGTGCTGCATCTTGAAGGCCTCAAGAACAACATCCGCGTCAATATTCTGGCCCCAACTGCGGCGACCGGCATGACTGCCGGACTGCTGCCGCGGGAGATGATGAGCCTGATGGCGCCTGAGAGGGTGACGCCGGCGGTGCTGTTCCTGGTCAGCGAGGAGGCGCCCTCCCGCGTCATCCTCGGGGCCGGCGCCGGGACTTTCGCGGTCACCCATATTGTCGAGAGTGCGGGGCTCTATCTTTCCGAGGCCGAGCGGACGCCCGAAACAATCGCGCGCCGCTTTGCGGAAATCGCCGATCCTAATACCGCCCGGCCGCTCGACAATGCTTTCGGCCAGACGTTCAAATTCGTCGACGCCGCGGCCCGCGCGCTTGGCGTCGCCCTGTCGCGACAAGGAGGACAATGATGCGTGAAGCGGTTATCGTCTCGACGGCGCGAACGCCGATCGGCAAAGCCTATCGCGGCGCGTTCAATGATACGCAAGCCCAGGCGCTGGGGGGCCATGTCATCGCCGAAGCGGTGAAGCGCGCCAAGGCCGACCCCGCCGAGATCGACGATGTCGTCATGGGCGCCGCCCTGCAGCAGGGATCGACCGGGGGCAATATTGCTCGTCAATGCGCGATTCGCGCCGGTTTGCCGACCTCGATCGCCGGCATGTCGATAGACCGGCAGTGCTCCTCAGGATTGATGGCGATCGCCACGGCCGCCAAGCAGATCATCGTCGACGGCATGACGATTACGGTGGGCGGCGGGCTTGAATCGATCTCGCTTGTCCAGAATGAGCATATGAACCGCTATCGCGCCGCCGATCCCTGGTTCGAGACGCATCGCCCGGACATGTATATGAGCATGTTGGAGACGGCGGAGACGGTCGCCGAGCGCTATCAAGTCACCCGCGACCGACAGGACGAATATGCGCTGCAATCGCAGCAGCGCACCGCGGCGGGCCAGGCGGCCGGGCGGTTCGACGCCGAGATCGTTCCGCTCGCGAGCCGGATGAAAGTCGCCGACAAGGCGACGGGAGCGATCAGCGACAAGGACGTGATGCTGAAGCAGGACGAAGGCAACCGCGCCGACACGACGCTCGCTGGACTGAAGGCGTTGAAGCCGGTCTTCGCCGACGGGCTCAAGATCGCGGCCGGGGCCTTTATCACCGCCGGCAATGCTTCGCAGCTTTCCGACGGGGCCAGCGCCAGCGTATTGATGGAGGCAAAGCAGGCGGAGCGTCGCGGTTTGCAACCGCTTGGCGTCTACCGCGGGATCGCCGTCGCCGGCTGCGACCCCGACGAGATGGGGATCGGTCCGGTCTTCGCCGTACCAAAACTATTGAAGACGCATGGGCTCAAGATCGACGACATCGGCCTGTGGGAGTTGAACGAAGCTTTCGCGGTTCAAGTAATCTATTGCCGCGACCGGCTCGGCATTCCCGACGAGAAGCTCAATGTCGATGGCGGCGCCATTTCGATCGGCCATCCCTACGGGATGAGCGGCGCGCGGCTGACCGGCCACGCGCTTATCGAAGGCAAGCGGCGCGGCGCGAAATATGTCGTCGTCACGATGTGCGTCGGCGGCGGCATGGGCGCGGCGGGATTGTTCGAGGTGGCGTAAGGGGAAGTCCCCTCGTTCGCCTCCTCATCCGGCCCCGCTTTGCGCGGCTGCGTTCTCCCGCGAGCGGGAGAAGGGATTTCCCGCGTCAGGATCTGCGATGAAAGCCGCGCCTTCCCCTCTCCCGCGCTGGCGGGAGAGGGGCTTGCCTGCGTCAGGATCAGCGATGAAAGCCGCGCCTCCCCTCTCCCGCGCTGGCGGGAGAGGGTGGCGAGCGGAGCTCACCGGGTGAGGGCGAATCCGCCGCTATAAAGCCTCCGCGAAGCGGACCGGCTGGCCGCGCGACGGGGCGACGATCTCGCCTTCCCACATGATGCGGGCGCCGCGCACGATTGTTCCGACCGGCCAACCCGCGACCTCTTTGCCGTCGTAGGGCGTCCACCCGCAGCGCGAGGCGATCCACGAATCGCGGATTATCGCGCGGCGCTTGAGATCGACGATCGTGAAGTCGGCGTCGTAGCCGGCGGCGATGCGCCCTTTTCTTGCGGTCGAAAACAGGCGTTGCGGTCCAGAGCTCGTCAGATCGACAAAGCGTTGCAGCGTCAGGCGCCCATTGGCCACGTGATCGAGCATGATCGGGACCAGGGTCTGGACCCCGGTCATGCCGGATGGGCTCTGCGGATAGGGCTTGGCCTTTTCGGCGAGCGTATGGGGCGCGTGATCGGAGCCAAGGACGTCGACGACGCCTTGCGCCACGCCGCGCCAGATCGCATCGCGATGGCGCGCTTCGCGAACCGGCGGATTCATCTGCATTTTCGTACCAAGCCGCGGATAGTCCTCGGTGCTCAGCGTCAGGTGGTGCGGCGTGGCCTCGCAGCTCGCGACATCCTTGGCGCTCTCCAGGAATTCGATCTCTTCGCCCGTCGATATGTGCAGCACGTGGATGCGCGCGCGCGCCTGGCGGGCGATGGCCACGAGGCGTTGGGTCGCCCGTAGCGCCGTGATCTCGTCGCGCCAGACAGGATGCGAAGAGGGATCGCCGGCGATGCGCAGCTCCTTGCGTTCGATAAGCCGCGGCTCGTCCTCGCTATGGAAAGCGGCCCGTCGCCGCGTCTTGCCGAGTATCGCGCGAACGCCCTCGTCATCGGCGACCAGAAGGTTGCCAGTCGAGGACCCCATAAAGACCTTGATCCCGGCGGCGCCGGGCAGTCGCTCGAGTTCCGGCAAGTCCGCGACATTGTCATGCGTGCCGCCGACCCAAAAAGCGA
>Ga0209773_10000385_pt1 | contig 14153 bp, 8 predicted proteins | sample BogFormECP14_OM1_FD_188244 | JGI IMG/M metagenome (GOLD analysis project Ga0209773, IMG submission 188244) | Bog forest soil microbial communities from Calvert Island, British Columbia, Canada - ECP14_OM1 (SPAdes) (version 2) | ecosystem: Environmental > Aquatic > Freshwater > Wetlands > Bog ... | reverse complement strand
CGGCGGTGGCTATTTCGTCTACCGTGTCGCGCTTGACGATGCCGTTGCAGACGATGCAGTGGACCGTTCCACAGCGCGCATAGAGGAGGCGCATGTAGTCGTAGATCTCGGTTGCGGTGGCTACTGTGGAGCGCGGGTTGCGGGTCGAGTTCTTCTGCTTGATCGCGATTGCCGGGGCGAGCCCGTCGATGAGGTCTACGTCGGGCTTCTCGATGCGCTCGAGAAACTGTCTGGCATAGGCGGACAGAGACTCGACATAGCGGCGCTGGCCTTCCGCGTAGACGGTGTCGAAGGCAAGCGAGGATTTGCCGGAGCCGGAGACGCCGGAAACCACGGTCAGCTTGCCGTGCGGTATGTCGCAGTCGATATTTTTGAGATTGTGCACCCGCGCGCCGCGGATGGTGATCTGGTCCGTCAATGCAGTGCGTCCCGGGAGTTAAATGCGAGTCTTCCCAGTTTGATTATAAGGGGTGCTGAGGGGTACTTCCCCTCCCCCTGTTCTACGTATTTTCAATATTTTAGCTGGGGGTCCTCTGATTCTGTGAATAAAAAAGCCCGCTGCAAAGCGGGCTTTTGTTGCTATTTCTAGGATAGCAGATTTTGCGAAATAGTACGCCAATTTGGCGAGTCATTTAAATCATTGTTTTTCAATCAGTTGGTGGGTTATAGGGGATTGTTGGGGCTTGACAAGGAATTGAATTCCCAATGTAAGTGCCAAGGTCTCCATTTGATTTGTTAATTGCTCACCGAAGCCTAACATTGCAATTTAGCGTCGGTTGATTAAAGCGAAATCTAATAGCAGCAAAGAATGGCTGGACGGGGGTCCATATGGGACCTTCAATTCTCGGTGAGTTAAAAGCATTTGGAGCCGTTCTGACGCTGTCCAATCCAGATTGCTCGGTCATCGATCCAATTGCCCCGAAAAACGCCGACTCTATTGGTCCAGCACACTCTACAGCCATTTGTACCGGAGTCACGGGCTTATTGGTAATCAGCAATAATCGTTCGAATCTGATCCCATTTTCTTCCCCTGATTGTCGGAAATGTAACAATCGATCGAGTAAGTAGATTTAGTAAGTGCACGAACATGGGCGAAGATTACGCCCTATACATCTGTACGTAAAGTAGTTAGCTGAGCTGGAAATGCTAAAGTGGGCCGACCTTCGGTCGGCTTCGCACGAACTTTGTTCGTGCGGGTCCTTCGCTTCGCTCAGGATGACAGCATAGTGGAAGTTGTGGTTCCCACCCTTTGCTGCGCAAAGGATGGGGCACCCCTTTTTGCGGCTGCTGCTCTCAGCACTGCAGGTCCCTCGGCTTCGCTCGGGATGACAAATCTAGGTATGCTCCGCTCTTCCTGTAAAGCCGGAAGCGGGTGCTGATGCTCTCAGGCGGATGATGATGCGGACAGCAAGTCGCGGGTGCGGTTGACGGAGATGTTGTCGAGGTATTCGGTGACGGCGTTCCAATCTCCGCGCTTTGCGGCCAAAGCAGTGTATCCGTCCGGGCGAACCAGCCAGAGGCCGCTGGGGTGGAACGGCTCGCGGAGGGTTGGTTCCAAGATGTTGGCGTAGCGCAGCAGCAGATCTGATGGTATGCCGTCCGCTTTGGCGAATAGCGCGAAGCGTGGAGTGTTGCCGGCACTGGTGGTGGGTTCGTTCTTGCGGATGGGGGCGCGGTCGCCTGGGGCGGGGGTGTCGTGCCCTAGTCCGTGACCGGCGTTGAGCGGACTATTCGGATAACCGATCGAGATTTCCGAAGTGATATCTGCGGCCAGTTTGCGAACGGGAGACAAGCCGAGAAGCAGCGAGGCCACGTGATTCCGGAGCGACTGGGCCATTCCTCCGGTCAGGGTAGCCATGTCTGTGACGCGGCCTGTAACTTTCAGTACCTGTTCGGCGATCGGGCTGCGCTCCGCGCTGTAGCTTTCTAGCAGACTTTCGACGCCAACTCCGCGAACGACGAGAGCGAGTTTCCAGGCAAGATTGCATGCATCCTGCATACCGGTGTTCATCCCTTGGCCGCCTGCGGGGCTGTGGACATGGGCGGCATCTCCGGCGAGGAAGACGCGTCCGGAGCGGTATTCCGCAATCTTGCGCTCGTTGATGCGAAAAGCAGAGAGCCAGATGGGATTGCTGGCACGCACTCCACCGGGAAAGCGTTTGTCGAGGATGGCCTGCACTTGTTCGAGAGTAGGCGGTGCGGGAGGCGCGCTGGCCTCAGCCGCAGTGCCGGCATCGGCAATGATGCGGTAACGGTCTTCCGCGATGGGGAAAGTGACGAGGACGCCGTCCGAATGCCAGGCGATATTGATTTCGGGCGTGCGCGGAAAGCCTTCGAGATGGATATCTGCGATGACCCAGTCGATGAGCAAGGTGTCACCTTTGAATTCCATGCCGAGCTGGTGGCGAATGGTGCTGTGAGCGCCGTCGCAACCGATCAGCCATGATGTTTCTACGGTCTCTTCGCTGCCGTCGGCGTGGCGAAGCGTGGAGACTACGCTGTCAGCGGATGATGTGAAGTGAGTGAGCTCGACGGTGCGCTCGATCTTTACGCCGAGGGTGTTGAGGAACTCATCGAGTACGCGCTCGGTTTCATTTTGCGGAAGCATGAGGCCGTAGGGGTAGGCGGTGGGAACTTTGTCGAGGGCGAGATGCGCGATGGGTTTTTTGTCGGCGGTGATGTTGACGGAGGTGACTTTGTATCCTGCATCGACGAGAGCGGCGCTGCAGCCCGAGCGTTCCAGGAGTTCGAGCGAGCGGCTCCAGATGACGAGCGCCTTGGATTTGTCGGTGCGCTCAGGCGCTTTGTCGATAATGCGCACGGCAACGCCGTAGCGCGCCAGCTCGATTGCCATGACCAGGCCGACGGGGCCGGCTCCTACGATGAGGACATCTGTCTGCATGCTTCGCTCCAGTGAGTTGAGAGTAAGAGACGAGCCCGGGGAAAGATATAGAGGTGACTACACGGAATGCTGTGTGGAACCACACGGATTATTTTTCCTTTTCCAGCTCCACGACCATTACTTCCATGGGCTTGTCGCCTGCGTTTACGTCGGCGTGCGTGGTGTTGGGTGGGTTTGCGGGCAGCCAGTAAGCCTTTCCTGTTTCCCAAAGGTGGGATTCGGAGGCGCCGCTGGAGTCGACGATTTTCATGGTTCCGCCGCTCAGGGCGATGAGGACCCTGGGGTGATCGTGGCGGTGCATGGTCAGCGGAGCGTTCGGCATCACGATCGACTTCCAGACTTTGACGTCTTCGTTTTCGAATTGCGGGATGCGTTGTGTTTTGGCCGCGGTCTCCTGCGAGCGGAGGACGGTAATTGTAGCTGCCATGGTTACGATTGCGACGGCGAAATACTTCAGGGCTGTGGGCATGGTGTCTCCAGTCGCATGATGGTAGCACGCTGTGTCTTAGGAGCCAGCCGGGTGGTTCTACCCTCGAGTTGGGTCGCCCTTTTCGTGCCGCAGCACAGATGTTAAACAGACCCACCTTAGCTTCGCGAAGGTGGGGCACCCGGCTTCGACTTAAAGGAGAAGACATGCCATGATGTACCGCCTTCGTCGACGCGGGCGGGGTGGACCGGCTCGCCGGTGAGTCCTGAGATGGCTCGCGACCAAAAATGATGGGCTGGGGTATTTGACGTGATGACGCGAACCTGCCACAGCCCTGGGAGAAGCTTCCAGACTTCGTGGGCTACCTGGGTTCCGATGCCTTGCCTGCGGTACTTGCGCAGGATGAAAAATTCGCCCATGTCCCAGAATGGCGGGCTGCCAGATTCTTTCCTTACGAGAACAAAGCCGGCCAGTTTTCCATTCGCTTTTACGAGGAAGGGATGGTGGTGGGGATCGTTCCAGTAGCGTGGGAGATGGGGATAGGAGAATCGGCCGTCCGGCGCGGCGTCTAAATCGACGAATTCGGTGAAGTCGTGGATGTAGAGCTGAAGCAGGTTGGCGAGGATGGGCTGCTGCTCGCGTTTGGCGGGGATGATTTCGACGTGAGGCAAGACAGCCGCCATGTTTTATCGTCGCAGATTTGGGCGCAATCCCGATGGATTTTGATATTGCGCATCTGCGCTTTGCGCAAATCTACAGAGGGCGTAACTCAGAACAGGTTGCGCGCATCCAACGGTGCGGTACGTTGACAGCCGTATTTTGCCGATGTTACACGTTGTTGTTTGCACAATCGGTTGCGCAAGCTATAGCTCAAGAAAGACAACCAACAGGCAGTTCTATTTGGAGGCAACATGCAAGAACCATCCGAAGGTCAGGGGATTGCGATTCCAAAGCCAATCTCAGCCGTTCCATCCCTCATCCGTTCTTTCATTATTTTTATGGCCGCATGCCTACTTACGATTGCGGCGCATGCCCAATACAACGGCTCGATCCGTGGCAATGTGACGGACGCGACAGGTGCGCTCATTCCTGGCGCGACCATCACCTTGACGAATGCAGACACCGGCCAGCAACAGGTGAGTGTCAGCGACGACAGCGGGATCTACAACTTTAACGCGCTGCCCCCGGCTCATTTCTCCATCACTGCAACGAAAGAAGGCTTCAAGACGAAGTCGCTGGCCCAGGTGCAGATCATCCCTGAGCAGCTGAACTCGATCAACATTCAGCTCGAACTAGGCGACGTGGCAACAACTGTAACCGTCGAGGGCACAACTCTTGGCCTTGACTCGCAAACAGCCACGGTGAGCGCTACGGTCACCAGCAATCAAATCCAGCACTTGCCGTCGTTCAACCGCGACATCTTTCAACTTGCGCAGCTGACGCCCGGAGTCTTCGGCGATGGCTCGCAGTCGGGCAGCGGCGGATCCTTCAATCTACCGGGAAACCAGGGACCGGGCGGAACAGGTGGCGGCTCAGGAGGCATTTTCCAGACCGAGAATGGTCCGCAAATTCAGACCCGCGGCGGCCAGTATGAGACAAACAGTATCACCATCGATGGCATCAGCACGGTGAGCGCCGTGTGGGGCGGCACATCGGTTATCACGCCCAGCGAAGACTCCGTTGACAATCTGAAAGTCGTTTCCAACAGCTACGACGCGGAAAATGGGCGTTTCAGCGGCGCGCAGATTCAGGTCACCTCCAAGAGCGGCAGCAACAACTTCCACGGCAGCGCTTTCTTCAAAATGTCACGGCCAGGACTGAACGCCTATCAACGGTGGAACGGCCTTGGCTCGAACATTTCCGGCACAGCGGCCGAACGCGGCGTGAACCGCGATCAAAACCGCTTCAACCAATATGGTGGCAGCCTCGGCGGACCAATCTGGAAAAACCGTATATTTGCCTTCTTTAACTGGGAAACCAGTCCTCTGGGCACTGTCTCAACAGCTCAGGGATGGTATGAGACATCGCAGTTTGCTTCCTCCGCGGCCACGACGGGGAGCATTGCGGCGCAGTATCTCTCCTTTCCGGGAGAAGGCGTCTCGGCCAGTGGCATCATCCAGCGCACCTGCTCATCCATCGGATTGACAGAAGGCGTAAACTGCAGCACTACTTCGGGAGGCCTTGACGTAGGTTCGCCGCTGAAAACCGGCCTGGGCTTGCAGGACTTGACCTATGGCGGCAATGCCAATACTCCGGGAGTAGGCGGCGGTCTCGATGGCGTACCGGACCTCGCGTACTACAACTCACTGAACCCGACAACGACTTCCCAGTCGCAGTACAACGGTCGCGTGGATGCGAACGTAACGCAAAAGGACCACATCAGCTTTGCGATCTATTGGGTTCCCGTCAGCACAACCGACTTTAACGGACCCGTCCGCACTGCGAACTTCTGGCACCACTCGCAGGTTAACGATGCGTTCTCAGTAATCTGGAATCACACCTTCTCGCCCACCCTGTTGAACCAGGCACGTGCCAACGCCGCAGGTTGGCGCTGGAATGAGGTTGCCACCAATGCACAGGCGCCCTTTGGCCTGCCGGAGGCGAATATCGATTCTATCGGCACCATCAGCAGCGACGGAGGCTTTCAATTCTTGGGCGCTCCGGGACCGAGCAATTTGAACCAGTGGACCTACAGCTACAATGATGTGCTTACCAAGATTCTAGGCAAGCACAGCATCAAGGCTGGCGGTGAACTGACCCGGCTGTACTATCTGAACAATCCTGTCTATGCGGCGCGTCCGCAATTCAATTTCAATAACCTGTGGGACTTCGCCAATGACGCTCCTTATCATGAGAGCGGCCAGTTCGATTCAGCCACTGGTATTCCGTTCGCTAACCGGCAGGATAACCGCGAAGACCTGTGGGGATTCTTCGTGCAGGATGATTACAAGCTTCTTCCTAACCTGACGGTGAACCTGGGCCTTCGCTGGTCGTACTTCGGGGCGTTCTACTCGAAGCAGGACAATCTGGATGTCTTCCGGTTTGGGACGAACACGAATCCGCTGGATGGAATGAATATTCGCGTAGGCGGCAACCTCTACAGTCCGCAAAAGAATAACTGGGGTCCGCAGGTCGGCTTTGCATGGCTGCCGAAACAGGACAACGGCAACCTGGTCATCCGCGGCGGCTTCGGCATCAACTACAACCAGAACGAAATCGCCATTACGGCAAATGGCAACGGCAACCCGCCCAATGCGGTCAATGCTAACTTCACCTGCCCCTATCCCTACACCACAAATCCGTCCTGCGCCGGCAACGGAATCCTGTATGAAACCGCCAGCGACACGCACTCTATTTTCGGGTACGCGCCAAACCCGAACGCGATCACCACGTTTGGTCCTGACAATCTGCCGCTCAGTGGATCACCCATCGGGGTGACGGGTTTCGATGCGAACCCCAAGTCGATTTCCAACTACCACTATTCGCTGGACGTGCAATATCAGTTGCCATATGACATAGTGGCCACAATTGGCTACCAGGGCAGTCAGTCGCGCCACGCGTTCGTGCAAAGCAACTGGAACGCGATCGCCGCGGCCAATGGATTCGCGCTGAATCCCAAGGTCATCGGCCTGGACTTCTACTCGAACGCTGGCTCGGGGAACTTCAATGCGCTGATCACCAGCCTGAAGCACAACTTTACACATGGCTTCCAGGCAGAGGCGCAATATACCTGGGCAAAGGCGCTGGACGAGAACTCGGGTCCGTACTCGGAAGATTTCTACCCCTACAATACACACGCGGCGTATGGACGCTCCGACTACAACGTGGCGAATGCTTTCAAACTGTTCGGACTGTGGCAGCCGGTCTTCTTCCGCGGCGAGCATAGCTGGGTAGAGAAGGTAGCCGGAGGATGGTCGCTGAGCGGCATCTATAACTGGCACACCGGCTTTCCCTGGAACCCGATCTACAACGCAAACGGCAGCCTGTATTTCTCAGGCAGCGGATACGGACAGCTTCGCCCGTCGGACATTGTGCCGGGATATGGCACGAAGACCGACAACAAGAACTTCCAACAGTCCACCAATCCAAACTTCGGTGGCAACGGAACTCAATTCTTCGCTCCACCCACTTATGTTCAGGGACCGGCCTTCCCGAACACCGCACCAGCTCCGGAGCCGGGAATCATCCGCAACAGCCTGAATGGGCCAAACTACCAGGATTTGGACGCGAGCCTGACCAAGGCCTTCGGTTTGCCTAAAATGCCTATCCTCGGCGAGAACGCGAAATTTGAAATTCGCGCCGATTCCTACAATCTGTTCAACAAAACAAATATCGACACAACTTCAATAGACACCAATCTGGGTTCTGTAGCGCCGAACGGTACTCCCAGTCCCAACGGAGACTTCGGCGTAGCGAGCAGGGCTCTGGGCAGTAGGACAGTGCAACTGCAGGCGCGCTTCAGCTTCTAGTTTTGCCTCCCTTAGAGGGTGCGTCGTGTGCGGCGTACCCTCATTCTTTTCTGATTCAGGCGCTGGTTCCTTTGCGGTGTTTCCCACAAGATTCTGACTCGTGTTTAGAGGAGTTCTGATTGTGCGATTGATTCACTCATGCTGCTTTGGCGTGCTTCTGGCGGGTGCTCTGGCTTGGTGCCAGCCTGTATGGGCGCAGGAAAAAATCGAGATTGATGCACAGGCGCGGACGACGCCCTTTCCGCACTTCTGGGAGGAGATGTTTGGTTCGGGGCGCGCGAACTTGACGCTGCGTGAGAGCTACCGCAACGATCTGCGCGCAGTGAAGCAGGCTACGGATTTCAAGTACGTGCGTTTTCACGCGATTCTGCATGACGAGAACGGCGTGTACAACGAGGATGAGCATGGGAATCCCGTTTACAACTTTTCTTACGTTGACCAGATTTATGACGGGCTGCTGAAGAATGGCGTACGGCCTGTGGTCGAGATCAGCTTCATGCCGAAGAAGCTGGCCTTCAATCCTGATGCGCTGCACCCGTTCTGGTACAAGCAGAATGTTTCTCCACCGAAGAGCATGGAGCGGTGGGACGACCTGATGACGCACTTTGCGCAGCACCTGGTGGACCGTTACGGGATTGATGAAGTCGCGCAATGGTACTTCGAAGTTTGGAACGAGCCGAATATCGATTTCTGGAATGGGATTCCGCGAGATAAGAGCTACTTTGACCTGTATGCGCATACGGCGCGTGCTTTGAAGGGTGTCAGCCCTCGGCTGCGTGTAGGTGGGCCGGCTACAGCGGCGGCGGCGTGGGTGGATGATTTTCTGAAATATGCCGCGGACAATCATGTGGCGGTGGATTTTGTTTCCAGCCACGGGTATGCGGATGACACGGTCGAGAATCTTTTTGGCACGAACGAAGATATTTCGATGGACGACCGTGTCTGCCGCGCGATTGCGAAGGTGAGGAAGCAGATTCAGGCGTCGGCCATGCCGAAGCTGCCGCTCTTCTGGACAGAGTGGAATGTGCAGGGGATGAATGAGTCGCGTGACACGTCGTTTGTTGGGACGGGGCTGGCGAATACGATTCGGGAGTGCGATGGCCTGGTGGACATGATGTCGTTCTGGACATTCTCTGATGTGTTTGAAGAGGGCGGTCCGATTCCCAAGCCGTTTGAAGGGCAGTTCGGGCTGCGGGCGAAAGGCGGTATCAACAAGCCCAGCTACTATGATTTCGCGCTGTTACACGAGTTGGGGGATGAGCGGATTGCGAATGCTTCAAACGACGTGATTGTGACGAAGCAGAAAGACGGCTCGCTAGTGGTTGCGGTGTGGAACCTTGTCGATCCGGATAAGACGGGATCGACGAAAGATATGCAGCTGGTTTTCCATGGCGTGCCTGCGAATGCTGTGGTTTCAATCAGCCGTGTGGATGAAACGCACAGCAATACGCTGGCGGCTTACAAGGCGATTGGAAGCCCGCTTGATCCGACAGAGTCTCAGATAGACCAGATGAACCGTGAGACGGCGTTGGGTGCTCCAGAGCGGCTTGCGTTGACGGATGGGAAGCTGAATCTTAAGGTGGGCGTGAATGCGCTGCTGCTTATCAAGGTCGGAGGGCATTCCTGAAGGCGGTACGAGATGAGTGCCGATTCGTGCCGGGATGCGAGAAGGCCGTTGTACACTTAGCGAATTCTCGAAAGGATAGGCATGACCTCAAAGGGTAGTGATGCTGCTTCCCGCAAGACGGGTGTGGTGAAAGCAGGCCTGAAGGAATTGGCTCACTACCTCGGAGTTTCGCAGACGACCGTTTCTCGCGTGCTGAATGGATCGGCGAAAGATTACCGCATTTCAGAAGAAACCCAACAGCGGGTTCTGGCGGCGGCGACGAAGCTGAATTACAAGGCGAATGCTCTGGCGCGGAGCCTGCGCAGCCAACGGAGCAAGACGGTGGGGGTGATGGTTCCGGAGATCAGCGAAGGCTATTCGACGGCGGTGCTTGGGGGGATTGAGGATGTGCTGCTGCTTTCGGGGTTCTTCTATTTCGTGGTGAGTCACAGGCACCGCTCGGAGCTTTTGCGGGAGTATCCTTCGCTGCTGATGTCGCGCGCTATAGAAGGGTTGATTGCCGTGGACTCGGCGATTGAAGAGGATTTGCCGATACCTGTGGTGGCGGTGTCGGATCATCATCATCGTCCTGCGGTGATCAACATTGAGCTTGATCATCTGCTGGCTGCGCGCTACGCGCTGGAGCATCTGAACCGGTTGCGGCACCGGGAGATCGCGTTCATCAAGGGGCAGAGCTTCAGTTCAGATACGCTGGCGCGCTGGAGAGCGATTTGTAAAGTGGCGGCGGAGATTGGGATTGAGATCAATCCACGCCTCGTGACACAGCTTGAAGATCATGGGTTGGGCACTGAGCCTGGGAGAGCAGCGACGGTGCGGCTGCTGGAACGCGGCGTGCACTTTACGGCGATTTTCGCATTCAACGATCTGGCTGCGATTGGCGCGATTACCGTTCTGCGTGAGGCGGGCATACGCGTGCCGGAACAGGTGTCAGTGGTGGGCTTTGACGATATTTTGAGCGCGGGCACGAATAATCCGCCGCTGACAACCGTGCGGCAGCCATTGCAGGAGATGGGGCGCGTGGCTGCGAGCACGCTGCTGCAGATGATCCACGACGATAAAAAGGATTGGCCGAAGCATCCGATTCGTGTGCTGCCGACGTTTGTTGAGAGGCAGTCGACTGCGGCGGCTGTGCAATGAAGGATTCGAATTACAGAGGGACTATGTCTGATTGCGTGTCTATGTGGTCTGCGGCGATCCGAGGAGTGATGGCGCTGGGATTGAGTCTGGCTGTTTCGCTGCCGGTGCTCGCGCAGCAGAAGCATGTGGCTGTGTCGAGTCCTCAGCTTGCGACGCCTGCGATTGAGCGGCGGGTGGATGAGCTGCTGAAGAAGATGACGCTTGATGAAAAGATTGGCCAGCTGGTGCAGTACAACGACAGCGGCTATGCGTCGGCCACGAGTCCGGTACAGCTTGCGGCGAATCCTGATGCCAAGAACAACGTAAATGCGATGGACCTGGCGGCGACGGGGCGGCTGGGGTCGATGCTGAATACCGTGGGTGCGGAGCGCACAAATGCGTTTCAGCATGCGTCGATGGACAAGAGCCGGCTGCATATTCCGTTGCTGTTTGGCGCGGACATTATTCATGGCTATCGTACGATTTATCCGCAGCCGCTGGGGCTTGCGGCGACGTTTGATCCAGAAGTGGTGACTGCAGTGTCGCATATCGCTGCGGTGGAGGCGACGACGGCGGGCGTGCGGTGGTTCTACTCGCCGATGGTGGATATTTCTCGAGACGCGCGCTGGGGGCGTACGACTGAGGGTGCGGGCGAAGATCCTTATCTGGGTGCGGCGATGGCGCGCGCTTATGTGAAGGGGTATCAGGGCGACGATCTTTCGAACCCGGAAAATGTGGCGGCGTGCGTGAAGCATTTTGCGGCGTATGGCGCGGCTGAGGCAGGGCGCGAATACAACACGACGGATATGTCGGAGATTCGGCTGCGGCAGATTTATCTGCCTCCTTACAAGGCTGCGGTGGAAGCGGGTGCCGCGACGATTATGAGCGCGTTCAATGCGCTGAATGGTGTGCCTGCGACTGCGAATCCATTCCTCATGCAGAAGGTCTTGCGCGATGAGTGGGGTTTCAACGGCTTTGTGGTGAGCGATTACACGGCGGTGATGGAGCTGGTGAATCACGGGATTGCGCTCGATGCCGCTGCGGCTACGCGCAAGGCTTTTCTTGCGGGCGTGGATGTGGATATGATGTCGCACTTCTATGACACACAGTTGCCGGAGCTGGTGAAGACGGGGCAGGTTCCGATGAGCGCGGTGGATGCGGCAGTGCGGCGGGTGCTGCGCGTGAAGTTTGCGCTTGGATTGTTTGAGCATCCTTATGCGCGCGGGACCGAGGTGACGGCTGCGGTGCTGGAGCATCGTCCGGTGGTGCGCAAAGCCGCGGAAGAGTCATTCGTGTTGCTGAAGAATGATTCTGTGTTGCCTTTTTCTACTGAGGCGAAGAAGATTGCGCTGATTGGGCCACTTGGCGATGACGCGAACGAGATGGTGGGATCGTGGAGCGGAGGGCCGCGGCAGGAAGATATTGTCACAATCAAGGATGCTCTCGATACGCGAGTGAAGAAGAATGGCGGATCGCTGGTGTATGCGAAGGGTACGGAGATTACCGGGACGTCGGACGAGGGTTTTGCCGAGGCTGTGCATGCGGCGGAGCAGGCGGATGTGGTGGTGATGGCGCTGGGCGAATCGGGTGCGATGAGCGGTGAGGCGGGATCGCGGGCGCACCTGGATCTGCCGGGGAATCAGGAGAAGTTGCTGGAAGCTGTAGCGGGGGCGGGGAAGCCGGTTGTTCTGCTGGTTTTTTCGGGGCGTCCGCTGGTGCTGAATTGGGCGGCGCAGCATGTGGCGGGGATCATGGAGGTCTGGTTTCCGGGGACGGAGGCGGGGTCGGCGATTGCGGATGTACTCTATGGCGACGTCGCTCCGAGTGGCAAGTTGCCCATGAGTTTTCCGCGCGCGGTGGGGCAGGAGCCGCTGTACTACAACCAGTTTCCTACGGGGCGGCCTCCGTTTAGCGCTGATCTGACGAAGCCTCCGGGGGGTGATTCGCGGTTCATCTCCCGCTATATTGATGTGCCGAATGATGCGTTATTTCCGTTTGGATTTGGACTGAGCTATACGAATTTTTCATATGGGAAGGTGTCGCTGTCGCGGGCCGCTCTACCTCTGCGCGAGGCTAATCATGAAGGCGCGCAGAAGTTGATGACTGCAACTGTTACGGTTACGAACACGGGGAGTCGCGCGGGGACTGAGATCGTGCAGTGCTATGTGCGGAATCTTGGCGCGAGCGTGGAGCAGCCGGTGCGCAGTCTCGAGGGATTTAAGCGGGTTGTGTTGCAGCCGGGCGAGTCGAAGCAGGTTTCGTTCGATCTGGGATTTCCGGAGTTGTCTTTCTACAACACGGAGAACAAGGCGGTCATCGAGCCGACGAATTACACCGTGTGGGTTGGCGGTAGTTCGCTGGCCAAGGACGAAGCCGACTTTAAGGTGACGCCGTAGTCATTCCGACAGAATTGGCTCGGGAGTTTCTTCCTGCTTTGGCTTCAACTGCTTGTGATGTTCAAGGAAGCGCACGCAGGTGTTCCAGCGCAGGATGGCGTCGTCGTTGCCTGCCGGGCGCAGGTGTTCTGCCTGCTCGAAGAATTGCAATGCTTTGACGATCCAGTCGTAGACGTAGCCGCTGGAGCCGGGGCCGTCTGCATCGTAATAGGCCTTGGCGCGGCGCTCCCATGCGATTCCGGAGTAATAAGCGCGGTCGTACTCGGATTCCAGGCCGAAAATGGCTGCAAGGGCGTTGGCGAAGGCGCCTGATTCCTGCGGGATCTCATCGGTGAGGGCGAGGACGAGACTGATGCGCGCCTGGCGGTTGGTTGGGTCGATTTCGAGGATATCGCGGCAGATGCTCTCGGCTTCGTTGGGCTCGTTGAGCAGGCGATAGCGCTCGGCTTTCGCGAGAGCAGTTTCGATGCTGTCGTGCGAGATGGGCTTGAGGTTGAACATCGGATTACCTCCTTGTTCGTTCTGAATCTCCTTCGTGCTAGAGAATGTGGAAGAGTTGCTTCAGGGGATCGAAGAACCGGTCCACGACGCGCTCCTTGAGCGGGATGATTGCGTTCTCGGTAATCGTAATCGACTCGGGGCAGACTTGTCGGCAGCAGGTGGTGATGTTGCAGTAGCCGATACTGTGCTTTTTGCGCAGGTCGCTGACGCGATCTTCGGTGTCGAGCGGGTGCATTTCGAGGGCGGCGGCATAGACGAGCAGGCGTGGGCCGATGAACTCATCGTGTTTGTGGTGCTCGCGCAGAACGTGGCAGACGTCCTGACAGAGGAAGCATTCGATGCACTTGCGGAATTCCTGCACGCGCTCGACATCGGCCTGCTGCATGCGCCAAGTGCCATCGGGCGCATCGGGTGAGCGCGGCTTGAATTGCTTGATGGTCATCTTGGCGCGGAAGTTCCAGGAGACGTCGGTAACGAGATCGCGGATGGGCGGGAAGGCGTGCATGGGTTCGAGGATGACGGGCATTTCTAGATTGATGTCGCTGAGGCGCGTCATGCACATGAGTTTTGGGGTGCCGTTGATTTCCGCGGAGCATGAGCCGCACTTGCCGGCCTTACAGTTCCAGCGCACGGCGAGATCGTTTGCCTGCTGGGCCTGGATGCGGTGGACGGCGTCGAGGACGACCATGCCTTCTTCGACGGGTGTGGTGTAGTC
>Ga0209773_10000384_pt1 | contig 14169 bp, 8 predicted proteins | sample BogFormECP14_OM1_FD_188244 | JGI IMG/M metagenome (GOLD analysis project Ga0209773, IMG submission 188244) | Bog forest soil microbial communities from Calvert Island, British Columbia, Canada - ECP14_OM1 (SPAdes) (version 2) | ecosystem: Environmental > Aquatic > Freshwater > Wetlands > Bog ... | reverse complement strand
TGCCGCTGGGCATCGCTTGCGCGCACCGGCCGTGGCTATACACGACGCTGCGGCCGATCCTCGATCTGATGCAGACGCTGCCGACTTTCGTCTATCTGATCCCGACCCTCGTGCTGTTTCATCTCGGCGCCGCGCCCGGCCTGATCTCGACCGTGATCTTCGCGATCGCGGCTCCGATCCGCCTGACCTATCTCGGCGTGGTTTCGGTTCCGCTGCAATTGCGCGAAGCCGGCGAGGCGTTCGGCGCGACGAAACGGCAATTGCTCTGGAAGGTCGAGCTTCCGTTCGCGCTGCCGACCATCATGGCCGGGATCACGCAATGCATCATGCTGAGCCTCTCCATGGTCGTCATCGCCGCGCTGGTGGGCGCGGCGGGTCTGGGGACGCCGGTCGTTCGTGCGCTCGGCACCGTCAACATTCCGATGGGAATCGAGGCCGGGCTTTCGATCGTGCTGCTGGCGATCGTTCTGGATCGCGTCTGCCGCAGTCCCGAGCGAAAGGCGAACGCCTGAGATGTCCGCCGTCGTCTTCGAAAACATCGACATCGTGTTCGGCGCTCGCCAGAAGGAAGCGCTCGCGCTGATCGACCAGGGGCGCAAGCGCGACGAAATATTGAAAGCAACCAACGTCGTGCTGGGAGCGGCGGGCGTCAATTTGGCGATCGAACCCGGCGAAATCTGCGTGCTGATGGGCCTTTCCGGTTCCGGCAAATCGACGATCCTGCGCGCGGTGAACGGGCTCAACAAGGTCGCACGTGGCCGGTTGCTGGTGCGGCATGGCGATTCCGACATTGACGTCGCGCGTTGCAGCGCCGATCAACTGCGCATGCTGCGCACGAGCCGGATCGCGATGGTGTTCCAGCAGTTCGCGTTGCTGCCGTGGCGCACCGTCGCGGAGAACGTCGGCCTCGGCCTCGAGCTACGCGGCGCCTCGAAGGGCGAAATGGACCGGATCGTCGCGGAAAAACTCGCCATGGTCGGCCTGACGCAATGGGCGAGCAAATTCGGTCACGAATTGTCCGGCGGCATGCAACAGCGCGTCGGGCTGGCGCGCGCATTCGCCACCGACGCCGACATTCTGTTGATGGACGAGCCGTTCTCGGCGCTCGATCCGTTGATCCGCGACAAGCTGCAGGACGAGTTGCTGCTGCTGCAGAAGGACCTGAAGAAGACGATCATCTTCGTCAGCCACGATCTCGACGAGGCTATGAAGCTCGGCAATCGGATCGCCATTCTCGAAGGGGGCCGCATCGTCCAATGCGGCCAGGCCGAGGAGATCCTGCTGCATCCCGCGGACGATTACGTCGCCGAATTCGTCAAGCACATGAACCCTCTCAACGTGCTTCGCGGCGGCGCGCTGATGACGCCCGCCGCCGCGCTCGTGCGCGCCGACGACGAAGTTTTTCTCGACAAGCATGGCCGCATACGATTGCGGCTCGATCCGGAGGGCCGGCCGATCGGTTGCACGCTCGACGGCCAGGCCGGCTCGATCGGCGCCGCGGAGCCGCCCTCCCCCACCAACGTGAAGTCCGACATTCTGATCGCGCCGATCGATCTGAAGATGCGCTCGGCGATCGAATTGCGCCGTAGATCGGGCAACCCGATCGTGCTGGTCGATCAACTCGGCCGCTTGGCGGGACTGTGCGGCGACGACGAAATCTACCGCGCGCTGCTGCAAGCGAGGCGGTCGGACGAGGCGCGTTGAGTCGACGCCCAGAAAATGTTGACGAGGGTGACGAGCCGATTGTTCCCATTGCCGCGGGCGTTCCCCGTCATTGCGAGTCGATCCCCGGCCTACGGTCGCCCCGCGTGTAGGAAACGGGAGCCGTAAAATCCGCAGCCCTCATCGTCATGGCCGGGCTTCTATGGGGCTTTTCCTGTCAAGGGGAAATTTGCATTTTTCCGGCCTCCGCGCCGTTTGTGAATTACCGAATTACGGTGACGCTTTACTGGAATTACGGTGACGCTTTACTCAACCCCTTAATCGAAATAGCGCCCACCCATAGTATAGGCCCCCCCATAAAGCGGATGCATTTTAGGGGTTAAGTAATGTGTCACCGCAATCAAGCTTTTGATTCCATTGAATTGAAATTCTCACGCCAAGCTCCCGACAGAGATGACGGCGCGCGCTCCAGGGGATTTGACTTGATTGATACAAGGCGTCGCAGGAGAGCCCGGGGTTCGCCCGGTTGACGCGGCCTTTAGTTTCGGGTCATCGTGATCGAGACATGCGAAATGTCCGTTGCGCCGGTCGGGTCAATGATAACGGATTGGCGATTGGCCTGGGTCGATATAACCAAATCTGCGGTGAACCCGATGCCGTCGATTTTGCCACGAATTCCTGTGCTGGTGACCGTGCCCGATAGGTTGCCGATCGTGTCGCGCGTCACTTCGTTCCATTTGCCGGCGAACGTGGTTCCGGTTGCAATGACTTTGCTTCTGACCTCGAGCTTGTAACTGTCGCTCGCACAACGCAAAGTCTGCTCGAGCGATGTGCCGTCCGGCGTCACGGTGTAATGCGCCTTGCAGCGAATTCGCTCTCGCCCCGCCGATATCTTGACGGTGCCTTCGCCAGACCAGTCGCCGGCAAATCGGGAAAAGACGCCTTGCTGCTGTGCGGACGCGCCGACGGGCAAGCACAACAGGGCGCACGCCAGAGCAATTTGCAAAGCTGAGAAGACTCGATGTTGGGCAGATTCCAGCGACATCTTTGTTTCCCTGATCAGCGTCGTTAAAGGCTCATAAGGCTTCGGTCGTACGATGAGCGCCAGCACGTCCAACAGTCCCGATCCCGGCTCTTCCATGCTGGAAGTTTTTGCATGATTCTTTCAATGGCGGGCCGATTGGACGCCACTCGCATCATCGCGAGACTTGCCCGGCCTTGCCTTCTTCGACAAGTTTCGCCCGCAATTGCGCTTTGATGAGACGGGTCGAGGCATAGAGGTCTTGCGACGTTTTTTCCAGCGCGTCGGTGTTCGGCAGCAATTTCGAACGGTAATCCAGCGTGTCCATCGCGGTTGAACCCAACAGGCCATAGGAGACGCCGTCCCCGACTGCGCCAGGAGCGCCGAGCGGCACGGCCAGACTCGTTGCCGCCAGTCCAACGGCATCGCGAAGGTTCGACGGGCCGAGTATTGGAATTTGCACGGCAGGTCCTGGCGCTACGCCCCAAACGCCGAAGGTCTGCCCGAGATCGGCGTCGTGATGCGGCCGACCCCATGTGTCAGCGACGTCGACAAGGCCGACGGCGCCCACCGTGGTGTTGATGACGAAGCGCTGCGTCGTATTCAAGGCCCTGGCTGCATTGCCTTGCAGAACATCGTTGGCGAAGACGATAGGTTCGCCGACGTTGTTCGTGAAGTTGTGAATGCCCTTGCGCAAATCCTCGGGCACATGTTCGATATAGGCTCGCGCGATGGGCTTGATCACATTATCGTCGAAGAATTTGTTGCCTTTGAATATCTCGCGATTGATAGCTTCAGCGGGATCGTTTGCGCTGTCGATCTTTCCTTGCTCAATCGGATCTCGGGGTTCGCGATTGAACGGATACCAGGCGCCTTGCGCATATGCGGGGCAGGTAAGGATCAAGCCGGGCAGACCTGCGCATATCCAACGACAGATGAACGCGTGCAAGCGAACCTTCCGGATGGCTCGTTGCTTCAACGACAGCTGTGTGCTCGGGCGAGTTCGGAGCACTTTCTCAATTCGTGCATCTGGGAAACAAATGACGCGGAGGCGCATAGGCGTAGTCACCACGTTCTCAGGGATCCACCCGCCAAGAAGGGCTCGGTGCATCAACGGATTGCCAGCCTGATATCCGGCCGAAGAGGCCCATTTCAATGCAGACGCCTCGCAAGCGGGCGCCCCCACCTGTGATTGCGGTCGGTATCCGTCGAGTATCCGTCGGCACGCATCATTTCGGTCGAATGCGAATATGGACCTGCGACGGACCGTTGCGAATTATGTGTATGTTTGGCTTTACCCGTAAGCCGAAGACGGCCTGAAATCGCTTATACTGGGCGAACATGCCAATGCCCTCGCGGCTAACGTCGTCATCTTCAATGCATGATCGATATGCATGATCGATATGCAACAACGCATGGGCTCCTTGCAACGGAAGCTTCGCGAAAAATGACGATATGCGGTTGAGTTGAAAATAAAAGCCTGTTTCTAATTCATTCGCTATTGAAATTAATTCATGAATGGACTGCAAAGGGATTACGGTCGCAATGCGAGGAAGGAATTGCGAATGAAGTCATACCGTTAGGGCTCTTGGAAGTGTCGGTGTTGCTCTTCGCAGCTGCGCCATGATCAATCTCCCTAACTTTCCGGCCCTCGGGCGATTGAACCAATTGTCGCCGAAAGATGGAAGACCCTGAGTTTGCTCGTAGGGACATGCCGGGCGGTGGGATAGAGATTTGGAGATTATGCAGTCCCGGACGATAGCCCGACTTCACCTACTCGGGCCGATTTTTGCGATTTTCGCCGGGCTTTTCGCCGGCAAGCCACTGGGTTACGGCCATTGGGTCTTAACTCCCAACCTGCTCAAAAAATTTCTTGCCAGAGTTGAGTAGCTGTTCTATATTTGTTCTTGTACCGCCGTGCAGGAGGAGACTGCCGAGCCGATCGTCGATCTTTTGAACCGAGGCGTTTCGATCGCCGCGACCGCGGCGCGAGAGGGTCTGACGGCAGGACGGAGTCGCCCGGAAATGGCGCCGCAACGGTTTGAAAAGATTGGATCCGGGCTCGGAAATGGTATGGGCTCGCCAACCCCGAACCCACAAGATCTGGTACGGCGCGGGCTGGCCGCGTGCGACTCCGGCTGGCGAGCCGGGAGAATGACAAAGTTGCAGAAAAAGGCGCCTAATGCTTTGAAATCGCCTGATGCAGAACTGAAATCGGCGCCCGTTCCACTCGAACGCTACGGCGAATTCATCCGATGACGCCGCGGGTCGGAACCCCCGCTCACTCCCCCTCGAACAGCACGTCCAAATCCGCTTCCGTCATCGCCAGCGTCGGCGCGCCGTCGGCGTCGAACAGGTTCTGCGCCAGCGCCCGCTTCTTCTCTTTCAGCACGTCCATCTTCTCCTCGATCGTCCCGGTCGCGACCAGCTTGTGCACGAAGACGGGCTTGTCCTGGCCGATGCGGTGGGCGCGGTCGATCGCCTGCTCCTCGACGGCGGGGTTCCACCAGGGGTCATAGAGGACGATCGTGTCGGCCTCGGTCAGGTTGAGGCCGGTGCCGCCCGCCTTCAGGCTGATCAGGAAGACCGGCGTGGCGCCGTCGCGAAAACGGTTGATCGCCGCCTCGCGGTCGCGGGTCTGGCCGGTGAGCAGGCTGAAGGGCGCCTTTATCTGCGCCAGACGCGGCTCGATCAGATCGAGCATCGAGGTGAATTGCGAGAAGACGATGATCTTGCGCCCCTCCGCGATCAACTCTTCCAGTAATTCCATCAACCGCTCGAGTTTCGCCGAACCCGCCTTGGCCGCGATCGCGCTGGTCAGTTTGAGCAGGCGCGGGTCGCAGCACGCCTGCCGCAGTTTCAGCAACGCGTCCAAGATCACGATCCGGCTGCGCGCGAAGCCCATGTCGGCGATCGCATCGCGAACCCTCTGGTGCATCGCCAGTCGGATCGACTCGTAGATTTCACGCTGCGAGGATTCCAGTTCGATCCGTTCGACGATCTCGGTCTTGGGCGGCAATTCCGGCGCCACCTCGGCCTTGGTCCGCCTCAGGATAAAGGGTCGAATCCGCTTCGAGAGCAGCCGCCCCCGCTCCGCGCTGCCCTTCTTCTCGATCGGAGTGCGCCAGTGCTTGGTGAAATGCGCGCGGTCGCCGAGGAACCCAGGCGAGGCGAACGCGAACAGCGACCAGAGTTCGCCCAAGTGGTTTTCGAGCGGCGTTCCGGTCAGACAGAACCGATGGCGCGCGTCCAAGCCGCGAATCAGCTTCGTCGTCGCCGCGTCCGGGTTCTTGATCATCTGCGCTTCGTCGAGCAGCAAGAGATGCCACCTCCGCGAGGAGATGATCTCGCTGTCGCGCGCGATCAGCGGATAGGTCGTGAGCACGAGATCGCTCTCAGAGATCGCATCGAAGCGGGCTTTGCGATCGCTGCCTTGCAGCGTCAAGACCCGCAAGTTCGGAGCGAACTTCTCCGCTTCGCGCCGCCAGTTCGCCATCAGGCTGGTCGGCGCCACGACCAGCGCGGGCGCGTCGAGCCGGCCCGCCGCCTTCTCGATCGCGATCAGGGCGAGCGCCTGCACGGTCTTGCCCAGCCCCATGTCGTCGGCGAGAATTCCGCCCATCCCGACATCGCGCAGGAAGGCGAGCCAGGCGACGCCCTGGGCCTGATAGGGCCGCAGCTCCGCGGTGAAATCTGGGGGCGGGTAGGCCGCGGGGATTCCGCCTGACGCCGCGAGCTTGCGGCCCATTTCGCGTAGCCGCTCGCCGCCGCGCCAGACCAGCGAGGCGCCGAGCGCCGCCTCGACCTCTCCGAGGCCCAGCGCGTCGGCGCGGGTGATGCGCAGCTTGCCCCCATCGCCGTCGGCGCCGCCGGCCAACTCGTAGATCGCCCTGAGGATCGGCTCGAAGCGCGACGCCGCGATCGCGATGAAGCGGCCGCCGCCGAGCGGCACAAAGACGGGCGTGTCGGGTATTTCCGAGGAGGCCGGCCTTTCCGGGTCATAGGCGCCGCGCGCGATCATTGCCACGATCGGCTCGATCAGGTCGATGCGCTCGCCCTCGTGCATGATGCCGAGCCCGAACTCCAGCCAGTCGATCCCGGAGCCCTCGCCGATTTCGGCGCTGACTTCGCCATCGCCGCTGAGGACGCGAAACGGAAAATCCGCGGCGATTTCGACTTCGATCCCCGCCGCTCGCAGCTTGGGCGCTCGAGAATAGAGAAAATGGAACCATCCCGACTCGCCGTCGGGGTGGACGAAATCATGGGCGTTGGGCTTGGGAGCGTTCGGTCGCTCCACGCTCGCGAGGCCAAGTCCGCAGTCTTCCATCGCGACCAGCGCGGAAGTCTCGCGCGCGGCGTCGCGCCTCACTTCGTATACGCGGCGCTCGCGCACGCGTGTGATCGTTTCGCGCGAATCGCCGAACGGAACCTCGAACGCTTCGTAGCGGAAGACCAACCGCGCGACCGCGACGCTCTCCATCGGCGGCTGATTGCCGAGATAATAGGACCGATTCGGCCACGGCAGTTGGGCGGACGAAAGCCTAAGGACCGGCTTCGGCACGACCTCGATGGGGATCGGAGGGCCGGGGTCGGCCGGGACGAAATCGGCCAGCGCGGGCGAGTGCTTGGTCATTTTCTCGCCGAGCGTCTTCACGTGGCGGGGCGAAACCGCCGGGCCGCTCAGCAGCGCATGGGTGAGCTTGGGCTCGAGGCCCGTATCGAACTCGCCTATCAGGCCGGCGGCCGGATCGACATATAGCGGAGGCAGCGCATTCAACGCGACGATCCCGTCGCCCGCGTCGATGAACGGCCGCATTGTCTCGGCCTCGGCGAAGCGCCAGACGATCGTGGCGTGGCGCGGCTCTCCGAACGTCAGCCGCGGGCCCGTCGCGGCGAGCCAGTGCGCGCGCCCGGTCGCGACCATTTGCCGCAGAATTTCGACGCCATATTCGCCGACGAAGGGTTCCGAGTTCGACCACATTTGGTATTGGTCCGGGCGCATCGCTCGAAAGATCCGAAAGTCCGAGGGCCGCAGATGTTTCGGGGCATTGGACGAGCGTATCGACTCGGGGTGAAAACGACCGGTCGAGCTGGAATAGCCGCCGCTTTTGAGGACCCGCACGGTTACAAATTCCACCTTGATACCGTGCGTCCCAGCGCCGCTCCAGGTAGGCGCCAGTAGGTAGAGCAACCTTCCCGGGGTAGAGGCGGGATAGGCCTCCAAATCCGGCTGCGCCGCCTGCTCGAGACGGTGGATCCAATTCGCGAGGTCCGGCGGAAGCGCATCCGGCTCGCGGGGCGCCGGCGGCGGGACCGGCCGGGGCGGCACAGGGCGCGGCGGGGGCGGGCTCTTCTGCGGCGGCACATAGATCACGTCGGGAAGTGGCCGAGAGCGGGCATAGGAGGGATTCGATCGCCGCGCGAAATGCTCGAACAACGCCGCCGCGACGTGCTTGCAGTTGAAGCCGATGGGACAGGTGCAACTGCTCGATATCCTGAGCCGGCCACCCTCCCGCTCCACCAGGATCGATTGCCGGTACGCCTGCCGCTCGTTGCCTTGCACCTTCGCCGAAATGATGTCGCCGTTGCGCTCGAATGCCTGGACGCGCAGCTGCTGGCAGTAGAGCGCGCCTGCGGACAACGCGTTGGCGGTGAAGTAGGGCCTGATGTCGGCTTCGGTAAAATTCACCAGAGTATCTAGGGTCATCTCGCCTCGAGACCAAGCCCGCGCCGGGGAGTCGGCGCGCTACGTCGCAGCAGAGCGGTTTTTTCGCCTGCGTTCAAGAACCAGTCGCGGCGCCGCTGGCTTTTCCCCCGCTTGTCGCGCTCCTTCCGGCGCTACGCGCCACCTTCTCCCGCAAGGGGAGAAGGAATTTCCGGTCTGCGATATCGCTACACAAGGGTCGCGTTATGCTTTTCGAAATGGTCGACGACCTTGCTGATCTGGCCGTGCATCATCTGTCGGCCGAACACGGTGCGGCAGCCGCTTTGCTGCGCGAGTTCGAGCAGGCGCGTCGGTTCCGGCTTGACGATCGCGTCGAACACGATGACCGCGGGCGGTATTTGCGTAACCTCGATCGGCATTCGCGGATCACTCAACATTCCGACTGGCGAGGCGTTCATCAGGATGTCGATGGCCTCGACCGTCGGCTTGCCGAATCGGGCGTCGATGTCAGGATTCAGCTCGGCGATGCTCGCGGCGAGCCGCGAAGCCCGCTCGGCGCCGATGTCGAAAATCCGCAGCGACCTCGGGCTTTCCGCTGCGACGGCGAACGCGATCGCGCGGCCCGCGCCGCCGGCGCCGATCAGCATCACGCGCTGGTTCTTGAAGGAGTGCCCGGCGCGCCTGAACGCCTCGACGCATCCGAGGCCATCGAAAACCTCCCCGACCCAGCCGTTGCGCCCGCGCGCAAGGGCGTTGACGGCTCCGACGCTTCGCGCCTGTTCTCCCAGCGCGCTCGCGAGCCGGCAGGCCGCCTGCTTGAACGGTATCGTGAAGATCAGGCCGTCGAGGTTCGCAACGCGCATCAGTTGCGCGAGGCAGGCGTCGAAATCTTGGGGAAGCACGTCGATCGGGATCAGAATCGCGTTCCAGCCGCGACGCACCAGTTCCGCCGTGACCATCTCCGGCGAGCGGACCTGCGCGATCGGGTGCCCGACGATCCCGAATATGCGGGTCTCGCCGTTGACATAGCTGACTTCGTTCATGCGGGAGCCTCTTGCTGGTTGCCCTTCTCCCGCTCTTGCCGGAGAAGGTGGCGCGAAGCGCCGGATGCAAGGGGGGTGGTGAGTCCCACGTCCCTCACCCCAGCCCTCTCCCGCAAGAGCGGGAGAGGGGGCCTGCCCTTCTCCCGCTCTTGCGGGAGACGGTGGTGCGAAGCGCCGGATGAGGGTCGTGGTGAGTTCCAAGACCCTCACCCCAACCCTCTCCCGCAAGAGCGGGAGAGGGGGCAAGCGTCACGGCGCCGAGATTAGTTCGACCTCCTCGGGGACGGTTTCCGGCACGCCGGAAACGATCAATTCCAGCACTTCCTTTTCGCTGGTCGCAGCGACGTCGCGCACGCCGACATTGCGTCCGCGCTTGAGCACCATGACCCTGTCACCCACCTCGAAGATGTCGGTCAGGCGATGCGAAATGATGATTTGCGCGACGCCGTGATTCTTGAGTTCGACAATGGTCTCCAGCAAGCGTTCGGTCGCGGGGCCGGAGAGATTGGCGGTCGGCTCGTCGAAAATCACCACCTTCGGGTTGAACGAAATCGCGCGGGCGATCGCAACCGATTGCTGTCGGCCACCCGACAGGCTTTCGACCTTCTGGTAGACCGAGTTCACGTCGACCTTGAGGCGGTTCAGTATCTCTCGCGCATCCCGGTGCATTCGGGTCCGGTCCACAAACAGGCCGAACCGGAGCGGCCAGCGCCCGAGGAAGATGTTCTGGCCGACGTCCAGATTGCCGCACAGAGCGAAATCCTGGTAGATCATCTCGATGCCGCGATCGCGACTCTCGTGCGGGCTCTTGAAGCGCACAGCCTCGCCGTTGACGAAGATTTCGCCGGTGTCGCGCTGATAGGCGCCGGTGAGGATTTTCATCAACGTCGATTTGCCCGCTGAATTGTCGCCCACCAACCCGAGCACTTCGCCCGGCATGAGCTCGAGGTGGACATCGCCCAGCGCCTGCACGGGGCCGAAGCTCTTGTAGATCGCCCGCATCTCGACAATCGGAATCGTCACGCTTCTTTCTCCAAAGTCCGAGCGGACGGCTCCTGCGTCGCGCGCGCCTTGCCAAACCAGTTCGAGAAAATGTTGTTCTGGCGCAACCAGATGTCGCCGACCACGGCGCTGATCAGGATTCCGCCGATGAACACGTTCTGCCATTGTTGCGGCAGTACGAACGAACTCCCATCCTTCAGAATGATCTGCAGCGACAGCAACGACCGAATCAAGGTGATGACGGCCGCGCCTGCCATCGACCCGATCATCGTGCCATAGCCGCCGAAAATCGATCCCCCGCCAATGATTATCGACGAGATCGCGTCGAGCTCGCGCAGCTGGCCCGCAGTCGGTATGTAGCTGCGATAGAACGCGTCGTAGATGACGCCCGCGAAGCCCGCGCATGTGCCTGAAATGACCATCGATGTGAAACGCACGCGCCGCGTGTTGATGCCGGCGAAATTCGCCGCCCGCTCATTGCCGCCGATCGCGTAGACCATTTGCCCGAACGGGGTCTTGGCGAGGACGACGCCGGCGACGACCGCGACCACAATGATGAAGACGGTCTGAACGCTGACCGCCTCGGCAACGGCGCGAGGGAGGCCCGCGGTCGGCGCGATGCCGAGCGCATCGAGCAATTCATAGAAATTGCGTCCGATCAGGTTGAACGATTCGGGAAATCCATTGAGCTGCGTGCCCGCCACGATCGAGGAACCGATGCCGCGCGCCCAGTAGAATGTGCCGAGCGTCGCGATGAAGGCGGGGAGCCCGACATAGGCGGTGAGCCAGCCGTTGATCGCGCCGGCCAGCACCCCCGACGCGACGCCTGCGAACACCGCCGCGAGAGGCCCCCAATCGGTGTCCTTCATGACCACCGCCGCGACCGCGCCGGACAAAGCCAGGACCGAACCGACGGAGAGATCGATGTCGCCGTTGGCCATCACGAAGGTGAGCCCGACCGCCAGCAGCGCGATCTCGGAAAATGCGAGCAGGGTCGAGAAGCTGTTGTCGAGACCGGCCCAAAAATCCGGCCTCGCCCACAGCCCGAACAGCCACAGCGCGATCATCAACATCACCGCGGCCGCGTCGCGGCGGTAGAAGAAGGCGGCCAGCCCGCGCTTGCCGATCCCCCGCGACTGCGCAACCGTGCCGCGCGTCTGCACGCCCGCGATCGCGACGCCGCCCAATTCCGGGATCGGCGGCGGCGGCCGACCGCGCAGCCAGGCCCAAAAACGCGCCAGCGCGCGCCGGCGCACCAGCCAAGGCTCGATCAGCACGGCGATGATGAGCACGACGCCGAGAAACGCCGGCACCGCGCCGGGCGGCAACTGCGATACGGCCGCCACTTCCATTTTCTCACCGCCGACGTCGATGATTCGCGTGATCGGCACGCCTTCGCGCAGCACTTTGTCGATCAGGCCGATCAGAATGGCGCCGAGGCAGGAGCCGATGATCCGTCCGCGGCCGCCGAAAATCGCCGCGCCACCCACGATCACCGACGCGATGGCGATCAATTCCGCGCCGAGCCCGAATTGAGGGTCCGCGTCCTTGCTCTGCGCGACGTTCATCAACCCGGCGGTGACCGCGCAGAGGGAAGACAGGATGTAGGAACGCATGCGAACCAGGCGCGTGTTGATGCCGGCATAGCGCGCGGCCTGCTCGTTTCCGCCGGTGGCGTAAGTCGTCCAGCCAATCGAGGTGCGGGCCAGCGTCACCGCGCCGACCGCGGCGATGAGCAGGAAGAGCAGGATCTGATTGTTGAAGCCGAACGCGTTGATTTCGCCGAGGCCGAAAAATCCGTTTGTCGCGTCAGCCTTGATCTCGAAAGCGATGTTCTTGCCGCCGGTCAAGCCGAGAATGACGCCACGGCCGATGAACAGCATCGTCAGCGTCGCGATGAAGGCGGGGACTTCCAGGACCGTGACCAGAATTCCGTTGATGAGGCCGATCGTCAGGCCGAGCATCAGGCACCAGAAGACCGCGACGCCGACGCTCATGTTGAAATAGGTCGGCGCGAACACCATGCCGAAGATCGTCGCCGTCAGGCCGAAGGTCGAGCCGACCGAGAGGTCGAGTTCCTTGTTGACGATGACGAAGGTCATGCCGACCGCCATCACGCCATAGCGGGAAGCGTCGCGAAGAACCGAGAACAGCGCCCCCGTGGAGCCAAAAAACGCCGGATTCAGATAGAGGCCGCCCAGATAGAGCAGCGCCATGATGACGAGCAGGCCAATTTCCCAACCGCCGAAGAGAGTCGAGGATCCGCCTTTCTCCAGAGGGCGAGCGGCGGGGATGGCGGTGGTCATCTGCTAGTTGATCCGGTGAATATGCGGAGATGACACGGGCAAGTTTCTCTCGCTGGTACGGTTGTCAACGTCGCTTTCCGTCATTGCGAGCAAAGCGAAGCAACCCAGACTAAGCCGCACCACGAACCCTTAGTCCGGGTTGCTTCGCTGTCGCTCGCAATGACGGGCGCCGGATCAGGGTCGTCGCAATTTCCACGCCCCTCACCCCAACCCTCTCCCGCCACAGGGCGTTCGCAAGAACGTCCGTCTTTCGACGGGCTTTGGCGGGAGCGGGGGCATTCCGCGCTCAGTTTTCGAAGCGCTTGCCGACCTTCTCGACGTTTTCCTTGGTCACGAGCTGTGCGCGCGTATCCAGGTTCGCCGCCGCAATGTTGCGATCTAGTTGCAGGTAGAGCTGCACCACGGGATAGAAGCCCTGCAGGAAGGGCTGCTGGCCGAGCGAGCCCTGCAAAGCGCCGGTCTTGATCGCCTCGAGCTGCTTCGGTCCGAGGTCGAAGCCGTAGGAGCAGATCTTGTTGTTCAGTTTGAGCTGGGAGATCGCATCGCCGATCGCCGGCGTGACGCCGCCGTTGGGTCCGAACAGGCCGACTACGTCCTTGCGGCTTTCGATCAATTGCACGATCGGTCCGGCGGTGATGTCGGTGCCCACGTCGACGCCGATATTGTTCGGCCCCGCGTCGACCTTGAAGTCCTGCAAGCGGCCGGCCGCCTTCAGCGCCTTCAGCGTCGCCTGGAACGCCGCGGTGACGCGATTGTTCACTTCGATATTGCCGACCGGCACCGTGTTCGGGAACAGGATCGAGCCGCCCTTGACGTTGTTCTTGAGCAGGCATTTGACGATCGCCTCGCCGCCGATCGCGGCCGCCGACGCGTCCTGGCCGGTATGGCTGATGTTGCTGCGGTCGAGCAGCGTGCCGTCGTAGGAATTTGTCGTGGCGACCACCACGCCGCGCTCCTCCAGCTTCTTGACGATGTCGTTGTATGCGCCGACCTGCGGCGTCGTCATGATCACCCCGTTGATCGTGGGGTCGTTGACGATCTGGTTGAGGATCTGGATTTCTCTCGGGATGTCGTCGATCGGGGCCTCGGAGCCCAATCGGATCAGATTGATGCCGAAGGCGTTGGCGGCGACCTGCGCGCCGACGTAGACCGGATCGAAGAACCCGTTGCCCGCGGTATGCGTGATGATCGCGAAGGTGAGCGGCTTGCCGTCCTTCTTCGTGGTCGGCGCCTCCTTGGCCGCTTCCTCGAAGGAATAGCCGCCGACGGCCTTGTTTATGGCGCCCGATTGCGCCGAGGCCCCCGACCCCCAAAGACACGCCACAGCCGCCGCCACGCCCAAATACACAATATTTCTCATCTCGTTTCCTCCCTGCTCGCCGTGAATCTCGCCGCCTGCATGTCGACAGTCACCGCGAATTCCACATGGCTATTTGCTTTTTCCCCGAAACGACGCGATCGCCCCGGGGA
>Ga0209773_10000382_pt1 | contig 14197 bp, 13 predicted proteins | sample BogFormECP14_OM1_FD_188244 | JGI IMG/M metagenome (GOLD analysis project Ga0209773, IMG submission 188244) | Bog forest soil microbial communities from Calvert Island, British Columbia, Canada - ECP14_OM1 (SPAdes) (version 2) | ecosystem: Environmental > Aquatic > Freshwater > Wetlands > Bog ... | reverse complement strand
AATTCCGCCTTATCAGGCCGGAACAGGGAATTGCCTTAAACCGATCCGCTCGCGGCGATGATGCATTTATTCCGCGTTGTCGCCTTAGGCGACGCCCAAAAACTACTTAAATCAGAGAACCGCCACCCGTCATGCCGTCCCCAGCTCGAGTCCGCGGACGTGCATGGCGGACGCGAGCACAATGTGTGTTCTTCGAGCATGCCCCGTTCCCGACGTCGGCTCCTTCGCGGCTTGCCGCGGATCGGAATTTCACGGCCTCCTGAAGGCCAGGATTCCCTGGCCGCAGGGAAAAACGCAGGGAATTTATTCGATTTAGCCGTTTTTTGCGAAAATCCGTCTCAAGAACGGTTGCGAATTCAGTAGTTCGCGAGTGAATTCCCTATGCAGACGGAGCAGGGAATTTTTTTGCCAGCGCAGGGAGTTATTCGCGCGGGGCAGGGAATTTCGCGCAAGACCGGTCCGCTCGCCCCGACGCCATCGGATAGCGCCAAAATGCTTCATAATCCTGGATAAGAAAATAAGCAACAATAGAGCTTGGTTCGAGTGCGGCCGAACCGGCCGCGCCGGGATGCGCGTCTCGAACCCCGGATCAAACCCGCAGACGTGCATGACGAAACTGAAACGCAGCGCTTGATTCTGGGCGTCGCCTTAGCGGCGCGATTTCTTACCATGTGAATTCGCGCACATTATACTGATTCATAATGTAAGCGCCGTTTTTCTGAAATGGTTGCGCGCTTTGCGGGACGCGGGCGCGAGGGCGCGGCTACATCGAAGCCGCCTTTGAAGACGGCGATCCGTCGGTCATTACCCATGCGCTAGGAGTGGTGGCCCGCGCCAAGGGCATGTCGCAACTCGCCCGGGATTCCGGCCTCTCGCGCGAGGCGCTCTACAAGGCGCTGACGCCCGACGGCGCCCCGAAGCTTTCGACTTTTTTCAGCGTTCTGAAGGCGCTGGGAATGAAGGCGACGGTGCGCGCGGTGTGAGGACGCCGCCGTTCGCGATGTTGGCAGCCTCATTGCTGGCGAAATCGTTCTCGAACTGGCATGATCGCGGCCATGCATGCCGAGATAGCCGCCAAGAAGGAAGACGTGATCGCGCTGTGCCGGCGCTTCGACGTCGCGCGCCTCGAGATCTTCGGCTCGGCTGCGCGCGCCGCGGATTTCAATCCGGATGCGAGCGACGTCGACTTTCTCGTGGAGTTCCTCCACGACAGTCCGTTGCCGCCGCTCGAACAATTCTTCGGTCTCGCTGACGCCCTGAAGCAACTTCTGGGACGCCCGGTCGATCTGCTCGAAAGCGGCGCAGTTCGCAATCCGTTCGTTTTGGAGGGAATCAACAGCTCGCGCGAGCTCGTCTACGCAACGTGAGTCACGCGCCTATCTCTGGGATATCGATCGGGCCGCCGACGCTATCGAACGATTCATCGCCGGATTGGATCTTCAAACCTACGAGCAATCGGAGATCATTCACTCGGCCGTCGAGCGAAAGTTCGAAATCATCGGCGAGTCGTTGAATCAACTGGCAAAACAAGATCCCGCTTTGGCCAGCCGCATTCCCAGAATTCACGAGATTATTCGCATTCCGAAATCTTCTGATCCACGGGTATGCCTTCGTCGAACATGCCCGCGTATTGCGGATCGCGCACGACGCGCTGCCCGCGCTCCGGTCAACCATCGCGGCTTTGATCAAAGGATTGGGCGGCCGGAAAGAGTGAACGGGTTCTTGAAGACGTGCTTGCACCCGGAATGACCGAAGGCTGGTCGACGGCACCCCTATTTTGGGCCAACCCGTTGCCGCATCATCGCGTGAGTTCGTTCTACAACGCCTTCGCTTCCCGCAGGTCCAGCTGGCGCCGCCCGTTGAACTCTCCCCCATTGTGTGCAACGTGCGCGGCTTGGCGCGCGAGTCGCGACCCAACGAGGAAACGGTCCCCCCATGCCCCTTTCGGTTCATCAATCCAGCGTAGCCGTGTTCGAAGTCATGTTGAAGGCTTTCTCCGCCATGCTCGACAAGGCGCTCGCACACGCGGAGGCGCACAAGTTCGATCCGGCGGTGTATATGACGATGCGGCTGCGGCCCGACATGCTGCCGTTCGGCCGGCAGGTCATGATCGTTTGCGACAACGCCAAGAACGTTCCTTCGCGGCTGGCTGGCGTGCAGGCGCCGGTGTTCGAAGACAACGAGACGACGCTCGACCAGCTCAAGGCGCGTATCCAGAGGACGCTCGATTACCTGGAGACGCTCGACGCGAAGGCGATCGAGTCGGGCGCGGATCGCGAGATCGTGATCCCGCTCGGGCCGAACAAGATGAAGATGCAAGGGGCCAATTATCTCCTGCATTTCGCGCTACCGAATTTCTATTTCCATCTGACGACCGCTTACGACATCCTGCGTTATGCCGGCGTCGATATCGGCAAGCGCGACTTCCTCGGCGCCGTCCCCGGCATCGCGCCGGCTTGAGGAAGCCGTAGCGCGCTCGCTGAGCGAGTAGACGCGGCCACGACGGCGTCCACAGCCGCGGGCTGATTTCTTTGGTACTAGGGAGAGCAGATACCATGAGCATCGAACGCATCGGCGTCGGCCCGCGAATGTCCGGGGCCGTCGTGCACGGCCATACGATCTATCTGTCGGGACAGGTGGCCGACAAAGCCGCAGGCGGCAGCGTCGGCGACCAGACGAAAGAGATCCTCGGGATCATCGACGGCCTGCTCGCCAAGGCCGGCTCGGACAAGAAGCATCTTCTTTCCACGACGATCTATCTCGTTGACATCAAGACCTTCGCCGAAATGAATGTGGCATGGGAGGCTTGGGTCGTTGCGGGACACACGCCTGCGCGCGCAACCGTCGAGGCCAAGCTCGCGGCGCCGCAATTCACCGTCGAGATATCCTGCATAGCTGCGAAGCCCGCCGGATAGGCAACCAGTCTGGACGGCCAAAGCATTCAGGAGGGCCGCGTGCCCGCTACATACGTAAACGCGGAAACGCCGAGCCAGGCGGTCGACCTGCTGGCGCAGCGCTATGGCGAGGCGGTGGACGCCCTGCGAGCGGCGCTCGACAGATTCCTGAACGACGGCGTCGCGCCGACGCCCGAGACACGCGCGCTGTTTCGCTATCCGCGTTTGCGCGTGACCTATCGCCCCGATGGCGCCACGCCCGCGAGCGCGCGCGCTTTCGCCAAGTTCTCGGTGGCCGGCGTCTATTCGACGACGGTGACGCATCCGGAAGACTTCCGGCCCTATCTGCTCGAGCAGCTCGGGCCGCTCGCGTCCGAGTATGGCGCCCAGATGGAAGTCGGGCTCGGCGGACAGGAAATCGCCTACCCCTACGTAGTCGAGGCCGGCGACGAACTCGGTCGCGGCGGCGTGACCGCGTCCGAACTCGCGCGCCATTTTCCCGCGCCCTCGCTCACGGTGGTAGGCGACGAGATCGCCGACGGCGTGTTCGAAATCCGCCCCGGCGCGGAACGGCCGCTGGCGCTGTTCGACGCGGCGCGGGTCGACTATTCGCTGCGGCGGCTCGTGCACTACACGGGTTCGGACTGGCGCGCGATGCAGCCTTGGGTGCTGCTCACCAACTATCATCGCTACGTTGATCAATTCGTGCGCTGGGGCCTCGAGCAATTGCGAGCGGGCGCGGGCGTCGAGAAACTGGTGCTGCCCGGCGACGTGACGATCGAGGCCCGCCACAGCCAAGCCGAGGCGGATGCGCTGCTAGCCGGCCTCGTCTGGCATCGCTTCCAAATGCCGGCCTACCATGTCGTGCGCTCCGACGGGCGCGGCGTCAGCCTTGTCAACATCGGCGTCGGCCCGGCCAACGCCAAGACCATCACCGACCATATCGCGGTCCTGCGGCCGCATTGCTGGCTGATGGTCGGACATTGCGCGGGGCTTCGGCAATCCCAGGAGATCGGCGACTACGTCCTCGCGCACGCTTATCTTCGCCAGGACAACATCCTCGACAACGCGGTGCCGCCGGACGTGCCGATCCCCGCGCTCGCTGAAGTGCAGGTCGCGCTGCAGGAAGCCGTCGCCGATGTCACCGGCGACCGCGGCGAGGCGCTGAAGCGGCGGCTCCGCACCGGCACGGTGGTCACCAACGACGACCGCAATTGGGAGCTGCGCTGGACGCAGGAGCGCCGGCGCATCAACCTTTCGCGCGCCATCGCGGTCGATATGGAATCGGCGACGATCGCGACGCAGGGTTTTCGCATGCGCGTGCCCTATGGGGCTCTCCTGTGCGTCTCCGACAAGCCGCTGCACGGCGAGATCAAATTGCCCGGCGCCGCGAACGCCTTCTATGATCGCGCGGTCGGCCAGCATCTGCAGATCGGCATCGCGGCGTTGGAGTTGCTGCAACGCCAGCGCTCCGAGCTGCATTCGCGCAAACTGCGCAGCTTCGACGAGCCGCCGTTCAGATGAGCCGGGAGCCCCTTCTCCCTCCCCGAAGCGGGGGATGAGTGGTCGGGGGAACCGCGCTACTCGAACAGCACCGGAACGATCGAGGCGACGAGCAGCGCCGCCATCGTCAGATTGAACGGCCGCACGCGATGCGGGTCGCTCAGCGCCTTGCGCATCGCCGTTCCGAACAGAACCCAGGCGCCGCCGCCGGGCAGGCCGATCGAGAGATAGGCCAGGGCGACCGCGGCGACCGAGATCGCATAATTGTCGCTGACGGCGTAGGCGGTCAACGCACTGATCGCCACCGCCCAGCCTTTCGGATTGATCCATTGAAAAGCCGCTGCGCCGAAAAAGCCGAGCGGCCGTCCCCGCGCCTCGCCGTCCCGCACCGGTCCGGAATTGGCGATGCGCCAGGCGAGCCACAGCATATAGGCGGCGCCGGCCCAGCGCATGATCGGCAGCAGCTGCGGGACGCGCGCGAAGATCGCGTCGAGTCCGAGGCCTATCAGCGCGACCATCAAGGCGAATCCGAGCGCGACGCCGAGCAGATGCGGCAGCGTGCGGCGGAACCCGAAGTTCACGCCCGAACTCATCAACATCACATTATTGGGGCCCGGCGTGACCCCCGAGACGAAGCAGAACAGGATCAGGGCGTAGAGAACGTCTTGGCGCATCGAAAGCTGATACCGCGGTCGCGCGGCGTCGCCAATGCGTCGTTTATGGACGCCAGCCGCCGAACAGCTCGCGCCCGGGCGCGAGGCGCACGCATAGCTCGGGGCGTCCGACCTTGCGCCGGGTGAGGAAGCGCGCGCGTCGCGAGCCCATGCCGCGCCCGCGCCGACGAGGGCGGGGTTTGCTCGCGACGACTTTGCCGTTCATCGGCCGCGCGGGCTCCCAGGCGCCTTCGACCCGCTCGACAAGCGTGGGCAATTCGAGGAAGCGCGACCACAGATCCCATTCCACATTGGCTTCTCTTTCGTCGTCGAACTGCGCGAGCCGCACATCGAAGTCGGGGTCGTGATGTTTGAGACTGATTTCGTAATGGAAGCCGGCCTCGTCGAGGCTGACGAGCCGCAACAGGACCCCGCGATAGGCGCTCGGCGTCAGCAGGATTTGCATGAAGACGCCCCCGACGCTGCGCGCGATGACGACGCGGTCGCGAGCGACCAGCACCACGCGGCGAAGTTCATCCGCTCGCCCGTCGGGCGCCTCGAGCCGTCGCACCCCGCGCGAGCCCGGCGTTGGAGCCGATGTCATGGTTCGATTTCTCCTGGCGAGACGTGTCGCGTCTGGCGGACGTTGGGCCGCGCGAGGCTCACCGGAGGCTAATTTATTTGGTTAAACCCCTCTCAATCCAAGGTTTTCGCCCCGAATGACTTCAAGCCCGTCACCGGGAAATATCGAATTTTAGCGAATACGTCATGCTACCCCCTCCGCGGCTCATTCGGCGCCGACAATGCGGGAAAAGCGATCGCCAATCGGCTGCCAGCCCACGCCGTTACCCCTGCGAGAGGATGTGGCGATCGGGGATGTTCAAGGTCCAAGTCAAACCGGAGGGTTCGAAATCGACCGCGGCCTGGCCGTCCAGAGCTTGCGCGACGACCCGCTCTATGACGGCGCGGCCGAAACCGCGCGCCTTCGGCTTCTCGACGAGCGGCCCGCCGCTCTCGCGCCAGACAATTCGGAGCTCGCGGGCCCCAGTCTCTCCCGGCGGAATGTTCCAGCTGAGGTCCACCGTTCCGGTCGCGTTGGCGAGGGCGCCATATTTCACGGCGTTCGCCGACAACTCGTGGAGCGCGAGCCCGATGTTTTGCGCCGCCTCCGGCCGCAACAGCAGAGGCGACCCCACCATCTTTATGCGCCGGGCGTTGGGGTCGGTGAAATAGTCGATCTGAGAGTGCGCGATGTCCGCCATCGACGCGCCATGCCAGTCAGCGGCCACGAGCAGATCCTGCGATGCGGCGAGCGCCTGCAGCCGCGCGGCGAACCGTTCTTGGAAATCGGCCACCGAAGAGGAACCCGTCGCAGTCTGTCGAGCCATCGCCTGAATGACCGCCAGCAGGTTCTTCGACCGATGCGAGAGCTCGCGCAAAAGTCCCCGAAGGTGGGTTTCGCGCTCCCGCCTTTCGGTGACGTCCAGAACGATGCCCGCCATCGTCGTCGCCAAGCCGGTATTTGGATCATGCTCGGCCTTGCCGCGAAGGCTGACCCATCTCTCCACGCCGTCGCGACGGACAATTCGACATTCGAGCGTGAAATTTTCTCCCGATTTCAGCGCCTCGGCAATCACGACAGCGATGCGTTCGCGATCGCCGGGATGAATGCGCGCCCTCAATGCCTCAAAATCGATGCTGCCGTCCTGGTCCGGCCAATCCAAGATCGCGCGAGCCCGCTCGTCGCAGACGCTCGTTCGCGCGGCGAGGTCGCTTGTCCAGACGCCGGTTTCTCCGGCTTCGATGGCGAGAGCGATAATGGAAAGACTCCTCTTCAGGCGTTCTTCGCCCACGCGTTGCTCGGTAATGTCGAAATTCGAGCCGATGAGTCGGCGGGGCCGTCCTTTCTGATCGCAAATCACTTCACCACGGGTGGCTATCCAGCTGACCGCCCCGTCCGGCTTGACGATGCGAAACTCCTCGCTGAAGGCGCCTCCGGATTTGAGCAGCCGCAGCAGCATTGCGTCCACGTTCGGCTTGTCGTCGGGATGGACGAACGCCAGGATCGCTTCGTAAGACGACGGGCCGGCGAGCGCATCGCGCGGAAGGCCGAACACCTGCTCGAAATTCGAACTCCAGATCGCTCGGTCCGTCACGAAGTCCCAATCGATCGTAGCGATATTGGCCGCGGACTGAGCGAGCCGCAGGCGCGCCTCGCTTTCCGCCAGCGCCTCCGTCGCTTGGTCTCTCTGCGCGGTGCGCAGTTTCAAAAGTCGCCCGCTCCAAACCAATACGATGGCGAACAACGAGAGCGCGACAATCAGGACCACGGCCGACGCGAAGCTGGGTCTCAGCCAATTCTCCAGAATTGCGAACTCGCCCAGGCCGCCGATCAAGATCGTGAGCGAGGCGACAGCCAGCAAAATGCCGCGTGTCGGAGCATGCCTGAGGACGGCTTCCACGTTGCGCCTGAACTTTTTAACCGCCAGCTCGAGCCTGTTCGGCGCTTGCTCCCCAACCTGTCGGGCGGAACCTGGGTTGTTCGGAGCTTCCAATCCTTTCTCCCCAGCCGCCGGCGGCGACTCGAACCTTTCAACTGAAGCCCCCGAATGGCGTTTCAGGCCCCGGCGAGATTGGGCTCCGATGCGTACGTTACCGTACGAGAGACGGGCCCGATCGTCTGCGAAACGTGGGCGCGTCTAAAATGTTCCCTCTGGACGTAAAATGTTCCTTGTTCGGGAACTTTCAAGCGAGTCGAACGTTTGCCCTCGTGACGGACGAAATACATGCAACCGCCGAGAGGGGGAAAATGACAATTTCCAGTTCAATCGCTCCTTCGAGTTCAATTTCCAGTTCAATAGCTCCGCATCTGCCGTACCTGCGGCGCTTTGCGCGCGCCGTGAGCGGCGCTCAGACGTCGGGCGACGCCTACGCTCTGGCGACGCTGGAAGCGATCGTGGCCGATACCCACGCTCTGCGCAAGGATCTGGAGCCGAGGGTCGCCCTCTACCAGGTTTTTCTTCGCGTGTGGGGTTCGGTCGCTTTCAGCGCCGGCGACCGCGTGGATGAGGAGAACAGGCTTCAACCCGCCAGACCGGCGAGCGCCGGTTTGCAAAGACTCGAAGCGCTGACTCCTCGCTCACGAGTTGCCTTCGTCCTCAGCGCGATCGAGGGATTTACCACCGAGCAGATCGCCCAGGCGCTAGGCTGCACAGCCAAAGCAGCGGAGGACCTGCTCCACAACGCCGCCGTCGAGATCTCTCACCAGATCGCTACCGACGTCCTGATCGTCGAGGACGAACCTATAATCGCCATGGATATCGAGGCGCTTGTCGAGTCCCTGGGCCATCGTGTCACTGAAGTGGCGCGCACGCATACAGAGGCGTTGGCGGCGGTGCGACGACGCCGCCCCGGATTGATTCTGGCCGACGTGCAATTGGCGGACGGCAGTTCGGGAATAAGCGCGGTTCATGACATTCTCGAGTCGTTCCGGGTTCCGGTAATTTTCATCACCGCCTATCCCGAGCGACTGCTGACGGGCGAGCGTCCCGAGCCCACCTTCCTGATTTCAAAGCCTTTCCGTCACGAGATGGTCAAGGCCGTGATAAGTCAGGCCTTGTTCTTCGATCAAAAAGCCTCGGCGCCCAAAATTGCGAGGAGCGCGGGCTGATTTGCGCTTCCTCGACCGGCGTATGTTCCGTAGCTGCCCAAGCGCGGAGGGGTATACTCGGCCAACGAAAGCGATCCGCCAACGAGCGGCCTGCGGCATTCCGAGTGCTGTAGGGCTGTTTTCTGCGCGTCGCGGTCAGGCGCGGCGGTCGGCTGAACAAAAAACAACCGCGACAGCGGGGGACCATCGCGGTTGAGTCGGAGCGCATCGCTTGGGGGGAAATGGATGCGCCATACCGAGAAAACGCGACAGACCCGAAACGGTTGCACGTCGACGAAAGATTTTTTTGTACGCGGTTCGGTTCCGGGGAATCTCCTTTGCCGGCGCCCAGCGGCTCGCGCGGCGGGAACGTTGCACCCGTCCCGCCGTTTTGATCGGAATGCGAAATGAGCGGATGCCCTTCACAAACCGGAAGCACGATGAACGAGAAAATGTCAGCTTCGAACTCGAAGCGGTCGGAGGCCGAGCAATTGTCCTTCATTTGGAAGAACATCGAGCGCATTTCGACCTGCATGATGACGACTTGCGACGGGCCGCACCTCCGTGCGCGCCCGATGCACGGCATCGCGCGGCCACACGAAAACGCCATTTTCTTCATTACGGCGCGCTCCACCCACAAGCCGGAAGAAATTGGCGCAAACCCTAACGCGTGTCTGTGCTTCGGCGATGTATCGACGAACACCTTCATCTCGTTGTCCGGCGCGATCGCCCTGACCGAAGACCGCGAGACCGTTCGAGAATTATGGGGGCGGGCCCAAGACGCATATTTTCCCGAGGGGCCGTCCGATCCGAACGCGGTGCTTCTGACCTTCATCCCGAAGCGCGGCGAATATTGGGACGCCCCCTCCAATCCGGTCCTGATTGCGATCGAGTTCATCCGGGCGAGCGTGGTCGGCGGCAAGCCATCGCTAGGCGACAACGCGGCAGTGCCGATGCAGTCGACGTCGCTCCCCCCCGCTCGCTGATGCGGGCTTGGTTGCGCGCGACCGCGAAATTCTCCCGATCGCGGAACAGGTGGACGCCGACCGCAGGAATCGGGTAGATTACCGGGCGGCGGGAACCGGATGCCCTCACACGCGTTGAAGTTGTCAACGGTATTGTGGCGGTTCGGAAGGCCTCGGCAGCCCGGATCTAGCCAGACGAAATGCCGCAGAGTGGGAACCGTTCGCTTCGCTCGGCGTTTAGTCCGAGTAAGTGTTGTATTGTTCTCCACACAATCGCGAAACCAGGGGGCATGTTTGATGAATGAGCCAGACGCGGCGCAATTCGGGGCTGACGCTGTCGGCTTGTTTCTGGATGTGGATGGAACCATCGTAGATTTTGCTCCCACACCTGACTCGGTCCGGGTGTCGAATGGACTGATCAATTCGCTCGCCTCGCTCGACGGACGCCTCGGCGGCGCGCTCGCCTTTGTGAGCGGACGGCCGATCGAGCAGTTGGATGGGCTGTTCGCGCCTCTGAAGCTCAGAGCCAGCGGCGTGCACGGCGGGGAGATTCGGTTCGAGCCGGGAGGCGCAATTACGACCTTGTCGCAAAAGCAGTTGCCAAATGAGGTCTGGGAGGACCTCCAAAAACTGATCGCCAATTTTCCAGGCGCATTTGCTGAAAATAAGCGCTTCAGTTTCGCGGTTCACTACCGCTTTGCAAATACGAGCGCGATCGAAATTCGCGCCGCACTGCAAAGTTTCCTTCGTCAGCGAACCGACGTGAAACTGGAGCTCTCCCCCGGACACCTCGTGTACGAGATCAAGGTTCCCGGCTTCGACAAGGGCGGGGCGATCGAACGTTTCATGACTCGCCAGCCTTTCGCAGGGCGAATGCCGATCTTTGTGGCAGACGATGCGGTGGATCAGCCGGGCGTCGACAAAGTAACCGAACTCGGGGGCGTCGCCTACTCTGTCGGCACTGAATTATCAGGCGTTTCCGGCGGGTTCTCACGTCCCAAGGCGGTGCTGGCTTGGCTCGAGAGGCTGGCTCGATGAACGCGTCCAAGCCGTCGAGCGCATTCGAGTCGAGCAGGCAGCCGCTCGACCTCGCGCTCATCGGCAATTGTCGGGTGGCGGCGCTCGTCGATTCGAGCGCGCGACTGGTCTGGTGGTGCTTTCCCCGCTTCGATTCCAACCCCGTTTTCAGCCGTCTCATCAGCGGCGAGGAGGAAAAGGGCTTTTCCGACGTCGTTTTGGCGGATCTCAGCCGCGTCAGTTCAAGCTACGTCCACAACACGGCGATCGTCGAAACGGAGCTGGAAGATATCCACGGCGGCCGAGTGCGCATCACGGATTTCGCGCCGCGCTTTTGGCGTTATGAGCGGATGTTTCATCCGCCGCAACTCGTCAGGCGCATCGTGCCCCTCGCCGGCTTGCCCCGCATCGCGATCCGCGTCCGCCCGACCGAAGACTATGGCCGAGCGGTCTCGGATTGGACCGTCGGCTCCAACCATATCCGCTATCACGGCGGCGGAACGGTTATGCGATTGAGCACCGACGCGCCGCTATCCTACATAACCCAAGAAACCACATTCACGCTCGCGCGGCCATTGACTCTGTTTTTTGGCTCCGACGAACCCTTTCGCAGCGCCCTGGAAGGCACCGGCCAGGAGTTCGAAGAATACACGCGGCGTTTTTGGCTCGATTGGGTGCGCTCGCTCGCGATCCCGTTCGAATGGCAGGACGCGGTGACCCGCGCGGCGATAACTCTCAAGCTCTGCAATTTCGAGGAAACGGGCGCCATCGTCGCCGCCCATACGACGTCCGTTCCCGAGGCGCCGAACAGCGGGCGGAACTGGGACTATCGATATTGCTGGCTCCGCGACGCCTACTTCGTCGTCCAGGCTCTCAACAAGGTTGGCGCCACCGAGACGATGGAAGCCTACCTCAACTATATCATGACGGTCGCGTCGGACTTGAACACACCGCTCAAACCGGTTCATTCGATCGTGCCCGGCGAACCGTTGGACGAGCGTGTCGCGCCCGATCTCGCGGGCTTCCTCGGACAGGGACCGGTTCGTGTCGGCAATCTCGCCGTCGAGCAGATCCAGCACGATGTCTACGGCAGCGCGATCCTCGCGGCGACGCAGATGTTCATCGATCATCGCTTGGTGCGGATGGGCGACAAGGCGCTGTTCGATCGCCTCGAGCCGCTCGGCGAAAAAGCATTTCAATTCGCGTTGACTCCGGACGCCGGGATTTGGGAATATCGCGGCCGCCAGCGCATTCATACCCATTCGGCTGCGCTCTGCTGGGCGGCGTGCGACCGTCTTGCGCGGATCGCGATCCGGTTGGATATTTGTGAGCGGGCGGAATTGTGGCGCTCCCGGGCGGACAGCTTGGGCGAGACGATCATCTCGCGCGCGTGGCGGGAGGAGAAGGGCGCGTTCGCCGGGGCTCTCGACGACGACGACCTCGATGCGAGCGTGCTGTTGCTCGCGGAACTCGGGCTGGTGAAAGCGAACGATCCGCGATTTTTGCGAACCTGCGAGGCTGTCAGCCGCCACCTCGAACGCGACGGCCTCACCATGCGTTACGTCGGCAAAGACGATTTCGGTTTACCTGAGACCGCATTCATCGTTTGCAGTTTCTGGCTTATCGACGCGCTCGCCTCGATAGGCGAGCGCGACAAGGCGCGGGAGAAGTTCATCGAACTGCTCGGAAGGCGCAACATCTACGGTTTGCTCTCCGAAGACTTGCACCCGAAGACAGGCCAACTGTGGGGAAATATTCCGCAAACGTATTCCATGGCCGCTATTATCGATTCGGCGACGCGGCTCTCTGTCAAATGGGAGGATGCATGGCGCCTCGTCTAATTCTGGTCTCGAATCGGGTCAATGTGCCCGATGGCGGGCCGCGTCAGGCGGGCGGCCTAACCGTGGCCGTCAATGCCGCCTTGAAGCAACGCGAAGGGGTGTGGTTTGGTTGGAGCGGAAAGGTCAGCGACGACGACGAGTTGTCGCCCCCTCACGTGACCGAGCGCAGGCGCCGGACCTTTATCACAATCGATCTCTCAAAGACCGACTTCCAGGAATATTACAACGGCTTTGCCAATCGCGTGCTTTGGCCGGCGCTCCACTACCGGGTCGACCTGGCCGAGTTCACCTCGGTGGATCTCGGCGGCTATCAGCGGGTCAACGGACATTTCGCCGACGCGCTATCGAAATTCATTGCGCCCGAGGACGTCATCTGGGTTCACGATTATCATCTCCTGCCCATGGCACAGGAATTGCGCAAGCGGGGTCATAACAATCCTATCGGCTTCTTCCTGCATATTCCCTGTCCGCCGCCGGACGTGCTCAAGGCGCTTCCCCACCACGAGGAGACAGTGGGCGCGCTGAGCTATTGCGACTTGGTGGGAATGCAAACCGAGCAGGACGCTGACAATCTCAGTCGCTATTTTTCAGGCTTGCCGGGCGCCGTGCAACGAGCGCCCGGACTGTTCGAGTTCGACCGCCGAAGGGTACGCGTGCGCGCCTTCCCCGTCGCGATAGCCACCGCGGTCTACGCCCGGGCCGCGCGCAATTCCGTCAAGTCGCCGCTGGTTGAGGACCTGCGCCAGAGCCTTCATGGCAACCGCCTCATCCTCGGGGTCGACCGCCTCGACTATTCAAAAGGAATTCCGAACCGGATGCAGGCGCTCGGCAAATTTCTCGAGAAATACGCGCGTTGGCGCGGTAAGGTGACATTCCTACAAGTCACGCCGAAGAGCCGGGTGGAAGTTCCCGAATATATCGCGATGGACGAGGAGGTGAGCACACTGGTCGGCAAGATCAACGGCCGATATGGCGACCCCGGTTGGACCCCCATTCGATACATCAACAAATCCTACTCGCGGGCGTCGCTCGCGGGACTTTATCGTTCTGCAGACATCGGCCTGGTCACGCCTTTACGGGATGGAATGAACCTCGTCGCGAAGGAATACGTCGCCGCTCAAGATCCAGAAAATCCGGGCGTCCTCATTCTTTCACAATTCGCGGGCGCCGCCCATGAACTGGACGGCGCCATCATCGTCAATCCTTACGAACCCGAAGCCGTCGCGGCGGCGATCGAGCAGGCGCTGGAAATGCCGATCGAGGAGCGAAGAGAGCGACAACAGGGAATGTTCGAACATCTGGCGACCAACGACATCGATCTGTGGGCGGAAACCTTTCTAAATGCGCTGGGAGAAACGCGCGAGCAACCTCGGCTCCTGCAAAGCCTCCGGCAACTGTTCGCTTCTGCGCGGGGATGACGCAGACCCCTTCCCCGCTTGCGGGGGAAGGAGCGCGCCCAGCCGGCTCCCTATCCCGTCACGACCATCGAAACCTGGGCGGCGCCCCTGTTTCGCACAACGCGCATCGAGACGTTGGCGCCGGTACGCCTCAGTTCGACGTCCACCCTGGCGTCGCCAACTCCTAGTCCCCGCAAAATGATTTGATCGAATGACGCGGGAAGATGCGGATTGCGGAAGCGTATCGTTCTGGCTGGCGGGTCGAACTCGAGCCCGAG
>Ga0209773_10000381_pt1 | contig 14208 bp, 12 predicted proteins | sample BogFormECP14_OM1_FD_188244 | JGI IMG/M metagenome (GOLD analysis project Ga0209773, IMG submission 188244) | Bog forest soil microbial communities from Calvert Island, British Columbia, Canada - ECP14_OM1 (SPAdes) (version 2) | ecosystem: Environmental > Aquatic > Freshwater > Wetlands > Bog ... | reverse complement strand
CGAAGTACCGTTCCCGCGAGTTGTACGGCTCGCCGTTGGCCGGATCGTAGGGGAAGTCGCGGGCCGGGATCGCGATGACCTCGAGCAGGAGCGCGAGCAGCCGGCGGGCCGCGTCGGGCGGGATGACCCCGGCCGAGGCCAGGTCGAGCAGGTGCGCCAGGTCGGCCAGGTTCATGCCGTGATGGAGGACCGGGGCATCGGCATTCTCCAGCTCGAACCCGGCCTCGACCAGTTCCGCGGCGGGCGGGCCGACCGGCGGCCCGGCCGCGAGCCGGGATCCGCTCAGCGGCTCGTCGGGCGCGGGCCGTGACCCGCTCACCGGCGGGCCAGCCACGGGCCGGACCCGTTCACCGGCCTGCCTCTTCCGCCCGGGCGACGACGTCCAGCTGCCCGCCGGTGTGCCAGAAGACGACGTTGCCGCCGGCCGCGTACCGGCTGACCAGGGCCAGCGCCTTGGCGGTGTAGACCGGATCCACCATCAGTCCCTCCGTGCGCATCGCATGTTCCGCCACCGCGGCGGCTTCCGGCCAGACCAGGCCGTGACCCGGCCCGCGGGCATCGGCCACCACCACGTCATCGGGTCCGACCCCGGCTCCGGCGAATGGCCCGACCCCGGCCCCGGATACCAACCCGACCCCGGCCCCGGATTCCAACCCGACCCCGGCCCCGGATACCGGCCGCACCTCGGCTCCGGCCGTCGGCCGGGTCCCGTCCGGCCCCGGGATGCCCGGTAGCCCGGAACCGGCCAGCAGGCGCACGCAGTCCCGGGCCAGGGCCAGCACCCGCCGGGCCGTCTCGTCCGCGGGCCGGCTGACCGCCGCGCCCACCAGCGTCAGTGGCCGGCCCGCCAGCACGTTGCCTGCCACCAGGCCGGCCAGGGTGCCGCCGGAGCCGGCGGCCACCACCACCAGCGCCGAATCGGCGCCGTAGGAGTCGAGCTGCTCGCGCAGCTCGAAGGCGGCCAGCGCGTACCCGGCCGCGCCCAGGCCGCTGGCCCCGCCTCGCGGGATCAGGTAGGGACGGAGGCCGGCGGCGGCGAGTTCCGCCGCGGCCGCGGGCAGCCCGGCGTCCACGCTGTCCCGCTCCCGGACACCGGTCCAGCGGATCGCGGCGCCCCAGGAGCGGGCCAGAGCCAGGGCCGGCCCCGGCGGTCCCGGGTGCCCGGCGATCACGAGCTCGCAGCCCAGTCCGGCCCGCGCCGCGGCCGCCGCGGCCGCGGCGCAGAAGTTCGAGCCTGGCGCGCCGCCGGTCACGAGCGTGTCGGCGCCCTCGCCGAGCGCGGCCGCCAGCAGGAATTCCAGCGGACGGGCCTTGTTGCCGGCGAACGCGAACCCGGTGAGGTCGTCGCGCTTGACGTACAGCGCGCCGGCCCCCACGACCTGGGCCAGGCGCGGTGCGCGGATCAGCGGCGTGGGCAGCGCCGCAAGCCGGACCCGTGCGGTCGGATCCGCCCCGATCATGGCCACTCCTCCGGCTCGGCCGCCCGGGCGGCCCGGGACCGCTCGACCACCAGGTCGGCCATGACCTGGCACGAGCCGGTGTCTGGTTGCGCGGTAAGTTCCCGCGCCTGGGCCGGGCTGAACAGCCCGGCGTTCACCAGCGCCTGCTCGGCGGTCGGGCCGGCCGGGCCGGCACCGAGGGTCTCCTGCAGCCGCTCCTGCGCCCGGCGCGCGCCCAGCTGCGGCGTCAGCAGGGCCAGGGCCCGTTCGCTCACCGGGTACCCGCCGTGCCGGGTCAGGTTGCGGTGCATCGCTTCGGCGTCCACGCCCAGGCCCGCCAGCAGGCCGAGGGTGAGCTGCAGGGCGGCGGCGGCCAGCAGGCAGGCCTCCGGCAGCGCCACCCATTCGGCCTTCCAGCCGCGGCCGTCCCGCTCGTGCTGCTGAACCACCGCCTCGGTCATCACGGCCGCGCTCGCCCGGACCAGCCTGGCCAGCGTGTCCAGATGCTCGCTCGACTCAGGGTTGTGCTTATGCGGCATGGTGATGCTGCCGACCGTGCCGGCCGGGGCCGCCTCGGCCAGCTCGCCGATCTCCGGCCGCTGCAGCTCGTATACCTCGCCGCCGATCCGGGCCAGGGTGCCGCAGATCAGCGCGAGGAGCTGGGCGAATTCAGCGCCGCGGTCGCGGGCCGTGAGCCAGGAGATGCCGGGATCGGCCAGCCCCAGCTCGGCGCAGAACCTGGCCCGGACGGCCAGGCCCCGTTCCCCGTAGAACACCAGGCTGCCCGTGCCGCCGCCGAGCTGCCCGACCAGCCACCGGGGAGCGCCCTCTCGCAGCCGGTCCAGGTGGCGGCGAACCTCATCAGCCCAGGAGGCGGCCTTCCAGCCGAAGGTGACCGGGCTGCCCGGCTGGCCGTGCGTGCGGCCCGCCATCACCGTGTCCCGGTGCGTCACGGCCAGCTCCAGCAGCCGGTCTTCGATCCGCCGCAGGTCCCGCCACACGATGCCGCCGATCCGCCGCAGGGTCACGGCGGTCGCGGTGTCGGTGATGTCCTGGACGGTGGCGCCGGTGTAGACGTACTGGCGTGCCGGTTCGGGTACCACCGCCTGCAGGGCGCGGATCAGGCCGAGCATGGAGTGGGAGGTCTGCCGGGTCTGCTCGGCCGCGTACTCCAGGTCGAGCCGTCCTGGCTGCGCGTGCTCGGCGATGAGGCGCGCGGCGTCGGCCGGGATCACCCCCCTCGCGGCCTGGGCCCGGGCCAGCGCGACGATCACGTCGAGCCAGCACCGCAGCCGGCCCTCCTCGCCGAGTACGTCCCGGGCTTCGACCGTACCCCACAGGTGCTGGTAGAAGGGGGAGTCGGTGATCCTGGTCGTCATCGCGGGACCGGGTTCGCGGCGACCCCGGCTGGACCGGGCGCGGCCCCGCCTGGACCGGGTGCCGCCCCGGCTGGACCGGGCGCGGCCGCGGTCACCGGGGCGGTCAGCGCCAGCCGCAGCCCTTCCCGGATCTGCGCCATGCTGGCGCCCCACGGCACGACCACCAGGCCCGCCTCACTGCTGACCCGGTCCTCGAGCAGGCAGCACTTGGTGATCACCGGCATCGCGGTGGGCGGCACGTCGCTTTCGGCCAGCTTCCGCGGGCACATGTCCACCATCGGCACGTCGCCGCCGTAGAACCAGTCGTGGATGGACCGGGACCGGGCGCATCCCACCAGCGTCCACGGGGCCCGCTCGGGGATCTCGTCCAGGTAGGAGACCTCGGTGGCGGCCCGGGGCTGGTCCTGGGCCGGCTGCCCGGCCCGGCACGGGAACAGGTAGTGCTGCGCGGGGCGGGTCGCGGCCAGCTCGTCCAGGTCCACCAGGTACGGAACGAGTTCGACCGGTGGCAGGTCTTCGGCCAGGTCGAGGACCCGGTTGAGCTGGTCGGCCAGCTTGGGCGGCCACGGGGGCACCACCTCCACCACCCGGACCCGGATCGGAGCCGGGTCCAGGATGAAGCTCACGTGGCCGTACCGTCCGCGCACGATCACGCACCGGGCGCCAGGTGCCTGCCGGGCCGCGACCCGGCCCATCTGGGTGGGCACGGCGGTGTCCGTCTCGGCCGCCTCGACGAACGCGGTCTCGTCCGGCCGGGCGATCACCGACATCGCGGTGACCGGGGAGAACAGCGGCAGCTCCGATTCCTTGCTGACCTCCACCACGGCGGCGGCCGTACCGCTCCGGGCCACCAGGTACCTGGTCCGGCGGTAGACCGGCCGGCCCAGCAGGTGGGCGCGCAGGCTCTCCTCGTCGAGTGCCACCGGTACGTCAGCCACGCTGACGTTCCGGTACTGGGAGGGGACCAGGTTCACCGGCGGTCCGGTCACCTCCTGTGCGCGGGCAGCGAACCAGGTGACCAGGCCCCGTAGGTGTCGGCTCGCAGCGAGAGCCGGAGGGTCTCCAGCCCGAGCACGTCGGCCGGGGCCACGTTGGCCAGGTTCACGTCGGGGCCGAACCGGCGGACGAACCACGCCTGCTGCTGCTCCCGGGGGGCCTCGAAGACGAGGAAATCCGGGCCGGCCACCGAGGCCAGGGCGGAAATCACGTCCTCGCGTACCGTCCCGGAGGGGTCGTAGATGCCGACCGTGCCGCTGGCGCGGCCTTCGGCCAGCACCCAGGTGGCACCCGCCTCGAGGTCGCCGGACAGCGCCTGCGCCCACTGGGCGGGCGTCAGGTGCACTCCCGGGTCCTTCGGGCCCACCTCGGCCAGGACGATGAAGTGCCGGGCCGCCTCGGCGATCAGCTCCTGCTTGGCCGCCTGGTCCATGGGCACCGTGCCCGCGGACACCTCCACGCACGGGAACCCGCAGCCGCGGGCCCAGTCGAGAAACTCCATCGCCCGGCCCTGCGCCCAGGCGATCTCCAGCAGGGTCCCGCCGGGCGAGGCCAGCACGCCGTGCCGGGCCAGCAGCTCGAGCTTGCCGGGCAGGGTGGGATCCAGGTAGGAAATGCCCCAGCCCAGCTTCCATACGTCGACGTAAGACTCGGTCATGGCCAGCAGGTCCGCGGAATGCGCCAGCGGGATGCCCCGGTCCAGTACGTGGGTGATGCCGATGCCGCGCGGCTTGGTCGCCCTGGTCGGCAGGTCGAGGAAGTCAGGGCCCGGCATAAACGCTATGATAGATATATCTCCACTTTAGTGCAAGGACGGTTCCGAGGGGAGCGCGGATGCCCGCCGACCTGCCGACGCTGGTCCACCGGGTGCGGAACCACCCGGGGGTGGCCGCCAAATCCGAGATCGGGCTGGTCAGCGACGTCTTCGGTAGCACCGACTGGCTGGCGGGCCCGGGCGACGACGGCGCGGTCGTGCCGACCGCGGGGACGTCCCTGGTGGTCGGTGGCGAAGCCATCCTGCCCTCGTTTGTCGCGGCCGATCCGCACGGCGCGGGCGTCGCCGCGGTGACCACCAACCTTAACGACCTGGCTGCGATGGGGGCCTGGCCGCTGGCCCTGGTCGACACCGTGACCGGTCCGCGTCCGGTCATCCAGCAGGTCCTGGAGGGCATGCGCTGGGCCTCCCGGCTGTACCAGGTACCCGTGGTCGGCGGTCACCTGACCGTCACCGCGGGGCCGCCCGGGCTCTCCGCGTTCGGCCTCGGCCGGGCCGACCGCCCGCTGGCCGCCCGCGCCGCCGAGCCGGGGCAGTCGCTCGTGGTCGCCTGCTGCGTCGAGGGCCAGATGCGGGCGGACTTCCCGTTCTTCCCGTCGTTCGACGAGCGGGGCGAGCAGCTGGCCGGCGATGTCCGGCTGCTGGCCGAGGGTGCCTCCCGTGGCTGGGTCGTGGCGGCCAAGGACGTGAGCATGGCCGGCCTGGTCGGCTCCCTGGCCATGCTGCTGGAATGCAACCGGCTGGGGGTAACTGTCGACCTGGATGGGCTGCCGGTCCCGGACGGGGTGAGCCTGGAACAGTGGCTGTGCTGCTTCCCGTGCTTCGCGTTCCTGCTGTGCGTCCCGGCCGGGCAGGAGGCAGCGTGCCTGAGCGCCTTCGCCGGCCGCGGCCTGGCCGCCGCGGTGGCCGGCACCCTGGACGACACCGGCCTGCTCCAGCTCCGCCTGGCCGGCCGGGTGGCGACCGCGTTCGACCTCGGCACGGAATCGGTGACTAACCTGGCCCGGTCGACCGAGACGCACGGACCTACGTCGCCGGTCCCTGGCTGACCCCTAGGCCGATCAGCATCCGCTGGTGCGTGATGCCGGCGTAGCTCACCAGCCCGCCGACCGGCCGCCAGCCGAGCCACTGAAAGAACGTCACGTTCGCGGGCTGGATGTAGGCCTCCATCTCCTGCCCGCCGCGAGCCGCGGCGGCGGCCACCGCGAACCGCACCAGCGGCGCGCCCAGGCCATGGTGGCGCTGGTCGTCCAGCACCGCCAGCCGGTCGCCCTTCCACCGGCCCGGCACCTCCGGCAGCGGATAGAGCCGCACGGTCCCGCACGGCACCCCGCCCGACAGGCCGACGACGTGCACCGTCGCCGGATCGTCGTCATGGACGTCCCGGTCCCCGCCTGAGCCGACGCCGGCGCCGGCGCCGACGCCGGCGCCGGTGCCGTCCCCAGCGCCCGCGCCCCGGAACAGGCCCTGCTCGACCACGAAGACCTGGTGACGGATCCGGAAATGGACCGCGAGCTCCTCGGGGGTCGATACCGCCCGGCAGGCCAGCCGGACGGCTCCGGCCGGCCGGCTAGCGGTTGCTGAGGATCGGGAGGAAGATCCGGCCATGATCATCCGTAGGCGTCTCGAGCAGGCTCATCGCCGAACACGCTTGGCACCTGGCGCACCCGGCGGCCACGCCGCGGGCGCCGAGCCCGCGCGCGGTCAGGTACGGCACGACCCGGCGGTAGATCGTCTCGCAGTACTCCGGCGACGGGGCCGGCAGATGCTCCATCAGGCTGCCCACCGTCGGGCGCAGCGGCACCACGAACGGGTACACCCCCATGTCGATCGCCCGCCGGCAGCCCGCCACGGTCTGCTCGGGGTCTTCGCCCATACCGAGGATCACGTAGGTGGACACCTGGCCCTCGCCGAACGCGGCCACCGCTCGCTCCCAGGCCCGGAAGTAACCGTCGATCCCGGTGCGGGCCTTGGCCGGCGCGATCCGGGCCAGCACCCGCGGATCGAAGCTCTCCACGTGGATGCCGACCGACTGGATGCCCATGTCCCGGACCCGGTCGATGACCGCCAGGTCGCGGGGCGGCTCGAACTGCACCTCGACCGGCAGGCCCGCTGCCTCGTGTATCGCCTGGCCGCAGCGTGCCACGTACAGCGCGCCCTTGTCCGGAGTGGCGGTGGTACCCGTGGTCAGGGTGGCGTCCACCGCTCCGTCGAGTTCCCTGGCCGCCACCGCGACCTCGGCCAGCATCTCCGGCGTCTTCTTGGCGATCGTCCGGCCGTTGGCCAGCGTCACCCCGATCCCGCAGAACGCGCACTGATCGGAGTTCCCCCAGTAGGCGCAGGTCTGGATCACTGTGCTGGCCAGCGAATCCAGGTGCAGCAAGGCGATCTGCCAGTAGGGGACGCCGTCCGCGGTGGCCAGGTCGTAGTAGCGGGGCCGCTGGAACGGCTCGGCCGAAGCCAGCCGTTCGCCGTCCCGGTAGACGCCCCAGCCGTCATCCTCGGCGCGGAGCACGTACGGCGAGGCTTGCACGTACTCGGCGCTGGTGGGCACGGTGGCGGCGAAGCCGTCGATCCACAGCATGCCGGCGTCCGCCGGCCCCGCCCCGCCCTGCCGGGATTCCAGCGGCACTTCGACCCGCAGCCCGTGTCCCTGCAGTTCGGTGATGAGGTGGGCCAGCCCGGCTGACCTGCTCGGCTGGTGCGCCATCCCAGGGGCCGCAGACTCAGCCATGGTTCCCTCCTTAGCCAGGCCACGCTGCCGCTTGTTAGATGCGATACGAACGTTCACCATCCTTGATAAACCTTACGGTCGCGTCAAGGCAAGGTCTCAGTCGACTTTGGGCCGGGCCTCGCGCAGGGCGGCGGCGAACGCGTCGCGGTCCAGGTAGCTGCCGATGGCCTCGCCGATCCGCAAGGCCCCGGTGGCCAGGTCGATCTGCCCCTGGTCCAGGCGGTACACCGCGCGGCTCAGGGTCTCGTCCGGCTCGATCGAGATGATGACCGCCCGCCCGGTGCCGGCCTCGGCCTCGATCCGCTGGTACGGGACGAAGGGCGCGCGATCCTCCGAGCCGGTCTCGGCCACCACCGCCCACGACTGGTCCTGGTCCCGGGCCCGGGCCAGGGCCGCGAGCCGGCCCTCGGCGGCTAGCGACGCGACCAGCTCCCGGTAGCGCATCGCGCACGCGGCGGCCGCCACCAGATCCGGCCGGATCCCGGCGCCCGCCGCGTCAGGCAGGTCAGCGACGAGGTCGCCGCCGCGCTGGTGGGCCGCGAGCAGGCTGGGCAGGTCAGGGATGGTCTCCCGGAGGCGGCGCAGCAGCTCCTGGATCATGCTGACCGACTGCTGGTAGATGTCGGGCCGCGCCATCACCATGGGGAAGAGCCTGGCTTCGGCTTCGTCCCAGGACCGCAGCACCGCGCGCGGGATCTCCCCGCCGCCGGGTTCCGAGGACGGCGCGCCAGCGCTCGCGGGCCCGGAACTGGGGGGCCCGGAACCGGGATCGGCCATTGCACCTCTCGTGCGCCGCGTTTACTATTCTAAACGAGCCGTCACCTATACGACTCACACCAATCCTACTCTCGTCGACAGCGGGACCTGATGACCAAGACTGCGGTGGTGGCGCTCGGCGGCAATGCCCTCACCCGGATGGGGCAGTCCGGGACGTGCGACGAGATGCTGGCCAACGCGGCGGCGATGGCGTCCGCGGTGCACGCCGTGATCGAGGCCGGCTGGCGGGTGGTGATCGTGCACGGCAACGGCCCGCAGGTCGGCAACCTGGCCCTGCAGCAGGAAGCGACCGCCATCGTGCCGGCCCAGCCGCTACCGCTGCTGAGCGCCATGACCCAGGGACTGCTGGGCAGCCTCCTGGCTCGCGCGATCGACCTGCTGCGCGGACCGGGCACGGCGGTCGCGATGATCACTCATGTCACGGTCGACCCGGCCGATCCGGCGTTCGGTGCCCCGTCCAAGCCGATCGGCCCGTTCTTCGAGCCCGCCGAGGCGCGGCAGCTGGCCGAAGCGCGGGGCTGGGTCGTCCAGCCCGACTCCGGCCGCGGCTACCGGCGGGTGGTCGCCTCGCCCGAGCCGGCCAGCGTGGTCGAGATCGACGCGCTGCGGGCTCTGGTTGACGCCGGCCACCTGGTCATCGCCGGCGGCGGCGGCGGGATCCCCGTCCACGGCACGGCGCCGCAAGGGGGCCTCGCCGACGGCACGGCGCCGCAAGGGGGCCTCGCCCACGGCACGGCGCCGCAAGGGGGCCTCGCCGACGGCACGGCGCCGCAAGGGGGCCTCGCCGACGCGGTCATCGACAAGGACCGCGCCGCCGGGCTGATCGCCCGGCTGCTCAGCGCCCAGGCTCTGCTGCTGGTCACCGCCGTGGACCGGGTCATGCTCGACTACGGCCAGCCGACGCAGTCCGAACTCGGCACGATCACGGCCGCCGAGGCCGCCCGTCACCTCGCCGAAGGCCAGTTCCCGCCGGGCAGCATGGGACCCAAGATCGAGGCGGCGCTCCGCTTCCTGGCCGACGGCGGGGACCTGGCCGTGATCACCTCGCCGGACTTGCTGGCGGCCACGCTGACCGGCGCGGGAGCGCGATCGGGCACGCGCATCGAGCGCAGCCCGGCCCACGCGGAGCACGGCCGGTGAGCGTCCCGGCCATGGCGGTGTTCCCGGGCACCTACCGGGATTCGCTGCTGCTGCTCAGCGCGACCCGGGCCATGGAGGACGGACCCGGGGTGAGCTGGGCCAGCGCCGTGATGGCCACTCCGGCTGCCGTGGATGACCTGAACGCCCGGGGCTTCCCGCCAGGTGACCTGGCCGGCGCCGACGCCAACGCGCTGGTGCTCGCGGTCCGCGCCGAGGGCGAGGTCGCCGGCGCCGATGCCCTGGAACGCGGCCGGGCGACGGTTTTCGCCGAGGCCGCGTCGCCTCGCCAAGAACCCGGACGTCCCGCGCCCCGCACCGTCGGCGAGGCGGCGGCCAGGCTGCCGGAGGCAAACGTGGCGGTGGTTTCGGTGCCCGGCCCGTACGCCGCGCTCGCCGCTCATTCGGCCCTGTCGGCTGGCCTGCACGTCCTGCTGTTCAGCGATAACGTCTCGCTCGGCGAGGAAGTGGAGCTCAAGGAGCGCGCTCGCCGGCTGGGCTTGCTGCTGATGGGCCCCGGCGCCGGCACCGCGGTGCTCGGCGGGGTGGGCCTGGGTTTCGCGAACGCGGTCACGCCCGGCCCGGTCGGAGTGGTCGCCGCGGCCGGGACCGGTGCCCAGGAGGTGATGTCCCTGCTGGACCGGTGGGGCATCGGGGTGTCCCAGGTGATCGGCGTCGGCGGCCGGGACCTGTCGGCCGGCGTGGGCGGCCTGATGGCCGCCGAAGCGGTGCGGGCGCTGGACGCCGATCCCGGTACCGAGGTCATCTTGCTGGTCTCCAAGCCCCCCGATCCCGACGTGGCCCGGACCGTCATCGGCGCCAGCCGGGCCACTCCGGTGGTCGCGGCCTGCCTCGGCATGTCCGCTCCAGACGGCCGGATCGGGGCGGCGCTCCTGGCCGACACGCTCGAACAAGGGGCGCGGCAGGTCACGGAAATCCTCGGCCACGCCGTGCCCGGCCCCGCGGCGGGCCTGGGCCGAGTCGTCGAGCAGGCCGCCGGGCGGATGGCCGGCGCACGGCACGCCGTGCGCGGGTTCTTCACCGGCGGCACCTTGTGTTACGAGGCACAGGTCGTGCTCACCCGGGCGCTCGGCCCGGTCTACTCCAACATCCCGCTCCGGCCCGACCTCGGGCTGCCCGCGCCCGCAGGCGCGCACGTCTGCCTGGACCTCGGCGAAGAGGAGTACACCAGAGGCCGCCCGCACCCGATGATCGATCCGGCCGCGCGGACCGAGATCATGCGGGCCGAGGCGTTCGACGGTGACATCGCAGCCGTCCTGCTCGATGTCGTCCTCGGCTACGGCTCACACCCCGATCCGGCCGGCGAGATCGCGGGCACCTGTGCGGACCTTTCGGCCAGCGGAGCCGCGGTGATCGCTTACGTGCTGGGCTCCCGCGCCGACCGGCAGGGGCTCGACCGGCAGCGCCGCACGCTGCGGGACGCGGGCGCCATCGTCACCGCGAGCGCCGCCGAGGCGGCGCGGGTCGCGGCCGCCGTCGCGGCCCGCCAGCCGGCCCTGGCCAGCGCGGGGCGCCCGTGACCTCTCCGCGGGTGCCGGTCGGCCTGGTCACCTACTCCGTCAAGCCGCGCGGCGGGGCAGTCCATACCGTCCACCTGGCCGAGGCGCTGCACGCGGCCGGGTACCCGGTCCGGGTCATCGCGCTCGGCGACCCCGAGGTGGGTTTCTTCCGTCCCGTCCGGGCGCCGGTCACGATCATCCCCGCCCCGCCGCCGCTGCCGACGCTGGAAGAGCGGGTCTTCGCCAGCGTCGCCACGCTGGCCGAAGGCCTGGGCCCCCTCGCTGCCGGTTACCCCGTCTTGCACACCCAGGACTGCATCTCAGCCCGGGCTGCCTGCCAGGTCCGCGACGGCGCGGCCGGCCCCGCTCCGGTAGTGCTGCGCACCGTCCACCACGTCGACGATTTCACCAGCCCCTCGCTCATCGAGTGCCAGCGCCAGGCCATCTTGGAGCCGGACCGGATCCTGGTCGTCAGCGAGCACTGGCGGGACCTCCTTCGCCGCGAGTACGGCACCCAAGCCCAGGTGGTGCACAACGGGGTCGACAGCGCCCGCTTCCGGGCCGCCGATCCCGGCCAGGCCAAGGAATTGCGGCGACGCGCCGGGGCGGCGGACCGGCCGCTGATCCTGTCGGTGGGCGGCATCGAGCCGCGCAAGGGCAGCGACACCTTGGTCCACGCGATCGCCGCACTCAAAAAAGCGGGCCGCGACCCGGTGCTCGCGGTCGTCGGCGGCCACTCGTTCCAGGACTATCGCCCCTACCGGGACCGGGTGCTGGCCTCGCTGCCCGGCCTGGGCCTGCGCCTGGACGACGACGTGATCCTGGTCGGCACGGTACCCGACGCCGAACTGCCCGCCTGGTACGCGGCCGCGGACGTACTCGCCTTCCCGTCGACGAAGGAGGGCTGGGGCCTGGCCATCCTGGAGGCGATGAGCGCGGGCCTGCCCGTGGTGGCGTCCGACCTGCCGGTGTTCGGTGAATACCTGACCTCGGGCCGCGACGCCCTGCTGGTGCCGGTGGACGACGCGGCCGCCCTGGCCGGCGCCCTCGCCGCAGTCCTGGACGACCCGGAACTGGCCGCCCAGCTCCGGGCGGCCGCGCTGGCCACCTGCGAGCGCTTCTCCTGGGCCCGGTCCGCGGCCGAGCACCAGGCCATCTACGCCTCGCTCACGCCCGCCGGGTAGCTCACCCCGTCGTGGGGGCGGTCAGACCGCGGGCAGGAACACGCACTTGGTGGCCAGGTAGGCGTCGAGGCCCTCCGGCCCGTAGATGCTGCCCATGCCGCTCGCCTTGCGGCCGCCCCACGGCGCCCCGAGGTCGGGCACGTACAGGTTCACCCCGAACGTCCCGACCCGCGCGCGCCGCGCGATCGTCAGGCCGCGCTCGGGGTCGTCGGTCCACACGCTCCCGGCCAGCCCGTAGCTGGAGTCGTTGGCGATCGCCACCGCCTCGGACTCGGACTCGTACGGGATCACCGATACCACCGGCCCGCAGATCTCATCCCGGGCGATGGCCATCCCGGCCGTCGCCCCGGCGAACACGGTCGGCTCGTAGTAGTAACCGCGCACCGGCGTGGCCGGCCGGCGCCCGCCCACCACCACGTAGGCCCCGGCCGCGACCCCGGCCGTAACGCAGGACTCCACGCTGGCCCGCTGCCGCGGGTTGGCCAGCGGGCCCATGGTCGTCTCCTCGGCCAGCGGATCGCCGACGACCACCGAGGACGCCTGCGCCGCCAGCGCGCAGACCGCCTCGTCGTACCGGGACCGCGGGGCCAGCACCCGGGACATGGTGAAGCAGGCCTGCCCGGAGTTGGCGAAGCACAGCGAACCGAGTTCCGCCGCGGCGGCGTCCAGGTCGACGTCGTCCAGCACGATCGCGGCGGACTTCCCGCCGAGCTCGAGGGTCACCGGCTTGAGCGCCTGCCCGCAGATCGCGGCGATCCGCCGCCCGGCCGGCGTCGGCCCGGCTACCGCCACCGTGTCCACCCCGGGGTGCGCGGCCAGCATCTCGCCCACCTCAGCCGTACCGGTGACCAGGTTGAACACCCCGGGCGGGAACTCGGCCGCCTCGAACGCCTCGGCCAGGATGTAGGCGGACAGCGAGGTCTCCGGCGCGGGCAGCAGCACCACCGTGCAGCCCGCCGCCAGCGCCGGGGCCAGCTGGCAGAAGGCCAGGATAAGCGGGTAACTCCAGGACGCGATCACCGCCGCCACCCCGGCCGGCTCGCGCCGGACCACGGTCCGCCCGGCGAAGCTGATCGCCTCCCGGACCTCCTCGGCCGTCAGTTCCCGGGCCAGCGCCGCGTAGTAGCGGATGATCGCGCACGGGACCGAGACGTTGCTCCGCCGCGACAAGGTGATCGGCATGCCCATCTCGGCCGTCACCAGCCGGGCGGTGTCCTCGGCCCGGGCCTCGAGCGCCGCCGCCAGCCGGTCCAGCGCCGCGGCCCGCTCCGCCGGGCGCAGCAGCGGCCAGCCGCCGGTGTCGAACGCCTGCCGGGCCGCGGTCACGGCGACCTCGACGTCCCGCTCGACCATCGACGGCACGGCGCCGGTGACCTCTTCGGTGGCCGGGTTGACGATCGTGATCACGTCAGCCGACCCGGACCCGACCAGCCGGCCGCCTGCGTACACGTCCCGGTACTCGAGCAATGCGGGGCCCCTCTCCGGACACCCCGGTCAGGGTTCACAGTGAAAGTGCCTGTAAATCTGGTCGCCAGACGTACCATTTGTCAAGCTTCCGCCTGTGGTATCCACAGTCAGGCCGGGCCTTGTGGCCGGTCCTAGCAGGTAGACAACGGATGAGGGCCACGGTTTGTGGTCCGCCACAGTGCCGCGTGACAGGCCTCGTCGTAGGATCGCGAACATGGCGCTGCCCGACTGGTCGCCGGTGCTGTCCCCGACCGGCCCCCGTGACGAGCGTGACGAGCGCGGCCCGGGCCGCCCCGACGATGGCGTCGCGGAGGGCTCCCGGCTCGACCGCGAGAACGCCGCCCTGCGCGAGCTCGTCACCGTGTACCGCTACCTGTCCGGCCTGGCCCTGCAGGACGCCGACCTGGCCGGGGTGGTACAGCTCATCTCCGACCGGATGAGCGCCACCGTGGCCGTGGTCACCCAGCTCATGGACGTGCTGACCGCGGCCGCGCCCGGCATGAGCGCCGACAAGGCCGCGGCGGCCGTAAGAGAGCACGTCGTCCATCCGAGACTCGGCCAGGTGCTCCGCGCGTCGCGGCTGAGCCAGCGCCCGCTCCGCCTGCCGAACGTCGGTGGTACCCCCGCCATCATCGTGGCCCCCATCCTCGTGGGGGACGAGGTCCCGTCGTACCTGATCACCATCGACCCGGCCGACAACCTCTTCGGCGAGGACATGAGCCTGCTGGTCACCGAACACGCCGCCACCATCTGCGGGGTCATCCTCGGCCGCGAGCGGGTGGTCGCCGCGGCCGCCCGCC
>Ga0209773_10000380_pt1 | contig 14212 bp, 12 predicted proteins | sample BogFormECP14_OM1_FD_188244 | JGI IMG/M metagenome (GOLD analysis project Ga0209773, IMG submission 188244) | Bog forest soil microbial communities from Calvert Island, British Columbia, Canada - ECP14_OM1 (SPAdes) (version 2) | ecosystem: Environmental > Aquatic > Freshwater > Wetlands > Bog ... | reverse complement strand
GAAGTTGCAGAAAAAGGCGCCCAATGCTTTGAAATCGCTCGATGCAAAACTGAAATCGGCGCCTGCGTTCCAACATCCCGACGCTACCGCGGCTCTTGGGCGTCGCCTTAGAGCATCGTCGGCATGGAGATCGGCATGCTCACGCGTTCCGGGTCCGGTTCGGACGCCTCGAGCCGCGCCGGCGCCTCGCGCTCGATCCTGGCGGTGCGCTTACGCATCGTCACGAGTTCCTCGGCGGCGGTGGGATGGACGGCCATCGTCGCGTCGAGATCGGCCTTCCTCGCGCCCATCTTGATCGCGATCGCGAGAACCTGGATCATCTCGCCCGCTTCCGAGCCCATGATATGCGCGCCGAGGACCCGATCGCTCGCAGCATCGACGACGAGCTTCATGATCGTGCGTTCGCCGCCGCCGGTGAGCGTCGCTTTCATCGGTCGAAAATTCGTCTTGTAGATATCGACGATCGCGAACCGTTCGACCGCCTGGCGTTCGGTCAGACCCACCGCGCCGATTTCCGGCGTCGTGAAAACCGCGCTCGCGACATTTTCGTGATCGGCGCGCGCCGACGCGCCCGCGAACAGATGGTCGGCGAGCACATGCCCTTCGCGAATCGCGACCGGCGTCAGATTGATCCGGTTCGTCACGTCGCCGATCGCGTGGATGGAAGGAACGTTCGTCGTCGAGTCCTGGTCGACGACGACCGCGCCGGCAGGGTCCAGCGCGACGCCCGCGGCCTCGAGGCCCAGCCCCGACGTGTTGGGCCTTCGCCCGGTGGCGATCAGGACCTGGTCGACTTCGAGCGTTTCTCCGTCGGAGAGATCTACGCGCAAGGCTGGGCCGGATTTGCCGATCCGCATCGGCAGGCATCCAAACCGAAACTGGACGCCGGCGCGAGCCATCTCCTCGCGCAGGCCGTCGCGCATGTCTTCGTCGAATCCGCGCAAGATATTGCCGGCGCGCATGATCTCAGTGACCTCAGCCCCGAGCCGCCGGAACAATGAGGCGAACTCGACCGCGATATAGCCGCCTCCCACCACGAGCAGCCGGCGCGGAAACGTAGCGAGGTCGAAAATCTCGTTCGAGGTGATGGCGTGTTCCAGCCCTTCGACGAAAGGCAGGAACTCGGGCCGGGCGCCGGTCGCAACCAGGATGTGCCTCGAGGCGATCTCACGACCGTCGGCGAGGCGCACCTGATGAGCGCCGATCACTTCGGCCCGCTGTTCGATGATTTCGACGCCCGAGTTTCCCAGATTCGCGCGATAGGCCTGAGAGAGGCGGGTGATCTCCTTCTCCTTGGCGGCGACGAGCTTCGGCCATTCGAAACGCGTCTCGCCCACGCTCCATCCAAAACCCTCGGCGTCGCGAAAAGCGTCCGCGAAACGGCTGGCGTAGACGAGCAGTTTCTTGGGCACGCAGCCGCGGATGACGCAGGTTCCGCCGATCCGGGATTCCTCGGCGATCATCGCTCTCGCGCCATGGCCGGCGGCGATCCTGGCCGCGCGCACGCCCCCTGATCCCGCGCCGATGACGAACAGATCCACGTCGAAACTCATGACGCTTCGCGCTCCCGCTCGCTGATCTCGAGTCTGGTTCTCGCCACGCCGACGCCGCGGCGCGCGACGTCAGAAGTCGACGCCCTTCTTCTTCATTTCCTCGCGCACGCGGACCAACAGATCGTTCGCGAGCTTCTGCCGCCAGGCGGTTCCCGCGGACTGAAGCTCGTTGATGAACGCCGGTTCGGCCGCGACGTATTTCTTCCCGGTCGGACTCTCATAAAACGCAAGCACTTCCTTGAGTTCGGACTCGCTCAGCTTCGTCGCCATCACCTGCGCGACCTGGGCGAGCACGGCGGGTTCGCCTTTGGTGAACTCCGGGACCAGCAGGAGGAGGGACTGATGCAGGGGGTCTTTCAGCTCCGGCCGCGTCGCGAGGACGTTTTTCTCGAATTCGCCGAACAGCGCCGGCACGACGACGTCGAGCGACTGCTTCAGGCCGAGGTCCGCGATCAGCTTCTTCGCGTTCTCAATCGCTGCGGGCGAGGGTTCGGCGGCCCGAACGGGGGCGCTGAGCGCCATGAGGGCCGAAAGGCTGGCCAACAGAATTTTCGTCCTCGGGCTCGCGCGGAACGCCATTTCGCAACTCCTCAGAATTATCAGACGCCTGGGTGCAAGACCTGGACCCCAGCGGGGCCGGCGATGACGGCGGCGCTCGCCAGGCCGAGGAAAAGTCCGTGCTCGACGATTCCCGGCGTCGCCGCGAGCGCGGCGGCAAGCGCAACCGGATCCGCTATCGCCCCGAACGCGCAATCGAGGATATAGTGGCCGCCGTCAGTGACGAACGCCTCGTTCGCCCTGCGACGCAAGGCGATCGAACCGGTCAATCCCAGGGCGGCGCAAGCCTGCGTCAGCCGCCGACGGGTCGACTCCAGTCCGAAAGGAACCACCTCGACGGGAAGCGGAAACGCGCCGAGGCGATCGACCATCTTCGAGGAATCCGCAATCACCACCATCTGTTTCGAGGACGCCGCGACGATCTTTTCGCGAAGCAGCGCCCCGCCGCCGCCCTTGATCAGGCGAAGGGCAGGGTCGAATTCGTCGGCGCCGTCCACAGTCAGATCGAGCTCGGGACAGTCGTCGAGCGTGGTCAAACGGATGCCGAGCGCCTCGGCCTGGCGCCGCGTCGCTTCGGACGTCGGAACGCCGATCACGTCGAGACCGCCGGCGACGGCCGCGCCGAGCAGATCGACGAACGCACGCGCGGTCGATCCGGTCCCCACGCCGAGCCTCATGCCCGGTCGGACCCAGCCCATCGCGCGTTCCGCAGCCTGACGTTTGTAGGTCTCGCTTTCGGACGACACGCCGAACCCCGCTTTCTCATCCGTCGAGGCGCCCGGGACTCTGTCCGTAACAAATGGCCCTGCGCGGATTGCGCGCTGGGTAACGGGTTGCGCCTCGAAAGGCAAATCGCACGAATGCGGCCCGATTGCCTAGAGACGCCGCAAAAACTACCTAACCGCGCGCGGCCTCGACCACGTCCTCGAACGTCCTCAGCCCAGTGCACGGCGCGTTCACCAGCACCGCCATATTGCCGGGGGCGTGCAGATTTTTCCACATTTTGGTGTGCGCGACCGGGATCTCGCTCCAGGCAAAAACTTCCGACATGCATGGGTCGATGCGCCGCTCGATTACGAATTTGTTGGCAGCGGAGGCCTGCTTCAGATTGGCGAAATGCGAGCCCTGGATGCGCTTCTGGCGCATCCATACGAAGCGGGCGTCGAAAGTCAGGTTGTAGCCGGTCGTGCCGGCGCAAAAGACGACCATCCCACCGCGCTTGACCACGAAGCACGAGACGGGAAAGGTCTGCTCGCCCGGATGTTCGAAGACGGTGTCGACGTCCCGCTTGCCCGTGACGTCCCAGATCGCCTTTCCGAACTTCCGCGCCCCGGCCATGTAGGCGGCGTGTTCGGGCGAATTGACCTTGGGCAGCTGGCCCCAGCACGAAAAATCCTTGCGGTTGACGACGCCTTTCGCGCCGAGCGACATGACGTATTCGCGCTTGGATTCGTCGGAAATCACGCCGATCGCATTGGCGCCCGCCGCCGCGCAGAGTTGCACGCCGAACACGCCCAGCCCGCCGGACGCGCCCCAGACGAGCACGTTGTCGCCGGGCTTCAGCCGATGAGGTTCGTGGCCGAACAGCATGCGATAGGCGGTTGCGAGCGTCAGCGTATAGGACGCGCTCTCTTCCCAGCTCAGGTGCTTCGGGCGCGTCATCAATTGACGATCCTGGACCCTGCAGAACTGCGCGAAGGAACCGTCCGGCGTCTCGTAGCCCCAAATCCGCTGCGAAGAGGAGAACATTGGATCGCCGCCGTTGCATTCCTCGTCGTCGCCGTCGTCCTGATTGCAATGGACCACGACTTCGTCGCCGACTTTCCAGCGCTTGACCTTCGAGCCGACAGCCCACACGACGCCCGAGGCGTCCGACCCGGCGATATGAAAGGCGGATTTGTGAACGTCCATGGGGGACAGAGGTTCGCCCAAGGCCGCCCAGACGCCGTTGTAATTGACGCCCGCCGCCATCACGAACACGAGCACGTCGTGGCTGTCGAGCGGCCAGGTCGGAACGACTTCCACCTGCATCGACTGTTCCGGCGGTCCGTGCCGATCCCTGCGGACAACCCAGGCGTACATCGATTCCGGGACATGCCCGAGCGGAGGAATTTCGCCAATCTCGTAGAGGTTCTTGTTCGGCGCGGAAGCCGACCGTTGCGCGTTCGGCGCATCCCCGCCGACGGTCGTCGAAATCCTATTCATGGCGTTCCTCGTTCGCGCAATATTTTGATCGGGCCGGTCTGGGCTCTGTTGAAAGTTCGGCGTTCAATGCTGCAACGCAGCATGAGCGGCGCGCACGACAAAATCAACCCAATTCCCCCGACCCGCGGGAAGCATCGCATTCGACTTTCGTTCATAATCCCGAAAGAGTCGCGGCGTAGAATGTTCGCCGAGGCGGCGGCGCCACGATCAAGCTCGACGCGGGCGGCGCTTGGCCGAGATGCGATTTGGATGGAGCCTCGAATGGCCGCGATGAAACCCTTGTTCGATGTGATATTCGGCTTGGAAGGCTTCGAAAAGACAGCCTTCTGGCTAGGCATGTTCATCGCCTTCCTGGGCGCTGGTTTCTTCGTCGATTACCTCATGCACAAACAAGGATTCGGCGTGTTTTGGAATGGGGTATACGTATTCACAGCCGCGTTTGCCGGCCTTTATTTCAGATACAACTATTTCCAGAGGCTACCCTACACCAGGTACGAACCGTTCGTGACCGCCGGACTGTTTTTCTTATCGATCGCTGTTTTCTTGACCATGATGAGCTTCTTGCGCAATCGCTTCTGGTGATTCGCGCCGTCTGCGGGGAAGAGGCGAACGGCGGCGCGCTGTTTCCGCACTGACACCATCCCGAGAAGTCGTCGACGGAGATCGGGCGTTATTCGCGCCTGGCCGAGCTCGTGTTCGAGGACGCTGCGGCGGCGCCGCAGCGAGCGAAGGCGAGCTACGAGCGGATCTCGATGCTCATCGCGAGCGCTTGCTCGACCTAGCGCGCCGAGACTCTTTTCCCAACCCGCCGAGGACTACGGCCGTAACGAACACCTGAGGCCGGCGTCCTCGCGCGCTCGGGCATCTAGCGCAATATCCGGGCGCCTCGATCGCTCAGCCCTTGTCCCGCATCAGCCGCGACTTGTCGCGGTTCCAGTCGCGCGCCTTCTCGGTTTCGCGTTTGTCGTGAAGTTTCTTGCCCTTGCCCAGGGCGATGGCGATCTTCGCGCGCCCCTTGTCGTTGAAATAGATCCGCAACGGTACGATCGTCATCCCCTCGCGCTCTACGCCTTTGGCGAGTTTGACGATTTCCTTGGCGTGCAGCAGCAGCTTGCGCGGCCGCCGCGGTTCGTGGTTGAAGCGGTTGGCCTGCAGGTATTCCGGGATGTTGGCGTTGTAGAGGATCATTTCGCCGTTGCGATCGAGCGCGGCGTAGCTCTCGGCTACGGTCGCCTTGCCCGTCCGCAACGATTTGACCTCCGGCCCGGTCAACATGATCCCGGCTTCGAACACCTCGCCGATTTCGTAATCGAAGCGCGCGCGTCTGTTGTCGGAGACGACCTTGGCGTTCGGGTTGTCCTTGGCGGCCACTAGCGGTCCCGTTCGCACGTCACGCGTTGAGGATTCCGGCGTGGACCATCGCGCGGCGAATCACCGCCTCGGTCGCTTCGCCGACCGGCGTGAGCGGGAGCCTCATTTCGTTTCGCCCGCGGCCCAGCACGCTCAATGCGTATTTTGTCCCGCAGACGCCGGGCTCGACGAAGATCGCCGCATGCAGCGGCGTCAGGCGATCCTGCATGTGCAACGCATGGGTGTAATCCCGCTTCAGAGCAGCCTCCATGAGCTCCGCGCAAGGCGCGGGGGCGACGTTCGCGGACACCGAAATGCAGCCGTGTCCGCCCGCCGCCATATGCGCCAGGGCGGTCATATCTTCGCCGGAAAGTTGTATGAACTCCGGCCCCATCGCGTGGCGCTGGCGCGAGACGCGGCCGACGTCGCCGGTCGCGTCCTTGACGCCGACGATGTTGTCGAGTTCGTATAGTCGCTTCATGGTGTCGACCGACATGTCGACGACGCTGCGCGGGGGAATGTTGTAGATGAGGATCGGAATGCCTACGGCGTCGTTCACAGCCTTGAAATGCTGGTAGAGCCCCTCCTGAGTCGGCTTGTTGTAATAGGGCGTCACGACCAGCGCGGCGTCGGCGCCGGCGCGCTCGGCGTGGCGAGCGAGTTCGATCGTCTCGACCGTGTTGTTCGATCCCGCGCCCGCGATGACGGGCACCCGGCCACGCGCCTCGTCGATGCAGACGTCCACGACGCGGCGATGCTCCTCGTGCGTCAGCGTCGGGCTTTCGCCCGTCGTGCCCACGGGCACCAGTCCGTGCGAGCCCGCCGAAATCTGCCAGTCTATCAGAGCGCGAAAGGCCTGCTCGTCGAATTTACCGTCCTTGAACGGGGTGACCAGGGCCGGCATCGAGCCGTGAAACTTCGCCCGCTTTTCCATCTCGCGCTTCCGCTCGTCTCTCGTCGCGCCGCCCCTGGCGCGTTCGAGAAAACACATAGACCCTCGATCGCGCCCGCGAAAGGGGCGCGCTGCCGAGCGGCGTGGTTAACGCTTGCTAAACGAAGCAGGGCTACCGTCATGGCGGAGGCTTCGCCATGAACGTTTATTTGAGGGCCGCACTCGTCGCCGTGCTCGTCGCGCTGGGCTTCCTGGCCGGCCGATTCACGAACGCGCCGCAGCGGGCACCCGACGCGCTGGCGACCTTTCCTGACGCGCCGCAGAGCCTGGTCGCGGTCCAACTGCCGCCGGAGGCGATGCTCCCCGGCGCCGAACGCACCCACGTAAACTTCGCCGCGCAAGTCGATTCCATGCCCGTCGGCGCGATCGATCCCGTACGGATCGCGCCTTCGAGCGTGCCTCTGACGCCGCCCTCGCCGTTGCTGCCGCCCTCGCCGCCGCCGCCGCGGCCGGAGCTTTCGCGCTTCACGTCGGCCGCGACACTCTATCGCAAGGGCGACCGTGTCGGCGGGGACGCGATGGCCGCCCAAATCTCGGATCCATTGCAACGCGCCGCGGTCGAATGGGTGGAGCTGAAGAGCTCTCCCGATCGCGATCGTGTGATCGCCTTCGAGGCGGCTCACAAGGATTGGCCAGCCGCCGATTGGATGCGGGATATGCGGGAAGGCTGGCTCTACAGCGAGCGCGCGCCCGCGGCCACGGTCGACGCGATGTTCGCGCACGATCCGCCGCGAACCCCGGCCGGAGTTCTCGCTGCGGCCCGCGCGGCGCTCGACGGGGGACGCAAGGACAAGGCGACGGAACTGGTGCGCGGGCTGTGGCGCGACCTCGATCTCGACTATGCCACCGAGGGCAGGGTTCTCAAGGAATTCGGCGTGCTGCTGACCCGCGCCGATCACAAATACCGAGCCGACCGGCTGCTTTACGCCGAGCGGATCGCGCCTGCGCTTCGCGCCGCCGCGCTGGCGGGAGCGGACGAAGTCGCGCTCGCCAATGCCCGGATCGAAGCGATGCGCGGCCCGCTTTCGCCGCGCGCGATCGCCGCCGTACCCGCCTCGCTGCAATCCGACCCGGGCTTACTCTTCGCGCGGGTACAGGACGCGCGGCGCGCCAACCGGACGCCCGATGCCGCGGCCTGGCTCGCGCTGGCGCCTCACGATTCCGCCGCGCTGATCGATCCCGACAAATGGTGGACGGAGCGGCGGATGGTCGCGCGCGAGTGGCTCGATCGCGGCGCTTTCAAGCCCGCTTATGAGCTGTGCGCAGGCATCCCGACCGCCTCGGTCGCCGCGCACGTCGACTCCGCGTTTCATGCGGGCTGGATCGCGCTGCGCTTCCTCAACGACGCCTCCGCCGCCGCTCGGCATTTCGCCGACGCGAGCGCGGTCGCGGTGACGCCGCTGGCGCACGCGCGCTCCGACTATTGGCAGGGGCGGGCGGCCGAAGCGCTGGACAAGGACGACGACGCGCGCCGATTCTACGAGCGCGCCGCCGGCTATCCCATCGCCTACTATGGCCAGCTGGCGCTGAGAAAGCTGGGCCGCGACGCCGCTATCGCGCCGCGCGCGCCGCATTCGGTGGCGACGGGCGAGGCGCGCGCCGAGGCGACGCGCATCATCGAACTCTATTACGACGCCGGACTCGATGATTTTGCGATTTCTCTCGCCTTCGCCGCGGCGCGGAACTGGACCGACGAATCGCAGATCGCTGCGCTGGCACAAGTTCTCGCGCGCCGCGGCGACGCCAGGACGAACGTGACGTTCGGCAAGCTCGCGACCGAGCGCGGTTTCGCGATCGACGAAGCCGCGTTTCCGACCTTCGGCCTGCCCAGTTTCTCGCCCCTGCCGCATTCGGCGGATATCGCGAGCGTGATGGCCGTCGCGCGGCAGGAGAGCGAATTTTCTTGGCGCGCGGCCTCGGGCGCCGGCGCGAAGGGCCTGATGCAGATCCTGCCCGCCACCGCCGAAATGACAGCCCGCCGCGCGGGCGTGCCATTCGATTTCGGCCGCCTGATCGGCGATCCCGCGTTCAACCTGCAGCTCGGCGCGGCCTATCTCGGCCAGCTGATCGACGACGAGGGCGGTTCGCTGGAAATGGCGCTCGCCGCCTATAACGCGGGCGCGGGCCGGGTCGCGCAATGGATCGCGGCCTATGGCGATCCGCGCGGCGGCGCCGTCGATCCCGTCGACTGGGTCGAACGCATCCCGTTCGACGAGACGCGCGACTACGTGGAGCGCGTCAGCGAGAACCTCGGGATATATCGTGCGAGGCTGAGCACGCCCGAGGCGGGGCAGGCCGGGCGGGTGGCGCGGGAGTGAAATCGCGCTGCCTCGCGCCGGTTCAGTTGACGGCACGGGACCCTTGCAGCGCGCCCCGGACGTCCGCGGCCGCGAGCATGATGCGTGTTTTTCGACGATGTCCCGTTTCCGAGGGTCGGTACCTCGGCGGCTTGCAGCGGATCTAAGTTTCACAGTAGGCCAGAATTCCCTGGTCGTAGGGAAAAACGCAGGGAATTTCGCCGAATCAGCCCATTTTTGCGAAAATCCGTCTCGAAAACATCTGTGAATTCAGTCTTTTGCGGGTGAATTCCCTACGCGAGAGCGCAGGGAATTTTTTGGCCCGCGCAGGGAATTTTTTTCGGTGCGCAGGGAACTGGGCGCGAAATCGATCCGCGCGTTCCGACGCGTCCAGCTGCGTCAAAAATCATCTCCGCGAGGATAAGACAATAATCTACGAGCGAAGATAGGTTAAGCTTGCGTCATAGTCTCACGTCCACAGAACTGTGGTGGTCCGCCTCGTAATACGGCATTATCGTATTAGGGATGAAGGATAGATATTCGCAATAGCGAATTTAGGCTGAAGATCGCGGGATTTTGAGAGATCGCGAACAAATCAAGGCTTATCGACGCCCCCCGCCGGTAAGCGATAGCGCAGCGCGTCGACCAGCAAGGAAAACGCTTGGGTGGGCTGACGACGACTCGGATAGTAGAGGTGGTATCCTGAAAATGGCGGACACCAATCGGCAAGTACCCGCACAAGACGACCGGCCTCAATGTCGCCCTGGACCTGTTCTTCGGTGAGGTAGGCCAGACCAAATCCGGCTCGCGCGGCGGTCAGGATGAGTGACGCGTTTCCGAAGACGAGTTGCCCGTCAACCCGCACTTTCATCTCGCGCCCTGTCTTTTCAAACTCCCACGCATACAGACCGCCATGGGTCGGCAGTCGCAGATTGATGCAGCTATGCGTCGTCAGCTCCTGCGGCGTTTGTGGTGGTTCCTGCTTCGCCAAATAGGAGGGCGAGCCGACGACGGCCATCCGCATATCGGGGGCGATCCGCACCGCGATCATGCCGCTTGCTACGGTCTCGCCGGGTCGAACGCCTGCGTCGAACCGCTCCGCAACGATGTCGGTCAGGCCGTAATCAATCACGATCTCGACCTTGATGTCGGGATAGTTCGGCAGAAACCGCGCCAGCGCGGGCCAGAGGATTGAAGCCGCCGCATTCTCGGTTGACGTCAAGCGAATGGCGCCGACGGGCTTCTCACGCAGCGCTGTCACCGCCGCCAGCTCCGCGTCGACGTCACCAAAACGAGGAGCCACTATCCGCAGCAGACGCTCGCCGGCCTCGGTTGGCGAGACGCGGCGCGTCGTGCGCATGAGAAGACGCACACCTAGCCGGGCTTCCAATCCCCGCATGGTCTGGCTCAGGGGCGATTGCGAAACCCCGAGTTGGGCGGCGGCTCGCGTAAAGCTTTGCTCCCTGGCCACGGCCAGGAAAGCCACCAGATCGCTCGCCGTCTCTTTCTGCATATTCAGAAGCCCTGCTAATCAGTCTATGCAGACTACGCTATCTTATCGAGGGAAGGGACACCCGCTAATTTAACAGCCGCAACCGCGCTGTCGCGCCCAACCAAAAGTCTCAGCAATGTCCGCAATATCTTCTTCGTCGCGCGCCGAGTCGTCTGTCATAACTGCGCTGCTCCCGATTATGGCAGCGGTCCTGATCGGCTTTCTAGTGATCGGTGTCGCGTTGCCGGTCTTGCCACTGCATGTCCGTGATGACCTGGGGTACGGCCCCGTCATGGTCGGCGTCGTAGCGGGATGCCAATTCGCCGCCGCGCTGATTGCGCGCATATGGTCGGGCCGTTCATCCGACCGGCGCGGCGCCAAGTGGGCTGTGATGGCCGGGCTTTGGGCCGCCGCCGCCGCCGGGTTGCTCTACCTTCTTTCGTTGAGCATTTTGAATATGCCGGGCCTTTCGGTCGCAGTCCTCCTGGCCGGGCGGGCGGTTCTCGGGGGAGCCGAAAGTTTCATCATTACGGGCGCGACGGCCTGGGGCCTTGCCCGCGTGGGCGCGCCCCACGCGGGCAAGGTGATTGCCTGGACGGGAACGGCCATGTTCGCGGCCTTTGCGGCGGGCGCGCCCTTAGGGACTGTCCTCTACGGCAAGGGAGGATTCGCGGCGGTTGCAGTGGCGACAGCCGTCGCGCCACTCATCACTCTGCTCCTGATCGCGCCCCTGCGTGGCGCCGCGCCGGCCCACAAGAACGGGCCAGGTATCTTGTCGGTCATTAGCCGCCTCTGGTTGCCGGGGGTCGGAGCTGCCCTCAGCAGCGTCGGCTTTGGCGCGATCATCGCGTTCAGCTCGTTACTTTTTGTCGAGCATGGCTGGATGCCTGTTTGGCTGGCGTTCACCGCCTATGCCGCTGCGCTTATTGCCGCCCGCCTGCTGTTCGGCCACCTGCCCGACCGGATCGGCGGCGCGCAGGTGGCGTTAGTTTCCGTACTGGTTGAAGCCATCGGTCTGGCGCTGATGGGGTACGCGGGTTCGGCCGCATTGGCGACACTTGGCGCGGCGCTCACCGGCCTGGGATATGCCCTGGTGTTTCCGGCCTTCGGAGTAGAAGCCGTCCGCCTCGCGCCGTCAGAGAGCCGGGGCGTCGCGATGGGGGCTTACACGGCCTGCCTCGACATCGCGCTTGACGTGTCGGGACCCCTCTTAGGTTTCGTCGCGAGCGGCGCGGGCTACAGCGCTGTGTTCCTCGTCAGTGCGATCCTCGTGCTGTGCTCCATAGTTGTTGCGATCAATTTGCGGCGCGCGACCGGTATCTGAAGGAGGCTTGTCCGCAAGGTGTTCGAGGAAGCGGGTAAATAGCATTTCTCGAAGACGAAGGTATTTGAGAGAGAAGACCCCAAGGTCAGCGCGCCGCGAAGTTCGGCGAAATGACCTCTCAAAACGCCTCTCATGATGCCGCAGACGCACGAGTTTCGAGCGGTGCATAATCAAGAATTTTGCACCAAGGAACGGCCCCAATTAAATCAGCGACTTATCGGGTGCATATTATAGGTGCAAATGTCTGGAATCTACCCATACGAGACGTTGCCGATCAGCGCGTTTCGACCCCTTGCGGTCCTTTCCGAGTTGCGCCAGCATGGCGCGCATGGACGATTGATCCCCGTCCCCGACATGTGTTCTGGAAGGAGAGGCTTCTCGTGAAGCATGCGACCACCGCGGTGCTGGAGAGCCTGTCTGATCTTCTCGAGCAGATCCGAGCGAAGGAAGATATCAGGGAGAAGAAGCTCGGTGTTTTCTACAGAAAATCGAAATCGTTTCTGCATTTTCACGAGGACCCAGCGGGGTTGTTCGCCGACCTCAGCATAGGGGTCGATTTCGAACGGTATCCGGTAAATACTAAACAGGAGTGGAAGGTATTCCTGGCCGCAATCGACCGTGCTTCGGCCCTCTGACAGGCTCATAGGGCCACAAGATCGCGCCGAGCTCAAACGTCCGCTCCCCGCGGCGACAATGTTAGACTTTCATCACCAGTGAGCCGCGTCATTCAAAATGAGGTCCTGCACACCATGTCATTCCCGCGTAAGCGGGAATCCAGAGCCCCGCGGCGTGCGGCCAAGTCTGGATGCCCGCTTTCGCGGGCATGACAGTGGGAGTTTCTGAATCACCCTCATTTTCAATGACTCACACAACCAGCGGGTCGATCTCGAGCCGAAGCGCGGCCGGCATCGATGTAGGTCCGCGCGTTCCCGCCTCAAATCTCGTGCTTGTGGATGTTCTGAATCATCTTGTGCAGCGTCGCCGTGAAAGCCTTGTACTCTTCGTTGTCGATGCCCTCGAACATTTTCAGCAGCAGGTCGTACATCATCGGCCAGACCTTGGCGAAAGCGTCGCGGCCGCGCTGCGTCATTTCGACGTCGCGGACGCGCAAATCCTCTGCGCGAGGGCGGCGGCGGATGTACTCTTGCTCTTCCAGCGAATCCAGCGTGCGGCTCATCGTCGATTGTTCGGTCAGCGCGTAGAGGGAGAGCTCGTTGATCGTAACCGGCGAGGAAATGCTGAGGATCGCCAGGGCGCGCATTTTCGTGGTGGTCATTTCGTGCGCTTTCAGCGCCTCGGCCAGGTGGGTGGTCCAGCTCAGCGATATCCTGTTGATCAGATAGGGCGCGAATTGGTGCAGGCCGATCTCGCCCAGCGACGGACGCAGACCCGCCCCGTTTCCTCTCAGCCTGACGGGATCGTCGAAAACGCCGCCGGCGCCCTCTGTCGTCGAGTCGCTCATTTCAGCGCGGATGCGAGTGAGAATCCCGACCCGCCGCCCAGCCCGGGGCCGGGATGCGTCGAGGCGCCGATGTGATGGAGCCCAGGCACATGGGTGCGGTGACCGACCGAGGACGAAAATGGGCGCCAGACGAAAAACTGATCGAGACCGCAATACCCGCCATACGGATCGCCGCCGACGAGATTGACGTTCAGGCTCTCGAGATCGGCGGGGGAATAGACTTTGCGGGCGATCACCAGGCTCGGAAAATCCTCGATGTGCCGAGAGAACAAAGCCTCGACGCGGTCGGCGAAGGCCTCGCGGACGGCCTCGCTCCAGCGTCCGTCCGGCGACGTCGAAATCTGGCCTGCGGCGTCGCCCTTGATGAAGCGCGGCGCCTCCGGCAGTTGCAGCCAGAGGATCGCCCTGCCTTCGGGCGCCCGCGAGGGATCGAGCGTGGTCGGCTGCCCCACGCAGATCGTCGGCTCCGCCGGCAACAGGCCGCGTTCGGCTTCGTTGGCCGCGCGGGATACTCCGTCGAGGCCGGGCGTCACATGCAGCAGGGCGACCCTCCCGAGGTCGGCGCCGCCCTTCCAGCGCGGCGGCGACTTCAGCGCATAGTGGATCTGCATGTCGCCCTTGCCGTAGCGGTAACGTTGGAGACCGGCGGCGACCTCGGCGGGCCGCGGCTGGTCGCGTAGCAGGCGGCCATAGAGTTGGTCGGGAGTCATCGAGCAGATTACGCCTTGCCGCGCCGCGATCGCATCCCCCGAGGCGAGCCGCACGCCGCTCGCGCGGCCGCTGGAATCGAGGATCACGCGATCGACCTCGGCGCCGCAGCGAATTTCGCCCCCATTATCCCCGATGAGGCGCTCGAACGCGGCCAACAGTGTCCGCGCGCCGCCGATCGCGATCGGGCAGCCCGCCAGCTCCACCGCGAAAGCGATCAGCTTGACCATCGCAGCGGAATACGCGCTTTCCGGATTGAGGCCGCAATGCAGCCCCCAGGGCGCCCATAGCGCGTGTAGCGAGTCCGATTG
>Ga0209773_10000379_pt1 | contig 14218 bp, 15 predicted proteins | sample BogFormECP14_OM1_FD_188244 | JGI IMG/M metagenome (GOLD analysis project Ga0209773, IMG submission 188244) | Bog forest soil microbial communities from Calvert Island, British Columbia, Canada - ECP14_OM1 (SPAdes) (version 2) | ecosystem: Environmental > Aquatic > Freshwater > Wetlands > Bog ... | reverse complement strand
CGTAGATCGAGCGCCTCCTTCATTTCGTCGAAGGACGGCGGCACCCCCTCCTCCTGCAGGCGCTCGTGAATGAAACGAAGCAACTCGCTCTGCTTCCTGGTCAGCATGGCAGTCTCCCGAACGGCGCGGCGCGAATCAACGGCAGCGAACGACTTGACGCGAGAATCGCGGCGAAGCGTAAACAGATCGCGAACATGTGCCTATATGTTCGCTTTGCGTTCCGCAAGAGGGTACTTTCGTCTAGACCGAAACCGAATAACAGTGATGCGCCAATATTTGGTCATGCGGGAAGCACGACGGGATGCGGTCGTGTCACTGCGAATCCCCGACGTCCGTGGTATCGCGCGGCGCCCAATGCGATGACCGTGGGTCTTCCCAGGGAGAGCACTCGCTCAGGTCTCCGGGGCAGGCCCGATCAGCCGTCGGACGACCGGCGCCAGCACCGGGTGGCAAGCCGCGACGACCAGGATGCCGCCGAAGACGCCGACCATTCGATCGATCGCCGGCACGATGTCTGAGCTCGGCGCTGCGCCCTGAATCATAGCCAGCATAATCGCGACGCCCGCCTGTTGGCCGACATAGGACGCATCTCCAGAACCCCGGTAGATATGCCCGCAGACGAACAACCCGGCCGCCAGGAAGAGGAGCCAGGGCAGGAAGGCGTCGCCTATCCAACTCATGGCGACGAGGCCATAGAGTCCGCCGAGCAGGCAGCCGAACGCGCGAGTGGCCGCCTTCCAGGCGGGCTCGTGGCGCATCGCCGTCATGATGACGAAGGCGGTAATCGGGGTTTGCCCGAGGCCGGGCAATTGCAGAGTTTCCCAGATGATCGGGATCATTGCGATCGCGATGCCGCCGCTAACCGCGACGACGAGCAACTCGCGGTCGATCGGCGAGGCCCAGACGCCGGGCTTGGCTGCGGCGCCTTGGGCGATGATGCCCGGCTCCGCCAGGATGGAGTCGACGACGCAGGCGACGCCGACGCCGACGAGAATCGCGAGCGCACGGTACGTCGCCAGATGCAGAGCAATCCCCGGCTCGACGAGCGAGCCGAACATGACCAGGATGACCGTCACGGCGCCGAGCAGAATGGCGTAACCGTGCTCGGCGCGCTCCTGCCCATAGATCCCGAAGGCAGCGCAGCCGCCGCAGATCAGCTGAAACACGAGGTGGTCGGCGACCAACCCGACGGCGAAATACCCGATCAGGGCGCCGACGATCGTCCCGAGGGCGCGATCGATGCTACGCAAAAGTGTGGCGGCGGCGTTCTGCTGCACGAGCGAAAACCCGGTGATCGCCGCCCACCACGGATCGTCGAGGTTCAGCCAAAGCGCAACGAGCAGCGACAGGACGCCCGAAAGCATGGTTCGCACAGCGGCGTTCGTGCGCGGTCCCGACAGCGACAGCTGGCTCAGCTCGTCGCCGAGTTCGCCGATCAGACGCGTCGCCAGCCCCGTCACCCCGCTCACCGAAACAACACGACACGGGCGTCGGCGCCCATGAACAGCGCGTTTGAAGGCGCGGGCGGGTCGAACAGGATGGTGACCTGAAGGCGGCGACGAAGGCGGATCCAATCCGTCGTCGGCGCGACATAGGGCAACAGGCCCCCCGCGACGGGGTCGCGGGCGATGCCGCGGCCGACGCCCTGCACCCTGCCCGATACGAGTCGCCACGGATCGCTGTCGAGCCAGATCCAGGCATGGGCGCCCGTCGCCAGAGACGCAGCGACCTCCTCTTTGAAATTGGCGACGATCCGCCAGCGCGTGTCGTCGACGATTCCGACGACCGCTTCGCCGACACGGACATAGTCCCCCGGCCGTAGTGTGAGATTATTGACGAACCCGTCGACCGGCGCCGTCAGCCGCGTCCTGGAAAGAGCATATTGCGCGATCGCCAATTCGGCCTGCGCCACGGCGACGGCGACTTTCGCAGCCGTCACTTCGCGATCGTTCACCTCAGCTTGCACCTGGCGAACGGTCCGATTGTCGCGCGCAGATTTGAGCGCATCCGAAGCTCGGTCCAAATCGGCCTGCGACACGTCGCGGTCGCCCGCCAGCGCCGCGACGCGGTCGAATTCGCGCTGCGACATCGTCAGCGCCGCGGTCGCCGCGTTGAGTTTGGCGGCCTCGGCGTCCCGCGACTGCGACGTCACCAGAACCGCCGCCGCCAGGACGGCGACCCGCTGTTGCTTCAGATCGACCTCGAGCTGGAAGGGGCGTGGATCGATCGTAGCAATCAAGTCGCCGGCGCTCACCCGCTGATTGTAGTGGACAACAACGGATTGAACGATCCCGGCGACCTCGGGAGCCACCGCGACGAGGTCGGACTGAATGTAAGCATCCTCGGTGTAGGCGACGAACCAGCCGAATCCGAAATAGATCGCCGCCGCGAGAAGAAACGCTCCCGCGATCCAGGCGCGCCGGCGCCGCTTGGGCCTCACCGCGGCCGCGGCGCGTGTCGACGGCGGAGCGGCGTCTCGGAGCTCGACCTCGGCCGTCATGTCGGGCAAAAACCTCGCTGCTGTGCAGTCGCCACCGAGCCGGACATTCCTCGACCGACATTTGCCGGACGATCGCGACCCCCTCGAAAATCTGCGTCATCCCAGCGGTTCTTGCAAGCTCGCGTCATCGGCGCTGTTGCTCCGTCGTCGTTCGCTTTTCGTTCTCGTCTCCGCTGTGGTAGAATGCAGCCCAAACGATTCGGAGCCCCAAATCCCGCATGACCGACGACCTGTTTGGCGGCCCGCCGCCGCCCCGTAAGATTCCGCCCGCCAAGGGCAAGCCGGCGCCCCGCGCGGGCACGCCCGGAGAGGGCGAATACAACGCGTCCTCGATCGAGGTTCTGGAGGGGCTGGAGCCGGTGCGGCGCCGGCCGGGCATGTATATCGGCGGCACCGACGCCAACGCGCTGCACCATCTGTTCGCCGAAGTCATCGACAATGCGATGGACGAGGCGGTCGCGGGCCACGCCACCTTCATCGAGGTCGTCATGGAGGAGGGCGGCTGGCTCGCCGTCACCGACAACGGCCGCGGCATGCCGGTTGATCCGCATCCGAAATTCCCGGGCAAATCCGCGCTCGAGATCATCATGACCAAGCTGCACGCGGGCGGCAAATTCGACAGCGGCGCCTACGAGACGTCCGGCGGCCTGCACGGCGTCGGCGTCTCCGTCGTCAACGCGCTCTCCGCGCGAACTGAGGTCGAGGTCGCGCGCGGGCAGACGCTCTATCGCCAATGTTTCGAGCGCGGCGAGCCGGTCAGCAAGCTGGAAATCGTCGGCAAGGCGCCCAATCGGCGCGGCACCAAGGTGCGCTTCCTGGCGGACCCGCAGATTTTCGGCGCCAGCGCGAAGTTCGATCCGGCCCGCGTCTTCAAGATGACGCGGGCCAAGGCCTATCTGTTCGGCGGCGTTGAAATCCGCTGGCGCTGCGCGGCCGCGCTGCTCGTCGCTGAGGGCAAAACGCCGCCCGAGGCGGTGTTTCGCTTCCCGGGCGGCCTCAAGGATTATCTCGCCGCCGACATCGAGGGCCAGGACATGGTCGTCGATCAGCCGTTTACCGGCAAGGTGGAGAAATCGGGCAAACACGGCTCGGTCGAATGGGCGGTCGCCTGGCTCGCCGCCGAGGATGGGTTCGTCCATTCCTACTGCAACACGATCCCGACGCCGGACGGCGGCACGCACGAGGCGGGCCTGCGCATTGCGCTGCTGCGTGCGGTGAAGGACCACGCCGAGCGCATCGGGCAGGCCAAACGCGCTTCCGTCCTGACGACCGACGACGTCATGTCGGGCTGCGCCGCGCTGATCTCGGTCTTCATCCGCGAGCCGGAATTCCAGGGACAGAACAAGGGCCGGCTGCAGACCGCCGAAGCCGCGCGCATCGTCGAGACGATTCTGCGCGATGCGTTCGATCATTGGCTAGCCGCGGCGCCGAGCCAGGCCCTGCGGCTGCTCGACTTCACGGTGGAACGCGCCGACGAGCGGCTGCGCCGGCGCGCGGAGAAGGACATCGCGCGCAAGACCGCCGTGCGCAAACTGCGGTTGCCCGGCAAGCTCGCCGATTGCTCCAACACTTCGGCGCAGGGCTCCGAACTGTTCATCGTCGAGGGCGATTCCGCCGGCGGATCGGCCAAACAGGCTCGCGACCGCGCTTCGCAGGCGATCCTGCCCCTGCGCGGAAAAATTCTCAACGTCGCCTCGGCGACGCGCGACAAGCTCGCGGGAAACCAGCAGCTTTCCGATCTCATGCAGGCCCTGGGCGTCGGGTCCGGATCGCACTACAAGTCCGGCGATCTGCGTTACGACAAGATCATCATCATGACCGACGCCGACGTCGACGGCGCCCACATCGCTTCGTTGCTGATCACGTTCTTCTATCGGCAGACCCCGAAGCTGATCGACGAAGGCCATCTCTATCTCGCCGTGCCGCCGCTCTATCGGCTGACGCAGGGCGCCAAGTCCATCTACGCGCGCGACGATGCCGACAGGGAACGGCTGATGAAGAGCGGTTTTTCTGGGCGCGGCGCGATCGAGGTCAGTCGCTTCAAAGGACTCGGCGAAATGCCGATGCGCGATCTGCGGGAAACCACGATGGACCCGGCGAGGCGCACATTGCTGCGCGTCGCGATCGCTCGCGACGACGGCCCGCGCACCGCCGACACGGTCGAGCGGCTGATGGGCTCAAAACCCGAGGCGCGCTTCGCCTTCATCCAGGAACGAGCGCCGCAGGCGCGCGAACTCGTGGATATTTGAGCCGCTCGGCAAGGGTTCGTTTACCCTACCACCTGTAATGTGGAGGCGACGCCGCTAGTTCTACGAGACCGAAAGAATGGAAATGGATTCCGAGACGCCTGCCGGCCCGCGCGTGGTCGGCTTTGCCGCCACATGGGCGGCCGTGATATCGGTGACCTGTGTGTTGATCGGCGAGGGCGCCGCGCAATTCTCGAGCCTGAACGCGCCGACGAACGGCGGCCAGATCGCTTCCGACGGCCCAGCGAAAACGGCGCGGCCCAATTTCAACACGATAGACTTTGCGACGACGGGCTCGATCAAGGGTCAGACGATCGTGATCAGCCCTTGCACAGGCGAGCCAATCGCGCCGTGAGGACGGCGAAGCGACGAAGCGATCAACTGAGATTCTGCCCAAAAATACCTCACGAATGATCTAGCAAAATCGAAGAGAGCGTGGTATTTGTCTGCCGCTCGGTAACGACATCGTGGCGCGATCGGCCGGGCAGGTTTGGGCGATGCGGAAGCAAATAGGGGATTCGACCCAGTCGATGGCCCGGTGGCGACGGCCATGCGGGCCAGTGCGGCACTGGGCCTATTTCCTATATTTTTCAGTCGCGTGTTTGCGCGCTGGAGCGCAGTCGGGCCGAGCGTGGCGCGCTCGCGCTTCTGTCTTTTTTCTGAAATCGAGCGCGCCGGGTCGCGCCGACACGAGGTTTCGCCGTCACTCGGCGGGACAGCGGGGCGTTTTCCGTAGAGGCGGAAGCGCTTCCGAGGTACTTATTGGGCGGAGATTTGGGGTCACATGAGCAAGGGTAAGGATTTCAGGGCGCCTCGCAAGCGCGGATTCGACGACGATGGGCCGATGCCCTTCGAGCCGAAGACGCGCAGTTCGCGCGCCTTCGGGGGCGGCCCTGATAGCGGCTTTGGCGGCGCGTCGTTGGGCGGTCCGGGCGGAGCGGCGGCGGCGCCGGTCAGCGGACCGACGGTCGACGCTGTGGTGAAGTGGTTCAAGGCGGACAAGGGCTACGGCTTCGTCGAGTTGGCGGGCGGCCAAGGCGACGCGTTCCTGCACGCCAACGCGTTGCACGCATCGGGCCACGAGACGGTTCCGGCGGGCGCCAAATTGCGCGTGATCGTCGGCGCCGGCGCCAAGGGCGCGCAGGTCACCCGGGTGGTCGAGGTCGACGCTGCCGGCATCGTGGAAGCGCGCCCGCAGCGCTCGTTCTCCCCCGACGCGCCGCGGCCGCCGCGACGCATGGCGCCCGATCCATCGAGCGCGGTCGCCGTCAGCGGCAAGGTCAAATGGTTCGACGACGCCAAGGGCTTCGGCTTCGTCGCCAGCGACGACGGCGGCAAGGACGTGTTCGTACATATCTCCGTGCTCGGCCCCGCCGGCATCTCGCATCTGGCCGAAGGCCAGCATGTGAACATGCGCGTCGTCGATACGCCCAAGGGCCGCGAAGCGATTGCGCTTTCGCTGTGAGAAGATGAGCGGTCCGGCTCCGTCGCCCCGCCGAGCGCGCGGGTGCGAGCGGCGGAGCTTTTTTTGAAATGCGGCCTTCGCGCGAAATTGGACGCCTGATCGAAATCATGGCGGCGCTGCGAACCCGTGGGTCCGGCTGTCCGTGGGACCTCGAACAGACCTTCGCCACGATCGTCCCCTTCACGCTCGAGGAAGCCTATGAAGTCGCCGACGCGGTCGAGCGCGGGGATTTCGCGGATTTGCGCGACGAACTCGGCGATCTCCTGCTGCAAGTCGTCTTCCATGCCCGTATGGCGGAAGAGGAGGGCCGCTTCGAATTCGGCGACGTGGTTGAGGCGATCACCGCTAAGCTGATCCGTCGGCATCCCCATATTTTCGCGGACGCGCGCGATCTTTCGCCCGACGAGATCAAGGCGCTCTGGGGTCAGATCAAGGCGCGGGAGCGCGCGCTCGACGGCGCTGAAGGCCCCCGAGGCGTCCTTTCCGGCGTGCCGCTCGCCCTGCCTGCGCTGACCCGCGCCCTGAAGTTGCAGGAAAAGGCCGGCAAGGTGGGGTTCGACTGGGCGGAGGCGCGCTCCGTCCTCGCCAAATTGCGCGAGGAGCTCGACGAGATCGAGACGGAAATCGCGGCGGGCGACGCCAGCGCCGCCGCAGGCGAAATCGGCGATCTCTTGTTCGCCGTCGTCAATCTCGCGCGCCATCTCAGCGCCGACCCCGAAGCCGCGCTACGCGGGACCAGCGCCAAATTCGAACGCCGCTTCGGCCATATCGAAGCGCGCCTCGCCGCCGAAGGCCGCGCGCCCGCCGGCGCGAGTCTCGACGAGATGGAAGCGCTATGGGTGGAGGCGAAGAAGAACGAGCGCGCGGGATGACCGCCTATGTCGCCCTGTTGCGGGGCGTCAACGTCGGCGGCGCGCACGGGCTGCCTATGACCGCGCTGCGGGGGCTGTTCGTAAAAGCGGGCGCGCTCGGGGTCGAGACGCTGATCCAGAGCGGCAATGTCGTCTTCGAAAGTCGCGAGAATAGCGGCGCGGATATCGTCGCCGCCGTGGGCGCAGCGATCTCGCGGGAATTCGGCTTCGATGTGCCGATCGTGCTCCGGAGCGCCGGGCAATGGCGCACGCTGATCGATGGCAATCCGTACCTGCGACGCGACGTCGATCCGAAAGCGCTCCACGCAGCTTGCCTTTCCGCTCGACCTGAGCCGGCGCGGGCCGTGCGGCTGGATCCTCGCCGCTCGCCGCCCGACGAATTCGAAGTGCGCGAGGAGACGATCTATCTCAACCTCCCTAACGGCGTCGCCCGCTCGAAACTCACCAACGCCTGGTTCGATTCGACGCTCGGCGTGGTTTGCACAATGCGGAATTGGGCGACAGTCACGCGACTGGCGCAATTATTGGAGGCGCGGGCGAACTGAAAGCCGGGAAGTCCCTGAGCGACTGTAGACGCGGTCGCCGACAGTCGCCGACCGCGTTGGTTCCGCTTTCTCGACTTTCGTAAAATGAGGCGATCTACGACGGCCGCGCTCACCGAGCGCGGCTACATTTTCGTGAATGTTCGGTCCTTTCTCAGCCGCCTCCAGCCCCGCACAACTCGCTCGAGTTAAGCCATTCCTCCTGGCTTCAACCAAGGCAGCCGCACCTCATGGGCTCCGCCAAAACCGAACGAGCGACGATCCTTCATCCGACCGACTTCACAGGGGGCGGCGAACTCGCGTTCGCGCATGCGCTGAGGATCGCGCTCAAGGCCAAGCAGGCTCTGTCGCTGTTGCGGGTGAAGAGCGAGGCCGAAGTCTCGCCGCATGTCTCGGGGCTTCGCCGCGTCATCGAAGTGCTGGTCCGCTGGAACATGTTGAGCGCCGATGCTCCGGCGTCGGCGTTGGAAAGCGAACTCGATCTCGAGGTTTCCAGCGTCAGCGTCCCGGCCGTGAACGTCCGCACGGGCATCTTGGATTTTCTCGACGCGCACCCTTTCGAACTCGCCGTGATCGCCACCCACGAGCAAAAAGGACTGGCGCATTGGCTCGACGCCTCCGTCGAGCAAAAGGCGCTGCGCAAGACCAACAGCATGATTCTGTTTCTACGCGACGGCGAACGCGGCTTCGTCGACCTGAAGCGAGGCGAAATCAAATTGCGAAAGGTCTTGGTTCCGATCGACGACAACATGGACTTCTCTCCCTCGATCCACCGGCTCAAAGGCCTGCTCGAGAGCCTCTCCCCCGCGGCGGAGCTGCAATTTCTGCATGTCGGCGCGCAGGCGCCGAATTTTGTCGACGAACAGGGAGAGTTTCGTCGCCAGCCGATCCTCACGCGTCAGGGACCGGTCGTGGACACTATTCTCGAGGTCGCGCATCGCCTGGCGGTCGATCTCATCGCGATGCCGACCGGCGGCCGGCACGGCCTGCTGGGAGCCCTTCGCGGCAGCGTGACCGCGCGGATCCTCGACGACGCCCACTGGCCGCTACTGGCGGTTCCTCTGATCTGACGCGGCCGCCGACCCCGCCTCAGTACGCGACGTGCATGACCTCGCCGCGCCGCTCCGGGCTGAAGCGGATCACGATGACGATGGCGAGCGCGACGACCCCTGCGACCAGCGCGAGCGCGAACCTGTAATCGCCGCCCGACGCCTCGGCGATCTTGGCCTGGAATGGGCCGTTGTAGGAAGCGAGGAAATTGCCTGCCTGGTAGACGAAACCCGGCAAGGTCGCGCGCACCGGGCCCGGCGAGAGTTCATTGAGATGGGCGGGAATGACGCCCCAGGCGCCCTGGACGCTGATCTGCATGATGAACGCGCCGATCGCGAGCAAGACCGGCGTCGACGAATAGGCCCATAGCGGCAGCGCGGGCAGCGCGATGAGCGCGGCGATCGTGATCGCGTTGACGCGGCCGATCTTCTCCGAAACGAAGCCGAACAACAGCCCGCCCGCGATGGCGCCGAGGTTGGCGACGATCGTTATCCAGCTGACGGTCGTATGGTCGAAATGATGCTGCTTTTGCAGGAAGGTCGGATAGAGGTCCTGCGTGCCGTGACTGAACAGGTTGAAACACATCATCAGCACGACTGCGTAAAGCGCAATGCCCCAATTGGCCCGCAAAGTGGCGATCAGCTTCGGCTTGGGGGACGCCTGAGCCATGGCGAATGCGGGCGACTCCGGGACATGCGAGCGGATGAACAGCGCGAAGAGCGCGGGAAGCACACTGAGCAGGAACATCGCGCGCCAGCCGATGGTGAAATCGCCGATGCTGCGCTGATAGATGAGGCCGTAGGCGACCGCGGCAAGGAGATAGCCGACGGGATAGCCGCATTGCAGAATGCCGGACACAACGCCGCGCGCACGCGGCGGTATCGATTCCATCGCGAGCGAACTGCCAAGGCCCCATTCGCCGCCCATCGCGACGCCGAACAGCGCGCGCAACAGGAGGAACATCCATAACGTAGGCGCGAAGGCGGCGAGGGCTCCGACCACGGAGTATAAGACGATGTCGAGCATGAGGATCGGCTTGCGGCCGAATCTGTCGCCGAGGCGGCCGAAAACGAAGGCGCCGACGAAGCGCATGGCGAGCGTGAGAAATAATGCGTAGGCGACATCCGAAACGTCGACGCCGAATTCCTTCGCGATGTCGCCCAACAAGAAGACGAGCAGAAAGAAATCGAAGGCGTCGAGCATCCAGCCGAGGAAGGCGGCGAGGACGGTTTTTTGCTGTTCACTCGTCATTCACGGGTTTCCCTTCGCGGCCTAAATAAAATGGGTAATCCCCCGGCTTTGCCGGGGAGACAGTAGCAGTTTGACATTTACTGCAGTGTCCCTCCGCTCCACTTTGTATGGTCAAGAGCAAAGCGTCGAGGTGGCGAGTCGGCATCAAGGCGGTCGGTCTGACAGTTGTCGAAATCGCCTTGAGATTGAGATTATGAGGTTACGAAAACAACGGTGTTACAACTCGCGGCTGCTGGAGCTTCCGATGCGAGAAGCCACGCAAGTGGCGTCTTCAGCCGCTTTGAGCGGCTCACATCATAAAGCCCCCGGCTTTGCCGGGGGATATTTACTTTTCGAGCGGCCGCTCGTTTCAGCGCCGAGTCGCCTCTGGTCCGCGCTTGGCGGCGAACTGAGCCTCGAGACGCTCGTCTGGATGCGCGGCCGCGACATGCCCTGGCGGTCCTCAACGAACGGATGATGTGTGCGCGCCGCGGCAACCGCGAGCCGCCGCCGGTCGTCGGCAGAGCACAGGCGGCTTAGCTCGCGACGCAGCGTTCTAGTCGGGCCAGCAACGCGTCCTTAGGCAGATTTCTACCGATAAACACAAGCCGCGATTCGCGGACTTCCCCCTCAGACCAGATCCGACCGGCGTCGGACGCCATCATCATGTGAACGCCCTGGAATACGACGCTGTGATCGAACCCCGCGAATTCCACGACACCTTTGTAGCGCATCAGGTCGCGCGCATGCTCGGCGATGGTGTCACGGAAGAACGCCTGCAATCTCGCCGCGTCGAGCGGTCGAGAACTCGTGAACGCAAATGACTTAACGTCATCGTTGTGCTCGTGATGGTCTTCCTCGTCGAGGAAGCCGGGCTCGATCTCGAGAATGCTGTCTAGCGAAAAGCCGCCCACGTTGATGATGTCCGCAATTGGGGTCTCGCCGAAATGCACGGGCTTCATCGGCGCGCGGGCGTTGATCCGCACCAGGCGAGCGCGCAAATCTGTGAGTTCATCGGAGCTGACGAGGTCTGTCTTGCTCAGCAGAATTCGATCGGCGAAGCCCACCTGTTCCTGCGCCTCGTGGAAGGCGTCGAGTTGCTCCGAGGCGTGCTTGGCGTCGACGACGGTCAAAATGGCGTCAATCGCATAATAGGCTGATATATCCTCATCGATGAAGAATGTCTGCGCGACCGGACCCGGATCCGCTAACCCGGTTGTCTCTATGATGACCCGATCAAACGCCTCGGGCTTCGACTCGCGGCGCTGCCGCAATTCGCCGAGTATGCGAACCAGATCACCGCGAACGGTGCAGCAGATACAGCCGTTGTTCATTTCAACAATCTGCTCGGCGCCGCTGTCGATGATCAGGTCGTTATCAATTCCCTGTTCGCCGAACTCGTTCTCGATAACGGCGATTCGCTCGCCATGGCGTTCGCGCAGGATCCGATTGAGCAACGTGGTCTTGCCTGCGCCAAGGAAACCCGTGAGAATGGTCACGGGTACCTTGCGAGAGGCGGCAACGGGCGCCAGCGTCGTCATTTCAGCACATGTGCAACGCCGGTCACCCCGAGAGCGAAGCGCCGGGCGGCAATTTGCTCTTTCGAAGTCAGGCCCTTCTCAGTCATCATCCGCTCCGCGGCGTCTAGCCACTGCTCGTAATACGTCTTGGGAACCCCGCCGGCGGCTTCCACAGCGGTCGCCGCGGCAACCTCCTTGGAAAAGCATTCAACCCATTCCTGCCATGTAAAGCGACCCGCATCCGCCAATTTGACGACGATGGCGAAGGCTTTCGCCTCCCAAGGCTCGGCGAACGCGACGTTGGGGTCGTCGCGGACGGGCAACGATTTGCACAGCAATCGTGAGCTGGAGTTGGAGTCCATGCCGTGCGACGTCTTCAATCGAGGTCCAAATAGTCATCGAACACGTCGACGCGCAGCGTGTCGCGCTCGGACGCGGTGGCGCCCCAAACTTCGCGCGCCGTGAAACGGACGCTGTAGCAATGCTGCGCCTTATCGCCGAGACCGTGCGCATGCGTATCAGGGAACGCGAATACGCCGTAGTCTGTCTCGACGATGCCGCGCTTACCGCGAAGGTATCCCGGCAGTCTCGTATGGGTTAGCGGGTTGTGGTTGCGCACGCGCACCCGATCGCCCACGCGGAAGCGCGGAGCCACGCGCTTGTTCACACGAGCCGTGGCTCCGGTGGCGAGAACAACGGGAACGATATCGGCAGTGAGCAGCATTATTCCGCTTCCTTCCGCAACAGCGCGACGCGGGCGTCTAGTTCCTCCCGCGTGACGATACCGCGCTTGATCAGCAATGCCTCGAACGCGAATAGCCAATGCTCGTAATATGACGATTCCAGATAGTGCGCGGGCTCGATGTGCTCGATCGCATGACGGAATTCGTCTACGGTGTAACCGGCGAAAACGTAAGTTGCGCCGAACAGTCCGAAGGCCCGGCCTTCCCATTCCTCATGGAAGACGGGCTCGTTTTCCTCGGGGGCGATCGGCCCTATGCCGTGCATCCCGCCGATATCATGGATACCGTGCATGGTTTAGGTCCTTTCCGCGCGCCTAAATCTTGGTGACGCCGATCATCGAGTCGCGCGTGACCAACTCGGCCAATTGCTCTTCGCTCAGGTTTTCGGTCCCCGACGGGCGCTCGGGCAACACGAGATAACGCAACTCCGCGGTAGTGTCCCAGATACGGACTTCGACCGTGTCGGGGAGTTCAGTTCCGAACTCCTTCAGCACACTACGGGGATCGCTGACAGCGCGAGCGCGATAGGGCGCCGACTTGTACCAGTTCGGCGGAAGACCCAGAGTCGGCCAAGGGTAGCAGGAGCATAAGGTGCAGACGACAAGATTGTGGACCTCGGGTGTGTTTTCGACCACGACCATGTCCTCGCCTTGAAGGCCGGAAAATCCGAGTTCCTTAATCGCCGCGGTCGCGTCAGTCATCAAGCGTTGCTTGTAGGCCGGATCCGCCCAGGCCCGAGCGACAACCTTAGCCCCGTTGCGCGGCCCAATCTTATGCTCATAGGTATCGACAAGCGCATCGAGCGCCTTCGAATCGATCAGGCCTTTCTCAGCGAGAATCGCTTCGAGCGCGCGCACGCGGAGCGCGGGCTCGGACTCCGGCTTGGCGTTATGCGGGACAGGCATTGAATTTCCCCGTTATCTCCAGGATCTGGACCGGATTCACCGGCTTGCCTCTGTGGCCATCGCGGCTCAAGTTTATTTCATTGGGAAAATACATCGAAGTCAAGAGGCGGCGGAAAGGCCAAATGCACAAGCATGAGCCTGCTCCGGTTTTGACCCTGGTCCGCCATCGCGAGGGGCCGGATGGACTTATTTATCCTCACGACCGGAATCGCTGAGCCGCGGCAAGAATCGGGATGGCGAGCGTCGGGTGTTTCATTCAGCGAAGGCTGGTCCTCCATAGGCTGGCGGCCGTCCGAAGATGGGTCGAAAGCATTCCCAGAAGCGAGAAACTCGTTGCAGGAGTTATGCGGAAGGAACGTCGGCCTATGAAATATCGATTGGCTAGTCAGACGACGCCTTCGATCTATGATCGGGGACGGCGCCTTTCGAGAGGGGAAGATAGCCGGCAATTCGTCAGCGACTTATCTCTCTTGCTGTCGCAGAAAAAAGTCGCCGACGCCGGGTCCACTCGCGATGCTCAGGCGGTAGTAATGTTGTCGGTTTTACTATATGATAAAGGACTACCGCAAGTGTCATGCTCACCGCATCGTGAACACGGTTCGCCGGGCGTTGTCATCGCGCGACCAGGCTTGTTCGACATCCGACAGCGGAACCGCATGGGTCGCGATCGCGAAGCCGCCCGGCACGGTCGCGCGGAGCAGCTCGTCGATGGCATGGACGAAACGATCGAATGGAATGCTCCCGATGCCGCTGCCCATCAATTCGATCGCCGAGGACCGCAGCGCTGCGCTCGGCAACGTGATGTTCGGCCCGGCGACGGCGCCGATCTGAACGAACCGGATCGGCACGGCGTCCTTTCCCGCCTTGGCGCGTGGATGTCGTCATCGACTACCTCTGGGGAAGAGCGCCGAACACCTGCTGATCGCCGCCTCGACAGACTTCAAGGCGTCGGCGATCTGGACGGCGAGGCGGCCCGCAGCGCCGGCGGCGCCGTTGACCAGCAGGGTTTCTCCGGCATTCAGCTTTGCGCGTTCCGTATAGGCCGCCCAGGACGACATCCCGGGATTGGCGATTGCGGCGGGCGTCACTTCGTCGAGGTCGTCGGGCAGGGCTAGGCAGTGCGCGGATGGCGCCACGGCTGTTTC
>Ga0209773_10000377_pt1 | contig 14262 bp, 12 predicted proteins | sample BogFormECP14_OM1_FD_188244 | JGI IMG/M metagenome (GOLD analysis project Ga0209773, IMG submission 188244) | Bog forest soil microbial communities from Calvert Island, British Columbia, Canada - ECP14_OM1 (SPAdes) (version 2) | ecosystem: Environmental > Aquatic > Freshwater > Wetlands > Bog ... | reverse complement strand
GACGTGCGTCGCGACGCGCGAAGCAGCGCTGGCGCCGCGACGATCCGGCCTACGCTGAGCGTGGGAGCGCAATTCCGGGCAGCGTTTCGTTGGCTGGCGGTGTTGACGGCTGTGGCGAGCATCGTTGCGGTGCTGCTGGTCGGGGCGATTTCGATGGGATGCTACGCGGTGGCTGTGGTGCTGGGGAAGATCCGGCCATTGCGTGACGCTTATCAATATACTTCCGGGGTTTACGATGGGCTGATCGAGCGGCTGGGACAAAAAGTATTGCGCGATGCGCGTGACGCTCCGGCGCTGCGGCTGATGGTTTCGCTGACGCTTACCGCGGTGCCGATTTTCGTGGCGCAAATGATATTAGGGAAGCCGCGGCTGCTGCTGGTGATTGGTTTCTATCTTTCGTTGTATGGAGTGAAGTTTCAGCGGTTCGTGCGGATGTTCAGCGCAAAACATCTGGAGGCGCACCGGCGGCAGGGATATTTTTCGGATTCGCTCCATAAGGTGTTTGGGCGGTACGTGGAATTTTTCCTGGGATTTTTGTATGGCAACGTGCCGGAACTGGATCGCACGGTGCATGTGCGGCTCCATCACAAGGAAAATAGCGGTCCGGACGACACTACTTCGACGATTGGGTACGACCGTGCCAACCGGCTGCATTTCCTGTGGTATCTCTCGGACAATTTCTGGACGGTGCTGGGGCTGGCGCCGTATGCGTACTTCCAGGCCAAAGGCGAGATCGAGAACCGGCGGCGAATGTTATGGGGAATCACGCTGTACGCAGCTTATTTCGCGGCGGTATTTATTTATAACTGGCGACTCGGGATTGCGTACGTGCTGGTTCCGCTGCTGGCGATGAATTTCATCATGGCGATGACGGCGTGGGTGCAGCACGCTTTTTACGACGAGGAGCGGCCTGAGGATTATTTTGCGAATACGGTGACGGTGTATGACGAAGTGAACTTCATGAATGAGGGTTACCATCTTTGTCACCATCACAAATCGGGACTGCATTGGACGGAGATGCCGGCGCATCTGGAACGGATACGGGACAAGATGCGGGAGTCGGGGTCTTTGGTGTTCCGCGACATGGATTTTATGGAATTGTTCGTGGAGTTGACTCTGCTGCGCCGGATGGATGTGCTGGCTGACAAACTGGTGCCGTGGGAGCCGATGGATCACGCGCAGCGGCTGGCGTTGCTGGAAAAGCGGACGAAGCCTGCGAGCGCGATCTCGGCTTGAGTCGAATGCTTTCGGTGGGAAGTCAACCGGAAACGTGGGGCGTGTTTTTTTCTGCGCGGGACTGCAACTACTTCAATCCATCCACCAGATACAAATCCGAAAACCTGCGGCGGTAGGAATACACGAACGATTTTTCGTCGGGCGTGATGGCGATTCCTTGAATCGCGTCCACGCCCGACGGATCGGCCGGAGTAATTTGCTTCCAGATCGTTCTCTTCCCGGTCACGGCATCCACGCGCGAAATCGTGACGGGAAATCCCATGGAATTGTGAACGAAGAAAAAGCGCCCGCCGGCGCTCCAACCGTCTATGGATTCGCCGGATTCGATGCCTGGGGCCGGTTGGGACTGCCCTCCATCAACAGGGAAAAAGAAGTTTTTTCCATCTGCTCCGTAGCCCACCACCAGCTTTCCATCGGGTGAAACGAGCACCGCCCACGTTCCGCTGCCATCGGGGGTAATCGCTTGTGGTTTTCCGCCTTGCAAATCCTGGATGTAGAAGCGAAGCGCATGTCCCGGCTCGCTGCCCGAAAAAATGACCCGATTCCCATCGGGAAGCCAGGCGGCGCCGAGATGGGCGATTGAGTCGTTGGTGACGGTCCTGGCTTCTCCTGCCTTGGTGGGCAAGAGGATGAGTTGCGGCGGAGAAGTGTGTGTGGCGCAGAGCGCCCACTTTCCATCGGGCGAAAGGGCGAACGGCTCTCCATCCCCCAGGCGGATCGCGGGCGAACCATCGGTGCCGCGGATGTAGGCGCCGTAGGTTGAGCCGCCTGCCTCGCCAACTTCTGCGAAGAGGAGTGTTTTGCCATCGCTCGAGAGAGCTACGGGCAAGGAGGCGTCGAACCAGGACAGCTCTCGTTCTTTTGGATCGCCCGCGATTTGCGCTTTGATATGGTGGCGAGTGAGCTCGCGCTTCAGGAGCACTCGGCCGTCGCGAGCGGTATCGAGGATTGTGAGCTCCGCAGGTACGCGCTCGATGAGGCGTTCGCGGCCCGATAGATCTACAGCAAAAAGAGCGCGGCTAACCCCGGCTTTGGTCGCGGTGAACCATATTTCCTTTCCGTTGGGAGACCAGGCGAGACCCTCGGCGCTGACCCAGCCGCTGGAGAGCGCGGTGACTCTGCCAGCGAGGTCCATGACGGCGACTAAACCACCGTCATCACCGATCACCGGATGCGCGAGGAAGGCGATGCGGTCACCTTTGGGCGAGACGCGCGGATCGCCGATCCATCCGGGCGTTCTGTATAGGATTTTTCCGATGGGAAATTCGAGTTGTTCAGAGCCGCCTTGACCCAGGGAAATTGCGAGACTGGAGCCGTCGGCGGACCAATCGGCCCAATTGGCTTGATCCACAATTTCGCGCGGGGCACCGCCTGCTACCGGAAGACGTGCCAGTGTGCCGGACGGTTCAAAGACGCCGGGGGTGCTGCGCAGCAGGACGGCCATTTCTCCGCCGGAAGAAATTGCCGCGATTTGCGCGCCGGGGACGCCCAGGGAGCGGGATTCAGGATTGTCATCGCGCGTGGAATAGAGATCGGAGGGGCTGCCCTCCCATGCGGCGCTGTAAATAATCGTGCGCACGTCAGGAGTGAAACGCGCGGAATAAACGATGCCGCGGCGAAAAGTAATCTGGCGGAAGGCGAGCTGCGGCGCGGTGGCGGCGCGTTTCGCGAGTAACATGGCGCCGGCGAATCCCGTGGCAAGCAGAAAAATTGTGGATACTGCCAGCGCATACCAGGCGCGTTTGGTCCAGGGCGTAGACGGACTTGGAGATTCAGCGGGGGCGTGGTGCAGGTGCGGCCGGCGGCGCAGCTCGGCTTCGCGCTTGAGGCGCTTTAGATCCGCCCGTAATTCGGCGGCCGTCTGGCAGCGCAGGTCGCGATCTTTTTCAAGCGCTTTGGTTACGATGACTTCGAATTCGTCGGGCAGCTCCGGATTAACGCGCGTGGGCGGCGTGGGCGAGCGATTCAGGATCGCATCAAGGATCACGCCCGTCGTGTTGCCTGCGAATGCTTGGCGGCCGGTGGACATTTCGTAGAGCACTGCGCCGAAGCTGAAGAGGTCTGAGCGGGCGTCGAGTGTTTCGCCGCGCACTTGCTCGGGCGACATGTACGCGACAGTGCCGACTGCGGTGCGAGCGCTGGTGAGCGGCGGTTCCAAAGTGGCCGTCGGAGCGGAATTCGGTGACGCGGCCGGCCTTGGGCTGGATCCGGCGTTCGCGCCAGTGCCGACACTCGCGCGATCTTGATCGGGTGTGAATTTGGCGAGGCCGAAATCGAGGAGCTTGGCGTGGCCGTGGCGGGTCATGACGATGTTGGCCGGCTTGATATCGCGATGGATGATGCCTTTGGCGTGAGAGGCTTCGAGGGCGTCGGCAACTTGAATGCCGAGGTTGAGCACCTGGTCGTAGGCTATGGGCTTTTCTGCGATGAGCTGCTTCAGGGTGTGGCCTTTGAGCAGTTCCATGGCGATGAACGGGACTTTTTCGCCTCCGTCGTTCACCACGTCAACTTCGTAGATGGTGCAGATGTTGGGATGATTCAGGGCTGAGGCGGCACGGGCTTCGCGCTGAAATCTTTCAAGGGCCACGCGGTCTTGCGAAAAACCGTCGGGCAGAAATTTCAGGGCGACGTAGCGGCCGAGCCTGGTGTCTTTGGCTTTATAAACCACGCCCATGCCGCCATCGGCGAGCTTCTCCATCAGGAGGAAATGCGAAAACGATTTTGGTACGTTCATTGCAGCAGGATCTTCAATTACCTTGTTCGTACAGAGAATGGCGCAGCGCGCAAATTCTATTAGACGTCATACATCGAGGTTACGGGTCGGCTTACGTTGTTCGATCGCTGGTGGGGCCGAGCGTGGCCACACGTAACGTCGATTGGATGCGGGGGCTGCGCGCAGCGATGCAGTGAATGTTTGTACTCTGTGCCGGAGCGGTGCGCCGATGGCGATGTGGCGCGCCTTCAGCTCTAAAGTTTCGACCCCGAAGACGCGACTCTCAACTCCCTGCGGGCATCTGATTTGTTGCCAGTCCGCCGCGGTTTGCTTGCCTCGGTTGGGACGGCTATGCTACTGTCAACTTCTGAGGTGGACCATGAGCGACAACAGTGTAGGTTCGAAGGTTAGCGTGTTTTTGGTCGGGTTGGGAATTGGAGCGCTGGTTGGCATTTTATTCGCGCCGAAGTCGGGCGACGAAACACGTGAATATTTGACCGGCAAGGCCGATGAGGGCCGCGAATACGCGCAGAAGAAGGCGCGGGAACTGCGCGAGCGCGCGGAAGACTTGATCGAGCGCAGCAAAGAGATCATGTCGCGGCAGAAGGATGCGCTTTCCTCAGCGGTGGACGCGGGGAAAGACACGTACCGCAAGGAATCGAAAGCTTCCTAGGGCAGCGCAAGGAGCTTAATGTCCGGCTGGGTCGAGGCGTTCATCATCATCGCGGCTATAGCCATCGTTGTGCAGATGGCTATTTTGGTGGCGATGTTCGTGCAATTGAAAGTGTCCATGCAGGAATTTACGCGGATTGCGAATGACTTACAGGGGCGCGTGGACCCGATTTTGTTGCGCGTGAACCGGATACTCGAAGATTCCGAAGGGCGCATTTCCAGCGTGATGGGCGATACTGCCGAGATCACGCGGATGGCGCGCGGGCAGGCGCAGAAGGTGGACCGCGTGGTCACCGAGGCGCTGGAGCGGCTGCGGATTCAGGTGATTCGCGCGGACCAGATTTTGACCGGGGCGCTGGAAGTGGTGGATGAAGCGGGAACAAAATTCCGAAATACTTTGTGGGGACCAATCCGGCAGGCTTCGGCGGTAATGAAGGGGATCAAGGTGGGGCTGGATATGTTGCGACGGCAGCAGAATAATAAGAGGGAGCCGGATGGCGATTCGGTTTCGCAGGACGAAGAGCTTTTTATTTGACGCGTTAGTCCTCAGTTGTGAACGTGGTTCCTCGATAGGCAGTTTATTTCATTCGAAAAAATTATAGAATTGGCGAATGTTGCGATGCTTTGGTGCGCGCGGACGCCTGGTGATTGCGCTTTTATTCGTCGGTTTGCAGTTTTCAATTGCGCTGGCGCAGACTAGGCCTGTCGAATCGCCTTCCCACTTAGAATTTCTTCACAAGTTGTCCGCGGCTGCTATCGAGAGAACGAATCATACCGTCCGCTACGATCCTGCTTACGTGCATTTGGCGTATCCGGGTGGCGACGTGCCGGCGGACACTGGCGTTTGCACGGATGAAGTGATTCGATCGTATCGGGTACTGGGCATTGATCTGCAGAAAGACGTACACGAGGATATGGTGCAGGATTTTGGGCTCTATCCGCGCAGATGGTAGTGGCTGCGGAGTAGTCCAGACCCTAATATTGACCACCGGCGAGTTCCGCACTTGATGGTGTTTTTCAGCCGCAGGGGAAAGTCGCTACCCATCACCAATCGCGGCGAAGATTATTCTCCAGGCGATATCGTAACTTGGGACCTCGGGGGCGGCGTGCCGCATATTGGCATCGTGGTGGATCGCAAATCGGCGGGGAGCGGGCGGTACATGGTGGTGCATAACATCGGGCAAGGGCCGAAGATGGAGGGTGTGCTCTTCAGCTGGAAGATTACCGGGCATTACGAATACCTCGGACCGAAGCTTTAGATTAGCGGATCCAGCCGCCGCCTAGGACTTTTTCGCCTTGGTAAAATACCGCGGCTTGGCCTGGGGTTATCGCGCGCTGGGGCTCGCAGAACGTGACGCGGGCTGTGGCCGCGTCTAGCGGAGTGATTTCGGCTGCGGCGGGTTCGTGGCGATTGCGGATGCGGACCATGGCTTGCACTGGCGCGTCGGGGACGACGTACGGAATCCAGTTCACGTTGCGGACTTCGCAGGTGCTGCGGCGGAGTTCCTGATCTTCGCCGACTACCAGGCGATTTTGGGCGCGGTCTAGAGCGACTACGTACACGGGCGGCTGCCCACCTGCGAGACCGAGGCCCTTGCGCTGACCCACGGTGAATTGATGCAGGCCGGTGTGGCGGCCGAGAACTTCGCCGGACGTGGTGACAATGTCGCCGGGTTCCTCTGGCAGTTCACTTCCCTGCTCGTGCAGATAGCCTTCGATAAACTTCACGTAATTTCCGGTGGGGACAAAACAAATTTCCTGGCTTTCGGGCTTTTCCGCGACGGGCACTTGCAGGCGGCGCGCGATTTCGCGTACTTCGTGCTTGGAGAGTTCGCCGAGCGGGAAATCGGTGCGCGCCAGTTGTTCCTGCGTAAGGCCGAAGAGGAAGTAGGTTTGGTCCTTGGATTCGTTCACGGCGCGGAGGAGTTCGTAGCGGCCGGTCTGCGCGTTGTGGCGCACGCGGGCGTAATGACCGGTGGCGATGCGTTCGGCGCCGATCTGGCGCGCTGTGACTAGGAGCTGATCGAACTTCACGTGATTGTTGCACATGGTGCAGGGGATGGGCGTGCGGCCTTCGAGATAATCGGCGATGAAGGGGCGAATTACGTTTCGCTCGAATTCGCGTTCGAAATTCACGACGTAGAAAGGGATGCCGAGATGTTCGGCTACGCGGCGGGCGTCATACACATCGTCGTGCGAGCAGCAGCGATGCTGGGCTGGACCTTCATTTTCGAGTTGCGGAAGGCGGCGCTGATTCCAGAGTTGCATGGTCAGGCCGACGATGGTTTGGGCGCGGTCGTGGAGGATCGCGGCCACGGTGGAGCTGTCCACGCCACCGCTCATGGCCACGGCGACGGTGTTCGCGGTGATGGTGGCCGACGCGCCGGGTGCGGATTCGAGTTGGGTTAGAGATGACAAAGTTTATTTCCTTCGATTCATCAAGAAATGACCGCGGCATTCGCACTGAGAGGTGAGAGCGCACGGAGGCGTTCGAGTGCTTGCGGGATTACCGCGATTGCTTGATCAATCTCTTCGGCTGTGGTGGTGCGGCCCAGACTGAAGCGTAGGCTGCTGCGGGCTTCGTCGGGGGAGAGGCCGATGGCCATTAGGACGTGCGATGGGCCGACTGCGCCAGAGGAGCAGGCCGCGCCGGTGGAGCAGGCGATGCCCTGCAGGTCGAGCGTGATTACCAGCGCTTCTCCGCCGGCGGCGTGAAACGATACGTTCGAAGTATTAGATATGCGCTGGGCGCGATTGCCGTTTACGCGCGCGTCGCCGCACGTTGCGAGTAGAGCATCTTCCAGGCGGTTGCGCAGCGAAGTGATACGCGCGCAGTCCGTCATCAGATTCTTGCGCGCAAGGTCCGCGGCTTTTCCCAGGCCAACGATGCCCGGAACATTTTCGGTGCCTGGTCGGCGGTCGCGTTCGTGATGGCCGCCGTGGAATTGTGGCTCGAGGGGCGTGCCGGAGCGGACGTAGAGCGCGCCGACGCCCTTGGGGCCGTAAATTTTGTGCGCCGAGATGGAGAGCAGGTCCGCGCCGAGACGATTTACGTCGAGCGGCAGCTTTCCGGCGGTCTGCACGGTATCGCAATGGAATAGGACATCTGCAGCGGCGGCGATGCGGCCAATTTCTTCGATGGGCTGGATGGTGCCGAGCTCGTTGTTGGCGTGCATCACGCTGATGAGGATTGTTTCCGGCTTGATTGCGCGGCGGATGTCTTCCGGATCCACGATCCCTTCGCGGCCTGCGGGAATGTAGGTGACTTCGACGCCGAGTTTTTCGAGAGCTTGCGCGGCGTTCAGCACCGCGTGATGTTCGATCGCGGTGGTGATGATGTGCTTTCGCGGCTCTTGCGACGCCGCTACGACGCCGAAGAGTGCGAGATTGTCTGATTCTGTGCCGCCGCTGGTGAAGACGATTTCGGAGGGCTTGGCGCCGAGCAACCCGGCTACGGACGCGCGAGCGCCATCTACTGCGCCACGCGCGCGCTGCCCTGGCGTATGAATCGAGCTGGCGTTGCCGAAGTTTTCGGCGAAATACGGCAGCATGGCGTCGAGGACGGAGGGGTCCACGGGCGTGGTCGCGTTGTAATCGAGATAAATGCGCATGGCTGAAGGCCGCGAGTATTCAGAATAGCGGTACGCGGCTGGGGGGTCAAGCAAAGGCCTGTACCGCTCGCGCAAACGCGATAGTACGAGTGGGTTACAGGTACGCGCAGGTTGCCTTGACACGGTTGCGGGTGTCCGATAGCGTCGAAGAACGCGGCATCATAGATTTTTGCTTGTACGCCGCGCAATTCACGGGAGAAAAACTTGGCACGGCCAATTATCACGTTGACCACGGATTATGGGACGAGCGACCACCTGGTGGGGGTGATCAAGGGCGTCATTCTGAGCATCAATCCGGAAGTGAATATCGTGGATATCACGCACCACGTGATTGCGCATGATGTGCTGGACGGAGCTTTGACGATCAGCCAGGCGTACTGCTATTTTCCGCCGAAGACGATTCATATGGTGGTGGTGGATCCGGGCGTGGGCACGCAGCGGCGGCCGATATTGGTGGCGGGCGACCAGCATTATTTTGTGGCGCCGGATAACGGGGTGTTGTCGGCGATTTACGATCAATCCGAATCGCTTTTTGCCTGGCATGTTACTGCGGAGCATTATTTTCGGCAGCCGGTGAGCAATACTTTTCATGGGCGGGATATTTTCGCGCCGGTGGCGGGATGGCTATCTAAGAATTGGCAGACGGCGAGTTTCGGCGAGCAGATCGATGATTTCGTGCGGTTCAGTATTCCGAAGCCGAAGGTGAACGGGAATGCGATCAAGTGCGTGGTGCTGAAGCTAGATAACTTTGGGAATTTGATTACGAATTTGAAGGGCGAGGAGACGCCTGCGCTGGTGGCTCCGGACGCGAAGTTCACGATTCGCGCGGGGAACGCGGAGATCAAGAAGCTGCTGGCGACGTTTGCGTTGGGGGCGGCGGGGGAGCCGTTCGCGATTATCGGGTCGGGCGGGTATTTGGAATTGTGCGTGAATAAGGGGAATGCGGCGAGGACTTTGGGGATTGGGCGCGGGGCTGAGGTCACGGTGGAGTTGGGGTAGATTTGGATTTGATGTTCTGCTGAGTTTTCCTGTGGTTCCATTGCGATTTAATTTATCGGTAGTTATGCGCGCTGAATTGCCGTGGTGTGAAGGCGGGCACGATATTCCGTGCGCCTACAAGTGTTAATTCCCTGCTCAGCGGGCTAGCGAGGTGATAATCAGATAGGAGCGCATGCGGGGGTCTAGCCAGTCGCGGAGGGCGTCGCCCAGTAGGTTGAAGGCCAGGACTGCTGTCATTACTGCTAGGGCTGGGAAAATTACCAGGTGGGGGGCGTCGAAGAGGTGGCCGCGGGCATCGTTGAGCATGGCGCCCCAGCTAGGCATGGGGGAGAGGACGCCGACGCCGAGAAAACTCAGGGTGGATTCGGCCAGGATTGCTCCGGCCATGGCGATGGTGGCTTGCACGAGTATTGGTTGCAAAATATTTGGGAGCAGATGGCGCACTAGAATGCGGGCGTGCGAAGCGCCTAGGGAGCGCGCGGCGAGGACGTACTCCATTTCCTTGGCCTGAAGAATTTGCGCGCGGGCGAGGCGCGCGTAGCCGGCCCAGCCGGTGACTACCAGCGCGAGAATTACTTTATCGAGGCCCGGGCCTAGGAATGCGGCGAAGGCGATGGCCAGCAGGATGCCGGGGAATGAGAGAAACGCGTTGATCAGGATGATGTTGACGAAGCGATCGAACCACCCGCCGAAATAGCCTGCGACCGCGCCGATTGCCAGGCCGATCACTCCTGCACCGAAAACCACGCAGACGCTGACGAGCATGGAGACGCGCGTGCCGAAGATGATGCGCGAAAGAATGTCGCGGCCGAGCTCGTCGGTACCCATCCAGTGCGCAGCGGTGGGCGCGAGGAGGCGGGCTGGCAAATTCTGCGCGACGGGATCGTAGGGCGCAAGCCACGGGGCGGCTAGCGCGACGATTGCGAGGAGCAGGGTGAGCGCGAATCCCCAGCGGCCGGGGACGCTGCGGCGCAGGAAATCGGTGAGTTCGTGCAGGAGTTCACGCAGCAGAGATTTTTCTTGAATCGCGCTCATTCGAGACGCACCCGCGGGTCAACCAGCGCGTACACCAGGTCGGTCAGGAGATTAACTAACACGTAGGAGACGGCGATCAGCAGGATGCAGCCTTGCAGCAGCGGGTAATCGCGCGCACCGATGGCTTGGACTGCGAGGCGTCCGATGCCGGGCCAGGAAAAAATGGATTCGGTGACGATGGTGCCGGCGAGGAGCGTGCCGAATTGCAGGCCGAGGATGGTGAGAATGGGGATCAGGGCGTTGCGCAGGGCGTGGCGAAACAGGACGCCGGATTCGGAGACGCCTTTGGAGCGGGCGGTGCGGACGTAATCGGCTGACAGCTCTTCGATTACGGAGGTGCGCACCATGCGCGTGAGGATGGCTGCCAGTGCGGCGGCCAACGTGAACGCGGGAAGGATCAGATGCGGGATGCCACCGCGTCCGGAGACAGGAAGCCAGCCTAGCACGACTGAAAACAGCAGGATTAGCACGGGACCGAGCGCAAAATTCGGGACGGAGAGGCCGAAGAGAGTGAGCACGGCGACGGCGTGATCGGTCCTTTCGCCGCGTTTGTGCGCGGCGAGAACTCCGGCGGGAATTCCGATTAGCGCGCAGATCAAGAGCGCGACTACGGCAAGTTCGAGTGTGGCGGGATAGTGCTCCGCGACGACTCTTAACACGGGTTGCTGGAAGCGGAAGGATTCGCCAAGATCTCCATGCAGCACGCCCGCGAGGTAGCGGCCGTATTGCACGGGAAGCGGCAGGTCGAGACCGAGCGCGTGGCGGAGCTGCGTGAGGTCTTCGGCGCGGGCGCCTTCACCGAGCATTTGCGCGACCGGATCGCCGGGAACGATGTGCGCGAGAAGGAAAACCATCGTGAGGATGAGCCACAGCGCTGGCAGGGCGAACAGCAGGCGGATTGAAACGTAGCGAATCATTTGTGGGCTGGCCCCGAGGATGGCGAATCCGGCGCGGGCTCGTCGGGCGAGGGTACCGCGCTTTGTGATGAAGGCTTGGATGATTTTTTACGCGCGGCGCGACGGGATTTCTTGGCGATGCGTGAATCGGCGGCGGCAGCGGAAGCGGCGCCGGGCATTTCCAAGACTTCGGCCGGCGACTGGTGATTCGCGCTTGTGCGGAGCTGCTCGGCGTGCGGGACATCTTCGGATTTCGGCGCGGACTGCGACGGAGGCGGCGAAACAATTGCAGGCGGCAGCGGTTTGATCTTCAGGCGCGAGACGCGGCGATGGTCCATTTCCATTACGGTGAAGCGATAGCCATCGGCTTCGAAGCTTTCGCCGCCGCGGGGAATAAATCCGAGGCGGGTGAGGACGAAGCCGCCGATCGTTTCGTAGGAGGGATCTTCGGGGAGGATGATGTTATAGCGCGTGGCGAGTTCGCGGATTTTAATGGCGGCGTCGAAGATCATGCCGCCGTCGAGCAGGGTCAGAGGACGCTCGACGACGTCGAATTCATCATGAATTTCGCCGACCATTTGCTCGAGGATGTCTTCGAGAGTGGCGAGGCCCAGGATGCTGCCGAATTCGTCCACGATCATGGCGAGGCCGGTGCGGCGCGCGCGAAATTCCAGGAGCAGTTCGCTGACGGGCTTGGTTTCGGGAACGATGAGCGCATCGCGCAAAACGGGGCGCAGATTAAATTCGACGAGCGGCTGCTGATCTTCGGCGCGGTGCGCGCGATCGAGGAGGATCCAGATCATGTCCTTTATGTGGACGAAGCCGAGGATGTGGTCGAGCGAGCCTTCGTACACCGGAATGCGCGAGCGCTGGGTGGTGGCGAACATGGTCATGGTGTCTTCGAGAGTGGCGGAGGCGGGGAGGGCGTGGACGTCCGGACGCGGGACCATTACCTCGCGGGCCTGGATTTGGCCTAGTTCCATTGCCGCTTGAATGAATTTCACTTCGGCGGCAGGAAGCAGGCCGCGATCGCGCGCTTGCTGGATCATTACCTGCAATTCTTCGGTGGAGCGCACCAGGGTGTGACTGTGCGGCGAAACCACGCCTAGCGCGCCTACGAATTTCTCGGCGGTATCATCGAGAAAATCAATCGCCCAGCGAAAAGTGTTTAGAAACCAGGAAAAAGGGCGTGCGACCAGCAGGGTGACACGCTCGGCGCGGGCGAGGCTAAGGCTTTTGGGCACGAGTTCGCCGAGGACTACTTGCAGAACGGTGAGCAGGCCGAAGGCGACGGCTAGCGCGGTGCCGTGAGCGATTACGGCGGCCCAGGGACGCGGGATCGCCTGCACCAGCGGGCTGAGAATTCCAGCAAGAGTGATTTCACCGAGGTAGCCGAGCGATAGGCTGGCGAGAGTGATGCCGACTTGCACGCCGGAGACGACGCGAGTGAGGTCGGTGAGCAGGGCTTCGACGACCTTGGCGCGGGCGTCTCCCTGTTCGACGAGCTGGCGGACGCGAGATTGGCGGACGGCGATCAGGGAAAATTCGGCGGCGGAGAAGAAGGCGTTGACGCCGACTAGCGCGAGGACCGCGAATAATTGCAGGGCTATCATCGTGGGTGATTTTAGCAAGAGGGGCGGGACAACGGGGGAAAAGCGGAGGCGGGTGATGCGTGATTCGTGATTGCTGATTAGTGATTGGTGATTCGTGGCGAGAGCTGAGTACGCGTCTATCGGGACGCGTCCTGGTTGGGTTCCTTCGGAGAATCGCTCCGCTACTTCGCTGAGTGTTTTGATGCTTGAGCGGCGCGGATTCTTGCTGTGATTTCTTGGGACTTTCCTCGGGGGGTTGATAGGGACGTCCAATGAGCGGAGGCGAAGTGTTTGGCTAGCAATACGATTTGGCCGACGTGGTAGGAATAGTGGGCTAGCTGGCGATTGATGGCTTGGGTGACCGAGTGCGGTTCGCTGCGAATCAGAACCGTGCGGCCGAGGTCGGCGGCGGTGAGCGAGGCTAGGGCGTCGAAGAAATATTTCCAGCCGGCTTCCCATTGGGCGGTGAGCTGGGCGCGGGATGTCGCGGGCGATTCGAACTCGGTGTCGCGATTGCGGTCGGGCTTCTCGCCGTCGGAGGTGAGGAAATCGGTCCAGCGGGAGCGCATGTTGCCGTGCATGTGTTTGACGATGATGGCGATGGAGTTTGATTCGGGGTCGAGAGTGGCGGTCAGCGTCTCGTCGGGAGTTTGGGCCATGGCCCGTTCGGCGAGATTTTTGTACTGGCGGAACATGCTGATGGCGTCGGCGAGGTAGGAATCAGTGAATTCGTGCGGCATGGCGGAATTTTGCATTTTTTGCGGCGCTCGGGCAAGAGGCGAATGATAAGTGATGAGTCGTGAGTGGTTTGGGGCGAGTGCCGAGGGATGACCGCGTTGCATGCTGGCGATTGGGTAGGCTACACTTCGCCGCTGTTGCAGCGAGAGAGCAAGGACTGAGACGGATGACACGCGCGTCGCGGATTTTTCGATATTCGGTGGCGGGGATTTTGTTGATCGTTGGCGCCGCGCTAGTGCTGGGTTGGTGGGCAGTGCGACGGCCGCTGGCGCGGCTGGATGGGAGCGTCGCGATCGCAGGATTGAAGGATGGCGTGATTGTGGACCGCGACGCGTGGGGACGGCCGTGGATTCGCGCGAAATCGCAGCAGGATGTGGTGACGGCGCAGGGTTATGTGATGGCGCAGGACCGGCTGTGGCAGATGGATTTACTGCGGCGCGCGGCAGGCGGAGATTTGAGCGAAATCTTTGGCGAGGTGGGGCTGGCATACGACCGGGAAAATCGCACTTTGGGGATGCGGCAGACGGCGGAGCGGGCTGCGGCGGACGCCTCTCCAGAGATTCGTGCGCTACTGGAGGCTTATGCGCGCGGCGTGAACGACGACATTGCCGAGCGCAGCGGGAAATTGCCGATTGAATTTGTGGCGCTGAGTTACCGGCCGCGGGCTTGGACTCCGGCGGACACTTATTTGATCAGCTTGTATATGTACAAGACTCTGACTTCCACTTGGAAGGAGAAATTGAACCGGCAGTGGATTACCGCGAAGGTGG
>Ga0209773_10000376_pt1 | contig 14285 bp, 15 predicted proteins | sample BogFormECP14_OM1_FD_188244 | JGI IMG/M metagenome (GOLD analysis project Ga0209773, IMG submission 188244) | Bog forest soil microbial communities from Calvert Island, British Columbia, Canada - ECP14_OM1 (SPAdes) (version 2) | ecosystem: Environmental > Aquatic > Freshwater > Wetlands > Bog ... | reverse complement strand
AATCCATGACGAAGCCGCCGAACCTTGGGCCGGTGCCTCGCCGAGGCGAAATTTGGCGGGTAAGGCTCGATCCCCCCGTGGGCGCCGAGATTCGTAAAACGCGCCCCGTGGAAGAAGAACTTCGCTCGATCCTGGAACTGTAGAGAATCGTTACGCTGACAATGCAGCTTTGCCGTTGAATCGCGCCGCAGGCCCCAGTTCTTCTTCAATGCGCAGCAACTGGTTGTACTTTGCGATGCGGTCGGTACGCGATGCGGAACCCGTTTTGATTTGCCCCGCAGCTGTGGCGACTGAGAGGTCCGCGATGAAAGTGTCCTCCGTTTCGCCGGAGCGGTGCGAAATGATCGAGTTGTACCCCGCCTTGCGGGCCATCTCGATGGCGTCGATCGTCTCCGTGACTGTCCCAATCTGATTCAGCTTGATGAGAATCGCGTTGGCGATGCCTTCGTTGATGCCACGCGAGAGACGCGTCGTATTCGTCACAAAAAGATCGTCGCCGACAAGCTGGATTTTTTTCTTAGAAGTTTTGCTCCCCACGGATTCCGTAAGCGACTTCCAGCCCGCCCAATCATCCTCCGCCATGCCATCTTCAATCGAGACGATCGGATATTTCTCAACCCATGCGGTCCAATACGCAGCCATCTCGACCGAGGAGTGCGCCGAATTATCCGATTTCTTAAAAACGTACTCACCCACATCCTTCTTATAGAACTCGCTGGAAGCCGGATCGAGCGCAATGCCGACCTGCTCTCCCGGTTTGTATCCCGCCGCGGAAATCGCCTCCAGAACAATTTGAATCGCTTCTTCATTGGACTTGCAGCTCGGAGCAAACCCGCCTTCATCTCCAACCGCTGTCGAATAGCCGTGTTTCTTCAGCGCCGCTTTCAACGAGTGGAAAATCTCCACGCCCCATCGCAACGCCTCCGAAAAACTCGGCGCGCCAATAGGCATGACCATGAACTCCTGGAAATCCACCGAACTATCCGCATGCGCTCCGCCATTCAAAATATTCATCATCGGAACGGGCAGCAGATTCGCGCTGGAGTCACTCGAATAGCGCGCCAGATATTTGTAGAGGGTAAGATTCTGCGCCGCAGCCGCGCCACGAGCCGCCGCCATCGAGACCGCAAGAATGGCATTGGCCCCCAGGCGAGACTTGGTCGGCGTGCCGTCCAGCTCGATCATTCGCTTGTCCAGCGCGCGCTGGTCCGCTGCGTCCAGACCAACGACTGCCTTGGCGATTTCGCCGTTGACGTTGGCCACCGCCTTCAAAACGCCCTTCCCGAGATACCGCGACTTGTCGCCATCCCGCAATTCCAGCGCTTCGTGCTCCCCGGTGGACGCTCCGGAAGGAACCGCGGCGCGGCCCTTCGCGCCAGTTCCGACGTACACGTCGGCTTCCACTGTAGGATTCCCGCGCGAGTCCAGCACCTGCCGCGCGTGTACGCGAGTTATATTCGTAGACATATCCGAGGATTCTCCTGAGTTAAATTGAACCTGAGATTGTATCAGACGACCATAAAGAGATAACGCCCCGCCGCCATGAGCAGTTCAGCCTTTTCCATCGCCGCGCAAAATGTCTCTCAACTCTTTAATCTCTCCGATTTCATGGTCAGGGTGAAGCGCCCGGCACTTTTTCGCGTCGCCGTAACCATTCCGCGCCCAGCAACTCGTCAAGCCGGCGCCTTTGGCGAATTGGATGTCGGCCTCCCCGTCCCCGATAACGATCGTCTCGGATCGCGCAACTTTCGCGAATTGGGGAGCAATGTGCTTCGTATAACGTTCCGGCGCCGGTTTCTAGTGTTTCTCAATCTGCGGAATCTGCATTTTAGAAGCTTTGCGCTTCGTCAGGCTCCGAATGGAATCTCCCAGTGTCAGGCCCGCGGTGGCCCGCACTTCTTCCAGGGAAGGAGCGGAATATCCAAACGCCATAAGCGTGTCGCTCATGGCCTCCCAGATTCCGCCGAGAGAAGAAGCCAGCGTGCCGTCAAAATCGAAAATGGCCAGGCGGTACCTCATGGGCCCGATCTGGGAGGGAGGAATTACAAAAACTGCCCGCTCTAGGCAGTTTCAGGTTCTTCGATGAGCGATTCCTGCCGCACCACAACCACAATTCCGGAATCCGTCACATGGAAACGCCGCCGGTCGGCTTCCATGTCAAACCCAATCTCTGTCCGCTCCGGCAAGCTCACGTGCCGATCAATGATCGCGCGCCGGATACGCGAATGGCGGCCTACGTTCACGTGGTTGTACATAATTGAATCAGTCACCTCGCAATAGCTGTTGACGCGTACGTCGTTTCCGATAACACATCTTTGCACCCGGCCTCCCGAAATCACCGAACCTCCCGCTACGATCGAATCAAGCGCCACGCCCATGCGCTCGGGATCCGCAAACACGAATTTTGCCGGCGGATACTGGTGCTGCCAGGTGCGCAGCGGCCAATGGTTGTCATACAAATTGAAAACCGGCGAAACGCTCACCAGGTCCATGTTCGCTTCGTAATACGCGTCGAGTGTGCCCACATCGCGCCAGTACAAAGCATCTTTCTGGTTTTCATCCACGAAGTTGTACGCGAATACGCGGTGCTTCGAAATAATCCGCGGCAGAATATCCTTGCCAAAATCGTGGCTCGATTTGGGATCCTCGGAATCCGCAAGCAAAATGGGAATCATCAGCTGCGTATTGAAAATGTAGATTCCCATCGAGGCGTTGCAATGTCCCGCACGGTGCGGAGAATGCTTCGGTTCGGCCGGTTTTTCTTCGAATCCGACGATGCGCCAGTCGTTATCCACTTCAATCACGCCGAACTGCCGCGCCGCCTGCTCCGCGGGAATCTGGATCGTGGCCACAGTAACCTCTGCCCCCGAATCCACGTGCTGCTTCAGCATCTTGGCGTAATTCATTTTGTAAATGTGGTCGCCGGAAAGAATGAAAACGTATTTCGACCGCTCGCTGCCGATCGAATAAATATTCTGATAGACCGCGTCGGCCGTCCCTTGATACCACTCTTTCGAGACGCGCATCTGCGGCGTCAGAACTTCAATATAATCGCCAAGCCCGGCAAGCGGCGACCACCCCGCGCGGATATGCCGGTTCAGGCTCAGCGCCTTGTATTGCGTCAGGACAAATACCCGCCGCAAATCGGAGTTAATACAATTCGAAAGCGTAATGTCGATGATGCGGTAGAGTGCCCCGAACGGGACGGCAGGTTTGGCGCGGTCGCGGGTGAGTGGCCAGAGCCGCTCGCCCTGACCTCCAGCGAGAAGTACTCCGATGGCATCGCTCATCGCAGACATAGCTGGCCTCCGGTCTAAGAAGCGGCTCATTCTAACAGCAGAGACGAGGCAAATAGCAAGCGCGCGGCTGCCGGACATCGGGCCGGAGATCGGGAAATCGATGGCACCTCCCCCGGGTCCCTTCAGATATACTTTAAAAATACCTCAGTAACCACAGGGATACTAAGCTACCCCTGTCTTCCACTTCCTGCAAAAGATTCCTTGACTTACCTGCCCTCAATTGATTAGAAGATGCCAGCTACCTCATCAGGGTGACTCCAGATCGGTAAACGGTGCGTAAGCAAATAAGTCGTCTGCGGAGCATGCTTTTTCTAGTGAGCTTCGTAACAACTACGACGGCAGTAGTTTCAAGCGCGATGCGTGACCGCTGTGCGGTCGGCATGCGATAATGTCCTGGGGCGGCGTTCGTTCCGAGCAGTGGCGCCGCAGAAACCAATCCGAACCGGATTGGGGGTGAATTTAACAGTGGCTGAAGTCATTATCCAGGAAAGTGAGTCTCTGGAAAATGCACTGCGCCGTTTCAAGCGCAAGGTGCAACAGGAAGACATCATCAAGGAAATCAAGAAGCACAGCTTCTACATGAAGCCCGGCGAGAAACGCCGTGCCAAGGAAGCGCTTTCGCGGAAGCGACTGCGTAAGAAGCAGCGGCGAGAAGCGGACTAATTCCGCCTCGCCAAAGCTCAGCGCCGCACTTCCGTGATTCAGGCCCCGGTTAGGCAGAGATGTCGGGTTGTTTTTGTAGTTTCGCATTCGTCGGCTCAAGGGACCCCAGCCCGGTACCCCGGACTCTAGGTTTCCCCACAACACTTGGCCCGCGGTGTGAAATCACCCCATCCCCCTCCCTGACTCGGGCCAGGGGGAGAGCGGCCTATGGAATACCACGACCGGGTGCTGAAGTGCGCGGAGTGCGGTGCTGAGTTTGTTTTTACTGCTGGCGAGCAGATGTTCTTCGCCGACAAAGGTTTCAAGAACGAGCCAAAACGGTGCAAGGGCTGCAAGGCCAAGCGCGCAGAAGGTGGGGGAGGCGGCGGAGGCGGCGCCTCACAGATGCGCTCGGAAACGAAGACGACTTGTTCGCAGTGCGGAAAGGACACCACCGTTCCCTTCCGGCCCACGCAAGGACGTCCGGTCTTCTGCCGCGAATGCTTCCAGCAGCGTCGAGCACTCGGTGCCGCCTAACGCGGCAATTCTCTCGAACAGGCACAATCTGAGCAATCACGCCGATCGAAGAGGGCCTCCAGTAGGACAGACATTCGTGTCTGTCCTTTTTATTTTATATCTGGATCTGTTCGCCCAACTTCCTCGCGAACCTTCCCTGCCCTGAATCGCCATGCTACCGACGCTTCGTACATGTACCAAAACTGTCCCTCAGTTCAGGTGACTTGCTCTTCACCCCGCCGTATCTTCTCGGCCACAGCGTCCCAGCCTTACGCTTGGGCTTCCTGACTCGCCAGCCCTTCCAGACCCGGTCCTTCCGAGCGTTCTGATATCCGGCACCAACCGGCAACTCGGTGTCTGTCCACCACAAGCCGCAAGGCTTGAGTCGAGGAAAACATCGCACTTCCGGACTGCCTCAGGAGAGAACCCATGTCTGCAAGTGTATTCGTACGCCTGGTTGAGAAATCAAAAACAATAGCTCCAAGAAATATAGTCGTGTGCATCTTATTCGTTCTGGCTGTTTCCTTCGCGACCGTCACGCTTGGCCAGTCTTCCCCCAAAGATCCGGGTGTTCGTGGAGGAACGGTTAACTCTGGCCAGCCGCTCGCTTCCGTTGCAACAACTCCAGGCGCTCCCGATTTCTTTGCCAACGGACTTCTCCGTTTCCAGGAAATCGAATCCGTTCAAGGAGGCGCCAACAATGGACTTGGTCCACGCTTCAACAGCAATCAGTGCGCAAGCTGCCATTCGCAACCCGCCATCGGCGGAACCAGCCCCAGCGCCACCGTTTTCCCCTTCGTTGGTCCAAATCCCGAAACGCTCGTCTACAGCCTGGATGGCGCCCAGAACACTCTCCCCTCCTTCATCACTCCCAACGGGCCAGTCCGTGAAGCTCGCTTCCCGTTCTTCCTGAATCCCAGCGGCTCCCTCAGCAGCACGCCCGACGGCGGTGTTCACGACCTCTTCGTCATTTCAGGCCGCTCCGACGGGGGCAACTGCAACATCAAACAGCCGAACTTCGCTCAAAATCTGGCGTTGAACAACGTCATCTTCCGCATTCCCACTCCCACCTTTGGCGCCGGGTTGATCGAGAACATTCCTGAAGAAACGATCTACGCAAACATGAATGCCAACTCCCAGCAGAAACAGTCTCTGGGGATTTCCGGTCAGGCCAACCGCGACGGCAACGATGGCATGATTACGCGCTTCGGCTGGAAAGCTCAGAATAAATCGCTCGAAATATTTGCCGGTGAGGCCTACAACGTCGAGATGGGCGTCACCAATGAGTTGTTCCAGAACGAGCGCGCCAGCCCCGATGAAGCCCTCGCCGGTGGTCTTCCCGCAAGTTGCAGAATAAATCCCACCCCCGAAGACACCACCAACATGAACCCAGCCCAGTACACCGCCGTTCCCAGCGACGTCGTGCAGTTTGCCATGTTCATGCGCTTGCTCGCTCCACCAGCCCCGTCCACCGCCAATCCGGGTGGCGCGCAATCCATCTCCAATGGCAGCCGCAACTTCAACGCGGTTGGATGCAACATGTGCCACACTCCGACTCTCCAGACCGGGCCTTCCAGCTTCACGCCCAGCTTAAACAATGTGAATGCCAATCTTTTTTCCGATTTGCTCGTTCACCACATGGGTGCGAATCTTGCCGATGGCGTCTCCCAGGGCGCAGCCGGTCCGGACCAATTCCGCTCCGCTCCATTGTGGGGGCTCGGACAGCGTATCTTTTTACTGCACGATGGCCGCACAACAGATCTTCTCGACGCCATCAAAGAGCACTCCAGCTCCGGCTCGGAAGCCAACAACGTCATCCAGAACTTCAAACACCTCAGCCCACAACAGCAGCAGGATCTGCTGAACTTCCTGCGCTCACTGTAACTTCATCCGCAGTAGGACAGATATTCCTGTCTGTCTCTTGTTGTTTGTTTTCAATTGATTTGTCGCAAAAAGAGGCGGGAAAGGGGCCACCCCTTTTCCCGCCTCTTCTCTTTTCACGACCAACCGCACCACCCCACCAAGAGTGTATTTTCCCCGTCTGGAGGGTATGATACCGCCTGAGCAGTCCCCAACTAGACCAAGGCCATCCGGAGGGCCACCATCATGGCTCACCGCTTCACTATCGGCGTCGAAGAAGAGTTCCAAATCATTGACCCGGAAACGTGCGCGCTGCGTTCTCACGTCATGCAACTCGTCTCCGCTGCTTCCCCGGCTATCGCTGACCAGGTGAAGCACGAAATGCATCAATCCATCGTTGAGACTGGCACAAACATCTGCGAAAACGTAGGCGAGTTGCGCGTCGAAATGCATCGCACGCGCGGTGAGCTGGTTGCGGCCGCAGAACGCGCCGGGCTACAGGTAGCCGCCGCCGGCACGCACCCGTTCTCCAGTTGGATCGACCAGGTCATCTCACCTGGCGAGCGCTACGAGCACATCGTCGAAGAGCTCCAGCAACTTGCCCGTTCGCTCCTGATCTTCGGTATGCACGTTCACGTCGCCATGCCCGACAAGCAGACCACCATCGACATGATGAACATGGTCCGCTATTTTCTCCCGCACCTCCTCGCTCTCTCCACAAGCTCGCCCTTCTGGATGGGCCGCAACACCGGTCTGAAATCTTTCCGCACCACGGTCTTCCGCCGCTTCCCGCGTACTGGCATCCCGGAACAGTTCGAATCCTGGAGCGCCTACGAAAATTTCGTTAACTTGCTGATGAAACTGAACTGCATCGACAACGGCAAGAAAATCTGGTGGGACGTCCGCCCTCACCCCGTGTTCGGCACTCTCGAATTCCGTATGTTCGATGTCACCACGAAAGTAGAAGAAGCCGTCTCGATCGCAGCTCTCACGCAGGCCATCATCGTCAAGCTCCATCGCCTCTACGAGCGCAATCAGAGCTATCGTCTCTATCGCCGCGCCCTCATCGAAGAAAACAAGTGGCGTGCCGCCCGCTACGGCATCGAAGGCAAGCTCATCGACTTCGGCAAAGAAGCCGAAGTCCCCATGCGCGAACTTGCCCTCGAACTGCTCGATTTTGTGGATGATGTCGTTGACGATCTCGGCAGTCGCAGCGCCGTCGAATACATTCACACGATCCTCAAAGACGGCACCAGCGCCGAACGCCAACTCCGCGTGTTTCAGCAAACCGGCGACCTCAAGGCTGTCGTGAGGCACCTCGTCAACGAAACGCGCGGCGGCGTCACGGAACCACGAACTTCGTCAGCACACGCAATCAATTAGAGCTGTCTGCAAAGTAGTCGGCTATCCGCAATATCTGTCAGGAGCGGCATCATGAAAAAAGTTGGCCTTCTCTGCGGGCGTGAATATAGTTTTCCTCCGGCGTTCATCGTGCGCGTCAATGAACTCGGAAAAAAAGACGGCGTCGCCGCGGAATTCGTGAAGCTGGCCGGCACGCGCATGGGCGAACCCTCCGGCTATAGCGTCATCGTCGACCGCATCTCCCACGAAGTCGAATACTACCGCGGCTACCTGAAACACGCCGTCCTCCAGGGCGCTTACGTCATCAACAATCCCTTCTGGTGGACCGCCGACGACAAATACTTCAATTATTCCGTAATGTCCAAACTCGGACTCGCCATCCCCAAAACCATTCTCCTGCCGCAAAAGGGATACCCAAAGGATGTCGACATCACCGCCGAGTCTTTGCACAACCTCACCTATCCCGTGGACTGGGATGGTCTCCTCGATTTCGTCGGCCGTCCCGCAATCCTCAAGCCTTTCTCCGGCGGCGGCTGGAAGCACGTCTACAAAGTCCACAACAAGCAGGAACTCCTCGAAGCCTACGACAAGACTTCTCCCTATTGCATGACTCTGCAAGAATTCATCGACTTCAACCAATACGTCCGCTGCTTCACCTTCGGCAAGTCCGACATCACGCCCGTTCACTACGACCCCAAAGAGCGCAAGTATCTCGTCGACCACAACTATCTCTCCTCCGAGCTCGGCACCCGCATCGTGAAAGATGCCCAGGCCATCAACCAGGCTCTCGGCTACGAAATGAACACCATCGAATTCGCGGTCCAGGACGGCATTCCCTACGCCATCGATTTCCTGAATCCCGCCCCCGATTTCGAGCGCGACCGCATCACCGAATTTTATTTCGACCTCGTCGTCGAAAAAATGGCCCGCCTGGTCGTAGACCGCGCAATCAACGGCGCCCCTTCCAATCCCTGGCCCCGCTGGGAAGAAATGCTTGGCATTGGCGCTCCCAACGGCTTCACTGGCGCCCCCAAGAGCATCGCGGTCGCGCAAGGATCGTCGCCAAGTCCGTCGGGAAACTCGCCAGGTCTCAAAACAACATGACCACCGCGCCCACACCTTCGATCATTCCCCGCAATCCAGCGGACGACTGGACCGAAATCCTGAAGTCTACTCTGTTGCGCCTCCCCGCTCTTCCCGAAGACTTGTTCAAACGCCTGCGCCGCGCAAAGCTCACCTTCGGCGATCGCGTCCACTGCCCGTTCCTTCGCCCATTTTTTCTCTCTCAGGAAGACGAAGAGCGCGTCCGCAGCGTCGCGGAAACCATCGCCGACCTAGGCGAACGCGTCGTAACCGCCGCTCTCGAAGACAAACATCTCTTTGCTCAATTCCATCTGCGTCCCGAAGAAGAAAGACTCGCCCGCCTCCCGGTTGGCTATGGACGCGCAAGCACCGCTTCGCGACTCGATGCTTTCCTGTTGCCCAATTCGCTCAAGTTCGCCGAATACAACGGCGAATCTCCCGCAGGCGCAGGCTATGCGGAAACCCTCGCTGAAATTTTTCGCGAGCTCCCCGTAATGGCAAAATTCGCCGTAAACTGGGAAGTGCACAGCTATCCCCTCAGCGCGAAACTCCTCGATGCCCTCATGATGAGCTACGTCGACTGGGGCGGCTCGGCCCGCCCGCCGCAAATTGCCATTGTCGATTGGGGCGGCGTTCCCACCTGGAGCGAGTTCGAAATCCTGCAAGCACGCTTCGAGAAAATGGGCGTTCCCACGGTCATCGCCGATCCCACCGAACTCCGCTTCGACGGCCAGAAACTTGTCGCCCACGGCAGAAAAATCGACCTTGTCTATCGCCGAGTCTTGATGAACGATATCGTCGCCAAACCCGCCGAGTGCGCAGCTCTGGTGAAAGCCTACGCCGCCAACGCCGTCTGCGTGGCCAACACCTTCCGCTGCAAAATCCCGCATGTAAAAGCTTTTTTCGCCGTGCTCACCGACGAACAAAACGGCGCGCTCTTCTCCCACGACGAACGCGAACTCATCCGCCGCCACATTCCCTGGACCCGCGTGGTAGCCGACGTAAAGACCTCCCACTACGGCCAACCGGTGGAACTCCTCGCCTTCCTCAGCAAAGAACGCGAAAGCCTCGTCCTCAAACCCAGCGACGAATACGGCGGCACCGGCGTAACTCTAGGCTGGGAAACCGACGAATCCGCCTGGGACACCGCCATCGGCCGCGCCCTCTCGGCAAAAGACGGCGCCTGGATCGTCCAGGAACGCATCCCCATCCGCCGCGAAGTCTTCCCCTACATCGCCAACGTCGGCAAAGTCGACTACCGCGACATGCTCGTGGACTTCGCTCCTTATCTCTTCCGCGGCAAAGTCGCCGGCTTCCTAACCCGCCTCAGCGCCACCGGCCTCGCCAACGTAACCAGCGGCGGCGGCCAAGTCCCAGCCTTCCGCGTAAATCCGCGCCCCCCGCGCCCCGCCGAACCGCACTCTTGATTCGCGCATCAGGCTCGTCGATCCTCTTCTCCGTGACCTTTCTGCCCTCGGCGAACTCTGCGTAAATCTTTTTCTTCTTCTCTAAAATATTGTTAAAATATATGGATGTACTTTGGCCACCCAGATCCACAGTTAATGCCCGGCGCCAAAAACGCCGTTGAAACCTGCCTAAGCATCCGTCCCGGCGAACACGTTGCCCTCATCGCCGATGAAGCCAGCCGCTCCGTAGCCGCCAGCATCGCTGCCGCCATTGAAGACCGCGGCGCACAATACACCGGCCTTCTCCTTGAAGACTTCGGCCCTCGCCCCATGACCTCCGCCGCACCCGAAATCCTGCAAGCCCTCGAAACCGCCGACGTCGGCGCCATGTGTATGACGCCCCAACCCGGCGAACTAGGCGCCCGCATGGCCATCGTCCGCGTCGTCGAGCGCCGCCAAATCCGCTACGCCCACATGGTCGGCGTCACTCCGGAAATCATGCAGCAAGGCATGCGCGCCGACTATCTCAAGGTTGACAAGCTCAGCGACAAACTTCGCGAACGCATGCTCCGCGCCGAAACCCTCACCGTAAAAACCGAAGCCGGCACCAACATCGCCGCCCATTTCGATCGCGGCCTCGATTGGGTAAAAACCAGCGGCCTGATCAGCCCGCGCTACTGGTCCAATCTTCCCGCCGGCGAAGTTTTCACCACCCCAGCCACGGTAGACGGCACCTTCGTCTGCGATGCCACCGCCGGCGATCACTTCAACGGCAAATACGGCGACCTGCAATCCACCCCGCTGGTGCTAACCATAAAAGGCGCCCGCTTAGTAAAAGCCGAATGCGCCCGGAAAGATCTCGAAGCCGAATTTTGGGAATATTGCCACACTGACGAAAACAGCGATCGCGTGGGCGAACTAGCCTTCGGCACCAACCTCGGCCTAAGCGAAATGATCGGCATCCTGCTCCAAGACGAAAAATTCCCCGGCGTCCACCTGGCCTTCGGCGACCCCTACGGCAGCCAAACCCACGCCGACTGGAAATCCAAAACCCACGTGGACGTCCTAACCCGCAACTGCGACGTCTGGATCGACGACGACCAGGTAATCAACAAAGGCCGCTACCAACTAGACCACCTAGGCCTCTCCTAGCCGTTGCATTGGACTCAGCGGCCGTTGTAGCGGCGGGTCTTCAGACCCGTGCTTTTCTCTTGCCGTTGTAGCGCCCGCCTTCTGAGGCGGTCGCTTTTGGCTCTTTCAGATCATTCGGAAGGATGACCAATGCGCGAGATCACACACTGCACTTCGCCTTATCGCATCGCCACGCGTCGTCAAATCATCGCTAGCGCGGCCATGGCTGTCGGCGGTCTCGCCGCAGGCGCCGGACTTCGCGCGCAAGCTCCACAAGAGTCCATGAAGCAAGTTCCGAGCACGCCCGCAAACGATACGCGCACGGCCCTGCATCAGGAGGTTGTTCTAAAGGCGACACCGAAGCGCATCTATGAAGCGCTTTTGGATTCCAAGCAGTTCACCGCGTTCACGGGCTTACCAGCGAACATCGATCCGCAGGCCGGCGGCGCGTTCACCATGTTCGGAGGATTGATCGGAGGCCGCAACGTGGAACTGACGCCGAGCACGCGCATCGTGCAAGCCTGGCGCCCCGCACACTGGGATCCGGGCGTCTATTCCATCGTGCGCTTCGACTTCAAGCCGCAAGCGTACGGAAGCAGGTTGTCCTCGAACACTACGGTTTCCCCGCCGGCGACTACGACCATTTATATTCCGGCTGGACCGAACACTATTTCGAGCCACTAAAAAAAATACTTTATCTAATCATCCGAGTCAGCTCGCCCACGGATCAACAATCCTCAGATTCGTGTCGGTGAAGTGCGCCACATTCCGAGTGGCAATCGTGGCGTTCGACGCCAGCGCAATTCCCGCGATCATCGTGTCACGTATTTCGCCCGGCCGCCCTAGCCTCTTTCGCGCTGCCATCAACTGCGCCGCCGCGCGCGCGGCTGGCGTATCGAATACTGCAACGCGTCCTTCGATTACATTTCGGAGAAAACTTTCAAAGGTGCCTTCCAACTCTTGTCTCCTGCGGCCCACTGCTAATGACTCTATGCCATAGCGAATTTCCATTTCCGTTACGGCAGTAGTCCAAACAGACGGTGCCGCCTGCACGCTCAACCATCGCTCCACCTTCAGGTCAGGCGCGCGGTGCATTAGCTCCGATAGAACGTTGGTGTCCAACAAGATCATTCTTCGAAATCCGGTATTTGCAGCCGAATGTCGTGAAACTCTTTAATCTTTTCACTGCGTTTCAGTCCAACTTTTCCAAATAGCGCTTTCATTTCTGCCGCCAGATTGCGCGGCGCCTCTTCTTTCTTCGTGGCATCGCGCAAGATTTCGCGCACTTCTTCTTCCATGCTGCGCCCATGCCGCTTGGCCCGCTTGCGCAGGCGCGCTTTCACTTCCTCTTCGACCTTGCGCACAAGTATCTGGGCCACGGCGACCTCCGGATATCACAACGCTATCATGATATCACAGCCCGAGGAGCGGGCTGCGGCTATGTGCAGGATGCTAAAACAGGCGGGAAATGTACTCGCGCATTTGGTGCTTCCAGTAGGGCCAGTCGTGGCCGCCCTGCGGACCCCAATTGTCCACGGAATGGCGGATGCCGCGGCGATTCAAAATTTCGGACAAGCGATACGTTGGCTCGGGCTTTTCCCACGCGCCGGTGCCCGTGGTCAAATGAATGTCGCAACTGGCTAAATTTCCCAGCACCCAGGGATCGCTCACGTTCGCCAGGTAATCCACCGGATTGTTGAAATAAAAATTGTCGTCGTACATGCCGTCCATGAAACTCCGCAGGTCGTACACGCCAGACATGGCAAAGCAGCGTTTGATCACATCGGGATGTTTGAAGAGCGAATTCGCCGCGTGATACGCGCCAAACGAAGAGCCCATGGTGCTGATGCCAATACCCTGCGACTGGCAACTGTTCCAGATGAACGGCACGACTTCTTCGCGCAAATAGGAATCGAAAACCGCCTGCACGTAGCTGCGATGAAAAGGATGCGCGCCCTTATTATAAAAACTCTGGCCGTTGATGGAATTGACGGTGAAAAGTTTCACGCGTCCGCCATCGATGAAATCGGCTAGCGCGCCAACCATGCCTTGGCCTTCGAGCTCCAACTCGTCGCCGGCGCTGGTGGGAAACCCGAGCAGCGGCGGTCCCCAATGGCCATAAACCACCACGCCCATTTCGATGCCCAGCCGCGGAGAGTGCCAATGGTGATATTCGCGCTTCATCGTCAGCTGCCTCTTTCTTTCACAAGGACGCCATGGTCCCATGGAACCCGGCACCGTCGCTGCACTCTGCGGGGAGTCAGAAAGTATGCCAGCAGCGCAACGCATTCCGCAAATGTTTCACCCTGGGGCAGCCCTTCGCCTATTTCGCGGCACGTTTCAGCAAAATATCGCCATCCGCACGCCGTTCGATTTACACTCTAGGCTCCCCTTCCGGAAGTCGCGGCCAGGACACCGGAGGCGCCAGTGCTGCTTATGAAAAAGAAGAGAAGCCTTCGTTCACACCTTCGCGCGCGCAAAAGTTCAGGTAACAGCGCAAATAGGAATAGCGATCAGGATTTGCGCAAGCAACTCGTGCTACTGCTGAAAGGCGGACAGGCACACGTAAACTTCAGCGATGCGCTCGAGGGATTTTCGCTGAGGAAACGCGGCGTGCTGGCACCGGGATTGCCGCACACCGCGTGGCAGTTGCTGGAACACGCGCGGCTGGCGCAGCGGGACATTCTGGAGTTCAGCCGCAGTGCGGAGCACGTTTCGCCGGACTTTCCGGATGGCTACTGGCCGAAAACGCCGATTCCGCCTAACCCCGCCGCGTGGGAACTCAGCGTGCGGGAATTTCACTACGATTTAATGCAAATGATTGCGCTGGTGCAGGATCCAAAAACCGATCTCCACGCGCCCTTTCCGTATGACCACGGAAAAAATGTCCTGCGCGAAGCGCTGGTACTCGCGGACCACAATGCCTATCACCTGGGCCAACTGGTGGATTTGCGGCGCGCCCTGGGAATCTGGCCGGAGGCGTAAC
>Ga0209773_10000375_pt1 | contig 14296 bp, 21 predicted proteins | sample BogFormECP14_OM1_FD_188244 | JGI IMG/M metagenome (GOLD analysis project Ga0209773, IMG submission 188244) | Bog forest soil microbial communities from Calvert Island, British Columbia, Canada - ECP14_OM1 (SPAdes) (version 2) | ecosystem: Environmental > Aquatic > Freshwater > Wetlands > Bog ... | reverse complement strand
GAAAATTGCTCGGCGACGAGATGGACCGGCGTCTTGGTCAGTTCGAGACCGCGACGCCCGGCCGGCTTGGGCGCTCGCGTATAGACCGCGGCAATTTCGTGGCCCTGCCCGATGATTTCCAGGAGCGTCGGCGTTGCAAAATCCGGCGCGCCCATAAAGACGATGCGCATGCCGCGCCGATAGCATCGCAGCGCCGGGGCGTCAAAGCGCGGAGGCTTGCCGACGATGGAAGTCCGAACGCTCTTCTCGCGCGATCGGACTTGCCTTAAGCTCGCCTCATGCCGAAAGACGTACGCGACGAGCGAGCGCAGCGGCCGGCTGATCGGCTGACCCTGCGCGTCTATTACGAAGACACCGATTTTTCGGGACGCGTCTATCACGCATCCTATCTGCGTTTCCTTGAACGCGGCCGCACCGAATGGCTGCGGGCGCGCGGCTTCGAGCAACGCCTGATGGCGACAGGCGAATCGATCGTCTTCGTCGTTCATCGCCTGTCAATCGAATTCATCAGACCGGCGGCGATGGACGACCTCATCGATATCGAGACGCGGGCAGCCGGCGTCGGCGCCGCCTCAATCGACTTCGCGCAGAATATCTTACGCGGAGAGGAACATCTGGCCGCCGCGACGGTTGCGGTCGTTGCATTGAAAGGAGGCAAGCCCGCGCGGCTGCCGATGGAGATGCGCGCGCGCTTAGCGGGAGGTCCGACGTCGAAGATGTGAAGGGAGGGAGGCGGCTAGCGCGTTGTCATCCCGTACCATAGCGACCGGGCCTAGCGCGGCGACTTCTCGCGGTTGACCCGAGAGACGCATTGGGCCACGCTGCCTCGGATCGGTCTGGGGGAACTCATGGCGCAACCCGACCACTATTTGCTGGGTCGCGGCGAGGCCGAGGAAGCCCGCCTTAGACGCCAGATCGCAGACCTTGCGCCCGATTCCGACGCGCAATTTGAAAGGATCGGCGTCAAGGCGGGCGAGCGGATCCTCGATATCGGCTGCGGTCCGGGCGGCGTATTGGGGTTGCTCGCCAAACGCGTCGGCCCGAGCGGTTCTGTTCTTGGCATTGACCGAAGCCCGCGTTTCGTCGAGCTCGCCCGCCGCTACGTCGAAGACCTGGCGCTGCCGCAGGTAAAAGTACAGGAGGGGGACGCTTACGACACCAAGCTGCCGCGCCGCTCGTTCGACGGCGCCCATATGCGGCTCGTCCTTGTCAACGTGCCCGAGCCCGAGCGGATCGTGCAAGAGATGGTGTCGCTGGTGCGTCCCGGCGGTTGGGTGGCAAGCTTTGAGGCTGACTTAAGCCGCCACGCTTTTGATCCCCCGCTGCCCGAAGGCGATCGGCTGCTCGATGCCTATACGGCCTATTCGGCCGCGCGGAAGGTCGATCTCTTTATCGGACGACGGTTGCATCGTCTCTACCGCGCCGCCGGCGTCACGGACATTCAGGTCGACGCCGTCGTCCATATCTATCCGCCGGGCCATGCTCGGCGCTCGATCCGTCGCGACTTTATCAAAAATGTGCGCGAACAGATGATCGACGGCGGGTTCATCACGCGAGGCGAGCTGGTGGACGCAATGGCGGCGATCGAGCGCCACCTTGCAGATCCGAATACGCAAGTGACGTCCTCGCTCTATTACCGGCTTTGCGGACGCGTTCCGGTGTTGTAATCGCCGGGTCGGGCGAGCGGGGCGTCGTGGGCGCAGAAGACCGCGCCCCCGCACGGGCCGGTCACCTGGATTCTTTACCTGCAAGCCGCGTCCATGTCGGCGCCCACCTTCGTCCCCGTATCCCCCAAAACGCAAAAAGAGCCCCGCCAGCCTCTCGGGCCGCGGGGTGTTTGTCCGAGGGGTAGGTGCTCAGCGGGCCGATTATTTTCGCTCCTTGTCTGACTCCGGCGCTTAGCGAATAGCGGGACTTTCAAGGAGGGGCTAGATCCTCGCCCGCATCCAAGGGTGCAGAGACCAACGCCTTTCCTGGAGCCGAAGCCGTGGCGGTCAGTGCTGAAGACACGTGGGCCGAGCTGGTGGCTCTTAAGGTCGCCGTGCGGCAACTGATCGAGATCGCCAACCTGGGCGCGGTGCTAAGGCCGGGATCGTTCGCTGAGCAAGCCTTACGGCGAGGGCTAGAAGAACTCGCCGATCCCTCTTTCTGGAGAATACCAGAAGGATCAAACGCCGGGCTTAGAATCGACGCTAAGCGCAGGTACGCTGATCTCTTTAGCGATCTCCCGCCCAGCCCATGAAACGCAAAAAAGCCCCGCCAGCCCCTGGGCCAGCGGGGCAGGTAAATAGCGAAGACCATGGGGAGGACGCTTCGCTATCCCAAAGGGCTTACGGTCTGGCGCCCGTCAATGGCCGCGTGGCCTCGTCTCGTAATCCTGCGGCGGCGGCCTCGGCGCGACGACGTCGCGCACCGCCTTGATGTCCTCTTTGATCGCGGAAATGTCGGCCTTTATTTCGACGAGGGCGGGCTCGACGAGGTCCATCCGTCGGGTCAAATCATCAACCCGTTCCTTGTACCCGCCGACCGCATAGAGCATGCCGCCGGCGTAGAGCAACGCCACCGCCGCGCCGGCGATCAGCCAGCGCATTCCTTCGCCCCAGGCGTTCGGATTTAGGCTCATCGATCGTCGCCTCTATCGAAAGCTGCGCCCGCTGAGCGCCGGGCCGTTAGGCGCCTCGCCGGCGGGTTTGGTCGGCTTCGCCGCCGTCATTCCTCCCGGCGCGCCAAGCGCGCTGTTGGCCCTCTCAGCGGCGATGACGGCCATGGCGATCGCCGCGAGGCGGCCGGCCGGCGTATTTGGCGCGCTCGACGACGCGCAGATCGAATCGGAGGCCGCCGCGAGATCGTGGCCGAGCCGCCGCCAAGTCGTCACCTTGCCGCCGGCCCGCGCATCCTCGGCGTCGACGGCCTTGTCGAGCAGCGGATCCAGCGCGCGGCACACGGCCGGCGCGTACGACCAGGCCGTCTCGGCGACCTGGTCGAGAGCGGAGAGATCGCCGGCGATCGGCGCCAGCACGACCGGGATCGCGCTCGCGGAGACGCCGGCGCCGGTCAGAAAGCCGGCCAACGCGGGGATGATCAGCGGCGCGGCCATCGCCCTAGGAGCCCGCGACTTTGGTCGCCGTGACGACGCCGCCCGTCGCCGCCTTGATCGCAATAATCGTGTTGGCGAGATCGACGACTTCTTGCAGCGTATCGTTGGTCGAGTCGGTGCAGGTCGGCGAGGCGATGGCTGCGTTGACGCCGGCGACGACGATTTGCGTCTTGGCCTGCGCCGACGACGGGATCAGCGCCGCTGCGGCGGCGACCGCGGGCTGGACCTTGGCGCCGAGCTGGCAGAGGCCTTGCACATCGGTCAGCACGATCGCGCCACCGGCGTCGAGCCTCTGGCCGAGGCTGACGAGCTTGACGTTGGCCTTGGCGCCGAAGGTGAAGGGGACGCCGAGCAGCGTCGGATCGCCGGCGGAATTGGCGCCGCAAGCTGCGAGCGGCACGGCGAGAGCGAGCGCCAGCGCCCCCGCGTGAGATGCGAGTTTCATGGAAGACCTCGATTGTTTGGAGGGCGAAAACTTTTGCCGCCTCAAACGAGGCGGGAAAATAATCGTCAGAGCGCCGCAAACCGCCAGCGCGGATGTCAGTTGCAGGCGAGCGAGTTCGAGTTGATGTGCGCACCGGCCGCCATGGCGAAGACGAGCAAGCGGAAAAGGGCCGCTTTCATTTGCCGGCGGCGAGCGTCTGGTCAAGGCCCTCCGTCGTGACCTGAATGGCGAGCTGGATCATCGTCGCGTAGGCGCCGAAAGACGACCAATCGACATGCGCTAGATTGCCGAGTACGGCCGTCGCGCCGGCGCCGGCGGCGCCGATCAACAGGTGGCGCCAAAAGTCGGCGGATAGTTTCATTGTTCATTCTCCCGGGAGCACCCGGCCGGTGGGAGGAGCAGCGCGGCCGGCCGGGCAGTTCCCCGCGCGAAACCCTAGATCATTCGTCGAGGAAGATTTTCGCGACCCCAATCGCCAGAACAATTGCGGCGAAAACCGCGAGCGCCCAGTCCGCGGGCTCGCGCGCCAGGAACCACGGCGGGCTCATCCCTCGATCGCGTGCAGAAAGTGCAGGGCATAGCCGGCGATCAGCGCGGCTTTGTCGACGCCGTTGATGATGCGCCTGGCGTCGACCCAATCGGAGCGGGCGCCGGCGAAATAGTCGCCGAGCTTGCGGCCCGTGAACCATCCGCCGACCATGCCGTGCGTCAGGATTTCGGCCGCTATATCGGGCTTTAGGGCGAGGTCGGGATTGTCGACGAGATCATTGCCGATCAGCGATCCGACCTTTTGATAGTTGGCGAGCCAGGTCAGTTGTACGAAGCCTCTGCCAAAGTAGATTTGCCCATCGGGGCCGGCCGGCCTGCCGTAGGGGCGCCCTTCGCCGCGGCCGATCTCCTCGATCGGCTGCATCGTCATGGCAGTCTCGTGGAAGGCGGTCGCCAGCGAATAGGCGACAAAGCGCGGATCAGGCCCGGCGCTCGCGTCCCACGCCGCGAGAATGGCGTTGACGCCGGCGACCTCTGAAGCGGTCATAGTGCCGCCGAAGAGCTGCGTGCGTACTCTCGCAAAAAATTGCTCGCGATCGGGAGCGATCATCTCAGCGGCTCCGCCATTGCTTCAGGTCGCGGCGCCATCGTGGGCGATCGTACCCACGCCGATATCGCGCAGCATGTTGATGAGCTCCTTCGGTACGGGCATCGGCGTGCAAGCCTTGTCGTCGTCGATGAAGAAGATGAGCCCGCCGACTTCGCCCTCGACCTGCGTGAGGACCGCAAACCGTTCCTGCCGACAAGACAAGCGGCCCTTTCGAAAACGTGCTAGCGAAGTCGTCTGGGTCAGCATTGGTTGCGCAGATCCTGAGTTCGTGCGCCATTACGCCTTGCCAGGCGACCGTGGCCGCGATGGTCAGCAAAAAGAGTGGCTTGCGCATAGGGTCTGGTAGACCATCGCTTGCGTACCGCGCTATCTCGCGCAGCGAATCCATCAGACAGGAAGCGACGAAATTCACCGACGTCTAGACGCGTCGCACGGACTCCACGTCGGCTGCACCCGCTGGGCGACTCGCGCCGCCCGCGGCGTGCCAGCCCGAGCCTCAGCATCGCGACGGCCGGCATTTCCGCCGATTGAGGGTTCTTCGGACCGACCCCTAGCAAACAGCGGCCGAATGCCCATCTCGGTCTGCGCAACCCTTGGGAATTGCGGAGGCGATTGTGGCAGAACCGTTTGGAGCAGAATCTTCGACCGACCAAGTGCTTGAAGGCGCCGACCTCAGCGGCAAACGTGTCCTGGTGACCGGGGTCTCAGCCGGTCTCGGCGTCGAGACGGCGCGCGCGCTGGCCGCTCGCGGCGCCGAGGTCGTGGGCGCCGCGCGAGACCTTAAAAAGGCGAACGCGGCTACCGAACAAGTTCGCGCATCGGCGAAGAAGGGCGGAAGAATTGAGCTTACCGAGCTCGACTTGGCTTCGCTGGCCAGCGTTCGCTCTTGCGCCGACAGGCTGGTCGCCGCCGGCAAGCCTTTCGACCTCGTCATCGCCAACGCCGGCGTCATGGCCTGCCCCAAGGGCAAGACCGCCGACGGTTTCGAAACCCAGTTCGGCACCAACCACCTCGGCCATTTTGTGCTTGTCAATCGGATCGCTTCGCTGCTGAAGCCCGGCTCGCGGCTCGTGAACCTGTCGTCGGCGGGCCATCGCTACTCCGATGTCGACTTGAACGATCCGAACTTCGAGCGAACGCCCTACACGGAATTCGTCGCCTATGGCCGTTCGAAGACCGCCAATATTCTCTTTGCTGTCGAGTTCGACCGACGCCACAAGGGGAACGGCGTTCGAGCCGCCGCCGTTCATCCCGGCGTAATCCAGACGGAGCTCAGTCGCTATATGACGCCGGCAGTCAGGGAGCAGTTGATCGCGAATATCGATGCGAGCCAGCCGGGGGGCATGGCGGCCTTAAAATGGAAGACGATTCCGCAAGGGGCGGCGACGTCCGTTTGGGCCGGCGTCGTCGCGGCGGCCGAAATGGTCGGCGGAAAATATTGCGAGGATTGCCACGTCGGCGAGATTGTCAAAGAGCAGAACGTGCGTCGCGGCGTTCGTCCCTACGCGCTCGATCCCGAGCGCGCCAAGGCGCTCTGGGCCAAAAGCGAAGAGATGGTGGGCGAGCGCTTCTAAGGAGGCGGCGGCCTTCCCCGAGTGTTTCGCGATCGAGTCCGCCGCCGATCGATATTGAACGCCGAGCGAATCTGAGCAGGACACACTCGATAGGCGCGGTTTTACTAAGTTGAATGCTTAGAGCACGTTCCGATCGGTTCGTATCACGACGTCATTGCGAGCGAAGCGAAGCAATCCAGGGCTGCCGCCGCCGCCCCACGATCCCTGGATTGCTTCGTCGCTTCGCTCCTCGCAAAGACGGTTCAGTGTGATCGAGAACCGCTCTAACACGGCTGGCCGACGGGCTGGTGCGACCAGCCGATCAGGGTCTGCCCGTCGGACGTCGTGATCGTCGCGGCGATACGCGCGACGCCCGGCGCGACGCCTTGCCATCGCTGAAGTACGGCGGCGTTGGCGACGCCGGAACCGCCGACGGCAATTGGCGCGGTCCCGATCCTGGCGGCGCCGGAGAGCGTCAGATACGATGAGCCGCCGCCCGGATAGGAGTTCGTCGCCGCAACCGAAACGATTGACGTGATGGTGACGCCGCTCGGCAACCATTTGGCAAAATCGAGTGCGCCGGTGATGGTCTCGCCAACGTCCATCACGGAGAAGTCCGGACCTTGAGGCATCGGCAATCCCAACTGGCTTGCGAATCTGCGGCCGGGCAAAACGACGATGAAGCGCGGATTCGGGATCAGATTTCCGAGAAAGAAGACCAGCCGGGCAGTGGCGCTACTTGCGGCGCGGCCCGCGAGCGCCGCGGTTCCCGCGAGCGCGGCCCGCGCGGTAGCCGCGGCCCCGGATCGACCGGCAAGGGCGACAAGTGCGGCGACGGCGGATGAGGCCGCCCGGCCGGTCGAGAGCGCCGAGATCCGCGCCGCCAAGGCGACGCGGCCCGATGCCATCGCAGCGCCCCTGGCCGAGGCGCCCGCTTTGCCCGATAGCGCCGCCACGGTCGAAGCAGCCGCGCGAGCCGCGCTGATCGCCATCGCCCGCGCTTTGAGCAACGCGGCGCTGGTGACGGTTGCCTGTCCGCGCGCCGATGCCGTACTCCGGCCGCTGAGCGAAGCGGCGCCCGTCAAAACCGCGCGGCTTACTGCCACGGCAACGCCGTGGCCCGACAACGCAACGAGGCTCGATATCGCGGCGATCACGGCGCGGCTTGTCGCGGCGGCCTGCAAATTCGCGGAAAGAGCGGTCTTGCCCGACGCGGAAGCCAAGCCAGTCGCGATGGCGCCCGCCCGGGCCGCCAAGAACGCCTTGCCTGCAACGGCGCCGCGAACGGTCGTCGCGACTTTCGAGGCGGCAGAGAGAGCAGCGGCGCCAGACGTAGGCGCAACGCCGCGCGCAGCCGTCGAGCCGCGCCCGAAAAGCGCCGTGCTCCCCGCCGGCGACGCCCGCCCAGCGGCCATGCCCAACGAGCGGCCCGACAGCGCAATCGAGGCGAGCGAAAGACTGAGCGCCGGCATCTCGCCTTCCCCTGGCTGCAGGAAACAATAGGGGTCGAGATGCAGTTGCAGGATTTCCGACGACGAAAGGGCCCGGCTCCAATATGCGCCGTACGGAACAAACGCCGAGGCGCACGGATTGAGAACCGATGCGGAGCTGTTGCCGCCGAGGCAGATCGCATCGCCCGCGTTGATGCTCTGTATCGACAGGCCGGCGGTCGTACCCTGCGAGACGCCGTCGACAAAGTAGCTCGCCGAAGAGGAAGAATTGGCGACGCCGACGAGGGTGTGGAATCCGTTCGCGCCGATCGCCGTTCCGGTCGAACCGGCGGTCCCGACATAAGTATAGGCGCCGCCGCTGTTGACCGCGAAAGTCGTATGACCGCCGCCGGCAAAGTCCGACTGAAAGCACCAGTCCATATAGGGCTGGCCGGCGCTGTTGTTGGCGGTGCGGCAAAAGCAGATCGCCCCGTTGGTCAACGTGAGCTGATCGAGGGCGCAGGCGCAGGTCCACGGCGGCGCCGCGGTCAGGTTCCTGATCTCGGCGTCCGACGCGAAATAATTGGTATGGCCGGCGTCGTAGAGGAAGCCGGCGCTCCACTGATCCGCCGACAGCGCGGGCGTCGGGCCGCCAGAAGCGGAAACCGACTGCATCGTCCGGCCCCGCACGAGGTCGACGATCAGTCCAAACCCCGTATCGAAGCCGTAGAAGACGAGCCCCTGCGCGAGGGGGTGAGACCAGTCGATGCGCGGGACGCCCGTCGGCTTGACCTGTCCTCGCGTCCACAGTTTTGCGAAGGATTTAAGCAGCGCGGTCATCACGCCACCGAGCGGTTGTACGTCCTATAGTCGACGGCATTTGAAGAAGCGGCCAGCGCACCGCCGGCAAGGTTATAGAGTACGAACTTGAACTTGCCAGGCGGCAGGATAATGCCGCGGATCGCGCCGGTGATGACGCCGGCGGTCGAAGGAACGCAAGGGATCGAACCGACATAATATTGCGAGGGCGGAGGTCCGGCCGCCGCCGAGCCGAAGCGGCCATCGCCATAGCTCGAACCATCCTCGTTAAGAGGATAGAGATAGAAGCCGATATAGGGAGCGCCGGCGCCGGGGGTGACCGAGCCGAGCGAGACGGAGAGGTCGGCAAAGACGTCGTACGCCGCCGAATTGTCGATCTGTTGCGAGGACAATATGGCGTTGCCCGAGGCAAGGCTGTTGGGGTCGCTTGACCCCATCGCCGCGCCCCAGGTGAGGCCTTGGCCGGACCCGGCAATCCATTTTTCAGTAGCCATCAGCTAAGTCCCCCGGCCGCCGCTATGCCGCGCTCAGCGTGATCGTGCTGCCCGAGAACGACGCCGTGACGCCGCTCGGGATCGACTGCTGGGTGACTTGGCGGAAGCTGCCGCCGCCGATGCTCGTCGTATTCACGCCGGCGGTGAAGGTCGCGCCGGAGAGGTTGGCGGTCGTCAAAATGCCGGCCCAGGAGCCGCCGGTGGTCGGCAGCCCGCCGCCGAACTTTTGCGTCACGACGATCGAGGAACTGTTCGCCGGCGCATCCGAGGTCGAGTCGCAGGTCAGCACTCCGGGCGACGCGCTGGCGCAGGTGAACGGCACCCATTTGTAGGCGCCGAGATAGTCCCAAGAGATCAGATTGCCGCTGGTGGCCGCGTCATAAAGGCCGAAGGCGACCACGGTTCCCCAATTCGCCGTCGCCTGGGCAAAGGTGACGGTCGCGCCATTGGCGACGCTGGCGGGCGAGGTCGCCGGCTCATTGCCGGACGAGGCGGAAGCCGCCGGCCAGGCCGAGAAGACGATCGTATCGCCGTTGCCAACGCCGGCGCCGGTCGCATTGGCGCTCAAGACAACCGTGGTGGTGGTCGTCGAAAGGACCGTCGCGCCGGAAGGTATTACCCCGGGCGTCGTGATGTCGGTAGCCGTCATCCCGGCAACGATCCAGGACGGCACGGAAGCGTAATGCAGCGTCGCGTTGCCGCTCGCCGTCGTGTTGTTGGTCGCCGCCGATCCCGCGACCTGCACGCGGGCATAGGCGCCGCCTGATACTTCCGTGCCGCCGGCGCCGGCGTCCGAGCTCGGCGCCGTCGTAAACAGCGCGAGATAGCGCGCGGCGAGCGCCGGCATCGCCGCCTGGCCGCTCTCGAAATTGAGAAGGGCTTGCGCCGTATAGTCGGATAGACCGGCGAAGGCGACAACGCTGGCTAGCGCAAAAGCCGAGCCATTGGCGAGAAAATCCTTACGAAATGACATCATGCTTTTCCCTGATGTTTTAGAGGACGGAAATTCTGACGCGCGCGACGCCAGCCCCGGTCATGCCGAGAACGCGGGCGGCGCCATACGAAAGGTCGAGCGAACGGCCGGTGTAGGAGGCGGGCCCGCGATCGTTGACGCGAACGATCACCTGCCGATCGCCAAGCGCTACAAGGATGCGCGTGCCGATCGGCAAGGTTCGATGCGCCGCGGTCAGGCCGAGCGGGTTGAACCGCTCGCCGCTGGCGGTATAGCGGCTCAGGCGCTCGCCCTGGCCATTGCCGTAGTACGACGTGAGCACGTAGAGCGCGCCCATGAGCCGCAGCGGTTTGCCCACACCCGCCGTCGGCTCTTGCGCTCGCGGCAGATACATCGAGGCGCCGCGCTCAAGCATCGGCGATGCCTGGGCGATCGACAGGCAAGCGCAGGCGAGCGCCAGCGCGCCGAGGAGGGCGGATCGGAGCATTGCGAACTTTCAGATTTGATCGGAGAGAGGCTGAGGCGGCTCAGCGCCTACGGATTGATCGCGTCGTTTTCCGTCTGATGGAGTCGCGCGGTGCATAGCGCTTCCGCTGGCCGCCGGTCTACCACTTGGCGATGCTGACCACGGCGGCGTCGATCATTGGGGGGTAGGCGAAGACACTAGGGGGCCTGCAATGTGGGCGACGAAAGATTTTGCGGCGATTCATGAAATTGAGGGCGGAAGTGATAGAGTAATCGGCGTTGTCGCCGGGGCGATTGTCGACGATGGCCTTGATGAAGCAGTTCGCAAAGAGTTCAAGGGCAGCGATACCCGTCATGCGGAAAAGATCAGAAGAAATATGTTTGGAGTTGACGAGCCGCTTGGCTCATTTGGGGCAAGAATAAACCTAGCATACCTCGCGGGTCTTTTAACAGAGGAAGGTCACGCTGACTTAAGAATTATACAAAAAATACGGAACTCTTTCGCTCATCTAACTGAGACAAATACCTTCGACTCACAGAATGTGCGCGCGTGGTGCGACAATTTCCGCCTAATAAAACAGCCGCGTCGCATAACGGAAACGGGCTCTATTGTGACAAGAGCGGATGGGCGGGTTCACCGAATAGAGGTGGCAGGGTACTCCGTGGGCGAAAAAAAGATCATGCTGGGAATCGTGGGTGCGGATGAGGTCTTGAAGACCCCAAAGGGCAAATTCGTCGTTACGGCGAAGCTTTTTTGTGCCGCTTTGGAGGCGTATATTGATGGAAGAATTCCAAAGCCTATGATCTAGCGGGCCTCAGCTTCCACATAGCGATAAACACCTTCGCTAGTATTTCATCCTTGTCATAGAATCTCTTGTCGAAATCGTAATAGCGCATCACGCCCGCGTGAACCATTTCGGGAGTGACTTCGATTTCGTCGTTGGGCACGCCGGCATCCCCTCCCGCTAGCTTTGACCGATCTTCGCGGGCTTCATCGTTCATATGACCCTCCTGTGATACAGCGTCGCGTGCGGCCTAATTAAGCCCGTCAGCTCTGCGGCGGGGTCGCCAGTGCATATTGAATGGCGATGCGAACCGTGCCGCCGGTGAAACTGCCCGATGTCGCCGTGATGACGATATTGGTCGGACTATAGAAGGCGGTCGGGCCGATGACGCCGATATTGCTCGAACCCGCGGTGACGCCGAGCGAGCCGCCGAATTGCGTGGTATTTCCGACAACGCCGACCCCATAGGACGGCGCGCCGGTGACCGCCGTCACCGTCCGCGATCCCACGGCAAAGACGACTGCGCCGGTCGGAATCTGGATCGTCGAGGTCGTCGACGAGCCGGACAGCGTCAGCAACTGCTCAAGGATGGCGTATTTGATGCTCGATCCCGAGGGACCCTGCACGATCGTCGCTGCCGCGCCCGGCGCATTCTGGGCGAGCAGATTCCATTGGTTCGAACCGTTGCTCTCCAGTTCGATGAAGCCGTAGGCCGTCGCGATGGTCGCGCTCGTCTGGCCCTCGATCGTGTCGACGCCAGCCCGGCTGATCGTCAGCGTGTTGGAAGCCGAACAATTGCCGGATTCATCGACAATGCGCAGCACCGTTCCCGTGGGATAGGCGGCGGCGGCCGGCAGCGTCACAGCTCGCGCCGCGGTCAGCGCGGTATAGGCGACGAGGCGGTCCGTCGTTTGTACCCCATAGGCCGCGTCGGAGACCGCCGTGCGGCCGTTCGTGATGACTTCGCTGAGCTTGGCGGCGGCAAAGCCGCCGACGGTCGCGCCATCTTGCACCACCAGACGATTGTTGGTGGTGTCGACAACGGTCTCGCCCTGCGCGCCGGTGAAGGCGGCGACTTGAGAGGCGGCGCCGCGTCGAAGTTGTAATTGCTCGCTCAAGGCGTTCCCCCGAGGTCGATTGCGTCGAGTACGGCGCCGACGAGCTGACCGCAATCGCCATCGATGGTCGGCGGCGTCTGTGTCACCAGGCCGAGATCAAGCGGCAGGCCGCTGGAAAGCTGTGACAGGATCGACGAGCTGCCGCCGCCGATGCCGATCAGCGTGTGGGAATAGGCGGTACAGGTCGAAAGGTCCTGGACCCCCGCCCCGAAAATTGTTCGCCGCGCAGGCGATCGGGCTCCTCGGCGGAAAACAGCAACGTCTTGGCGCCGTTCGGCCAGTTGAGCCGGCGCGCCGAGCGAAGGTACGTCGGGCGCTCGCCATTCCGACAACAGGCGATGAGGCCCGATTCGCCCAACACCATGACGTCGCGCACATCGGCGGCTGTCGCGCCGATCAGGTTGACGATGGGATAGGCGCCGGTCCACCGCTTCACGGTTTCCGCGCCGGTGCGCGTCTTGCCGGCGCCGCGGCCGGCAAGGATCAGCCAGGTGACCCAATCTCCCTCCGGCGGCAACTGGTCTTCGCGCGCCCAGCACCGCCAATCGTGGAGAAGCGTGTCGCAGTCGCTCTGAGGCAGCCTCGCCAGGCGTTGAAATCTCTCGGCCGGATCGAGCGCAATGAGGTCCCGGACGTGGCGGATGACGACGGGCCCTCGAAGAGGGTTCGACGCGCCTGCTTCCGCCTCCTCATCGCCAGCAATCACCCGCCGTCCTTGGCTGCGGCGCGACGCGCGTCGACGTCAGACAGCTTCCGAAGGATCCTCTCGCGAGCATCGTCCTCTGATTCGACACGGGCCGAGGGCGACGAAAAGCCGTGATAGCGATCGAGCCTATCGAGAATCTTCAATATGCGGTCGACCGCCGCCGGCTCGCCGGCATTCGCCTTCTCCATTAGTCCTGCAAGCATCGCCTCCAACCGGGCGATCTGCTGTTTCGCAAAGTCGCCGGCGGAGATCGGCGCGCCCTGGCGATCGGCCTTGCGGATCGCCGACCTCTTGGCGAGCGCCGCTTTGGTCGGCGCTTCAGCTCTCACAGCGCCCTTGGCGGCGCGCGACTTGCCGAGGCCGGGCATGGCGGTCTCCACGAGGTATGAGCGAAAGGGAGAAACAAAAAAGCCCGTCGGCGACGCCGAGCGAGCTTTTCGGGGGCGTTTGCTGAACGAACCGCTGGCCGCGGCCGTCCGCTCGCTCCATCTCCAATGTGCCGGATTATGCGGTCAGCGGCGTAAGCGCGCAATCTTTTGTTTCGTTTTGCAGCGCGCCCAGGGGAAATTATCTCCCGAAATCAGCGTGTTACAGCGACAAAAAAGATGAGCGCGGGGGCCTCACTCGCTTATGCGCGTCCCTTGCCGAAGCCAAGCTCGACGATATTCCAGACAAAGGCCGCGACCGCCACCGCTTCGATGAGCAAGACCAGCCAATGCGGCGCAAGGCCTTCCGAACGCGGCTCGTACCATTGAGCGGCGCCGGCCAGAAAAATTGCGAATGGCGCAACGCCGGCCAAGGCCGGGGCCTTTCCGCGATCGGCAAATCGCTTGGCGCTGACGAAATATTGCGCGACCGCCCACAGCAGCACGACAAAGGCGTAGATCATCAAATAGGCGTACGTCGCCATGATCGAAATATCGATCAAGCCATTAGTCGGCTCACGCTCCTCACTCGGCGCGATCGCCAGCCAGATCAGCGTAAGCGCCGCGACGATCGCCGCCGGCGGCAGGCTGGCGCGAACCCATTCGCCGGGTCCGATCCTACCTTCGCTTTGCCGGTAGAGAAAGCGCCAGCACGCGCGCGTCGGTTTGTCGATCAATCGCGCAGCAATTCGTTGATCCCCGTCTTGGCGCGGGTCTGCGCGTCGACCGTCTTGACGATCACCGCGCAATAAAGCGATGGGCCGGGCGAACCGTCCGGCAACGGCTTGCCCGGCGTCGACCCCGAGACCACGACCGAATAGGGCGGAACATGACCGACGTGAATCTTCCCGGTCGCCCGGTCGACGATCTTGGTCGAAGCGGAGATAAAGACCCCCATCGAGACGACC
>Ga0209773_10000374_pt1 | contig 14303 bp, 12 predicted proteins | sample BogFormECP14_OM1_FD_188244 | JGI IMG/M metagenome (GOLD analysis project Ga0209773, IMG submission 188244) | Bog forest soil microbial communities from Calvert Island, British Columbia, Canada - ECP14_OM1 (SPAdes) (version 2) | ecosystem: Environmental > Aquatic > Freshwater > Wetlands > Bog ... | reverse complement strand
ACTATGGACAAGCTGACCAAGTTGTTTGTGAAGATGACCGAGCGCGAGAACGGCCAGACGATGGCTGAGTACGCGCTGATCATGGCGGCCGTCGCCGTCATCGTGTTCGTTGCCTATGAGAAGATGGGCACGACCATTACCACGCTGCTCGGCACCGTGGACGGCCAGCTCTAATTCGGCATCGGGCGAATTTCTAACCCGGCGGGGGCTCGGCCCCCGCCGGAAAGCAAAAAACCGCTATGTCCAAAGCAAAAACGAACGGAATCAACTCGCTGCCAGGGACACGTGGTTATATGGCTCTGGGAATTGAAGGCATGACCTTCGTCTGAGCTAGTTCTCTTGACCGGGGCAGTGAAGAGCCGCCCCCGCCAAAAGAGATGACTCGAAGAAAGACGAAACCCTGGGAGGGGATGTCAATGAGCCAGGCAAAGAGGGTCTATCGGTTAGCGCTGAATTCGCGTGGCCAGACGATGGGCGAATACGCGCTGATATTAGCAACGATTGCAGTGGTCTGTATCGCCTTGGTTAATAACGCGGGCACTATCGTCTCATCGATAGTGAATAACGTGATTTCGCTCTTTTAGCAGGTGGCATCGTGGGGTGGTTGTGGAATCTTTCATACATGTAGATTCGATTTCTCGCTGCCTTAGCAGTGCCCTGCCTACCTGTTTCGGCTTATCCATCAATTCGGACACATACGCGACAGTCAGCCTTCCTTGCAGGCCGACTAGTAGCCTATCTCCATTTATAAATAGCGAACTGCTAATATGCGCAACTATTACTCGAAGATAGCCGGTCCGCATCGAAGCGGCCGGTGGGGAGGGGAGATATGAGACGACCGATGGTATTCGTCTTGCTGGCGGGGTTGGCGGCCATGCTGGCTTCGGTGATGGTGTACTCCGCCTTGAAGCGGAGAGAAGCCGAAGTACAAAATGCCATGGCCCACAACGTCGAAGTTGTGGTTGCGGCCTACGATCTTCCGCTCGGCACCAAGATTGAGCTGGGCGAAGTGAAAACGGCGCGATGGTCGGCCGACAGTCTGCCGGATGGTGCCTATACCGATCCGCGGCAGATAATCGGCAGCTACGTAAAGAACTCGTTCGTAGCCAACGAGCCGATCGTGCAGTCCAAGCTGTTCACCGGCGATAAGACGGCGGGCGTGATGCCGCTGTTGATTCCGTTCGGGATGCGCGCAGTGTCGGTCCCGGTCGACGAGGTCAGCGATGTGGCGGGTTTCGTCCTGCCGCATACGCGGGTCGACGTGCTGGTCGCGACCGAAGCTGGAGAAGCGCAAGCAGGCAAAGCGTTCTCGAAAGTAATTTTGCAGAACGTCGAAGTCCTGGCGGTAGCGCAGGAAGTCGAGCAGAAGAAAGACGAACCGGAAATCGTCAAGGTCGTCACTCTGCTGGTCACGCCGCAGGAGTCGGAGCGCCTGGCGCTCGCGAGTCATTCGGGAACGTTGCGTTTGGCAATGCGCAATTACAATGACAACAAGATCGTGCTGACCAGCGGCAGCGACGTCTCGCAGATGTTGCGCGCTTACAGCCTGGCACCGGACGTTCCGGTCATGGCGGTGCAGCCGGAGCCGCGTCGAGCAATAGCGATGCCGCATCGGCCGAAGCCGGTCGAGATCGAAATTCTGCGCAATGGCAAGTCGTCCGAATCGGTTTCGTTCGTGAACGAAGCGGCGGCGAATTTCGACGGCTCGAGCAAGCCGTCGCACAAGGCCGCTGCCCCCAGCGCCGACGACGATACTGACGCCGACGCGGGCGCAGCGCCTGAGACGACGGTGGCGAGTGCACCTGAGCCCGATCATCACGATCTGGTGTCACCGATGGCGCCCGCCGCGATTGCGCCTGCAGCAGATCATGCACCGACTCCTAAAACGATAGACATACCGTAAGCCGCGAAGAGGCGAGGTGAAGAAGATGAAAGCAAAAAGAGGATGTGGACTGCTTCCGTGGCTGGTGGGAGCTATCAGCTTAATCATGCTGGGGCAGGGACTGGCCTTTGCGGCGGATAACCCACCGACGGTAATGGCTCTCTCGCTGAATGCGGGCGAGACTTACGTAATCAACAATGTGAGCCCCGGCGGGACGCCGCAGGTGAAGGTGATCACGAATCCCAACGCCCTCGTCATTCATAACGAGGAGCCGGGTAAAGTCACCTTGCTCGGCGCGGCGGCGGGCGAATGGACCGTAGGGGTCAAGCTGGCCGACGGCACCGCGGTTGACTACGACGTCACCGTCAGCGCGGTCGGCAATATCAACAACATCAATCACCCCGGGACCGCTCCGGCAGTGATCGCGGGCAGCGGTGCGAGCGTCGGCAGTGCGGCTCCTCCGGTGGCAACATTGGATCCAGGCGCAGGCCCGGTAGCATCAGCCGCTTCGTCCTCGTCGTCGTCGAGTTCGTCCTCATCGACGACCGGAACCACCATGACCACGGTGGTCGGCCCGGAAACGGTAGCCTCGTCGAGCGCACCTGCGCCGTCGAACGGAGCGCCAGCGCCGGTAGCTCCGCCTGTGGTCAGTCATTCGACCTTCGATTTCTATCCTACGACGCCGGCTGCCAATTATGGTACGACTCCTGCTGCAGCGGGGCAGACCGCCTCGGAAGCATTGTCGACCGAGCGATTTCGCGTCGATCCGTCGGTGAGTCTAACCGGCGGCGAGCTTCACTCGGGTGCGATTACCGGCGGACGGCACTATCTGCCTGAAGACGGACTGCAGATGCAGACGGGGTCTTCGAGGATTATCGACTTCCCCAACAAGCTGCGTCGCGTATCGATTGCGGACACCACAGTGGCCGATATCCAGGTAATCAATCCGTTCCAGGTCAACCTGATCGGTCACAAGCCGGGCTACACGACGCTGGCGATTTGGGACCAGCAGGGGCAGTACGAAGAGCGTCCGGTGCAAGTCGATCCTCACGGCAAGCAGCAGGTGCTGCTGAACACGATGGTGGCAGAACTTGACCGCAGCGCGGTTGAAAACCAGGGCACCAACCTGGCCGGCGCCCTCGCCCATGCGGGAGTGTCGCTGGTCGGATTGCCCGGCGCAGTCGCGACACCGTATTCGCCGACGATTAGCACCACGTCCGGTAGTTCGGGAGTGGTCAGCACCGTTCAGCAATCGCTGGCACCCGCAGGAAGCCTCACCGGCCTGGTCCTGTCGCAGGGCATGACTTATGGTCTGGCGTTGGGCAACAGTGATTACCAGCTCCAGGGATTCTTCCAGTATCTCGAGAATCACCAGCTCGGAAAGATCCTGGCGCAGCCGCATCTGCTGGCCAATTCCGGTGAAGAGGCAAAGTTCCTGTCGGGTGGCGAAATTCCAATCGTCGTCGCGCAGGCACTGAATACCTCGATCGTTTTCAAGCAGTTCGGCACTTCGGTTGAATTCGTTCCGACCGTGGTCGGCCGCGACCAAATCGAGCTGTTGGTGAAGCCAGAAGTATCGGAACCCGACTTTGCCGAAGGCGTGCAGCTGTTTGGTTTCACCGTGCCGGCCTTCGTAACTCGGCGCGCGGAGACGATGGTTCAGTTGCGCGACAACCAGACGCTGATCATCGCGGGCCTGATTCTGCACGAAAAGAAGACCCAGATTCAGAAAGTACCCTATCTCGGTGACGTTCCGTACCTGGGCGGACTGTTCCGCAATACCGCGTATTCGAACACCGAAACGGACCTGATCATGAGCGTGACGCCGCAAATCGTGCAGCCGTTGCCCGATGGCGCTGCGGTCTACAACCCGACTTCGGTGCCTGAACTGACGCGTGAACAGGTCGAAACCCGTCGGCTGGCTCAGCCTGACGTAACGAGGCCGCGATTCTGATTACGAGAGCGTATGACACAGCGATGTATTTAGTGCATGATATGGCACCGCATAGCTGAACGAGGGAGATTGTGAAGTGTCATCGCTCGGTAAAAAAAATGATGGAAGGCATGGTGGACTCAAAGTCCAATTGGTTGGCCAAGGCGACGAGCATCGGGATGAGGTCAGAGATGCACTCGCCGCCTTGGGTGACCCCATCCTCAACATCGAGGAAGTAGAACCGGACCCTGAAGTCGCTGCCGATGGCACCGAGTCGTCCTACGACGTCACAATGGTGCTGTTTAACGGGAACGACGAGCTATCTCTCAGTTATCTCAATGGCCGGGCGGGGCAAGAGCCTCGCCCGGCTCTATTTGCGCTGCTCCATGATCGATCGCCCGACCTGATGAAGCGGGTGTTGCGTGCAGGAGCAGACGAACTACTGTTCCTGCCGCTCGATCCGGGCGACGCTACTCGCGCCCTGCTCAAGATAAGCGAGACCCGGCGCCGTGAAGAAGTTCACGTGGGCGGAGGCCAGATCGTTTCGCTGGCGAGCCTGATCGGCGGCACCGGAGTGACGAGCCTGGCGGCGAATCTGGCGCTGGCGTTGCGCTACGCGTTCGACAAGCGCGTCGCAGTGGTGGATCTCGATTTGCAGACGGGCGGGATGTCGGTGTTCCTGAATCTCGAGCCTGAGCGCACCATCATGGCGCTGGTTGAAGGAACGCGGAAACTCGATTCGATTCAACTGGAATCGGCCCTGAGCAAGCATGCGTCGGGCGTGTACCTGCTCGCTGCTCCCAAGCGGATCGAGGACAGCGAGCTGGTGAGTGACGTGACGGTTGGCGCGACGCTGGAGCTGATGCGCCAGCTGTTCGACTTTGTGATCGTGGATTGCGGCACGCATATCGACGAGAAGTCGGTGGCGGCCTGGGAGCGTTCGAACTTTCTGTTCTACGTGCTCGACCAGTCGATCGGCGCGGCGCGATGCGCGTGGCGATTCGTCGACCTGGTGGGACGGCTGGGCCTGACCGGAGTCGAGCCGAACTTTATCCTGAGCCGCTTCACTCCCGGTCATCCGATAACCGAAGATCAATTGAGCCATACGCTGGCGAAGCCGATTCACACGCGGATTCCGCGCGATGAAAAAGTGCTCGAACGGGTGCAGCTGAGCGCACAGGATTTGTGGCAGGTGGCGCCGAACTCGCCGCTGGCCAAGAGTGTCGAAGATCTGGCGCGACGCCTCGAAGTGGGACCGGCATCCACCGAGAGCGATTCTTCAAATTCGCTGGTTTCGCGCCTGTTGAACGTTATCGGCGCGCGCAGCTGAGGTAACCGATGAAACTGGTCGAAAGAATTTCGCAACAAACCAATGCAACGCCGGCGCCGTTTCAGCGCTCGCTGATGGGCGGCGGCAATGGCAAGCGCACCGTCAGGGACGTGCAGGCCGAGGGCTTTCAGCAACTCAAGCTCGCGGTGCACAACCGTCTGTTCGAGACGCTGGACGTTACGCGGCTCGAAAGCCTCGAGCCGGCGCTGGCGGCGTCGAAAGTGACCGAAGCTATTTCCGCCATCCTCGACGACGAGGGTCGGCTGCTCACTGACACCGACAAGGCTCACCTGATCGAGGAGATCAAGAACGAGCTGCTGGGCCTCGGACCGCTCGAGCCGCTGCTGTGGGACGATGAGATCACCGATATCCTGGTCAATGGGCACAGCCAGGTATACGTCGAAAAGCGCGGCAAGCTGCACGCCACCGAAGTCAAATTCCAGGACGATCAGCATCTGATGCTGATCATCGATCGAATCGTGTCGCAGGTCGGACGCCGAGTCGATGAAGCGTCGCCGATGGTCGACGCGCGGTTGCCGGACGGCTCTCGTATCAACGCGATCATTCCGCCGCTGGCGCTCGACGGCCCGTCGCTCTCGATTCGTCGATTCGGCCGCAAACGCTACAACATCGACGACCTGGTCGACAAAAAAACCCTGGTGCCGGAGATCGTCGAGTTCCTGCGCACGATCGTGCGCGCGCGCCTAAACATCCTGGTGTGCGGCGGTACCGGCTCGGGCAAAACGACGATGCTCAATTGCATGTCGCTGTTCGTGCCGGCCGACGAGCGCATCGTGACGATCGAAGACTCGGCCGAATTGATGCTGCAGCAGCCGCACGTGGTGCGGCTTGAGACGCGGCCGGCCAACGTCGAGGGCAAGGGCGAAGTCAGCCAGCGCGACCTGGTCAAGAACACCCTGCGTATGCGTCCCGACCGCATCATCGTCGGCGAGGTTCGCGGCGGCGAAGTGTTCGATATGTTGCAGGCGATGTCGACCGGTCATGACGGCTCCATCGCGACCATCCACGCCAATACTCCGCGCGACAGCCTCGGACGTCTCGAGATGATGATGCTGCTGTCGGGCGTATCGATTCCGCAGCGCGCGATGCGTCAGCAAATCGCGTCGGCGCTCAACATCATCGTTCACGTCTCGCGTCTGTCGGACGGCTCGCGCAAAATTCTGCGGATCTCGGAGATCAGCGGAATGGAAGGCGAGATGGTGATGATGCAGGATCTGTTCGAATTCAAGCGCACGGGAATTGGAGCGGGCGGCGAAGTGCTCGGGCAGTTTATCGCCACCGGAATTCGGTCAACTTACTCGCAGCGGCTGGAGGCGGCGGGGTACAAGCTGGAAGGCAAGATCTTCCGCAACACGATTGGATAAAGGCCTATGGACTTTTTGATGGCAAGCGGCATATTCGCGCTCGTCTTCGTTGGCGTGCTGCTCTTTACCAGCAGCCGCGGCAACGAGGTCGAGCAACAGCGCGAGGTGGCGCGGCGCCTGACGCGTCCCGCCGACGAGGTTGAGATCGACGTCATGCGCAAGGCGCGGCCCGAAGAGGGCACGCTGCTGACGGGTCTGTACAACCTCAACCTGGCGCGCAAGCTCGAACAGGCGATGTGGCAGGCCGGCATGTACATGCGGGTCGCCGACATCCTGCTGATAATCGTGCTGATGTTCGGCGCGGGATTGTTCGGCGGCAACATCTTTTTCGGCGACATGTGGTTCGCCTTGGGCACTGCGCTGATAACCGGCAGCTTGCCGCTCCTCTACATCCAGTGGAAAAAACAGCGGCGCCTGAAAGCATTCGGCGCCCAGCTGCCGTTCGCGCTCGACCTGATCAAATCGTCGCTCGAAGCGGGACATTCGCTGCAGCGCGCTCTGCAGGTCCTCGTGAGCGAGTTCGCCGATCCGCTGGGCAGCGAGTTCCGCACCGTGCTCGAGCAGAACCGGATCGGATTGCCGCTGCCGCGCGCGCTCGAAGACATGCTCAAGCGCGTTCCCGAGGATGACCTGCGGCTGCTGGTGGTCGCGGTCCGCGTGCAAACCGAAGTCGGCTCGAGCCTGGCGCAAATCGTCGGCCGGCTTTCTGAAATCGTGCGCATCCGGCAGCGCTTGCGGCTGCAGATCAAGGCCCTGACGGCGCAATCGCGCATGGGCGGCATGGTGGTCGGCTGCCTGCCGGTCGTGGTGCTGTTCCTGTTCAGCCTGGTCCAGCCGACCTACACCGATCAATTGTTCCATGACCCGACTGGTCAGAAGATTTTGAAGTTCGCGATTGGTGCGGACATTATGGCGCTTCTGACGATTCGGCGCCTGCTGCGGGTGAACTACTAATATGAGCCCATTCATCATTGGCATGGTGGTCTTCTTTCTCGCGGCTGGCGCGTGTGTCGCGTTGTACCTCGCCATCACGCCGCCCAATCGCGCGGTCGACGAACGATTCGCTGATTTGGCGGTCAAGATGCGGGCGGCGCAGGGCGCGCTTGGAGACGACACGGACGACAGCGTGCTGGACATGCTCTTCAGATGGGCGTCGAAGCGGGTCCCACCGCCGAACCTCGATACGCCGACGGGAGAGAAGCTGCAGCAGACCTTGCATCAAGCCGGATTCTTGAAATCCACCGCGCCGCAGACCTACCAGGTCGCGCGCGTGCTGCTGGCTATCGGCGGCGGCGTTCTCGGTATGTTGTTCGGAGCGGTGGTCTACCAGAATGCGGCTCAACCGTTGTTGTTCGGGGCGGCCGGCGTCGCGATCGGAGTCTTCGTGCCGAGCTATTACCTGGGGCGGCGCGCGCGGACTCGTCAGAACGCAATCTCACGGCAGCTCTCGGATGTGCTCGATTTGCTGGTGGTCTGCGTCGAAGCCGGCATGGGACTGTTCGAGGCGATTCGAATCGTCGGCACGGAATGCGAACGTCACGGACAGGAAATCGGCACCGAGCTGAGCCTGGTCGCGACGGACATCTCGGCGGGCGCTTCGCTGGGGCAGGCGCTGCGCGGGCTGGCCGACCGGACCGCGGTCGACGATATCAAGCCGCTGGCGGCAACCTTGATTCAGAGCGAACAGCTCGGCGCGCAGATTGGACCGGCGCTGCGATCAAGTTCCGACGCATTGCGGCAGCGGCGGCGCCTGATGGCCGAGGAAGCGGCGCAGAAGGCGTCGATTAAGATTCTGTTCCCGCTGGTCATCTTCGTATTGCCTGCGATGATCGCGGTCATCATTGGACCGGCAATGATCTCGGTCATGCATACGCTCGCACCGGGCTGATCCGTTTCAAAAAGCCCTCTCCCAGGGGGCCTCGGGCCAGACGCGAAGGCGCGTCGGTCCGGGGCCTGTTTCTTTTTGGCCGCCGCGGCGCTTCAAGCCAGTCATCTAATTGTGGACAGGAGCGTTCAATTTCGATTACCGTTCCCGCGAAAGGGGATGCCATGGAAAAACTTGGCTGGCTGGCGCTGATGCTCGTGTTGTCCGTGGCGGTCACCAGTTGCGGCAGTAGCAACAACAATTCGCCGCAATGCACCTCAGTCGCAGGAGAAACCGCCTGCACCGGGCACGGTGGTGGCGGACACCGCGGCACAACTTCACTGCCGGATAGTCCATACGCGCCGCGAATATAAGCGTAGTCGAGATATGCGCTGCCAAAAGCGAAACCCATCTCACTCCATCCGCAGACGTTTCGTGAAGCACTCCAACACTTGGTACGCATTGATCCTGATACCATGGGCATTCCTTCTGAGTGGCGGAAAAGCAGCCGCTCAATCGCCAAGCGCAACCGCTCCATCAAAACCACCAGCGATCCAGAGCCTTAAGACGAGAGCTGATGTACACACCGACGTAGCCAAAGGGAACCCGCCACGAACTCTAGAGTCGCCTTTCGAAACCGAGATCGCTGAAGCGCTTCGCGCCATAGAACGTCAACAGGAAATTACTCGCGCAGAGGACCAAGCCCGCGAAGAAAGATGGTGGCCACCGTCTCCTAGTTGGGCCATCGTCTACGTTACAGTTGCATACGTTATTGTTGCCGCTTTTCAGTGGTGGTCTATCAAGCGTCAAGCGGATATTGCCGAAAGAACGCTCACGGAAATTGAAAGACCGTGGATGATGATAATTCCCGCGTCTTTCAAAATTTACCCCGAAACCGGTACTACGCAGACGCCGAGACAAATCACTTTCAGTTGGATCGTAAGAAATGTTGGTAGAAGTCCAGCGTGGCTGACTGCCGGACGTGCGGGCGCTGAAAAGATTCGCGCAGATGAGCTGCCGCCTACGCCAGAATATCCTAAACCCTTCACTTACTCGCTTACGCCGAGCCCACCGGATGAAGAAGGTAGAGAGGAATCCGCTCGATTGAATTTCACTCCCGCTGAGTATGTCGCTTTGTGTGAAGGGAGATTGGATTTCATCGTGCGTGGATACATCTCGTACAGAGGTCTTGGAAACCGCCTGCACGAAACCCGTTTCTGCATAGGCATTCAGAAGGCGGAGCACGGACTCGCGATGTCCTTCTGCGGACCGCCAACCTACAACGCTTATACCTGATGGAGATCACCGGCCAACACCATGAGTGCCACGCCAAGCGCAATCCCCTTCCAACTGGTGGGAAGTCGAACAATCGCGCAGGAGGGACGGCGCGGCGTCTTTGCGACGCCGCGCTGGACTCTAGTGCTAGAGGCTCAGGCGCTTCATCAATCTGTAGAGCGTCGTGCGGTCGACGCCGAGTGCCGCGGCTGCGTCTACCCGGTTGCCGGCTGCGGCGGTCAGAGCGGCCTTGATTCGTACCGTCGCCGCGCGATCTAGCGTCGCTTGCAAGGTGCCTTCTTCCTGGCTCTCGGCCGGCTGCGCGATGCTCTCGGCGGTAGTGGAATCTGCCGTCGAGGCCGACGCGGCGGTCGCAGCAGCGGCAGCATGAGCAGCGAGAGGCTGCGAAGCGCCTAGGCCTTGCGCGAGGTCTTCTTCGAAGGAGTCGTCTTCGAACGCGAACGCCTCGGGCATCAGCGTCTCCTGCCCGCTCATCACGACCGCGCGCTCGATTACGTTCTCCAGTTCGCGCACGTTGCCCGGCCATGAATAGTGGAGCAGCGCTTCTTCGGCCTGCGGCGAAAGCATCAGAGGACGGCCGGCCTCGGTCGAATGAAAGGCGAGGAAATGCTGCGCCAGCGGCAGAACGTCTTCGCGGCGCTCGCGCAGCGGCGCGATCTTGAGCGGGATTACGCTCAGGCGGAAATACAGGTCAGCGCGGAATTTGCCGGCCGCCACTTCGCGCCGCAGCTTGCGATTGGTCGCCGCCACGATGCGCACGTCCACCTTGCGCGACTTCGACGCGCCGACGCGCAGCACCTCGCCGTCCTCGAGCACGCGCAGCAGCTTGGCCTGGAAGTCCGGGCCCGCCTCGCCAATCTCGTCGAGAAACAGCGTGCCGCCCGAGGCGCGCTCGAAGCATCCGAGGCGCTCGCGAATTGCGCCGGTGAAGGATCCTTTCTCATGGCCGAACAGCTCGCTCTCGACCACGCCGTCGGCCAGCGCCTTGCAGTTGATGGCGAGGAAGGGACCGTCTGCCCGATTGCTCCAGTAATGCAGCATGCGGGCGACCAGCTCCTTGCCGGTGCCGGTCTCGCCCTCGATGAGCGCGGTCGTGCGCGACGGTGCGACGCGCCGAATCATGGCAGTGAGCTGGCGGCTTTGCGGTGCCTCGGCGACGAAGCCGGCCGCGATGCTGGCGACGTCGAGCTGCTCGCGCAGCTTGCGGTTCTCGCGTTGCAGCGCGCTCATCTCGACGGCCCGCGTGACGACGGCGTTAAGCTCGTCGCTGTCGAACGGCTTGGTGATGCTGTCGAAGGCGCCGCCGCGCAAGGCGGTCTTGGCCGACTCGGCAGCCGGCAGCGGCATGCTCAGCACGACTGACACGTCCGGATCCTTACTCTGTACTTTTTTCAGCAAGTCCATCCCATCCATCCCCGGCATCCTCATCCTCATGTCTGCGACGATTACGTCTGCGCCCTGATGTTCGAGCACCTTTAATGCGGCCTCGACTGTCGGACAGGTTTCGCATTCGTAACCAGCCTGTGAAAGAACCATCGCGGCATCACGCGCCACATGAAACTCGTCATCGACGATCAGAACCCGCGCCTTAAACTGCACGTTGCGCTTTTGCACGACCATCCCAACCCGCCGTGCTTTTCCTTTGAGGGCAAGCGCGGCTAAGTGTAGCATTCTTGCCCTCGAAGGTGGGGCTGTCAATAAGGGGTAAAAGCTCAGGATTTTGCTTGATTATTTGACAATTTCGCGTTGCGGAAGTGAAACGCGGACGAGCTTACGACGATCAACCGGCAGAACGGCCTCGTGTGGAAATGCCACAAGTTCGGTTCGGAATTTGGTACGGGGAAGGCGCCCTGCTCTCGGCTAATTCGAGGTATTGCGCACGGTGACCGGTATCGGCAGCAGCCCCTGCGGCGACGACAGGTATCCCAACGAGGGCTCCTGCTGGTAGTCGACCTCGTCGCGAATCTGGCGCGCATTGTCGCGCGCTTCGCAGTCCTGCTGGTCAGTTCCCTGGCAGGTGTTCATCGCAGTTTGAGCGGGATCGGACGAAGCGCAACCGTAGAAACCGGCGGCGGTGGCCAACAGTGCAACGGCCAGGACTCGCTTCATCAGGCTGTCGATCATTGTCCCGCGGATAACTTAGCAGATTGTAGGTTATCGTCGATACAGAAGGCCGCTTGAGCCGGTCTACCGGCCCGGCCTTGGGGTCGCCATCGAAGACGGCTGCGCGTTTGGAGACGGGGACGGCGCCGTCGCGGGACTCGACGCTGTGTCAGATTCGATTGCGGAGACGCCCGGAGTTGCCGTGGCGGTCGGGGACGACGTTGCTTCAAGGGTTACCCGCACCAGTTTTTGATTGACGTAGCAGAACGCGACCGGATGCTTTTCGTTCCTGGTCACGCCTTCGGTCGGGGTCAAGACGATCTCGGCCAGGCCTATCGTGAAAAAATCGGCCGCGGCCTCGGTGACTGCGATTGGAACTTTACCAGCCGCTCCGTAGCCGCGCGTGTAGAGCTTGTAATAGTCACAGGTCGCGCCGTCGGGGTCGGTCAGCGTCACGTATGGAGGGCCTAGCTTGACGAAGACCTCGTCGCGGGTCATGCCGGCAGGATAGTCGCCGGTGTCGATTGGTGTTGGGCGCGTCGCTTCCATGTAGACCGAGCAGGCGGCCATCCAACAGGCGAGCAACAGCATCGCGCAAACGGACCAAAGCGATTTCATGAATCCCCCGTTTGGCCATCGGGTCTATCACAGTCGCTCGCGTTTGCGCCATCTGCGTGTTAACCGCATCGCGACAAGCGGATAGCTTGGGCAGTCGTCCGACGGCGGAGCACAAACGGCCGGCGCGGCAGCTTGCAGTTTTCTGTGAGCTAGTCGTGTGCAGAATTTGCCCCAAGGAAGGCAAAGTCTTAGCCTCGTGCCGCTAACCGGCGTTGGCCGTCGTCGAGGAGAACAAAATGCAGCGCGACGAGCTTCTTCGAAACGAGTTGCTGGCGGAGGTACAGTCTATCGCGCCCATATTGGCCGAGCACGCGGCACTGTCTGAGAAACTTGGACGACTGGATGCGCCTAGCTTCGAGGCCCTCCGCAGCACGCGATTGTTGGGATTGCATTCTCCTCGGGAGCTGGGCGGGCTCGAAGCTGATCCCGTCACAATAGTGGAAGTCCTTGAAGCGCTCGCGCGGATCGATGCCTCCGCGAGTTGGGCACTTGGAATCATTTCAGGTTCCAGTTCGATCGCTGGATCCTTTTTGCCAGCCGCCTCCGCTCGGCGAGTCTTCGCCAACGGTGTTCCTCCGATGGCCGGAGCGCTCGCGCCCGGAGGAAAAGCCGAACCGGTCACCGGCGGCTATAGGGTCAAATCGCGTTCATCCTTTGGGAGTGGAATTCATCACGCTGACTGGGTCCTGACCGGAGCAATTGTACCCGGCCAGCCCTCGCCGGCGGGCGTGCGCATAGTAGTGCTGCCTCGCGATCAGGTAGTGGTCCACGACAATTGGCAGGTCGCTGGACTCCGGGGGTCGGGCAGTTGCGACTACAGCCTCGAGGACGTCTTTGTCCCTGAAGAGATGACTTTCTCCTTGATGGACTTCATCCTCGGCAACGCCGTTACTGGCGGTCCCGCGTTCAGGCTCGGAGTCCCAGCCGCCACGATTCCATTCCACTTGGGCATTCCTCTTGGAGTCGCCCGTCGCGCGCTGGATGAGATCACTACGCAAGCCGTGGTAAAGGGCCGCGGCCTGCCGCCGTCTCCGCTGCAGACGCATCCACACTTTCAATCCGCGCTCGGCAAGGCGGAGGTCGAGCTGGCATCCGCGCGGGCGCTCGCATTCCAAATCATGACGAGCATATTCGGCGAGGCTCAAGCGGGACGGGTTCCACAGCCGACACAGCAGGCCGAGGCGCGTGCGGCCGCGACTTACGTCACCGAAGTGGCGCAGCGAGTGACCACTGTCGCGTTTCAAGCCGCAGGCGGCGGCGCGCTGTTCGAAACCAATCCGCTGCAGCGGTGTCTCCGCGACATCTACGCGGTCGGGCAGCATCTTATCGTGAGTCAGACTTCGTACCGCGCTCTGGGCCAATTCAAGCTCGGCCAGCCCGACGCCAATCCGATGCTCTAGCCGACAAAGTTGCGGGATGAAAATGGCTCCCCTTTCTCGATGCGTATCGAAGTGCAGGTCCGCGCTAGTTTGCTGCTGAAGACCAGTTCAACACTCGCAGGGCGCGCAGCGTGTTCCATCGGCTCGGCCGACCCTGCCCCTCGTCCGTCTCGACCGGCATCACCCCAGGATAGCGTGTATCGAGCAGCCACCTCCCGTCGACTTCGCGCTTCGACACGACCCGCTCGATCGCCTCGGCCACCCGTTCGTCGGGCGCCGCGCCTGCGTCGCTGAGGTACTCGAGGCCTCGCAGCAGGTCATAATGCCACCACGTCGGGAAGGCGAAGCTCGTCCACGCATTGCCACCCTTGCGATCTCGCTCAATTACCTCGCCGGTCGACCGTCGGCGGAAGAGGTGGCGCTCGAGCAGGTACTCTTGCCCGCGCAGACGGGCGCCGATCACCTCCTGGTTACCCCCAACGGCGCGTTCGTATTCGAGCAGGGCTTCGAGCA
>Ga0209773_10000373_pt1 | contig 14305 bp, 11 predicted proteins | sample BogFormECP14_OM1_FD_188244 | JGI IMG/M metagenome (GOLD analysis project Ga0209773, IMG submission 188244) | Bog forest soil microbial communities from Calvert Island, British Columbia, Canada - ECP14_OM1 (SPAdes) (version 2) | ecosystem: Environmental > Aquatic > Freshwater > Wetlands > Bog ... | reverse complement strand
TGTGTTCGTGTTGATTTTCCTGCGCGTTGCGCGGTCGGTGTAGCCGTATTCCTCGCGGGAGTGATCCACGACGCCATGCGAGGCGAACTGTTTGCCGATCGCCTCATAGCGGCGCGCTTCATCCGTCATCAAGTGGCTATCGCGGTCAATGTTGGCGTTGATGATCGGGACAATCTGCTCTTTAGTCACGTCGTCAACGTGGAACGAACGCGCCGAACCGCCGCGCTCAACGAGGGTAAGGACGGCGTGCTTATGACGAACCCAACCGCGCTTGGGCTCAACGCCCGGCTTGCGACCGATGTAGGACTCGTCAATCTCAATGATTGAGCCGTTCCCGCCCATAGGAGCAAGATTACCAGAACGCATGCCCTCTCGGATACGATGAGCCATGAACCATGCGGTTCGATAAGAGCCAAAGCCGAGCATACGGAACAGTTGATGAGCGGAAATTCCCTTTTTCGAAGATGTCAGCAGATGCGCTGCCAAGAGCCACTTGTGCAGCGGAATATGCGACCGCTCATAAAGCGTTCCTGTTCGAACCGTGAACTTTTCTCTGCATTGAGCGCAGTGATACCAGCCCGGCCCCATTGACTTTCCGCCGAGAATCTTGACGAACTCGGAAAGCCCACAGTGAGGACAAGTCACGCCATTGGGCCAGCGAGAAGCCTCTATAACTTCTCGCGCTTTGTCCTCGTCTGTGAAGGCCGGATCGGAAAGGTCGCAATCGGACATGACTGTTAGCTCCTATGCCCTTGATACTGGCATGGAACTGGCGTTCAGTCAAGTGCATAATCGCCATTCTCTTGTCCGGATCGAGCCTTTTCAAAGGGTTGCGCCGACCCCCCAGCCGAAATTTCTTTCTTTGCTCCCGGATGGCAAGAAAGGCGTCTCCGATCGGTGAGCGGCGCGCACGCGCCCAACCCGCGGCGTCCGCGGGCGCGCCTGCGTCTGTGCTGTCGATGGCGAGATGCATGGTGACAGCGATCATAGCGGAGATTTCGGTTTTCAGAAAGAGATTGTCGCAAAAACTGGAATTCCAGTGGGAGACCGCCAGCATTTGTCGCCGGAAAGATGGTGGCGGCCAATTCGGTTCGGGAATAGGGTGCGAGCTAGAACGGCTTGCGTCCCTCGAGGCACCGAGCTGGCCTCGCAAGGGGAGTCGCGTGCGGCGTCCGAGACTCGGCCGCTATAGGGGAGGGAATTGCGATGTTCAGCATCCGCTTCGTCTTCGCTCTCGTCGCCGGCTTGCCTCTTGCGGCCTGCGTGATCGATCCTCCGAGCAGGACGAGCTCGGAATCGTCAAACCCCGCAACCCTCAACGGATTCGTCGGCGCGCCCGGTCAGGCGATCACGCTCCAGGCGGTCGACCAGAACACCGGGCAACTCGTGCTCCTGGGGACGGCCACTTCGGCGACCTCCGCTACCCCTTACACCGCCCCCACCGGCACGAGCTACAAGCTCTACCAATGGTCGTTTGACACTGGCGTGCTTGCGCCCAACCTGTGGTCGCCGCAGACGATCGTCCCCGATCTCGGCACGGGCCAGGGGCATCTCGAGATCTTCGCTTCCGCCGGCGGCCAAAACCTTTACACGTTCAGCCAGGCCGCGCGCGATTCCTGGCTGGCCTCCGGCAAAGACCTGGTTTTGTCCGCCGCGCAATTTTCAGACGGGACGTCGACCGTGTTGTTCGATCAGGATGGAGTCGGCAGCAGTCCAGGAACCGGGTGGGTGACCGTCGAGGGCATGATCGCGGACTCTCACTCGCCCTATTATTCTCAGGTCGCCTGGAGCGTCGGCTACTACACGGTCGAAGGCGGCAAGAAGATCTACGGGCTCATCTGCGCGCCGACGGAGGGCGGCCCGTATCCGGTCGTCATCTATAACCACGGCGGGACGGACCGAGGCGACGTCGACCTCGGGGGCATGGACCTCGGCAATGGCGGCGGCCTCACCGGGGTCGTCACCGCGGCGGGTTGGACCACTCAGCCGTTTGTCATAACTCCGCTTGCGCCTCCGCCCGACCACATCGCCATCTTCCCCGACAGCCTCGGACAATGCGTGGACTGGGCCAAGCGCGGCTGGATTTTCGCCACCTCGTCGTATCGCGGCGAGCAAGTGCACATCAGCTCGGCGGACTCGGCCCTTCCGGGCTCGTCCGTCTGGACCTCGGACGGCGTCCCGGAGCTATGCGGGGGCGAGGTGACCGACGTTTTGGCGCTCGCCAATCTTCTCGCCAACAACCCGGGCTCCATCCTGCTCGGCGATACGAGCGAGAAGGTGAAGATCAACGCGAACGGCAAAATGCTCATGTACGGCTATTCGCATGGGGGCTGCATCACCTACCGCGCAGTCGAACAGGGCGCGCCGGTCCAAGCCTTCTCGGTCATCGAAGGGTTCACCGATTTCCGCCTGACCTACATGAACGTATGGAACAACGGCACGCCCGCGCATTCGGAAAATGTCGCCGCCTTTGGCTCGGGAGCCGGCAATCCGACGGCTGGCGATTTTAGCAACGGCTTCTACTATCCCGACGCCAATGGCGTGATGGGCTACAACTGGCGGTCGGCCCACTATTTTGCTTCGCGCGGGGATTTGAGCATCCAGAAGTTCAAAACGATGCCGATCCTGATCTTTCATGGAGACGTCGACACGACGGTCGCCGACGGCGTGACCGAACTCAACCCGGTCTTCCTCGATGAACCGGCCGAACTCGCCGCCGATATCGGGGCGACGAACATCTTTGTCGGCCCCGGCGGCTCCGTCGCACCGCCGACCAGCGAACCGTGCATCGCTGGCCGGGTCGGCGCGCCCTTCCCCGATGCGAACAATCCGCCCGCAACCGTCAGCTGTCCGATAGCCTTCACGCCGATGAATACCGGGGATCCCTGCCTGAGCGCCTCGCCGACCGGGCTTTTCAGCAAGAATTGCCTAGTCTTGCCGCTGCCGCTCACGCCTGCGCCGGGCCAGTCCCAACAGCAGCATTACTTCGTCGTCTATCACGATATGAACCACGTCAACGGCGGTCCGGCGATCAAGGAAACATTCAACCGCTTCGCCGAATTGGGCTTCGACCGGCAACCCGGCTGCGACGGGCTGGAAGTCGATTGCGTCTCGGATTGAGGCGGCTCGCGGCGGTGCGTTGAAGAGACACGGTCAGATCCTTGTCTTGACCGCCGCGGTGGCCGGATCTCCGGTATTCGGAGTTCCCGCCGGCTCAATCAGCAGGAGGTGGACCTCTTCGGCCGCCACGGGGCAGTGTTCGACGCCTTTCGGGACGACGTAGAGGTCGCCCGGTCCCAGCAACACGTCGCCGTCCCTCAGCCTGAGCGTGAGATTTCCCTTCACGACATAAAAGAAGTCGTCGGTATCGGCATGCGAATGCCAGACAAATTCGCCTTTGAGCTTGACCACCATGACATCGTGGCTATTGAACGAAGCGACGATCTTTGGCGACCAGTGTTCGGAAAACAAGCCGAGTTTGCTGGCTATATTGATTGCGGTCACGCTCAACTCCCTTATGCCGCGATGAACATCCGAGGTAGAAACCTTCGGACGGTCCTAACGCGTCATGGCCGGGCTTGTCCCGGCCATCCACGCGGTTCGGCGCATCGAAAGCAGGAAACGGAGCGACCATGGAACTGCAGCTCGCCACGCCGGTGTGAGACCAGTCTTTGTGGCGGCCCGGCATGGATGGCCGGGACAAGCCCGGCCATGACGGTAAGAGACCCCCAAGAGCCATGAGCGCCAAAATTTTTGGCGGCGCCCCTTGCGCGTCTCGTCAAAAGATATATCTTTGTGTGCGACATATCGTGATATGTCTTAGGAACGAAAGGAGTAAAACAATGTTCCATCGTCATTTTGACGATTATGTGCGCCACGGCCATGGGCCCGGCGGTTTCGGGCGCGGGCCGTTTGGCGGCTGGCGCGGCCGCCATGGCGGCGGATTCGAGCGCCGCGAGGGCCGGATGTTCGACGGCGGCGAGTTGAGGCTCGTCATTCTGGCGCTAGTGGCCGAGAAGCCCCGCTACGGCTACGAGGTCATCAAGGAGCTCGGCGAGCGGGTCGGGGGCGAATATTCGCCGAGCCCGGGCGTCGTCTATCCGACGCTGACCATGCTCGAGGAGATGGGCTACGCCAGCGCGAGCCAGGACCCGCAGGGGCGCAAGCTCTATACGCTGACGGGGGAGGGCGAGAAGGTCCTCGCCGACAACAAGGCCCAGATCGACGCCATCTTCGCCCGCTTCGGCGAAAGCGACGAAGGCCGGTTCGCGGGCTTCGTCTCGGTCAAGCGGGCGATGCTCAACCTGCGCGCCGCGCTCCGCCTGCGCCTGCGCGGCCGCGCCGCGACGCCGCAGCAGATCCAGGCGATCGCCGACGCGCTCGACGCCGCGGCGAAGGCGATCGAGCGGGTTTAAAGTAGGGCTCGCTTAACCGGAAACAAGCCGTCATTGCGAGCAAAGCGAAGCAATCCACAGCCACCGCTGCTTCCCTACTGGATTGCTTCGTCGCTCCGCTCCTCGCAATGACGAATCCGCTTCAATGGCAAGCGCGCAGGCAGCCGATTGAGCGTCCGGAGAGTTATCCAGCCGACCGCCAGTGATCCAGCTTCGTCTTGTTGTTCTCGTGCCGGACGCGGGCGACGAGGGGATGGTGGCCCTCTTTTTTCGCCCAATCGATCGCTTCCTTCTGGGTCTTGAAGGTCTTGAGCACGTGGTCCTTGTGATCCTCGATCACGTAATCCTCGATCGGCGTTCCCTCGGCGCGCCCCTTCGGGCGCGGCTCGATATAGACGTTACCCATGTTTCACTCCCGACCCGTATTCGTTGACGCGCGTGAGATTTGCACAAAGCCACGCCCTGCGCCAGACAATCGGCGGCGGCCCGGCTCAGACGTAGCGGAGGGTCGTGAACATGCCGGCGTCGAGATGATAGAGCAGGTGGCAGTGCAGCGCCCAATAGCCTGGATTGTTGGCGTCAAAGGCCACGGTCACGCGGCGATTCGGGGGGACCAGGATGGTGTCGCGCACCGCGCCGGAGAAGCGATAGCCGTCGATGTCGACCACCTGAAACTCGTGCCCGTGCAGATGCATCGGATGGGACATCGGCGTCTGGTTGACGAACACGAGCTCGACCCGCTCGCCCTTCGCGACGGCCAGGGGCGGAACGTCCTTGTTCCACACGACATTGTTGATCGACCATATATAGCCAGCCATTTCGCCGGTCAGGTCGAGCGTGTGGACACGGTCAGCCTTCCGCCGCGCAAGCGGCTTTGTGGCGCGCAGACTCCGCTCGAGATCGAGCGTCAGGGCCGGCGAAGCGGCCGCCGCCAGGTCGGGAACACGGGCGACTGTCCCCTTGCCGGCGACCAGCACGACTCCGGTTTGCCTGCGGTCGCCTTCGAGCTGAGCAAGCACCGGATAGGCGCCGGGGCCGGGCGGGATTGAAACGCGAATGTCGAGGCGTTGGGCGGTGGCGACCGGGAAGCTGCGACCGCGGATCGGCGAAATCTCGAAACCGTCGACCGCGATCAGTTCGCCGTCGAGCGCGCCAAGTCCGATGTGGAAGGCGCTCATCGACGAACCGTTGATGATGCGCAACAAGGCGCGCCCGCCCGGCTCGACCTTGAAAATATCGGGGTCGGCGAGAGTGCGAAGATTGGCGAGGAAGGCGTCGTATTTGACGTCGTTGAGGTCGGGAGCTGGAGCGGCGGCGGCGCTCCCGCCCATCTTCATGCCCCCCATCGCCGTCTTCGGCGCCGGGGCCGTCCCCATCTTCATGCCCGCCCCGCCCCTCTTCTGCGACGACCCCGCGCCGGCGGCGGCCATCGCGGCCATGCCGCCCATCGACCCGCTTTTCTGCAAATCCTCAAAGATCTTCTCGGGCGGGGTGAAGCTGAAATCCGCCAGCAACACCACGACTTCCTGCTGGTCGGGGCGGTCGCGCTGATCGCGGATGATGAGCGGCGCGGCCAACAGCAGCTGCTCCTGCAGGCCCTCATGCGAATGCATCCAGAACGTGCCGCCGAAGGTCAGCGGGAAATCGTAGTCGGCGCTGCCACCCGGCGGAATGGGCGGTCCGGAAATGCCCGGCACGCCGTCCTGCCGCCAGGGCGGCGTCAGCCCGTGCCAATGGATGAGGCTCGGTTTGTCGAGGCCGTTCTCGACCCGGACGCGGAAGGGCTTGCCGACGTCGGTGAAAAGCCCGAACACGCCGTCTGGCTGACTGATGCCGTAGACGGAGGCCGACTTGCCGTTCACCACGATTTCGCGCGGTGCGATCCTGAGGACCGTCGGCGGCGAGGTCTGGGCCCGTGCGACAAGCGGAGAGGCGGCGAGCGCGGCGGCGCCTCCCGCGAGGACAGCACGGCGCGACAGCATGCGAAGCCTCCTCAGATGGAGCGCGCGAAACGCCTCGCCGCTCCGGAGCGGCTGCGCAATGACGCCACTTTCACCTCGTACTCACATCAAGGTGGCAGTAAGTTGATGCGAGTCAACAATCGTTTTCGCGACCCCTTTCGCCCGTCGTGCGCCGAGGGCGGTATTGAGGTGGCGTGGCGCCCCGTTCAAAAGCTTTTCGAGGGAGATGAGTTCGTCCGATCACATGGCATGAGCCTCATTCTGCTTGCCGACGACATCGCGCCGCTGCGCCGGGCGCGCGGGTGGGCGCTCGACTGGATGGCGCGGCGCAGGCCGCACTGGTTCGCCGGCGCCTCAGGCCGCGGCGGAGCGACGGGCGCGGCGGGAAGCAAAGAATCGGGCTATTCGCCGGAACCGCCGCCCCGTGCCGGCGATTGACTTCATGCCGTTTCTCACCCATCTCTAAGGGTCCGCAGAGCCCATGGCTCTGAACGGGGGGTTTGCGTGCGTCTTAACCGGGCGGCGCGAATTTGAAACGTCAGCAACAGGAGAGTGGCCATTCGTCGACCTATGAAGGCAACCGCGCAGCCGGAAAAGGACGGACCGCGCACCAATCGCGACATTCGCGCCATCCAGGTTCAACTTATTGACGCCGACGGGCACAATCGGGGCGTCGTCAATCTCACCGACGCCCAGCAGCTCGCCGACGACGCCGCGCTCGATCTGGTCGAAATCGTCCCCAACGCGACCCCGCCGGTCTGCAAGATCCTCGATTTCGGCAAATACCGCTTTCTCGAGCAGAAGAAGTCCGCCGAGGCGCGCAAGCGGCAGAAAGTGGTCGAGGTCAAGGAGATCAAGCTCAGGCCGGGGATCGACGACCACGACTACGAAGTCAAGATGCGCTCGGTGCGCCGGTTCTTCGACGAGGGCGACAAGGTCAAGGTGACGCTGCGCTTTCGCGGCCGCGAAATGGCCCACCAGGATATCGGTTTCAAGCTCCTGCAGCGGGTGAGGACCGAGACCGCGCCGATCGCCAAGGTCGAGGCCGAGCCGTTGATGGAAGGCCGCCAGATGACCATGGTGCTGGCGCCGAAATAGGGAACGTCATTGAGGGTCACGGGGAGTTGAAGCCGCCGCCCCCACCGGGGGTGGCGCCGGCCCGGCGGCTGGTGTACTAACATGTTAGTCCCTCGCCAGAGGGACTGTTTTTTTTGCGCGGCCTGGAGGGCCGGGGACAATGACGACGATCTATGCTGAGAGCGCGGATACGGGGCGCAAGCGCGTCGAGACCGCGACGGTCGGCGTGCTGATCGCGCTCAGCGCCTCGCATATGCTCAACGACGTGATGCAGTCGCTCGCGCCGGCGCTTTATCCGGTATTCCGGCAGGAGTTCGCGCTGAGCTTCTTCCAGGTTGGGCTCATCACCTTCGTCTTCCAGCTTACCGCCTCTTTCCTTCAGCCGGTGATCGGCCTCAGCCTCGACAAGCGGCCGCTGAACTGGATCCTGCCGGTCGGCATGGCGTTCACCCTGGTGGGCCTGGTGCTCCTGGCCTTCGCCAGTTCGTATCTTCTGATCCTGCTGTCGGTCGCGGTTGTTGGGATCGGCAGCGCGGTGTTCCACCCTGAGGCCTCACGCGTCGCCCGCGCCGCCTCGGGCGGCCGGCACGGTTTCGCGCAGAGCCTGTTTCAGGTCGGCGGGAACTTCGGACAATCGCTGGGGCCGCTGCTCGCGGCTTTCATCGTCGTGCCCTTCGGCCAGCACTCGGTGCTGGTCTTCACCCTGCTCGCGCTGGCGGCGGTGATCATTCTGACGGGCGTCAGCCGCTGGTATGCGGCGGTTCGCGCCCGCCCGCGCGCGGCAACCGTGGCCGCGGGTCCGGCGCACCCGCGCAAGGTCGTGGTCCGCACCCTGTTTGTGCTGGTGGTGATGCTGTTCTCGAAGGTGCTCTACCTCGCGAGTCTCAACAGCTACTACACCTTCTACCTGATCCAGACCTTTGGCGTGCAGATCCAGACCGCGCAGGTGCTGTTGTTCGTGTTTCTTGCCTCGGTCGCCGCGGGCACTTTCCTCGGTGGACCGCTGGTCGACCGTTTTGGCGCGAAGTTCGTGATCTGGGGCTCGATCCTTGGCGTCCTGCCCTTCACGCTGTTGTTGCCGCATCTCGGGCTCACGGGCACGGTGATCAATTCGATCGCGATCGGCCTCATTATCTCCTCGGCCTTCTCGGCGATGGTCGTCTATGCACAGGAGCTGACGCCGGGCAACGTCGGGGCGGTGGCGGGATTGTTCTTCGGCCTGTCGTTCGGCTTGGGTGGCGTCGGCGCGGCCCTGCTTGGCATGCTGGCCGACTGGACGAGCCTCAACTTCGTCTATCACGTCTGCGCCTTCCTGCCGGCGGTCGGCCTGCTCGGCGGCTTCCTGCCGACCGAGCCGGGCAAGGCTGGGGCGGCGAAGAGCGCCGCATCGTCGTCCTGAGGAGCGCTGAGGAGCGCCCAAAGCGCGTCTCGAAGGACATTCCAGCGCGCGGCGCCCCGTTCGGCGCCGTTCGAGGCCGCTTCGGATCGGCAGGCGCCCGCGCCTGAGCCGGCGCTGATGCGATCAAGCCAGCCGCGCCCGCATTAACAAGCTTTCATGTTCGGGCCATCGCCCGTTTAGACGCCTCAGCGCATTGTCCGCTCCGAGGCCGGCGGTTCGCACTCAGCGCGCCATGCCATTGGACCAGCGGGAGCTCCTATGACTTTTGATCGTCCTTCATATTCTCTCCGCGCGGCGCTTCTCGGCGCTGTCGCGCTGGCCGCCCTCGGCGGCGTGGCGTTCGAGACCTCAGCCGTTCCGGTCTCCGCGGCCGCCACGACCGCGCAGCCGGCCGCTGGCCCGGCGTCGTTCGCCGACGTCGTCGACCGCGTCAAGCCGGCAGTCGTCTCGGTCAAGGTCAAGCTGGCCGACGCCGATCCGGTCGATGAGGAAGACAGCATTCCGGGATTGCCGGATTTTCCGAAAAACAGCCCCTTCTATCATTTCTTCCGCCGCTTCGGCCAGCCTGATGAGAACAACAACAACAACAACGAGGGCGACCACGCGCCCCGCCATCATTTTGGCCAGGCGCAGGGGTCCGGGTTCTTCATCTCGTCCGACGGCTACATCGTCACCAATGACCACGTCGTCGACCACGCCACCGAAGTGACCATCACGACCGCCGACGGCAAGTCGATGCCCGCGAAGGTGATCGGCATCGACAGCAAGACCGACCTTGCGCTGCTGAAGGCCCAGGGCGACAGCTTCCCCTACGTCAACTTTGCTGCGCAGGCGCCGCGGGTCGGCGATTGGGTGATCGCGGTCGGCAACCCCTTCGGCCTCGGCGGCACGGTGACCGCCGGCATCGTCTCGGCGCGCGGGCGCGACATTGGCTCCGGGCCCTATGACGACTTCCTGCAGATCGACGCGCCGGTCAATCACGGCAACTCGGGCGGTCCGACCTTCAACGCCGAAGGCGAGGTGGTCGGCGTCAACACCGCGATCTTCTCGCCGTCGGGCGGCAGCGTCGGCATCGGCTTCGCCATCGCCAGCGACGTCGTCAAGAGTGTCGTGGAGCAGCTCAAATCGAACGGCGCGGTGACGCGCGGCTGGATCGGCGTCCAGATTCAGAATGTGACCCAGGATCTGGCCGACGATCTCGGCCTCAAGAATGCGTCCGGCGCGCTGGTTGCCGAGGCGCAGAAGGATTCGCCGGCCGCCGCCGCTGGCGTCAAGAGCGGTGACGTCATCACCGCGGTCGACGGCGACGCGGTCGCCGATCCGCACGACCTCGCCCGACGGATCGCCGCGCTCGGTCCGAAGAAGACGGCCAAGCTCTCCATCGTCCGCAACGGTTCGCCGATGACCATCGACGTGACGCTCGGAACCATGCCGGCGGACAAGACCGCGAGCGCGGACACGCACAATTCCGACGACAACGGCGACTCGGCGTCGGCGCTCGCCAAGCTCGGGCTGACGCTGCACACGGCGCATGGCCAGGACGGCGTCGTCGTCACCGACGTCGATCCGGACGGCGCCGCGGCGGACAAGGGCCTCAAGCAGGGCGACGTGATCCTCGAGGTCGCCGGCAAGTCGGTCAGCCGGCCGTCGGAGGTCGCCGATGCGATCGACGCCGCCAAGACTGACGGCAAGAAGTCGGTTCTGCTGCGCGTCAAGTCGGGCGATGGCGAGCGCTATCTCACGTTGCCCACGCGCGCATCCTGAACTCGGCGTCCCGCGGCGACGCGGGACGCCGACATGAAATGGACGGAAGGGTTCATGGGCTTGTCCCCGGCCCGCGCATAGCGCACCCTTCCGTCCAAGTCGGCGGTCGCACATATCCCCGCCCGCGCGACCCCGACAAGGTGGCGGCAGGTCCTTATCAAGCCCCCCGAGGACCTGCCGCCATTCCTTTTTTGGCCCAAGCGCCCGGATTCGCTATATGTCCGACATGCGCATCCTCATCATTGAAGACGACCGCGATACGGCGGCGTATCTCGCCAAAGCCTTCCGCGAGGCCGGGCATGTCGCCGATCAGGCCAACGACGGCCTCACCGGATACGACCTGGCGCTCGAAGGCGCCTATGACGTGGCCATCGTCGACCGCATGTTGCCGAAAATGGACGGTCTGACGCTGGTCGGTTCGCTGCGCAGCCAGAACAACGAGACGCCGGTCCTCATTCTCTCCGCGCTCGGCCAGGTCGACGACCGGGTCAAGGGCCTGCGCGCCGGCGGCGACGACTATCTGTCAAAGCCCTACGCCTTCTCCGAGCTCCTTGCCCGGGTCGAGGCGCTGGCGCGCCGCCGCCCCAAGGGCGCGCCGGAGGAGACGGTGCTGAGAGTCGCCGATTTGACGCTCGACCGGCTGTCGCACAAGGTCACGCGCCGCGCAGAAGAGATCGTCCTGCAGCCGCGCGAATTCCGGCTGCTCGAATATCTGATGCAGAACGCCGGCAAGGTGGTCACCCGCACCATGTTGCTCGAACACGTTTGGGACTATCATTTCGATCCGCAGACCAATGTGATCGATGTCCACGTGTCGCGCCTGAGGGCCAAGATCGATCGCGATTTCGATGCGCCGCTGCTCAGCACCGTCCGCGGCGCCGGTTATATGATTCGTGACGGCGCTCGGTAAGCTCTTTCGCGCCACCGCCTTTCGCCTCGCGCTGGCGATCCTGCTCTTGAGCGCAGTCGGCGCCGGCATCGTGCTGACGGTCATCGCCTGGGAAGTCGTCTCCGTCGTCGACCGCGAGATCTCACAGACCATCGACGCCGAGGCAAAAGGCCTCATGGACGCCTTCAATACCGGGGGACTGGACACCCTCCGCGCCCTCATCGAGGCGCGCAAGCGCGAACCGAACGCGTCGCTCTATCTGCTGACAAACCCCATCGGCGAGCCGCTCGCCGGCAACGTCCAGCAGATTCCTGCCGAGGTCCTCTCGCACCCTGGTTTCCTGCCGATCGAGTACCGCGCCAACGAGAGGGGCGGTCGCAGCCGCCAGGCGCTGGTTGGAGTCTATGTTTTGCCGTACGGCCTCCGTCTCCTGATCGGCCATGACCTCGGCGATCGGGGTCGCATCGGGGCGGTGATGACGCGCGCATTGGCGCTTTCGCTGATCTTCTTCGCAGTGCTCGGTGCGCTCGGGGCGCTGTTCGTGGCTCGCCGGGTGCTGCAGCGAATCGACGATATCAATACCTCGGCGCACGGTATTATGGCTGGCGATCTCACCCGCCGGCTGCCGGTGTCAGGCTCCGGCGACGAACTCGACCGGCTGGCGGAGGGCCTGAACGAGATGCTGGGGCGAATCGCCGAGCTGATGGAAGGCCTGCGGGAGGTCTCAGACAACATCGCCCATGACTTGCGCACGCCGCTCACTCGCCTGCGCAACCACGCCGAGGCGGCGCTCGCTTTCGGCGGCGACGCCGCCTCCTATCGCCTCGCGCTCGAGAAGACGATCGAGGAATCGGACGCGCTTATCAAGATCTTCAATGCGCTGCTTCTGATCGCGCGCGCCGAGGCGGGAGGCGACGTCGGGCCGCCTCAGCTTGTCGACGTCGGTGAAGCGGCGCGAAGCGTCGCCGAGCTCTATGAGCCGATCGCGGAGGAAGAAGGCGTTGCGCTGATCGTCCGCGTTCAGGGCCCGCTCACGGTCCGGGGCAATCGCGAGCTCATCGGCCAGGCGATCGCCAATCTGGTCGACAACTCCCTCAAATACGGCGCGTCGAATCGAGGGTCCGCCGACGCCGAGGCGAAACCCGACGTCGTCATAGCGGCCGAGCGAATCGGCGGATCCATCGTCCTCACGATCGCTGACCGCGGTCCGGGCATTGCGCCCGCCGATCGGGCGCGGGTTCTCGACCGGTTTGTCCGGCTCGAGGGCTCGCGCTCGCGGCCCGGTTCGGGCTTGGGCCTTTCGCTCGCCGCGGCGGTGGCGCGCATGCACGGCGGCTCGGTCGAGCTCGAGGACAACGAGCCTGGACTCCGCGTCCGCCTCACCCTGCCCGCGGCGGACCCGCCGGCCCTGCCGGCTGCGCCGGCCGACCTGGTCATGAATGACCGCAACGCTCGCTGACGGCCTCATCGACGCGCCGCGGCTCAGCGCGCCGGCCGAAGCCCGGCGCCGGCTCGCTTCGCTGATCGAAACGCCGTCCGCGGCGGACCTCGCGCCCGAGCTCGGTCGCGGCCGGACGCGCGACGTGCTGCTCGGCCTCGCCGATCATTCGCCCTACCTTTGGGGGCTGGTCAAAGAAGACCCGGAGCGGCTCGCTCGGCTGCTGAGGCGTCCGCCTGGCGAATCGCTCGACTCGCTCGTTCAGGCGCTCGCCGAGCGGCGCGACGACGAAGAGGCGGACCTGATGCGGGCGCTGCGCCGCGCCAAGCGCGAATCGGCGCTCCTGATCGCGCTGGCCGACATCGGCGGCGTCTGGGACGTGGTCGCGGCGACCGAGGCGCTGACCCGCTTCGCCGACGCTGCCGTCGGCGCCGCGCTCGCCTTCCTGTTGCGCAGGCACGCACGCGCCGGACTGCTCAAGCTCGATCCTGATGCGCGCGATCCGCAAAGCGGCTCCGGCGTGGTCGTGCTGGCGCTCGGCAAGCACGGCGCGCGCGAGCTCAATTATTCGAGCGACGTCGACCTCATCGTCCTTTACGATCAGGCCGCGGCCTCCATTCCGCCGGGAGCCGAGCCGGGGCCGCTGTTCGAGCGCGTGACCAAGGCGCTGTCGCGTCTGCTGCAGGAGCGCACGAGCGACGGCTACGTGCTCCGGGTCGACCTTCGCCTGCGGCCCGATCCCGCTTCAACCCCGGTCGCGCTCTCGACTTTGAGCGCCTATTCCTATTACGAAACCGTCGGCCAGAACTGGGAGCGCGCCGCGCTCATCAAGGCGCGCCCGGCGGCGGGCGATCTCAAGCTCGGCGAGCGGTTCCTCACCGACCTCGCGCCGTTCATCTGGCGCAAGTATTTCGACTATGCGGCGATCGCCGACATCCACGCGATGAAGCGCCAGATCCACGCCGTACGCGGCCACGAGCAGGTCGTCGTACCCGGCCACGACATCAAGCTCGGGCGCGGCGGCATCCGCGAGATCGAGTTCTTCGTCCAGACCCAACAGCTCATCTTCGGCGGCCGCCGTCCCCAGATGCGCGGGGCCCGCACCCTCGACATGCTCGAGCGCCTTCATGCCGACAAATGGGTCAGCGCCGAGGCGGTCGACGATCTGAGCCGATCTTATGTCTTCCTGCGCCGGCTCGAGCACCGGCTGCAGATGGTTGGTGACGAGCAGACCCAGCGGCTGCCGTTCGACCGGCCGGCGCTGGCCCGCTTCGCCAAATTCTGCGGCTATGCGCGGCTCGACAGTTTCATGAGGGACGTCACCCATCACTTGACCCGGGTCGAACATCATTACGCGCGCCTGTTCGAGGACGCGCCGGCGCT
>Ga0209773_10000372_pt1 | contig 14314 bp, 17 predicted proteins | sample BogFormECP14_OM1_FD_188244 | JGI IMG/M metagenome (GOLD analysis project Ga0209773, IMG submission 188244) | Bog forest soil microbial communities from Calvert Island, British Columbia, Canada - ECP14_OM1 (SPAdes) (version 2) | ecosystem: Environmental > Aquatic > Freshwater > Wetlands > Bog ... | reverse complement strand
TGGTTTCCGGTCACGCCGCTGATCGTTTCAACCGAAAAAAACTTCTGATGCTCTGTTACGCGGCGTTTGGGGTGTGTGCGGCGCTTTTTCTACTGGTATCACTGCATCCAACGCATTCCATCAGGCCGATCTATGCCGTGCTGGCGCTGCTGGGGGTGGTGCGCTCGCTGAACGGTCCGGTGAGCCGCGCGCTGCTGCCGCAGTTGGTGGCCGAGGAACATTTTCAGAATGCGGTGGCCTGGCACTCGACGATATTTCAGGCAGGCACGATTTTGGGGCCGTCGGTGGGCGGGCTGATCTACGCACTTTTCCGCGGGCCGGCAGCTGTGTACGCGACGGCGCTGGGGTGCTACATCACAGCGGTAGCGTGCACCGTGGGAATCCGTTTTCAACCGAAGGCGCGGGACCGCGAGCCGATCAGCCTAAAGACCGTTCTGGCAGGACTCGCGTACATCTGGAATCAGAAAGTAGTGCTGGGTTCGATCTCGCTGGATTTATTTGCGGTGTTGCTGGGCGGCGCGGTGGCACTGCTGCCGGCGTACGCACAGGACATTTTGCATACTGGCCCGTGGGGACTTGGACTGCTGCGAAGCGCGCCAGCCGTGGGCGCCGGCACGATGGCGATTCTGCTGGCGTACCGGCCGTTGCAGCGGCGCGTGGGAACGACGATGTTGTGGTGCGTTGCGGCGTTCGGCATTTTCACGATCGTGTTCGGAATTTCCCGCAGCCTGACGGTGTCCTTGGCGGCGTTGGCGCTGACGGGCGCGGCGGACATGGTTAGCGTGGTGATTCGGGTGACATTGGTGCAAGTGGCGACGCCAGATCAAATGCGCGGACGCGTGAATGCGGTGGACATGATTTTTATTGGCGCATCGAACGAGCTGGGACAATTCGAATCGGGGCTGACGGCGGGTTGGTTCGGGACCGTGCCGGCGGTAATTCTGGGAGGGATCGGGACGCTGGCGGTGACGGCGTTGTGGGCGTGGTGGTTTCCGGCGCTGCGGCGGGCGGACAGTTTTCCTGCGACTTCCGACGCTGCTCCAGCGAGTTAGAGGTTGCGTTAGCGCGAATAACGCACTTCAGGGCGCCATCGATTGTTGCCATTAGATCGATGGCGCCCTGAAGTGCGCCGCTACGAAGGCCAAGTCAAGGTCAAAGGCACCCAGCTAAAGCTGGCCGCTACAAATTCAACAGCAACGGCTACGGCTCGACTAGGTGGTTGCGGATGGCGAAGCGCATTCGTTCGCTGAAGCTGGAGAAATTCATTTTTTTCATGATGTGATTGCGGTGGCTTTCGACGGTGCGCGTGGAGATGCCGACGGTGGCCGCGACTTCCTTGCTTATTTTTCCGGTAGCGAGCAGTTGGACGATTCCGAGTTCTCGGGCGGCGAGCGGGCAGCCGGGCAGGGGATGATCGGTGCTGGGCCCGCCCTCACGCTGCTCGTTGACGAAGCTTTCGACCATGGTCATGGCCAGACGTCCGGTGAAGAACGGCTTGTGCTGTTGGGCGTGGCGCACGGCGGCGGCGAGTTCGGAGTCGGCGTCTGATTTGAGCACGTAGCCGCGAGCGCCGCTGCGCAGGACTGCGCAGGCGACGTCCTCGGAGAAATGCATGGTGAGAATCAGGACGTCTGTATCGGGCGATTCTTCGCGAATGGCTCGGGCAGCTTCCAGTCTGTTCATTTCGGGCATGGTGAGATCGAGCAGGCCCAGGTTTGGTTTTATTGATATGCTCGACCGCCTCGAGCCCGGTGGCGGCTTCGCAACAGACTTCGAGGCCCGGCTGGGATTCCAGCAAGGCGCGCACGCCGCGGCGCACGACGGCATGATCATCGGCGACGAGGATGCGGTACGGTCTGGGAATTGGCGATTCTTCAGTCATGAGATTCTCCTTAGAAGATAGGTGCATTGGCGGGGAACGGTTTGCGAAGAGCAAGTGGCGCGGGCGTGGACACGGCGCGGGCAAAATGGGCGGCGGGACTTCACTCGGACCTCTCTTCGACGATCAGCGGCAAAGTCACCTGGATAGTGGTGCCCTTGCCGGGGGAGCTGTGAATATGGAACTCGCCCTGGAGTTGATTGACGCGCTCGCGCATGCCGGCAATTCCGATGCCGAGAAGAGAATTTCTACGATCGGTGCGCGAAGGCAGGGCCATGCCAATGCCGTCGTCGCGGACGGCAAGGCTGACTTGTTCCGCCGTGCGGACAGTGGAAATTTCTACCGCACGCGCCTTGGGGTGGCGGTGGACGTTCGCGAGTGATTCTTGCGCGACGCAGAACAGGGCGAGCTCTAGTTCCTTGGGAAGGTGCTGGAAGTTGTCGGGGATGTCGAAATCGACCGCGACGCCGCTGCGCTCCGAGAAGAGGCGAACGTAGGAACTGAGACCGACGGTGAGCCCGGCCTCGTCCATTACTGGCGGATGCAAGAGCGAGGAAAGGGTGCGTACCTCGCGGATGGCGTCGCTGGTGAGCGTACGGGAAGATTTTGCGAGTTCGCGGGCGCGCCGATCGTCTTGAGGAAGTGAATCCTCGATCTGCTTGAGAGTCATTTTAAGCGCAGTCAGAGTTTGCGATGTCGTTTCGTGAAGTTCGCGGGCCACGCGGCGTTGTTCTTCAGTACGCAGGGTCAAGAGTTCGCGAGAAAGGCGGCGCAGGTCGTCCTCGACGCGCTTTTGTTCGGTGATGTCGTGATGGAAGCCGACGAAACCGGTGACTTGGCCGGAAGCGTCGGCGAGGGGGATGGCGCGAGTATGCAAGGCGCGGGTCCGGCCGTCCGCCATGATGTAACGCGCGAAATGCTCAAGGGGTGCGTGCGTGACGATGGCGGTTTTTGGGGCTTGTTTTGCCGCGGCAGCATCCTCGAAGCGCACCAAGGACCAAACGTCTTCTACCGGAATCGCGCCGGTGAGGGGTTCGAGGCCGAGCATGCGGAAGAACTCGGCGGAGCAAGTCATGGTGGAATTGACGGTATCCATTTCCCAGCTGCCCAGCTTGGCGATCTCTTCGGCTTGCGCGAGAAGCGATTCGCTTTTTCGCAAGCGATCTTGAGCCGACTTCTGGGCGGTGACGTCCTGAGACGTGCCGACGATGCGGACGACACTGCCGGAGTCGTTGGTAATGGGAACGGCGCGGGAGTGGAAGACGCGGGCTTGCGCGTCGGACAGGACGAAGCGCACTTCGTTTTCGAGCGGACGCTTGTATTTGATAAGGGCGGCGACTTCTTACGTGACGCGCGCGCGGTCGTCGGGATGAAACAAAGCGCAGGCTTGGGCGAGCTGCAACGGCTGATCGTTCGGGGGAAGTCCGAGCATGCGGTACATTTGCGCTGCCCAGGTGAAGATGTGCTGTGCAACGTCGAATTCCCAGCCGCCGAGGCCGGCGAGTTGCTCGGCTTGAGCGAGGAGTGATTCGCGCTCGCGGGTCTGGGCCTCGGCGCGGCGAATTTCGGTAACATCCTGGACGACGGCAAGTAGTCGCGCGGTTTTTCCGGACTCGTCCGGGAGGGTAATGCCGCGAACAAATATAATACGCTCGCGCCCGTCCGTTAAATTGTAGCGGGCTTCGGATTCGAACGGAGAGCAAGACTGAATTGCCGATAGAAGGTCGCCGCGAAATCGCTCGCGGTCGTTCGGGATGAATCATGGCGAACCTGGCTTCGAGGCTGGGAACGCCGTCCTTGGGATTGAAACCGTAGATGCGGAAAAGTTGGCGCGACCAGATGCGCTTGCCGGTGCGAACGTCGTATTCGGAGCAGCCCGTGCCGGTGACTTGCTCGGCATGCTTTAGAAGCGCCTCTTGTTGACGGAGGGCCTCCTCGGCGAGCCGGCGCTGGGTGATATCGCGCGAGAAGGCAGACGGAATGAGATTTTCTTGCGCCGCGGCCGACGGCGGAAACCCGGGCATGAAACCAGCGCCGGCCCGTGGGGAAATCGACGGGGAATTCGATATCTTCGCAGGCATCTTGCTTGATAACCCTGCGGAAAAGCTCGGAGAAAGGATGGAAAATCTCTTCGCCTAAAACTTCGAGAGCGCGGCGACCGAGAAATTCGGCGCGGCGTTCGCGGAGGAGAGCCTCATTGGAGGTCCAGATGCTTAGGAACTTACCGTCGGCGTCGAGTTCGAATAGAAATTCGTTAAAGGTCTTAACGAGGGCGACGAAGGGGAGCAGAGGGTCGCCGCGTGCGCTGCGCGGTTCCCGTTGTGGCACGGCGGGGTCCGATTTGGAAAGGATATCGTCGGAGCGGGAATTGGGGAGGGAATCGTTGCTGGGATAACTCCCGCGAGAGGGAGAGGCTGAGAGCCGCTTCGAAGTTTTTGGGCGATGTTGGTCCATTTGGCTGACGGCTAGACACTCCGCACGGAGCGGAGTTGGAGACTACAAAGCGCCGATCTGTTGCCGTGCAAACTGCCCACGCCCAGGACGGGGACGCGTCAAACTTAGTAGAAGTGTGAAACTACTGCTATGGTATTAGCGTATCAAGAATAACAGCGAAATGTTGGGCAAGGAGGCTTGGGGAGGATCCGTAAGTGCCGTAAGACAAAAGCAGTAATGTTGCGAATTGTCACAGTTTTGGCGGCGGGGTACATTTCCGGGCCTAGCTGGAAGGGGTAGTTGTATAGAGCGTTCTGCGGCGCATCTCCCGATGAACTAAATGGGATTTCGCGGAACTGGTTACTCGCCTCGCAACGATCGCGCGCGGCAGCTGTCACACCGCACGCCCTGAAAAGCTCCGCGCGCGACTCTGGCGGGGTGGGAACCGTGCCAGGAAAGGTTGGGATCTGTACTTTGGCTGGCGAGATATTGCAGCGAGGCACGGAGTTGGGCCGGTCGTGGTCACGGGGCGTGCGTGGCAGGCGAGCGGGAAAGCGCAAGATAGAGCGGATACGGAAAGTCCGAGTGGGTCGCATTCGGGTCTGAAGCGCACGTTCCCCTTCCCCAAAGGGGCCAACATGTCCGCCGCTGCTGTACGAATCTTAGTTGTCGGGACCTCCACCGCAAGCACTGAATCCACATTGAAGGGGCTGGCGCGCTCCGGATGGGAATCACATTCGGTCAAGACTGTCCGTGAGGCAGACACGGTTCTGCGCACGATCCGATTCCCACTGACATTGGCGACTGAGAAGCTTCCCGACGGTACCGGATACGATCTCGCGTGGCCGGTTGCGCAACAAAGCGGGAATCTGTTCATTGCGGTGCCGCTGTCGGAGACTTGCCTGTGGCTGCCGGCTGTCGAGAATAGCGTGCGCTGAATCCGCCGATGCTGAAGACTGAGGCGGAAAGTATTTTGCGGACGAGCGATAAGGCAATTGTGGCTCCGGAGGGCGAGCGCAGCCGGAGGGGGATTTCCTGTGGTGAAATTGTGCGCGCCGAAGCGCCGCCATCTGGAGGTTCGGAACAAGTTGCAACCGCCGAACGATTCGGCCGGCAAACAAATGAAAGGTTCGAGCATGGTGAGGACTTGGTGCCGAACCGGCGCAGCGGCGCCGACGAACGGGTACTCTCGTTGGCGGGCAAAGCGCCGTCACATTGATCGCGATTGCGGCACGAGAGCGTATTCCCGGGCTTCGGAAGTCTGGGTAAGTGATGGCGGCTTTATAGGAACGACGGCGATGAAGCGTGCAACGAAATTCCGGGAAGCGGTGGTGCGAGCCGTCCTTCAAAAGAGCGACGAGATGTTGCACGAGCAGATTCCGCTGCGCGATATGTCGGATTGCCTGCTGGCGGTGTATGACGAAGTATCGCGACGCGCGTTTCAGCGTTGCATTGTGCGAGGCGCGCAAGAGGGAAGCGACCGGGAGGACTGGAAGGCGGCAGAGGACGATTTGTTCGCGAAGATTTCAGTGGATTTTGAAGAGTCGGGCGGAAATCTGTACGCGTTGGCCAGTGTGCCGGGTTGCGCTGGCATGGAGATTACGGTCGCGGTGGATGAATGCTGGTTGTTGATCGCTGGTTATGTGGGCCCAAGCCCGCGAGAGGACGCGCAGGAAGATTTCGGCGATTACATCATCGAGGACTTTGGAGAGGATACGCGCAGCAGCGAAAGTTCCGACGGGGAGAGACTATCCGCTCACGCGAGTGCTGCGATCCGCGCGACGACGATAGTCAGAGTGGAAGTCCGCGGACGCAAAACGACGAGCGTGATGCGGAGCGCCGTGCCCCTATTTTGCGTGCGCCGCGGCCGTTCTGCGTGGTGGCGCTGCGAGCGAAGGTGGATCCGGGGCGGAGCGTCGCGGTGCTTTCGAATGGATTGCTGGCGATTCGCATGGGCAAAGCAGGATTGGAAACGCCCGTTCCCTGCGTGGCGTAAAGGATCTTTGCTTATCGCCGAGGATTTCAGCTGAGATTTTGTGTTAGGCGCTTGCCTTCCGTTTACAAACCCATCTCCACAAAATCATTCCGACGAGCACTGAGGCAGCCGCGGCAGTTTGCGCGTTGGACATTCCCAGGAAGGAGCGGGGATTGATGCGGATGAACTCGACGAGGAAGCGAGCGACGCCAGTGAGGATCAGATAGGCTGCAAAGACTTCACCGGGCCGTCTGCCGGAAGCGGCGGTGGACCGCGCGTCGGCCGGCGAGGTGGATTCTAAATGACCTGGCGTGCTGATACCTGGCGTACCGATCCGCCAGAGCCACCAGGCTATGCCGCAGGCGACGATGAATTCGTAGAGTGGAGTGGGGTGAACACGCTCGACGGTGGGAACGAGGCCGTTTGGAAAGCTCATGCCCCAAGGTAGGGAGGTCGGAATCCCGTAGTCACCGTCGCCAGAAAGAAGGCAGCCGATGCGGCCAATCCCGTAGCCGACGGCGGCGGCGGGAGAGCCGGCATCGAAGATTGTGAGGAGAGAGACAGGATGACCGGGCGCGGCGCTGTGTTTGGTGATGCGCCAGGCGACGAAAGCAAAAGTGGCAAATCCGGCGAGGAGGCCGCCAAACCAAGCGAATCCATAGGGGCTGAACAGCAGGCGCTTTGGATCTGCGAAAAATTCAGCCGGTGATTCGAGCAAATGGTACAACTTGGCGCCGGCGAAGCCGGCGAGGCACGGAAATGAAATAAGAGCTTCGGCTTCGCCGGAACTTTTGTCGGCGATGCCGCGACGGACTAGGTCGGCGCGCAGCAGGAAATACGCGGCGAGCATTGCGCAGGCGACCATGAGGCCGAAGGTGGGAATCGCGAAGCCGGCGACGTGGAGAAAAGGAATCATCGGAAACAGTATAACGTCATTGTGCGGGGCGGGCCGAAGGTTGGGGCGGCGGGCGATTTGTAAAATGATTGTAACTTGAAGTAATCAATAGGAGCGGGGGCGGGTCGATTCGTGTAGAATGACGAAGAATCAGCGGAAGAAGTGGTATCACCCTTCAGTCGCCCAGTCGGGTGGAGGGATACAACATGAACGAGACCTCTCAGCAGCTTCACGCGGCAGAAGAAGTTCACGCGTCGCGCTTTCCTACACAGGGACCGACACATCTGAAATTTGGTGCGCCTTTGGTGTTTCTCTGCGCGCTGGCGCTGGCACCTGTTCCGACATTCGCGCAGCATGGCGGTGGTGGTGGCGGCGGTGGCGGTTCTCATGGCGGAGGCGGAGGCGGCGGGTCACACGGCAGCTCGGGCGGTGGTTTTGGCGGCGGGGGAGGCAGCGCGCCGTCGTCGAACAGCAGCGGCTCGCACGCAAGTGGCGGAAGCGCTGGAAGTAGCGGCGGGCATTGGTGGAATCCGTTCCACAGCGGCTCGGCTAGTTCGGCTGCGTCGTCGAAGGGAGCGAGTGCGATGCCGGCGGGGAATATCAAGTCGGAATCGAGCGTGACTCCCGAGCGTTTTGCGGCAGGAAATAACACCTGGCAGGAGCCGCCACATGCGGGAATGTCCGCGGCGGGACGCGTAAATTATTACGGCCCTGCGAACGTGAACGGGTCGCGGCCATTCGTGCCGATCGCGACTACAACGCGCGCGCCCTTGACGACGGCACATCGCACGGCGGTGGTTGCCGCTGCGGAGCATCCATTTCAGCCCATTCGGCCGGGATATCCTTACTACCCGTATTATCCATTTTTTGGTTTCAACCCGTATTACGGTGGGTTTGGGTTCGGGTTCGGTGGTTTCGGGCCGTGCAATCCCTTCTGGGGATGCTTCGGGTATGGATTTGGGTATGGGTTCGGCGGAGGACCGGGATATTTCGGCGCTACTTCGGGCGGCTACGGGTCGGGCTGGACCGATGAGGCGGCGGAAGGTTCGGGGAACGTAACGTCGCCGGATAACCCTGATTCGTACGTGGTGGCGGCGCCGGGGTCTGGCGGCGCAGAGGCGGCGGCGGATTCCTCTGGAGGGACCGAGGAATTGCGGACGGATTCAGCGCCGCAGCAAACGTACGTTTTGCTGTACCTGAAGGACGGCTCGAGTTTTGCGGTGAGCGATTACTGGCTGGCGGATGGGAAACTGCATTACGTCACTTCGTACGGCGGTGACAATGCGGTGGATGAGAGCCGAGTGGACCTGCAACGAACGGTGAATGAAAACGCGGCGCGGGGAGTGGATTTTGCTTTGAGGCCACAGCCTGCGGCAGCGGGCGGTGCGGCAGCACCTGCGCCGGCGCAGAATTCCGAGCCTCAGAAACCGCAGTAGGAGGTGGTTGCGAGCGCGGAACGAGTTGATTCAGGACGGGGTGCGTGACGCGCCTGAGCTTCGCGGCGCACAAGTTGTTACCTATCAACTCCGTATGTTTTTCTTTGTTGCGCGGATCCATTTCTCGGACGCGCACTCGCCTTGGATTATTTTTGTATACACACACAACGACTTGACAGAATTGTAAAATGCGGGTAAAAACTTATTCGTTAACCTCGAAAAGTGTAGAGCGCAGTAAGTGACTCGAACGCCGCTTCCAACGGCGAGTTTGTAGGAACCCTCCTCTTTCCACATCGTTTAGGCACTAGTCGTGGTGTGCCTGGTGATGCGCAGGCGTGTTCGAGTTTTTGCGAATGCGAACGTGCGCTGAACGGAGGCACACTTTCGTATTTTGACGAATTGTAATTGCATCCACGCTGCATTTGCTGCACCGGCAGTTAGAAACGCAGATCCTTCTAGGGACGCCCGAAGATGCCGAACTATAATGCGCAGGTCCCTCCTTACTCGATTTTTCGCGGTGATGTTGCCCTGGCTTTCAACGCTGAAGCACCGGCAGCGGGGCAGGCGAGCCAGCAGTTTGCGCCGCCGCGTTACGCAGGATTTCCGGAAAACGGCCGCACGATCCGCCGGCAGATCAGTTTCGCCACAGCTCCGACGTCCGTGAACATCCAACTGCAAACAGCGATCAACGACGTGGACGCACAGTACGCTGGGCCCACGGGCGCTGCCAACATGAGCTCCACGCTGACCGCGGGAGATAATCTGGTGGCTACCGGAGTGCGCGCGAACTTCGTGCGAGCGAAGGTGATCGCGATTTCTGGCGGGTCGGGTGTGACGGTGCAAATTCTGGGATCAGCTCGAGCGGGCGACCCGCGCTGTTAGCGCTAGAGAAATGCTTTCGGCTTGACGCTTCCGGCGGGCATGTTTGTGATGATAACGTGTTGGTTATGACCGCGCCGCTTGATAAACGCGAAATGGCTGTTGCCGGGGAGAATGATCGTTGATCGATTGGCGCGGATACGCCGCCGTTCTCGCGATCGCGTTGCTGTCGCCGGGGCGGGGATTTTTCATTGGCGGCGCGGTTGCGAGCGCCGGTGCGACGAATTATGCAGCGTCATACGGTGGAAGCCGGCGCCAGCAGGCGACGGCGAGCCAATCGAGCGCCGCGCCGCAAACTTCGGGCCCGCAACAGGGCGGCACGCAGCAGGGAACGGACCCGTCCGCGACGGGATCGGCGCTGCACAGCATGACCGTCCAGTTTGATTACGATTTCACGAAAACGCCGGCATGCACAGCGAAAGTAACGAAGGCGTGCGTGCAGAAATTCAACGTGTACGATATTTCGGGCGAGAAGCCGTACCTGCTGTTTTCGATTCCAGCGCCGCAGCACGCGCAAGGATTGATGAAGGGGATTTCGGCTACCAGCCCGCGGATGTGGTTCGCGATAGGCAGGCATCGCATCGGAGTATCAGCGCAGATGCCGGACGGCGAGAAATCGCCGCCCCGCGACTGCAAGGTAATTATCGAAATTAAGGCGGATAATCCGCCCAGCCCGCCTCCGTCCCAATAAGACTGGCGCTGCGCTGTTGCCGGTGGCCCGCAGTTTTTTCCTCGTGAACTTTTCCAAGCCGTCTCATGTCAGTGTGCATTGGTTTTCGTGCGCTCGCAATCTTCCCAGAGTGCCTGGACGCGGTGCGCGCGGCCGGCTGCGCGGCGCGGAAGATTGTGCACGGAGCATCGCGACGGTTTGCACGGAGCGCTGCTGGGGATGCTGGAGCTTGAAAGGATTCGGCAGTCGGATCTAATCCGGAACGCACTCAAACCCCAGAAAAAGAGCAGCAAAAGGCGTTCACCTGCGTGGGACATGCGCAACGCTGTGGCGACAACGACGACGCCCGAGCGGCTCGAACTGGACCCGGCACGCGCGTGTCACGCTCCCACGTAGAAAAGTGGGAGGCTCTGAATTCGTCACGGGGTCAATTGTGAGTGGAATGCAAACATCGAATGAGGCGCGCGGCGCAGTGGCGGATCCTGTGAAGTGCGGACAGCGCGGAGGTTCGCCGGTGACGTCGAAACAGGCTGGTAAGAAGGTAAACGAGGTGGCGAAAGCTGCGGCGTGTGCAAGAACCGTTGGACCAGCGAACACGGGTGAAGCGCGGCGGAGCGCAGAGGATGAGCTGACTCGGAGATTATCCGGGAGTCCTGCGCCGCCTAGCCCGCAAGAGGGGGGCGTCGGAGGCGCGCACGAGGTTGTGATGTCGGTCGCGGAGCTGGCAGTAATGATTTGCGAGGACCCGGACAATCGCAAGAAACGCTTGAAGCGGGCGGAAGCGCTGCGTGAACGCGGGCTGAATGAATCGAAGCTGGCGGCGATGTATTCGGGCGTTGCGGAGAAGCTGAGCCGGAATAAAGAACAAGGGGCCGTAGGGGTGGCTGCCGCGAAGCTGTTGTGCGACGTACTGAAAGAATTGGCGCATTGACTGGAGCCGCAGAAAACCGCGGGGACAGCGATGGCTCTGAAGCGTCGCAGTTTGTGCGGCTGATTCACAGTGTGCCGCGGCCGGTTCGCACGGAATAAAGCGAGAGCGAAGAGGGAAGGGCGGTAGCTGCAGAATCGCGATGCGAAGTTCTTCAAAGGAGCATTCATGAGCGCGAGCAAGACGACCATTGGATACGTGGTACAGCTGGGTGGGATCGGAGCGCTGGTCTTGGGAGCGGTGCTGAGCGGGCATCACGCGGCGATCGCTGCGGCGTTTCTGAGTGGGGCGGCTGCATTTTACGTCGGGGAAAAAATTCGGACCCTCGCGTGACCGCGCGCTTGAGATGCGGCGCGGAACTCGGCGCAACTGTTCATGGCAGAGAGCACACCTGGAGTGAAGGGATGGTTCCTCGAGCAAGCCAGAGCTGCCCGCAGCGACGGTGCCGGTGGCCGCGAGACTGGTACGGTGGACGCTGGAGTTGATGCGGCGGGCGGCAACGATAGCAAATCGCGTAACTACACCCTGAACTACAAGCCGGTTCCTAAGCAGCGCCAGTTTCATGCGTCCCCGGCGAAATACCGATTGTTCGGCGGGGCGGCCGGACCTGGAAAATCGAAAGCGCTGCTGATGGAAGTGGTGGTTCAAGCACTTGACCATCCCAACGTGAACACTTTGCTTTTGCGCCGGACGTTTCCGGAACTGGAAGGTTCGTTGCTGCATTATTTTCGACGCGACGTGGCGCGCGAGTTGTATGTGGCGTTTCATGAATCGAAGCACTTGGTGGAATGGACCAACGGTTCGACGACGCGCTTTGGATACTGCGCGAGCGAGCATGATGTGTATCAATACCAGCGCGCGGAGTATTTGTTTATTGGGATTGATGAGCTGACGCTCTTTACTTTGCGGCAAAGGCAATTTTTGACGAGTTGAAATCGTTGCCCGGTGCCGGGCACGTATCCGTGCATGGCGGGCGCGACGAATCCGGAAAATATCCGGCATGCGTGGGTGAAAGCGCTGCGGATTGACAGGCAGGCTACGCCGGGAATGGAGCGTCCCGAGGAATATAACGCCAAGGACTACGATTTTATTCCGGCGCGGTTTTTCGATAACCCGATCTACGCCGCGGATAAGAACTATCAGAAGACATTGCTGGCGCTGCCGACAAATTTGAAGCGGGCGTTTTTCGACGGGGATTGGGAAGTGTTTGCGGGACAGTATTTCGATCGTTTTGATTCGGGGCGGCATACGGCGCGCGGGGAAGAAATTGATTGGCAGCCGTGGTGGCCGCGCTGGATTTCGATTGATTGGGGATTCGAGCACCCGGCGGCGACTTACTGGCACGCGCTGGCGCCTGGATCGCTCATGGCGGGTGACGCGCGAGAGAGGAACTCAGGCACGTTAGCGGATCCGCGTGGGCAGTCGAGCTCGTGCGTGGTGACTTACCGGGAATATGTTACGCACCGCACTTCGCCGCGCGAACTGGCGCGTGAAATCATCGCGTGCAGCCCGGGGAGCGAGCAGCGGTCGTCGGCGGGCGGATTTTCTGTGCCGCCTGGCTCGTTGCCGGTGTTGGCGAACGGGCGGGAGAAGATCGCTGCGGTATACCTTTCACCGGATGCTTTTGCGCGGCGTACGGACGATGCTTCGATTGCGGAACAAATGGGGAATGTGTTCGCGGATCATCGTGACCTAGTGAACTTCTTGCGCGATGAATTTGCGAAACACTGCGAGCGCGGTTAGCGAAGGCGAGGCCGCAGGCATTGCATGCGTGGCGATCGGATTTCGGGAGCGCGGGCGTTCGCGCTGGCGCTCGGCCTGGGCTAGAATGACTGGCAGTAGCAGGCGGTAGCGGAGTCAGGATGGGATTCGGGATTTGGGACACGCCGAGCGGGCGGGATCGCCGCTGGGAAAGACGCAAGAGCGGGCTTGCGCCGGCGCCTACCTACGTTCGCGTAGCAGTCGTGGCGCTGGCAACAACGTTAGTGGCGACACTGGTGTGGCAAGGAGTCAAGCGGTTGCTGGATCCGGCGAAGATGGCGGGCAGCGACGCGTCGCACTTTTATGTGAGGCCGCCGAGCGACAGGCCGGGGGTGGCAGCGTGGCAGACGGCGTTGTCCGACGCTTTGGAACAGGCGGTGGCGCAAGGAGTGGGCGGGAATATCACGGCGGCGGAAATGCAGACGGACCGTGCCGCGACGATCCTGATGTCCACGCGAATGCAGGCGCAAGCGGCCGCACCAGATTTTTTCGAGCACACCGTTCGCGAATTGGACCGCGTGCTGCGGACGCATCCTGATAACGAGAGATTGATCGAGCATGTGACGCTGGCGCGGATTGAACTGGCGCAGCTGCGATCCGCGCAGCCGCCTTTGCCGGAAGGAACTGGCGGGGGTGTGGCTGGCGGCGCGAAGAATGGGACTGCGAGTGGGGCGGGAAGCGCGAATCCGGAAATGAACGTAGGACCGGACACACGGGCACCGCATGCTCTGAACATCCCCGGGCATGTGGTCTTGGCCGCGCCGCGGGCGCTTGCTGCAAACGAGCTCTTGGATTCTGCCGCGCTGCGCGGGAGCTACATCGATGCGACGCTGATGCCGGACACGTCGGAAATTCTGCTGCCGCCTTCGACACGGGTGATGGCGGACGGTGTGCGCGTGGCCGGGCTGACGATTGCGGGAGCTGCGCAGACCCTGGACGGCATGCGCTGGAAAGACGTGACGTTCGTCGGGACGCGATTGCGTTATGAGGGCGGCGAGGTTTCGTTGCAGAACGTGCGTTTCACTAATTGCACGTTTGGATTTTCCACAAACGACCGCGGGGCGAGGCTGGCTGACGCGATCGCGCTGGGGCAGCGATCGTTCGTGATGCAGTAGCCGGGCGACGGAGTTTCGCCGATATCGCAGTAGTTTTTGATGTGCTCCAGATTTTCTCCGCACGATTCAATCGCTTGAGTGCAGATTTTCGGCTGGTGTGTCCGTTCCACGCGGCAACGTCGCGGCGGATCTCGTTTCTGACAGCGTGATTTGGACCGTTATCAACACAAGCGAGGAAAGTGCACGCCCACGCAGAAATCATTTTCAGCAGCGGACCCGGCTATTGTGCCGGTGGAAGGGCCGGTGTTGAGCGAAGGAAACACGAGGTCCGGCGCGGACGGCGACGCAGACCACTCCCTACGGTCCGAACGACGAGCAACTGCCGGAAAAGCTGGAAGGGGCG
>Ga0209773_10000371_pt1 | contig 14344 bp, 9 predicted proteins | sample BogFormECP14_OM1_FD_188244 | JGI IMG/M metagenome (GOLD analysis project Ga0209773, IMG submission 188244) | Bog forest soil microbial communities from Calvert Island, British Columbia, Canada - ECP14_OM1 (SPAdes) (version 2) | ecosystem: Environmental > Aquatic > Freshwater > Wetlands > Bog ... | reverse complement strand
CGCCCAGCTTCGCCAACTCCGCCTTCTTGTCGCTCTTCCGCGTCGTGGCAATCGGAATCCCGCCCTCGGCCCTGGTAATCTCAATCGCGGCAATCCCCACGCTGCTTGAAGCCGCCGGAATCAGGACGAAATCGCCCTGGGCCACATGAGCAATATCCACCAGCGCGCCATAGGCCGTCAGATACTGCATCCAGATCGCCGCTCCTTCGATAGGAGACAGCTTCGCCGGATACTCACCCAGCGCCGCCACCGGAGCCAGCACCTCCTCGCCCACCATGCCGTATTCATTCAGCGAAAAAGCCGGCACCACCGACACCCGCTTGCCGATCCAACCCTTATCCACATCGGGCCCAACAGCCTCGACCACACCCGCCGCCTCATAGCCCAATCCGGCAGGCAGCTTCGGCTGATAGACATACTGCCCGCGATAGAACATCGACTCAGCCCGATTCAGCCCGATCGCCTCAACCTTCAGCCGCACCTCGCCCTTGCCCGGCTGCGGCACAGCCACGTCTTCAATTTTCAAAACTTCCGGACCACCAACTTCATGAAAGCGAACAACCTTCGGCATCGATCACCTCGTGGCGTTTGGATGGACAGAGGACAGCGCACGATTCGAAAACCATCGAACAATCGGCATCCTGGAAATGCAAAGTCATCATTCTGTCGTGGACCGAGGTAAGGATCTGCCCCTCGTAGCTGGCAACTAAAAAGAGTTGTCATCCTGAGCGTAGCGAAGGATCTGTTTCTTCTGGGCAGCAGCACGGCCCCGTAACCCGCGACCGCACCATGACCTTGATCACCTCGACCTCTTCACCATTACGTACGCGCTTTAGTTGTCGCATCAGATATTTCTCCGGATCGATCTCCTCACCCTCATCGTCCTCATCCGCCTCATCATTCATCTGCTCCTCGATCACATACGCCATTTCCGGCTGCACAAACTCCTTGTGCAGCACCAGGAACGCACCTCCGAGAGACGAATACGTCGGATAAAATCCCGCATTCTTCTTCCCTCGGCGATTCTTTCTTCTCCATCGAATCCGCTGAAAGATAAACGCGCACGCGCAGAACAAATAAACGCCGGACAGAATCCAGTTGATTGCCGCACCAAAATCCATAAAGCACCCTTATCGCTGTCGACAGAAATCGAATGCGGAACAGCCGGACAGCTGCCGCAATTGAGATAACGAGCGAGTTAAACGAGTGCCGAAGGAGGAGGCCGCTGGAAGAGCGCCGCGCGGACAGGAGAGTGATAAACAAAGGCGTCTGCACTTGCCGGAAACGCAGAATCAGCAATCTCGACAAGCGCAAAGAGAAGGACCGGCAGCAGAACAAAACAAGCCGCCAGATCCGTGTGGAAACCAGCAGGAGAATGCGGTAGCAACAACAGCAGAAGTCCCAGCACGACCGCCGCCGCCAGAAACCTCAATACACGTCGCTCAGGTCGATGCGCCATCGCCTTCCCCGCCGTGCCGCCAGTATACAAGAGCACAATATTCTCAAGACCTTATGTTTGAATCGTTGTAGTTATCAAGGAAGTGGTAAGCACATATGTTCGCAACCCGGCATCGCTTTTTCCCTCACAGCAGAACTTTAATCACCTTGTGTGCACTCCTTGGCATTTGCGTGGTCGCGACAATGCCATTTGGAGCACGAGCGCAGGCCACGCCACACCTCTCCGGCGACTACGTGGGAACGCTCGGTCCCCTGCACCTCAGGCTCCATCTGAAACTTGACGCATCGGGGACGATCAGTGGAACGATGGACAGTCCGGATCAGGGCGCGAACGGGCTTGCCTGCGCGGACTTCAAGCTTCAGGGTGAAGCTCTCAGCTTTTCGGTGCCGGTCGTGCATGGCACATGGAAAGGAACCGTCTCCGGCGATGCCAAGACTCTGACAGGCACGTGGGATCAGGGCAATCCCATGCCGCTGGTCTTCACGCGCGATACGTTTGTGCCCGCTGAAAAGCCCTCGCGTATCGATGGCATCTGGCTGGGCACCTTGCAGGCCGGCGGTACGCCGCTTCGCATTCAGGTGCATGTAAAGAGCGACATCAGCGGAAAGGAATACTGTTCGCTCGACAGCCTTGACCAGCATGCGATGGGTCTCGATTGTGCCGCCGTGACCTTCAGCAGCGATGACTTCGCCTTCGACGTGCCGGTTGTGAAGGGGCACTTCGCCGGCAAGCTCTCCGCTGACGGAATTAGCCTCGCAGGTTCCTGGAGCCAGAACAACAATTCCCTGCCGTTGACGCTCATGCGCCAGAAGGCGGAGATCGCCGCGACGCCCATTCCGCCGCCCACATTCGATGCGGCGATAGCGCCAGTGCATGCATCAGACCTGCAATCGGTGCTCGATCATGACTTGGCTGCCGCGCTCAAATCCGGCGACCTTGCGCCATCGATAGGTACCGGCGTTTCAATCGCCGTCGTAGATCATGGAGTGCGGCGATCCTTCACTTACGGTGTTGCCCGGCAGGATTCCATCTACGAGATTGGCTCGATCACCAAGACGTTTACCGGGCTGATCCTTTCGCAGATGGTCGAGCAGGGCAAGGTCAAGTTTGACGATCCGGTGCGCGAACTGTTGCCGCCGGGCACTGTGCAGAAACCGGCTGGCTCTGAGATCACGCTGCTCGATCTTGCCACGCAACACTCGGGACTTCCGCGGATGCCGGACAACTTCACGCCTGCTGATGAGAGCAATCCCTACGCCGATTATCACGCGGCAAATATGTATGCTTTCCTGGCGAAACACGGCGTGGCCAAGCCTGACAAGGCGCCGTTTCTTTACAGCAATTATGGTTTCGGGTTGCTGGGACAGGCGCTTTCGGTCCGTGCGGGAGAACCCTATCCCCAGCTTCTCAAAGATCAGGTGCTCGATCCACTGGGGATGCATGATACGACGATTGCGCTTTCACCCGCGCAACAGGCACGCTTTCTGCCCGGTCACACCGGCGACCATCAGCCCGCACACGCATGGGATCTCGATGCTTTCGCCGGCGCAGGCGCCATCCGCTCGACTGCATCCGACATGCTGACATACGTCGAAGCCAATCTGCACCCCGAAGCAGTGAAGCCCGCAAACACATCGGCTGCGGCGAAGACGATCTCGAGCGCGCTCATACAACAGCATGAGCTTCGTGCCGACTCGTTTGGAGGCCAGCGGATTGCGCTCGCCTGGCTCTACGATCCGGCAACGGGAAATTACTGGCACAACGGTGCCACCGGCGGATTCAGCGCCTATGCTTTCTTCAATCCAAAGAGCGACTACGCCGCAGTCGTTCTGGTAAACATCACCGTTGAGCCGCGAGGCAGCTTCGCCGACCGTATCGGCGAGCACATCAGCGAGCGATTGACGGGAAAACCTGCAATTTCGCTAGGCGATTAACCGATCGAACTAACATCGATCCCGACATTACCTGGATGAACGATTTGGTCTCTTGGCGTCAGATGAGCGCGTCTTGACTTTATAGTCAGATATCTATACAAAGACATCTGACTATGCCCAAGACCGATGCCCTGCAAGGTTCACTCGATTTGCTCGTGCTCAAAATATTGTCGCGGCGTCCGCGGCTTCACGGATACGCCATCATGGCTGCCATCGCCAATACATCCGGCGAAGTGCTGCGCGCGGAGCAGGGCTCGCTCTACCCCGCGCTGCATCGGATGGAGGAAGCGGGCTGGATTCGCGCGGAGTGGATCAAGAAAGACACCGGTCGCCGCGCCCGGATCTACGAACTGACCGCTGCAGGCAAAAAGCAACTGGGTGCAGAAGAGTCGCGCTGGCAGTCAGTCAGCCTGGCCATCAATCGGGTTCTCCGGGAGGTATGACATGTCGTTGTGGTCGCGTATCTTGAATGCCGTGCACGGCGAGCGCTTGAATCGCGAGATCGAGGAAGAGTTGCAGTCGCACATTGAAGAAGCCATTGCCTCGGGACACGACCCCGACGAAGCACGCCGCATCTTCGGTTCGACACTGCGCCAGCGCGAGGCGAGCCACAGCATTCGTGTTGCCGGATGGCTTGAGTCGCTTCTCGCCGATGTAAGGTTCTGTTGGCGGCAGCTCTGCCGCAACAAGGTCACGTCCTTGGCCGCTGTGCTTTCCCTCGCCCTCGGCATCGGTTCCTGTGTCGCCGCTTTCCGTCTTATCGACGCCCTGCTCTGGCGTCCGCTCCCCATATCCAATTCCAGCAAGCTCTATGCCCTCTCTCGCAAGTTGACCGGCCCCGAGGGCAGGCCTATCGAGGACGGCTACTGGGCCACGCCGGACTTCAAGCTCATGCGCGATGCCGTCAAGGACCAGGCCGACCTCATCGCTATCAGCGACGCCGACCGCACGGACATCACCTGGTCCACCGACGACGACATGGAAAAGGCCCACGTCGTTTATGTCTCCGGCAACATGTTCCCGCTCTTCGGCCTTGAGCCCACGCTCGGCCGCCTGCTCGTCCCCGCCGATGACCGCGGCCCCGGCGCCAGTCCCTATGCGGTCCTCTCGTGGGACTACTGGAATCACCACTTCGGCCGCGATCCGCACGTCCTCGGCCGCTCGCTCCACATCGGCGACCAGACCTTCGAAATCATCGGCGTCGGTCCACGCGATTTCACTGGAACCGAAACGGGAAGTGTCACCGATATCTTTCTGCCCCTCAGCATGAACAGCGCGGCCACACAGAACAACGCCTTCTGGCACCGCACTTTCATGATGCTGAAACCCGGCGTCAACCCGGCTACCGCACTCGAGCCGCTCCGTCAGCATCTCTCTGCCGTCAGCCGCGCCTTCGAGGCCGGGTGCTCTGAGTGCTTCCGCGGCTTGCCCCAAGCCATCATTGATCGCGTTCTCAATAAGAAGCTGGTCTTCTATCCCGCTGGCTCCGGCATCTCCGACCTCCAGAAGGACTATCGCCGCTCACTCGGCATCCTCGGTCTCCTGGCCGCTCTCGTCCTGCTCATCGCCTGCGTCAACGTCGCCAACATGATGACCGCCCAGGCCGCCGCCCGCGCTCAGGAGATGGCTCTCCGCGTCTCGATCGGCGCCGGCCGTCGTCGTCTCGTCCAGCTCATCCTGTGTCAGAGCGCGCTCCTCGCCCTCTTTGCTTCCGTTCTTGGCGCATTCTTTGCGGCGTGGTCGGCGCCCTTTGTGCTCAGTCTCATAAATCCGCCCGACAACCCTGCACGCCTCGCTCTTCCCGCTGACTGGCGCGTGTTCCTCTTCGGCTTCGGACTCATTCTCCTTGTCGTTCTATTGCTGGGTTTGCTTCCCGCTCTCCGTGCCTCTGCCGTCAGGCCCGTCGCCGCCCTCAAAGGTGGTCAAGATCCGCACTCGTCACGCCGTCTCATGCGTGGAGCCATCGCTCTTCAGGTTGCTTTCTGTTGCCTCGTTCTCTTTCTGTCTTCGCTCTTCGTTACATCCTTCCAGCGTCTGCAGAACCGCCCCCTCGGTTTCTCCACCGACCGGCTGCTCCTGCTCGAAACCGTTGCCGGCAAAGGCCAGTTCCCCGTCGTCTGGAATCAGACTGCCGAGGCGCTCCGCGCTGTCCCCGGCGTCGACTCGGTTGCCATCTCGGGCTGGCCACTCCTCGGGCGCATCATGATAGACAGCGATATCTCCGTCAACGGCGCGCCTCCCAGTCTGACTGCCGCCTGGTTCCTGAACGTTTCCCCGGGCTGGCTCTCGACCATGAAGATCCCCCTGGTTTCCGGCCGCGACTTTCACCCTCAAGACGCCTCGCCCGAAGCCGCCATCGTCAACGAAACCTTCGTCAAGGCTTACTTCCCCGGACAGGACCCCATCGGCCGCACCTTTGAACGTGGTGCCAATCAGCCCCTCAACACAATCGTCGGCGTCACCCCCGACGTCCCCTACCACGACATGCGCGAGCCCAGCCGCCCCGTCTTCTACGTTCCCTTCGACGAAATCGGCGACCAATCCGCCCCCAAAGTCGTCAACTTCGCCACCTTCACCATTCACACCGCTGCCCAGGACCCGCTCGCTCTCGCCAACTCACTCCGCCAGTTCATCGCGCAGCGCCACAACGGCCTTCGCGTCTCGAACATCACCACGCAGCTCGATCTGGTCCGCGACCAGACCATTCGCGAGCGCCTGATCGCCACGCTCGCCGCCTTCTTTGCCGCCGTCGCGCTGCTCCTCGCCGGCATCGGACTCTACGCTGTGCTCAACTACTCCGTCCTCCAGCGCCGCCGCGAGATCGGTATCCGCATGGCAATTGGCTCGACTCGTGCCGGCATCGTGCGCCTCGTGACTCTCGATGTCTTCCTGATGATCGCGCTCGGAGCGTGCGCGGGCGTAGTGCTTGGATTCGGCGCGGCGCGCTATGTCGAGTCGCTTTTCTACCAGGTCAAAGCAACCGACGCGGCTATGATCGCGCTGCCGGCGTGTGCAATTCTGCTCACTGCTCTCGTTGCCACACTGCCCGCCGTGCTTCGCGCGCTGCGCACAGACCCCACCGAGATCCTGCGCGCGGAGTGAGGGACAGAGTTCCACCTATAGCGAACTTGCAGATGGCGATCGGCTTCGCCGCGCATCCGGTGTTTCGCGGCTTTAGCCGATGAGGTATTTGCTCCCCGGCAGCAGCGAGAGCAGCTTGACTGCGAGATAAGTAATCACGAAGGTAGTCAATGCAATCGTTGGTATGCGCAAAAACGCATTCCCCAGCATGGGCGCCAGGAAGGAATGAATCGCGTTGAGTACGATGATGTGCGCCAGATACATTCCATAGCTCATGCGCGAAAGATCGTCGATCAATCGCCATACGAGACTGTTGCTGCGATTCGCATGAATGTTTCGGAAGAGCAGAAATAGTCCTGCTGTCATGATCGCAATGTTCAGCGTGGTGTAGTTCCACGTCAACTCAAGGCTCTTGATTTGGTGTTCGGAACGAAGTCGGTACAGAAATCCTGCGACGGTAACGGAGTAACCCGCAACCACCATGCCGATTGCGGCCCAATCGAGACGCAGCGAAGGCGCCATCAGGAATCGCTTGATATAAGCGGCTAGTACAACATAGCCAATGAAGCCTGAGAAGTAGTAGAGAGTTGGCGTTGCATTCCAAAAAGCCTCGCCCCATACCTCCGGAAAGAAGAGATGAATGTAGGGCAGCAACAGGGTCATGCCCCACAGCAACAGGAAGAGTTCCATACTCTTCCGGCTTGCCGAAATGATCCACGGCGAGAGCACAGGCGCGAAGAGGTAGATCGCCATCAGCATGTATACGAACCATAGATGGCCAACTTCGGTGCCGTAGTTGACGGGGATCTTGGCGATGTTGAGCAAAGCGGTCCGAAGAGAGATCGCTCCTTGCGCGTAGTAATAGAAAGCGTAGACTGCGCACCAGATAACGAAGGGAATCAACACGCGGGTAAAGCGCTTGCGGAAGAATTTGCGCTCGTCTTCGATGGGGAAAAGGAAGAATCCGGTAATCATGACGAAAAGCGGCACGCAGGCGCGAAAGAGCGAGTTTGTCCATCCCACCGCCCAGGATCCCGCCGTGTGCAGTACGCTTCCGTCTGCTCCTATGTACTCGAACTCGCCGGTGTGGATCTGCATGACCATGTAAATGGCGATGACGCGCAGGAGATCGAAGCCGCGATGCCGCTGGTGGGTGCGAGGAGCCGAGATGTTCACGATGTGCGGTGCCCAGTCATTTGAAAGATGATAGCGAAAGCCTCGTTTGCGAAACACGGCGTTATGGGAGGCTGCGAGAGAAGTTGCACAGTGCGCCCTGTACTGCAACGCTGCTTGTCCCGCCTCTCGGGCGCACTGTGGTTACACCAGCCGCCCCGGCAGATACTGTCCCAGAAAACGCCGCGCCAGGATGAATCCGTCCTTGCGTTGCTGCGGGAAGTCGGGAAGGTTGCCGCTGTCCGCCACATCCCAGAACTGATCCTCGTGCTCCACCGCGATGCCGCCGTTAAATTGGATCTGCAGCAGCACTGTGAGGAACTCCGGCCAGTTCACGATTCCCTGTCCGGGGATGCGGTAACGCCACCATCCATGTCCGGAAATGCCCACCTGCTGGAGCACCGGCTGGATGATCTCGGTATCCTTGGCATGCACGGCGAGGATGCGATCTTTGAACTGCCACGCCACGCTGATCGGGTCAATGTACTGCCGCACGAAATGCGAAGGATCGAATTCCAGCCCCAGCCGCTTGCTCGGCACGAGGTTGAAGACGGCCAGCGTCGCAGCCGGAATGCTGGCGAAATTGGCGCCGTTTGGGTAGTTCTCCCATCCCATCGCTACGCCAAGTTTTTCGCAAACGGGCAGGTATTTTTCGTTGAAGACGTCGGCGAAGGCTTTGGCCTGATCTTCCATGCTGGCGCCTGGCATCCCGCCGCTGAAGGTTCCAACAAACTTGCAGCCCAGGCGATGGCAAAATTCCAGGGCGCGAACAAATTCGGCATTCGCAGTCGCGCGCTTGGCTGCATCGGGGTTCGTGTGGTTGGGCCCGAAGTATTCAATACTGACAATGCGAATGCCTGCATTGCGCGCCGTGGCCAGAATCTGATCGATGGCGCTGTCGCTTAGATCCGGGTTGAAGTTCGGACCCGGCGTCAGAACCACGCCCTCGTAACCGGCTTGCGCTGCAAAGACGAGCTTCTCCGGCGAATACGGAGTGATGATGGAGAGCTTGGGATAGGGCGTATCTGCTGGCATGGCCGTCTGCCCTGCATGCTCCTGCGCCGTCTGTGCCGTCGCAGCCTTTGCTCCCGCGATGCCCAGCGCCGCCGCGGATGTGCCGCCCACCTTCAGGAAATCGCGCCGATTCCAAAACGAGCCTTCGTTCTCCATAGCCTTCGTCTCCTATATTCGGCGCGATCCTTCGATCGGGTCACTTGCCCTGCAGAATTATATAGAGCACGTCGAACGATGCGAACAGCAACGAACGAGGCGTCCAAATGCACAGTGCTTCTGGCTATCATCGCCTCTACGTCCCAGCTTTCGATTCTTTACATATCAGGGTGCGTAACGGGTGAAGACATAGTCGTGATCCTTTGCAGGCGCGTGGCAGGGGAAGCAGGTCTCGTGCAGCGCCTTGTCGCCCGGCTTTCCGTCCTTAAAGTCAGCGAACCCCCAGCCGCCCGTCGCGGCGTATTTCTTTGAGTCCTTGACCATGAACTGCACATTCACCCGCGACCCGATCACGAACGATTGAGTGCCGGGGAATGGGACATCAAGGACCTTGTTGTTGTCTTCCGACGGGACGCGAGTCCAATGAACCGCGGCAATCATGGCGCCGTCCGGGAACGGGAGCGTCCCTTCCTTGAAGGCCTTGATCGCTATATCGTTGCCGAGTTGAGCGCGCAATTGCTCGCCCTTGCCCGCGAATAGGAGCTGCTTCACGGCGACCAATTGCCAATCGCGGTATCCGGCCGGGATCTTGACGCCATAGATCGGGGAGGAGTCTCCATCGGACTGTCCAGACGCGTGCGCCATGTGGGCCACAATGCCGGCCACGGTTACAACCGCAAGCAGTAAGAAACCGACCCGTTTCATATTGTTCCTCCTCTTAAGATCGAGTTATAAGCGCTCTGCCGGCTACGAATGAGCATTTATCGTGCAGGAGTTTCGCAATGCCCAGCCAGTCTAAAGCGAGGAAACCTGATCGTCCAAGGATGCCGAAGGGGCACGCAAGGTCAGGTGTAATTCAGGTACGGCTAAACGATGACGTGCGAAAGAAGGTCGAGGCCGCAGCCAGGGCCAAAGGCCAGACTGTTTCGCATTGGATTCGTTGCACTTTGGAGGCCGCTCTTGAAGGGTGCGTCCTTTGTGTCTGGAGTGTTCAAAACTGAGCATACTTCACGGCCAAATAGCGATAGAAAGATGAAATGAAAGCCACCGATAAATCACTCAATTTTGTTTGCCCGATTTGTGGAGCACAACCACACGAGAAATGTGAACTGAATAGCGGGACACCGCGTTTTGAGTCTCACCTGGAGCGGCGGGATATTGCTGAGGATGCCAAGGCACCCACGATATCCGTAAAAGCAAGGAGAATCCTTGATACCAAACCAATACCGTACCTGAACCAACAAAACGAACAGCTGTAAGTTTTCGGATTGCTACTGCAAAGTCGGCTTTATAGGAAGTAATGTAGCGGACAGTTTAGATAGCAAACGGGAACGTCCCGTCAACGGTGACAACAGCCGAGTTTCGCATCGAGCTTTCGTTCTTCAGGTAAAACGCACAACGCGGCCATTAAGCTATATGTCCCACCGCGTGCCCCACATTGTTCTTCCTCTTGAGGTTGCTTTGTAAAAAGGGCAATCCCAGACACATTCCGACACATTCCGGATCAGAAACTGGAGAAGCGCCTATCTTCACGATCGGACTCGGCAGGTCCCAAAATGGGAAATAACCAAAGAAAAATAATCATCGTCGCAACGACTACTGGCGTACGATTATCTTCGTATCAGCTATCCTGGAAACAGGAAACAAATAAAGCCCGCTGACCGCAGCGGGCTTTTTCATTGGGTGCGTCCGCCCTTAGCAAGAGAGCATAAACCAGACGCACGCAACTACTTTTATTTGGACGAATTTACGAAACACAGGGAAGGGGCAGGAAGCGGGTGCCCCATGTTAGCAGGAGCGAAGTCAAGACTTCGCGGGCTAACGTGGGTCTCTAAGATCGCGCGCAGCGCGTTCCTTATGAACCCAGAACTCGAATGCACGCAACTACCTTTGTTTGGGCGAATTTACAAAGACACCAGGGAAAGGGGCAGGAGGCCGGTCGCCAGCTGAGAAGGGAGACTCAGGAGGTAGCGGTGGGCTTTAGCCCACCGAATAAAAGCCGGGCCAAAGGCCCGTACCTTACTGCCGTAGGCATGAGCGCAGGCGGAGCCGAAGCGACAACAAACTTCGCTCCCACAAACCAGATGCACCCTAACCGCCTGTATTTGGAAGAATTTACAAAAAACATAGAGGGAGGGTGGAAGGGTAAAAGCGGTGGGCTTTAGCCCACCGAATAAGCCGGGTCAGAGGCCCCTACCTTACTGCCGTAGTCCGGGTGCCGGGTGCCCCATGTTAGCAGGAGCGAAGTCGAAGACTTCGCGGGATAACGTGGGTCTTTTAGACGGCGCGCAGCGCGCACTAAATGAATCCCTAGAGAGCTTAGACACGCAACCACCTGTATTTGGACGAATTTACAAAAAAAAGGGGGAGGGGGTCTAAACCCACTCACCCTGCCGCATCAGAGGCTCAGCCGCGCCGGAAGCCGTAATGCCATCGATATCCAGCTTGTCCGACCCGATCATCCAGTCCACATGGATGAGGCTGTCATTAGCCCCCTTGGCCGCAAGCTGCTCCTGCGTCAGCTTGTCGCCATGGATCAGGCACGAACTGTAAGACTGCCCCAGCGCAATATGGCAGGCAGCATTTTCATCGAAGAGCGTGTTGAAGAAGAGCAATCCGCTGGCAGCAATCGGCGACGAATGCGGCACCAGCGCAACCTCGCCTAACCGCCGCGCGCCGTCATCGGTATCGATCAGCTTCTGCAGAACCTCCTGCCCCTTGGTAGCGCGAGCCTCGACGATGCGTCCGCCTTCGAAGCGCACCTGGATGCCCTCGATCATCGTCCCCTGGTGAGAGAGTGGCTTCGTCGCCGTCACCGTGCCATCGGCGCGGTCCTTGTGCGGAGTGCTGAAGACCTCCTCCGTCGGCATGTTGGGAATGCAGTACGCCCCGTTGCCAGCCGTAGTCCCGCCGCCGAGCCACAGATGGTCGTCGGCCAGCCCGAGGCGGAAATCCGTCCCCGGCCCGCGATACTGCAGCGCCGAGTAGCGCTTGTTGTTCAGGAAATCGGCCCGCTTATGCAACCCGGCATCGTGCGTCTTCCACGCCGCCACCGGATCGTCGGCATCCACACGCGACGAGGCAAAAATTGCGCCCCACAGCTTCGCCAGCGCAACATCGGGAGCGTCGTTGGGAAACATCGCCGCCGCCCACGCCGGAGTGGCGCTGGCCACAATCGTCCAGTTGATCTCGTGCCGCGTAATCAGTTCCAGAGCCGGCCGATACGCCATCGAAACCGCCCGGTTCGCCCGCCCGACTCTATCCGGGTCCTCATTCGAGAGCAGCGACGGATTCGCCCCGGCAATCGCCAGCCGCGCCGCCCCGCTCCGGAAGGCCGCGCCCATGCCGTCGTAGAGCCAGCCGGCAGCGCGATCGAAGCTCTCATCGGGAGCAAAGCGATAGCGCATCAACGCCGCCTCGTCATCGCTGAAAAGCGTCGTCACCAGTGAAGCCCCGGCGCGATACGCATGCTCGGTAATCCGGCGCGCCAGCGCCAGCGAGTCGAGCGAAGCGGTCATCACCAGTTCCTGCCCGCGCTCCAGGCCAAGCCCAACGCGGACGGCAACTTCAGCAAGCCGATCAAGTTTCTGTTCTTGAGTAAGCTGTTCGGTAGCAACTGCGGCAGTCGTCATGCACCCAGTTTATGCCTTCCGACGAGCGCAGGCGACCCGCGGAATCCTCTGCAGGTCATCGACAAAACTGACGCTGTCCCAACCAGAAAGGAGCTGCGACAAGGCGTTGCGCTGTCCCATCCCCATCTCCATCAGCAACCAGCCGCCGGCCTTGAGCGCCTCATGCGCCTGCGGAATCAGCCGCTCATACACATCAAACCCCGAAGGCCCGCCAAAGAGCGCAACCGATGGCTCATAGTCCCGAACCTGCGATTCCAGCGACTCCCGGTCCACCTCCGCCACATAGGGAGGATTCGAAACCACGGCATCAAACAGCTCGCCAGCAACCGTAGCCAGAAGATCCGACTTGAGAAACCGCATCCGCTCAGCCACCCCATTGGCCTCGGCATTCCGCCGAGCAACAGCCAGAGCAGCCTCCGAAATATCCAGCGCCGTAACCTGCGCATGCGGCAAAGCATGTGTCAGAGAAACAGCAATCGCACCCGAACCAGTGCCAACATCAACAATCCGCAGGGGGCGATCGTGCGGTACATGCTCCAGCACCGCCTCAACCAGATGCTCCGTCTCCGGCCGCGGAATCAGCACATCGGGAGTAACAGCAAACGTAAGCCCGAAAAACTCCTGCTCACCCAGAATGTACTGGATCGGCTCATGCACAGCGCGACGCCGCAGCCACTCGTCGTACTGCGCCTGTTGCTCAGCGGTTAGCTGAGTATCCGGATGCGTCAGCAAAAAAACACGATCGCGCTCAACGATGCGCAGCAGCAGTAATTCAGCATCACGACGCGGCTGCGGCGTGATGCCTTCAAGCTCAGCCGCGCCGCGCGCAAGCGCGTGATGGAGTGTGTTGGACATAGCAAGGCGCGAAGCGCGTATCGCCGTGCGCGGAGCACTTAGGCCGCAGAATCCATCTCAGCCTTCAGCCGCTCCGCATTGAAGTGCGAGGTCAGAGCATCGATCACAGGCTGCAGCCTGCCTTCCATCACATCGGCCAGCTGATGAATCGTCAGCCCAATGCGATGATCTGTCAACCGGTTCTGCGGGAAGTTATAAGTCCGAATCTTCTCGCTGCGGTCACCGGAGCCAACCTGCTGCTTGCGCTCTTTCGCCAGCGCCTGCTGCTGCTTCTCCATCTCAATTTCATAGAGACGAGCACGCAACACACGCATCCCCTTCTCGCGGTTCTTGATCTGCGACTTCTCGTCCTGGCAGCTGACAACAGTGTTCGTCGGAATATGCGTGATGCGAACTGCGGAGTAGGTCGTGTTCACCGACTGTCCACCCGGCCCCGAAGAGCAGAAGGTATCGATGCGCAGGTCCTTGGCCTCGATCTTGATGTCAACGTCTTCGGCTTCCGGCAGCACCGCAACCGTAATCGCAGAGGTATGCACGCGACCCTGCGTCTCCGTCGCCGGAACACGCTGCACGCGATGCACACCGCTCTCATATTTCAGCTGCGAGTAGACCTTGTTGCCTTCGATGATCGCGATGACTTCCTTCAACCCGCCAACCGATGAGTCAGAAGTCGAAAGCACTTCAACCTTCCAGCGATGCTGCTCGGCAAAACGCGAGTACATGCGGAAGACCTCCGCTGCAAAGAGCGAAGCCTCATCGCCGCCCGTGCCGGCGCGGATTTCCAGGATGACGTTCTTCTCGTCATTCGGATCCTTCGGCAACAGGGCCAGCTTCAACTCTTCTTCGATCTTCGGCAGGCGCTCTTCAAGCTGTAACAGCTCTTCTTCCGCCATCGCATAGATGTCATCATCCGCTTCATTCATCATCGCCTTGGCATCGGCAATGCCGCTCTCAACCTGCTTATACTCGCGATACTTCTCGACCACAGCTTCAAGGTCGCGATGCTGCTTGGCAATCTTCTGATACTTCTGCTGATCGGA
>Ga0209773_10000370_pt1 | contig 14360 bp, 17 predicted proteins | sample BogFormECP14_OM1_FD_188244 | JGI IMG/M metagenome (GOLD analysis project Ga0209773, IMG submission 188244) | Bog forest soil microbial communities from Calvert Island, British Columbia, Canada - ECP14_OM1 (SPAdes) (version 2) | ecosystem: Environmental > Aquatic > Freshwater > Wetlands > Bog ... | reverse complement strand
ATGGTCTCCGTCGCAATCCTGTCCTAGCTAGCAAATGCCGATCCTACGTCTCTAATTTAATCATTCTTGCAATTTTGGACCCGCCAGTCCATATTTGAGATGTGCCGCTGGCGACTGCTCTACCTACGAATCAGATGATTGCAGGTTTCCGTTCGTGACCGTCAAGCGCCAAATGGTTTCGCCCGCGATTCGCCGCAAGGACGGCCGCGGCAGGCCCGCCACACCGTTCCTGAGAGAGAGAATTTTACAGAGTGCGGCAGAACTCTTCGCCGAACGGGAATTCGAACTCGTGTTGATCGATGAAGTGGCGGCGCGCGCCGGCGTCGGCAAAGGCAGCGTCTACCGCCAGTTCAGATCGAAGGAAGAGCTCTACGCGGCTGCGGTGATCGGCGGCTTTGCCGAACTGCAGCGCGAAATTCGCGTGGCGCTGGCCGGATGCAACTCGGTGCGGGAACAGATCGCGACGATCGTGCGGCGCGCCCTCATCTTCTTCCGCAGCCGCCGCCAGTTCTTTGCCATGCTGCGCGATCCCAAGGCCTTGCCACCCTCGCAGGAGCGCCAATATCGCGATCAGCGCAACGAGTTGTCGCGCTTGATCAGTGGAGTTCTCGACGAAGGCGTCAAACACGGCGCGGTGAGGGCCGGCATCGACACGCGCATCGCGGCCGAGTCGCTGCTCGGCATGATGCGCGGCATCAACCGCTACGGACGCGACTACGCAACGGCGGACCGCGCAGTCGACATCGTCGTCTCAATCTTCCTCGACGGCTACGCCGCGCGCTAAGATCGCGGCCGATTCAAAATCTCGCGGAGGCTCACATGCAGGATCTGCTGCCGCTCGCTGATAAAATCGCCGCGATTCTAAAAGACCGCCACGAAAACATTGCCGTCGCCGAATCCACCACCGGCGGACTGGTCTCGGCCGCGCTGCTGAGCGTTCCCGGAGCGTCGACTTACTTTGTCGGCGGCGCCGTCGTTTACACGCTCAAGGCGCGGCGCGCGATGCTCGATATGCCAGACACGGCCTTCGCCGGCATCAAGTCGGTCACCGAAGAAGGCGCGATGATCCTGGCGCGCGCCGCGCGCACTCGTTTCGCCGTCACCTGGAGCATCGCGGAGATCGGCGCCAGCGGTCCCACCGGAAATCGCTACGGCGACGCCGCCGGGCACAGTTGCATCGCAGTCGCCGGCCCGGTCGAACGCTCGATGACAATCGAAACCGGGAAAACGGATCGCATCGCCAACATGCGCACGTTCAGCGCTGCGGCCCTGAATCTTCTAATTGACTGCCTTGGCCGTTGACTTGGAGGCCTTGCATGGGTAGCGTTTTAGCTGAGCTTCCGCACTGAGGACGCTGAGACGGGCTGGGTGGATGAATCCCGTTTCCCTGCGGTCCGTAATTCCGAACTTGAACTCTAGGCGTTTGTTGTTCCGAATCCCGACCGCTTGATTACTCAATCTATAATGGTATCCCGCTCGCGGGAGCCATTGGAACAAACGTTCATAACCTGCGATACGCGCGCCTCTAAGGGGCGGCGAGTTGCAGCATCAACAGGATGGAGTCCAGGTTGCGGGGAAGGCATATGGGCAAGGGCAGACACGTTGCGAAGACCGAGGAAGGTCGCTTCGACGATCCGCGTTCGACCAACGGCACACCGCGGCAGGTAAATCTCGACAGCAATCCGAATCTTCCGCCGCCGGCGCCGGTGATCAGCGACGAAGGGGTGCTCAACCTCAAGTCGCTCAAGCGCGCGAAGATAACAGAGCTGGCGCAGATGGCGCGCGACTTCAACGTCGACGGCGCCACCAACATGCGCAAGCAGGAGATGATCTTTGCGGTGCTGCAGGCGCAGGCCGCCAAGAACGGATCGATCCTCGGCGAGGGCGTGCTGGAAATCCTGCCCGACGGCTTCGGCTTCCTGCGCGCGCCGGATTACAACTACCTGCCGGGTCCCGACGACATTTATATTTCGCCGAGCCAGATTCGGAAGTTCAACCTGCGCACGGGCGACGTCGTTTCAGGATTGATTCGGCCGCCGAAGGAAGGCGAGCGGTATTTCGCGCTGCTCAAGGTTGAATCGATCAACTACGAGGATCCGGAAAAGGCGCGCGACAAAATCCTGTTCGACAACCTGACGCCGCTATATCCCGAGGAGCGGATCAAGCTCGAATACAATCACGAAGATTTGACCACGCGCATCATCGACCTGGTCGCGCCGATTGGCAAAGGGCAGCGCGGGCTTATCGTCGCGGCGCCGTTCACCGGCAAGACGATGATGCTGCAGGCGATCGCGAAAGCGATTGCGCATAATCATCCGGAGATCGTGCTGATCGTGCTGCTGGTCGACGAGCGGCCCGAGGAAGTCACCGACATGCTGCGATCGGTGCAGGGCGAGGTCGTGAGCTCGACCTTCGACGAGCCGGCAACGCGTCACGTGCAGGTGGCCGAGATGGTTATCGAGAAGGCGCGGCGGCTGGTCGAGCATGGGCGCGACGTCGTGATCCTGCTCGATTCGATCACGCGGCTGGCGCGCGCCTACAACACGGTGGTGCCGCCGTCGGGCAAGATCCTGTCGGGCGGCGTCGATTCCAACGCGCTGCACAAGCCGAAGAAATTTTTTGGCGCGGCGCGCAACACCGAAGACGGCGGTAGCCTGACGATTATCGCGACGGCGCTGGTCGATACCGGCAGCCGGATGGACGAAGTTATTTTCGAAGAGTTCAAGGGCACCGGCAATCAGCAGATTGCGCTGGACCGGCGGCTGCTGGAAAAGCGGATTTTCCCGACGATCGATATCCAGCGCTCGTCGACCCGCAAGGAAGAATTGCTGCTGCCGCGCGCGACGCTGAATCGCGTGTGGATTTTGCGCAAGCTGCTGACGCAGCTGAACGCGGTCGAGGCGATGGAATTCCTGATCGACAAGATGGACAAGACCAAGACCAACGAAGAGTTCCTCGAATCGATGAACGCGTAGCGGGCGGGGGCAGTATTAATTTTCGGTGGGAAGTGGCGTATAACTTTTCGCTGTGAGTCACCGGAATAGCCGCCACCTCGCGGCGCTCGCATTAGTGGGCTGGTATCTGATGATGCCGCCCGATTCGGCCAAGATTCCGCATGACGTTGAGGCCGATGCCCCGCTCTCGCGTTGGGTCTACGTCGCCACTTATGACACCGAAGATCACTGCGAGAAGGCGCTCACGAACATTCAGAACAGCGAGCAGGACCCGATCACGCTCGACAAGACGGGAAGACTCAAGCGGTATGACAGGAATGATGCCGCGTTGGGCAAGGCGCGCGCGCTCAATGCGGGCTGCGTCGCGAGCGATGATATCCGCCTGAAAGCAGTCAGAGCGACAAAATCCAAGTAGGCGGGACGCGTTGGGCGCTTTCGCGGCGCGGCGCGGCCTGATATTAGTTCAAGATTGCCCCGACTACGGGGCCAAGAGGCAAGGACAAAATTCTATGACTGAAATCAGTATGAAGCAGCTCCTGGAGGCCGGAGTTCATTTTGGCCATCAGACCAGCCGCTGGAACCCGAAGATGAAGCAATACATTTTCGGCGCCCGCAACGGTATCTACATTATCGATCTGCAGCAGACGGTGAAGATGTTTCGTGCGACCTTCGACTTCGCGCGCGACCTGGCGGCGGCGGGCGGCACGATGCTGTTCGTCGGCACCAAGAAGCAGGCGCAGGACATCGTCAAGGAAGAAGCCGAGCGCTGCGGGATGTACTACGTCAATAATCGCTGGCTCGGCGGGATGCTGACCAACTTCCAGACTATTCGCGCGTCGATCGACCGGCTCAAGAAGCTCGAAGAAACGATGGCCGACCCGGAGATGATCAAGGCGCTGACCAAGAAAGAGATGAGCGACAACGGCCGCGAGCATGAGAAGCTGATGGCGACGTTGGCCGGAATCAAGAACATGCGCAAGCTGCCGGACGCGCTGTGGGTTATAGACACCAAGAAGGAAGATATCGCGGTGGCCGAGGCGAACCGTCTTGGGATTCCGGTTGCGGCGGTGGTCGATACCAACTGCGACCCGGATCTCATTGCGTATCGAATCCCCGGCAACGACGACGCGATTCGCGCAATCAAGCTGTTCACGGCTGCGGTGGCCGACGCGATCCTCGAAGGCAAGCAAATCGCCGAGGAACGCGCCAAGGGGCAGCAGGATGCTCGCGCGGACGCGGGCGTGTCGACGGCAGACGCGGGGGCGTCGGCGCCCGATTCTCCAAGCGCGGTTTAGTAAATATTTCGCCGATAAAATCGGAACTTCGGACCGCAAATAGCCGGCCGTCGCTTGCAGTAGCGCGACCGGCCAAGAATACTAGCTCAACCCAGGAATTGTATTGTCATGGAACTAAACGCAAATCAGGTTAAGGAACTACGAGAGAAGACCGGCGCGGGCATCATGGACTGCAAGCGGGCGCTGTCGGAAGCGGCGGGCGACCTCGAGAAGGCCGTGGTGTGGCTGCGCGAGAAGGGAATCGCGGCGGCGGCGGGCCGCGCGGGCCGGGTCGCGTCCGAGGGATCGGTCGGCTCGTATATCCATGCGGGCGGCAAAATCGGCGTGCTGATCGAAGTAAATTGCGAGACCGATTTCTGCGCCAAGTCGGAAGCGTTCCAGGCGCTGGTGAAGAATCTCGCGATGCAGGTGGCGGCGTCTCCGAGTACTCGATGCGTGCGGCGCGAGGAAGTGCCGGCGTCTGTCATCGAGCAGGAGCGGCAGATTTATGCGTCGCAGGCCGAGGGCAAGCCGGCCGCGGTGGTCGCGAAGATCGTCGAGGGCAAGCTCGAGAAATTTTACAAGGAAGCGTGCCTGCTCGAGCAGCCTTACGTTCGCGATCCGAGCGGCAACAAGACGATCAACGATTTGATTGGCGAGGCGGCGCTGCAGATGCGCGAGAAGATCGACGTGCGGCGCTTCGCGCGCTACCAGTTGGGTGAGGCGCTCGAAGGCAAGGCGACGACTACGGCGGCCGCCTGACGCGGGCCGCATTCGCGCGACGGTACGGGGCTTCGACGACAGGTACATCGACGGGAGCTTCGACAAATGGCTGAAGTTCAAGATGCGACGGATGTGAAGCCGCGCTTCAGCCGTATCCTGCTCAAACTTTCCGGCGAGGCGCTCGCGCCGGCGCAGGGCTCGGGACTCGATCTCGACGCGCTGGCCGAGATTGCGCTCGAAATCAAGGAAGTTGCGGCGCTCGGCGTGCAGCTCGCGATGGTAATCGGCGCCGGCAATTACATCCGGGGCAGCGACTACGAATCGCGCGGGATGGATCGCTCGACCGCCGATCAGATGGGCATGCTGGCGACCGTTATCAACGCGCTCGCGCTGCAGAATGCGCTCGAGGGCGTGGGCGTCGTCACCCGCGTTCTGTCGGCGATCGAGATGCAGGCGCTGTGCGAACCGTATATCCGGCGGCGCGCGGTGCGGCATCTCGAGAAGGGCCGCGTCATCATATTTGCGGCCGGCACCGGCAATCCTTATTTCACCACCGACACGGCGGCGAGCCTGCGCGCGATGGAAATCGGCGCCGAGGTGATCCTCAAGGCAAGCCACACGGTCGACGGCGTTTACGATCGCGATCCGATGCGCGAACCGGGCGCCAAGAAGTTCGATCGGCTGACTTATATCGAGGTGCTGCAGAAAAATCTCAAGGTGATGGACTCGACGGCCATCTCGATGTGCATGGATAATCGATTGCCGATCATCGTGTTCAATCTGCGCAAAGTCGGTAATATAAGAAGGGCCGTGATGGGCGAGCAAATCGGGACCCGGGTGGAGAGTGCACCGTGAGCATGCTTACGGACACGATCGAAGACGCGCGCAAGGAAATGGACAAGACGGTCGAGGCGTTTCGCCACGAGCTGGCGCGGGTGCGCACCGGGCGCGCGTCGACGGCGCTGGTCGAGAATCTGCAGGTGAATTACTACGGCTCGAAGACGCCGCTGCGGCAGCTGGCGGGGCTGTCGGCGCCGGAGCCGCGCCTGATCGTGATCACGCCGTACGACAAGGGCGCGATGCACGATATCGAGAAAGCGATCCAGACTTCCGACCTTGGACTCCAGCCGATGAATGACGGCAAGATAATCCGGATACCGATTCCGGAGTTGACCGAGGAGCGGCGCAAAGACCTGGTGAAGCACGTGCGCAAAATCGGCGAAGAGTTCCGCGTCGGCATCCGCAACCATCGGCGCGACGCCAACGACATGCTCAAGGAACTGCACAAGGACAAGCAGGCGACGGAGGACGAGATGAGGGCGGGGGAGACCAAGGTGCAGACGTACACGACCGAGTTCATCGAAAAAATCGACAAAGTGCTGACCGCGAAAGAAGCGGAAATCATGGAGGTCTGAGCGCGCTCGCAGTTTGAGCGGCGACTCAGGTTAAGACTGAACCTCAAGTGGCAATCTCACTACCACTAAACGATTTCCCGAACCTGTCTTTGGATCCATCGCGGATGCCGCGTCACGTGGCGATCGTGATGGACGGCAATGGCCGCTGGGCGAACCGGCGCGGACTCTCGCGCCACGAAGGGCATCGGCGCGGCAAGGATTCAGTCCGCGCGGTGGTCGACGCGGCGCGCGAACTCGGCATCCCCTATCTCACGCTGTACGCATTTTCGAGCGAGAACTGGGGCCGCCCGACGACCGAAGTCAGCTTCCTCATGAGCCTGTTCCATCGCTATCTGATCACCGAAACCAAGCGGCTGATGAAGCGCGATATCCGCGTGGTGGCGCTGGGAGATACCGAGCGACTGCCGCCGCGGGTGCGCGAAGCGCTGGCCGAGACGGTCGCGGCGACGCGCGAGAATCGCACGATGACGGTGGCGCTGGCGCTGTCGTACGGCGGCAGGCAGGACATCGTCAACGCGGCGCGATCGATTGCGCGCGCCGTGGCGGAGGGCGCGCTTTCGCCGGAGCAGATCGACGAGCAACTGGTGGCGCGCGAACTGACGACGACCGGTCTGCCCGATCCCGACCTGCTGATTCGAACTTCGGGTGAGCTGCGCGTCTCGAATTTTTTTCTGTATCAGCTCGCCTACACCGAACTCTATTTCACCGACACGCTGTGGCCCGATTTCCGCGAGCGCGAGTTTCTGAGCGCGATAGCGGCCTACCAGCTTCGCGAGCGCCGCTTCGGCGCAGTCACCAACGGCTCCGACACCCGCCTGCGTGCTCAGAACTAGGCTCCTGACAGCGGCGGTGCTGCTGCCCGCGGTGGGAGCGCTGGTACTGTTCGCGCCGCCATGGTTCTTCACGATTTTTATCGCGGTCGTGGGCTTGTGGGGACTCTACGAAGTCGCCGCGATGACCGGCGCGCTGCACTGGGTCGCAGTGCCGCTGTTCGCCACCGTCGGCGGCGTGCCGTTGTTCGCGTTGCTGTACGGCGGCAACCTGGGCGTGGTTGGTTGGGTGGTGCCGGTGATCGTGATCGTCATGATGCTGGGACTGGCGCTGCGAATCGAAGTGGCGGGCGGCGGCGAAAGATTCAGGGGCCCGCGACTGGTTTTCATGGGCGCCGCCTACGTCGGATTTCTGTTTCCGTTCTTCGCGCTGCTCCGCAATTCTCCCAACGGCATTTACATCCTGCTGCTCGTGATCCTGCTGGCGGTGGTCAGCGACAGCGGCGCGTATTTCGTCGGCAGGTACATGGGCAAGACCAAGCTCGCGCCGAGCGTCAGTCCGAACAAGACAGTTGAGGGCGCGGTCGGTGGGTTCGTCGCGACGGTGGTAGCGGGCTGGCTTCTCTTCAAGATGATGGACGGAACGTGGGTCATGGGCCCTGTGCTGCTATTTTCGGCTATTGTTTCCATTCTTGCGCAGCTTGGCGATCTGGCCGGCTCTGCTCTGAAGCGCGCGGCGGGAGTGAAAGACTCGGGCTGGATCTTTCCGGGGCACGGCGGACTGCTCGATCGAACTTGTTCGCTAGTCTTCGCGGCGTTTTTCGCCTACTATTGGTTTCGATGATGCGGCTTTGGTGGCCGCATTTTTACGCTCGCACATACTCCGGATCGGACTTGCAAGCAGGTACCAGATGATACACGCGATACTATCGGCAGCACTGGTGTTTGCCGTGCTGGTGGTCGTACACGAGGCGGGACACTTCGCGATGGCGAAGAAAGTCGGCGTCCGCGTGCTGCGATTCTCGGTCGGCTATCCACCAAAAATATTCGGCTACCGCCGCGGCGAGACCGACTATGCAATCGGGGCGACGCCGTTCGGCGGCTACGTCCGAATGCTGGGCGACGAAGTCGGCGGCGAACCCAAGCCGGAAGAGCTCACCATGTATCTTCACGAAGTCGGACTCGACTTGATTGGCGCCGCGGCTGAGCGTGGCGTGACTCATAGCGGATCCAGCTTCGACGATAACATGCGGTTGATCTCCGAGCGCCTGGGCGATTCGAACGCGACTGTTACCGATACGGTCATCGGGCGAGATCTGAAGCCTGACGAAGCGCTCCTTGTGAACGAGGTCCGCCGTCAACCGAAAGTTGACGACGCGATCAAAACGCTCGCCGAGCATCCGCCCGCCGCGCTGGTCGAGGCTTACTGCAAGCGCGCGTTCCCGACGCAAACGCTCGGCAAGCGGACACTGATAGTGCTGGCCGGGCCGATCGCGAATATTATTTTCGCGCCGCTTCTGCTCACGCTCGTGTTCATGACCGGAGTGCCGCAGATGTTGCCGGTGGTCGGCAAGACCACCAAGGATCTGCCGGCGGCGAAAGCCGGACTGCTCACCGGCGACAGGATTCTTTCGGTTGACGGTCAACCGATGGAGACCTGGGCCGACTTCTCGAAGACGGTGAAGGCGGGCGACGGCACCGCGGTCAAGCTGGAAATCGAGCGGCAGCAGAACGGCAAGCCGCAACGCAGCACGCTGGTAATCACGCCGACGCGGCTCGATCAGAAGACCATCTACGGCACCAACGCGACCACTTGGGTGATCGGAGTGCAGCCGCGGGGCGACGAGGAGACCAAGCACTTCGGCCCGTTCGGCGCGATGAAAGAAGCGGTCGCAACTTCGTACGATATGACCATCCAGATGGTGGTTGGCATTGCCAGTATCTTTAGCGGCAGCACGCCGGTGCGCGACGCGCTCGGCGGGCCGATCATGATCGCGCAGCTAGCGGGTCAGGAGGCCCATCGCGGATTCGCGAACCTCGCGATGTTTACCGTGATGCTCAGCCTCGAGCTGGGAATTATAAATCTGCTGCCGGTGCCGCTGCTCGACGGCGGTCATCTGCTGTTCTTCGCGTTCGAGGGCGCGCGCGGCAAGCCGCTTGAACTTCGTTATCGCGAGGCGATGCTCCAGGTCGGGTTGTTTTTGCTGGTGGCGCTGATGGCGTTCGTAATCTTCAATGACATCTCGCGTATTGTGCAGGGTTAATCGGCTGCTCGAACAGGCAGCGGCGGCACGCCCGGTCCTGGGACTCGACACCTCCACCTCAATCGCCAGCCTTGCACTGATCGCAGGCGGCAAGGTCGCGGCGTCGATTGCGCGGCCGGCGACCTCGCATGGGGCCGCGTTGCCTGGCGCGGTCGATGAGATTCTCCGCGCTGCGGGACTGACGCTGGGCGAGGTCGGCGCAATCGCGGTCGGCACCGGACCGGGCTCGTTCACCGGCCTGCGGATCGGGCTCAGCTATGTGAAGGGGATTGCGATGGCGTCGGGATGCGCGCTGGTCGGCATACCCAGTTTCGACGCGATGGCATTAGCGGCGCTCGAGCGCAACAATATTGAAACAGGTCGGTTAGTTTGTGTGGTCGGGGATGCCCGCAAAGGCGAAGTTTACGCGGCTCTTTACCGGGTCGTGGCCGATGGGCTAGAGAAACAGTCAGAGGAACTGGTAATCGCGCTGGATCACCTGGCATCGCGCATCGCCGAGGACGTTATGTTTGTCGGTGACGAAAGAGCGAAGGATGCGGCGGCCCTCGTGGAATCGCGGGGCCATAGGGTGGCGGTTTTCGAATCAGGGATGCTCGATTTGCGCGGAGTCTGCGTCGCGGCGTTGGGCGGGGCGCGGTTTACCCGTGGAGAAACGGAGCGGGCGGCATCGTTGGAGCCGCTGTACATCAGGACGCCGGAGGCTACGTTCAAGCCCACTTCGAAAAATCCGGCGGGCAAAGGCACGGAGGGCGTATGGAGCATCGAGAGGAAGAACTCATTCGGCAGCATCTGACCCACGACGAGGAGCTGAGGGCACTCTACGCGGAGCATCAAGAGCTCAAACAAAAACTCGAAGTCTTTAGAAGCAAACTCTACCTGACCAACGCAGAGGAACTTGAAGAAAAGCGCATCCAGAAGCTGAAGCTGGCCTCGAAAGACCGCATGATGGCGATTCTCGGACGCTATCAGCAAGAGGCTCACTGAAGCCTGCCGAGTCCGGCCATGAGCGCGCGCACTCCACCGCATGACAAGTCATACGATATCGGTACTGGTTGAAAACGAATTCGGCGTGCTCGCCCGCGTGGCCGGACTGTTTTCGGGCCGCGGCTTTAACATCGAGTCTCTCACCGTCAACGAGGATCCGCTCGATCCGACCGTGTCGAGGATCGTGCTGGTGACGACCGGCGACGATCAGATCGTCGAACAAATCAACAAGCAGCTCAACAAGCTCGTGTCGGTGATCAAGATTACCGACTTCAAGGACGTCGAGACGATCGATCGCGAGATGGTGATCGTCAAGGTGTCGGTGGACGAGCGCACGCGATCGGAACTCGACTCGATCGTCCAGGCCTATCGGGCGCACGTGATCGATATCGGGCCGCGCGCAATCACGGTCGAGCTGACGGGCGACTCGGACAAGATCAAAGCGTTCATCGCGATCGTGCGGCCGCTCGGAATCAAGGAAGTGGTGCGATCGGGCAAAGTCGCGATGGCGCGCGCGCTCCAGCTCAATCACGATAATCATCAGAACAAGCGCGCGCGCGAAGCTGAATAATCTGACAGCGGGAAAATTCGGGAGAACATTCAAATGAAGGTTTACTACGACCGCGACGCGGACCTGTCCGCGCTCAAGGGCAAGAAGATCGCGGTCATTGGCTTTGGAAGCCAGGGACACGCGCACGCGCTCAATCTGCGCGACAGCGGGATGGACGTATGCGTCGGGCTGGGCGCCAAGTCGCCGTCGCGCGAAAAGGCGGCCAAGCAGGGTCTGCAGGTGTTCGACACGGCCGCAGCGGCGAAGCGCGCCGACGTGATTATGATGCTCGTGCCCGACGAAATGGGTTCCGAGATTTACGAAGCCGAGATCGCGCCGCACCTGAGCAAGGGCAAGTACCTCGCGTTCGGTCACGGGTTCAATATCCACTTCAAATTCATCAAGCCGCCAGCCGACGTAAATGTTTTCATGATCGCGCCGAAGGGACCCGGCCATCTCGTGCGATCGGAGTACACCAAGGGCCGCGGCGTGCCGTGCCTGCTCGCGGTCGAGCAGGATCCGTCGGGAGATACGGCGAAGGTCGGACTGGCGTACGGCAGTGCCATTGGCGGCGGCCGCGCGGCGATTATCGAAACCTCGTTCAGGGAGGAAACCGAGACCGACCTGTTCGGCGAGCAATCTGTCCTGTGCGGCGGACTCACCGAGTTGATTCGCGCCGGCTACGAGACGCTGGTCGAGGCCGGTTACGCGCCGGAGATGGCGTACTTCGAGACGCTGCACGAAGTGAAGCTGATCGTCGACCTGATTTACGAGGGCGGAATCTCGAATATGCGCTACTCGATCAGCAACACGGCCGAGTACGGCGATATGACGCGCGGCACCAAGGTTATCGGCAAAGATTCGCGCGCTGCGATGAAGCAGATCCTGGCGGACATCCAGTCGGGCAAGTTCGCCAACGAATGGATCGGCGACTACAAGGCGGGGCTGCCGCGATTTCGCGAGCTGCGCAAGGAAGCCGAGAAGCATCCGGTCGAAGAAGTCGGGCGCAAGCTGCGCGCGTTCATGCCGTGGCTCGCGAGCGATCGGCTGGTCGATAAGTCGAGGAACTGATCGCGTGGCGGGCGAAACCGACAGCGGGCGCCCGGCGCCAAGCGCAATCCTCGCGCGAATCGCGGGCGCAATCGGAATCGCGACGGAAGGCGTGGCGTTGTCGCTGGCCTTGGCGGTCACCGGAATCATCCTGATTGCTATCGGGCTCAAATCGATCGGCGCGATACTGGTGATAATTGCAATTCCGATCGCGCTGTTCTTTCGCGATCCCGAACGCTATCCCGAGCGCATTGAAAACGTCGTAATCTCCGGCGCCGACGGCAAAGTGACCGACGTTACCGACGTTCCTTTTCCCGGCTCGACCGGCAAGCTGTACCATCGCGTGTCGGTATTCATGTCGCCGCTGAATGTTCACGTCAATCGCGCACCCGTGGCAGGCGAGGTCACGCTGGTCGAGCATACGGCGGGCGAGTTTCGCGCGGCGTTTCGCGACGACGCCAACGAACACAACGAGCGCAACCTGATTGCGATGACCGACGCGTCGGGGCGCATGTTCGCGATGATGCAGGTGGCCGGGTATCTCGCGCGGCGGATAGTTTGCCGGCTGCGCGCGCGTGATAGAATAGAGGCAGGTCAGCGGATCGGCCTGATTATGTTCGGAAGCCGCGTCGATCACTTTTTTCCGTCCGAGTACCGCGTCACGGTGGCGCCGGGGCAACGCGTTCGCGCCGGAGAATCCATCATCGGAGCAATCGAGCAATGAGCCGCAACTCCCGACGCTCGCGCGACGCGCGGCTGCGGATGGAAATCTATCCGGACCGCAGTGCTGAGCCTGCACTCAGCGCCGACAGCCGGCTCCGGCGCGGCGTCTATTTGCTGCCCGCGACGATCACGTCGATCGGCTTGCTGTCGGGCTTCTACTCGATGGTCTCGGCGGTGACCGGACACTTCGAAGTCGCGGCCGTGATGATCGTGATCGCGTTCTTTTGCGACGGACTCGACGGACGCGTGGCGCGGGCCTCGCGAACTTCGAGCCAGTTCGGCGTCGAGTTCGACAGCCTGTCCGACGTGATCGCGTTCGGCGTCGCGCCCGCGATACTGGCGTTTTCGTGGGCGCTGCGGCCAATCGGTTCGCTCGGCATCGCCGTCGGCGGATTGTTCGTGTTGTGCGGCGCCCTTCGCCTCGCGCGCTTCAACGTGCAGACGGCGACTGCGGACAAGAGCCGCTTCGTCGGCTTGCCGATTCCGGGCGCGGCCGTGATGATCGCGTCGCTCGCGCTCGCCTACAGCTACTTCGAACTCGATTCGCCGCGGATGTTGTGCACGCTGATGGCGCCGATCACGCTCGCACTCGGCGGTTTGATGATCTCGCGCGTGCCCTACCCCAGCTTCAAGACCATGAAACTCGAGAAGCGCGCGCAGGTCGAACTCGTGATCACGATGATGGTGTTTGCCGCGATGCTGTTCGCGATGCCGCAGCTCACGGCGTTTCTGTTTTCGGCTGCGTATGTCCTGTCGGGTCCGGCGCTGATGCTGCGCGGCGAACGGCTGAGCGCCAAGGTATCGGTGCTGCGTCCAGTTGCGGCGACCGGCAAATCTCATGACGCGAACGGGAAGGCACGGGAAGCGGAACCAGCGCGAGTCACCCGCAGCCTCCGCGACCATCAGCCCGCGCAGCGCTAGAATCTGCTTGACTGACAGCTACGGCGCCGCTTAGAATTCTACTCAATGTATTGCAACCTGCTACCGGAGCTGCTGCTGAGCCTGGCCCTTAGAAGGGCCCACGCCAGGCGCGCGTCCGGACAGGTCTAACGGCCTGATAAAACTGAGACACACGCCCCGGGCAGTGGGCCGATCGAAGCCGCCCGGGGCGTTTTCTTTTTTCGGAACTGCGCTCGTGGCGAAACGATTGGCCCGCTGATCCCGCGGCGAAGATGCGGGAGGAATGACGATGGCACACGCGAACACGGCTTCGCACGACAGCACCGATTACGTTCGAATCTTCGATACGACGCTGCGCGACGGCGAGCAATCGCCGGGTTGCACGATGAACGTCGAGGAGAAGATTGCGCTCGCGCGGCAGCTCGAGCGTCTGAATGTCGATATCATCGAGGCAGGCTTCGCCGTCTCTTCGCCGGGCGACTTCGAATCGATAACCCGCGTTGCCCAGGCGGTGACGGAGCCGGTGGTGCTGAGCTTATCGCGCACGGGAGAGAAGGACGTCGATTCGGCCCTGCAGGCAGTCGACAAGGCCGCGCATCCGGGGATTCATATTTTCATCGCGACCTCGGAAATCCATCTCAAATACAAACTGAACATGAATCGCGAGGACGTGCTCGACGCCGCGACCTGGGCCGTCACGCGCGCAAAAAAGCATCTCGACTATATCGAGTTCTCATGCGAGGACGCGTCGCG
>Ga0209773_10000369_pt1 | contig 14376 bp, 13 predicted proteins | sample BogFormECP14_OM1_FD_188244 | JGI IMG/M metagenome (GOLD analysis project Ga0209773, IMG submission 188244) | Bog forest soil microbial communities from Calvert Island, British Columbia, Canada - ECP14_OM1 (SPAdes) (version 2) | ecosystem: Environmental > Aquatic > Freshwater > Wetlands > Bog ... | reverse complement strand
CATCCGACCGCCGAGGGGGTCGACGCGATCGTCGAACGAATTGCGCCTTCAGTCGAGGAGATCCTCAAACAGGTCAAGCAGTAGCATCGCCGATTGCAGCCGTCGCCCTTGCGCTCCAGGCTTCCTCTGCCGTAGCTAGCCGCGGCGCCTACGCCCTAATGGGCCATGCGGGGCCAAGGGAGGGGTGCTCATGTCGAGCCCGCGCCACATTCTTACGTTGTCGTGCGCCAACCGGCCCGGAATAGTCGCCAAAGTCTCGACCGCGCTGTTCGACGGCGGCTTCAACATTCTCGACGCCCAGCAGTTTGACGACACGGAGACCGGCAACTTCTTCATGCGGGTGATGTTCAACCCCGCCGGGCCGCACGCGGACATCGAGCGCCTGGACGAAAGGTTCAAGGCGATCGGCGCCGGATTTGCGATGACCTGGTCGATGCGCCCGGCCGCACAGCGTAAGCGTGTCGCGCTCATGGTCTCCCGTTTCGACCATTGCCTCGTCGATCTCCTCTACCGCTGGCGCAGCGGCGAGCTGGCGATGGACCCGGTGGCGATCGTCGCCAATTATCCGCGCGAGACCTACGCCCACATCGAATTCGGCGACGTCCCCTTTCACTACCTGCCGATCATCAGGCAAACCAAGATGGAGCAGGAAGCCCGAGCGTGGGAGCTCATTAGATCCGCCAAGGCCGATCTCGTCATTCTCGCGCGCTATATGCAGATTCTGTCAGACGGCTTCGCGGCCAAGCTGCAGGGGCGATGCGTCAACATCCATCATTCGTTCCTGCCCGGATTCAAGGGGGCGAAGCCCTATCATCAGGCGCACCAACGCGGCGTCAAGTTGATCGGGGCGACGGCCCACTTCGTCACTTCCGATCTCGACGAGGGCCCAATCATCGAGCAGGATGTCGAGCGCATCAGCCACCGCGACACGCCCGACGACCTGGTGCGCAAGGGGCGCGACATCGAGCGGCGCGTGCTCGCCCGCGCCGTCGCCAACGTGCTCGAAGATCGAGTTCTCCTCAATCATGGCAAGACGGTCGTGTTCGCGGAGTAGAAGCGTTCACGGCAACGCTCGCCACATCGACCTTAGCCATGAGAAGAGCGCATTCTTCGCCGCAATCTTGGGCGGCGCGGGCAGCGCTTGCGGCGCGCCGCCCTCAGCGCCGCAGCCGGAGACGAGCCTCGAGACCTCGATGTCGCCATCGGTGAAATAGGGATCGCCGCCGCCATTGCGGGCAAAGAACGTCGGCCCGACGCCGCTCACCGAATAGGTGGTCATGACCTTGTTCGCCTGTGCGAGGTCGGATGTCAGCAGGTCACGCTCGGCGTCGATGTCGGGCGCGGTATGATGGGTTATCTGGCCTGTGTAGTGGCTGATGCCGAGGCCATCGTCGAAAACCGCCGCGCCGAGCCAGACCGGGAGGCCGTCGTCGCCAGCGTCGAGCGCCTTCCAGAAGCGCACGTGGTGGCGCCTCCGCGCGCTTTTGCCGGAGGGCTTCTCGAACGCCAGATCCTGCTTCCGGTTCTCGTAGAAGAGCGGGCTGACCGGCGCGTCCAGATAGGGCCGGTCGAGCACGACGCTGCCGATGATCCGCACGCTCGAACTCAGCGTGACCGGGTCGGCGGGCCGCCACCCGGCGGCATGCATGGCGCAGAGCACATCGTCCTCGGAGCCTTCAAGCCCGACATTGATCGCGTCGCCCGGGAGCCCGAGCGCGGTCCGCGTCGTCGCCTCGAACCCGGCGAGCTTGGGCTGGTGTTCGAAATGGCGCCAGAAGAAGGGAGCCAGGAGATAGGCCAGAGCGAGGTAGAGGGCCGCGGCGGCGATCGCAGCGGCCGCCAGGCGCCGGTCAATCTTTTTCGTCGCCATTTTGGTGATTCTGGCGCTCGCCTCGCCTAAAGGCAATGTGGCCGAACGGTTCGAGGTCCATCCGTAACGCCGGATCGCTCGGCAACGTAAACGGGAGTGCGGCCGGCGGCGATCGCGCCTATATACTGGCCCAAAGGAGTTTCTCATGAAACAGGACCACTTCCCCGTAACCCACACGGACGCCGAATGGCGGGCCATCCTGACCCCGGAGCAATATGAAATCATGCGCGGGCACGGCACCGAGCGGCCGGGCAGCTGCGCGCTGCTTTACGAGAAGCGGCCGGGCGTTTTCAGTTGCGCCGCCTGCGGGCAGCCGCTGTTCGAGAGCAAGACCAAGTTCGAGAGCGGCACAGGCTGGCCGAGCTTCAATACGCCGGTCGAAGGCGCGGTCGAAACCACGGTCGACCGCAGCTTCGGCATGGCGCGCACCGAAGTGCACTGCTCGCGCTGCGGGTCGCATCTCGGTCACGTATTTCCGGACGGGCCGCCGCCGACCGGACTGCGCTATTGCATCAACGGAGTGGCGACCAATTTCACGCCGGCCACAGGGCAATGACGAAGTCCCCGCCGTCGCGGGGCTGATCAAGGCGTCCCGGTGAACATTTCAAACCTCTCGCAAGAGACCCGAGCCTTTCGCCCGGCGACCCATGAGCCGGCGCCGAGCGGCCGGGTCGGGGTGCTGATCGTCAATCTCGGCACTCCGGATGGGACCGACTATTGGTCGATTCGCCGCTACTTGAACGAGTTCCTCTCCGACCGTCGGGTCATCGAGACGCCGCGCCCGATCTGGCTGCCGATCCTGCAGTTCATTTTGCTGACGCGACCCCACGCCAAGGGGCGGGACTACGAGGCGATCTGGAACAAGGATAGGAACGAGGGGCCGCTGAAAACGATCACCCGTTCGCAGAGCGAGAAGCTCGGGCTTGCGCTGCGCAACCTCGAGCGGGAGGTCGTGGTCGACTGGGCGATGCGTTACGGCGCGCCGTCGATCGGCGACCGTCTCAAGGCGCTCCTGGCCGAGGGCTGCGACCGCATTCTCGTCATTCCGCTCTATCCGCAATATTGCGCCGCTTCGACCGCGACGGTCGGGGACAAGGTCTTTGAGGCGCTGGCGTCGATGCGCTGGCAGCCGGCGCTTCGGATGGCCGCGCCCTACTACGACGATCCTGTCTATATCGATGCGCTCGCCAGCTCCATCCGCGCCGGCCTCGCCAATCTCGACTTCGAACCCGAGATCGTGCTCGCCTCGTATCACGGGATTCCGCAAGCCTATGTCGACCAGGGCGACCCCTACTATTGTCATTGCGCCGAGACGACGCGACTTCTCGGCGAGGCTCTCACGCTGGACGGGGAACGCCTCAAGATGACCTTTCAGTCGCGCTTCGGCCGCGGCGAGTGGTTGAAGCCCTATACCGCCGACACCGTGCGCGAACTCGCTTCCCGCGGCGTCAAACGCGTGGTCGTCGTCACTCCGGGATTCGCCGCCGACTGCCTGGAGACGCTGGAGGAGATCGGCGTCGAGAACGCCGGCTACTTTCGCGAGGCGGGCGGCGAGCGCTTCGCCGCGATACCGTGTCTTAACGACAGCGTCGAAGGCGTCGCGGTCATCGAAGCGGTCGCGCGGCGGGAATTGAAGGGGTGGGCGGGGTAACCCAACCGAGCGTCAGGAGGAGCCTTTCGTCGGCTCCGCCGTCGAAACGCGGAGCCACGGCCGGGTTCCCTCGTGCACCTCGTCCCCGGCGCTGCTCGGCTGATAATGGAGCGGCGAGCCCGGCAAATGGCCGCTTTTGAGCGCGTGCAAAGTCGGCGCGTTGGTAATGTCGAAGGAATCGAAGCCGCAGCGCAGCATCAGCGGGATTTCGTCGATCAGCACGTCGCCGATGGCCCTCAGTTCGCCGCGAAACCGGTGCCGGTCGCGGAGGAGCCTGGCGTAGGAAAACGACCGTCCGTCGGCGAACTTGGCGAATGCGAGCGCGACCAGCGGACGCTCGGCGAGTTCGGCCAGATGGGCCTGCGCGTCGGCGCCGGCCTCGAGGGCGACGCCGACCGGCGCCGTGCGCGATGACAGCGCCGCGCGCTCCGCGAGCCAACGCTTGAGCGAGACCACGATCGCGCCTTCCCCCGGCGTCGGAGCTTCGTCGTCGAGAACGACCCACTCGTCCTCGGCGAAGCCCTCGCGTCGCCATAACGGCATCAAATGCCCGACCCGGCGTCGAGGGCGCCGACATGGATGCCGCACTCCACTTTCCCTCGGCCGCGCCATCGTCCGGCGCGCTCGTCCTCGCCTGGTGCGACCGGGCTCGTGCAGGGCAGGCAGCCGATCGACGGAAAGCCTTTAGCGACCAGAGGATGGCGCGGCAGGCCGGCTTCCTCGATGTACTTGAGCACATCGCTCGCGCTCCAGCCGACCAGCGGGTTGATCTTGATCCGCTCTCCTTCCGCTTCGAACAGCGGCAAGCTCGCACGCGTAGCGTTCTGAAAGCCCTTCCGGCCGGTTATCCACGCGTCGAAGCCTTCCATCGCCTCGGCGAGGGGCTTGACCTTCCGAATCTCGCAGCAGCGGTCCGGATCGCTGGCGAACAGGAATTTCTCGGGGTCCTCGGCGGCCAGAATATCGTCCTTCGGCGTAGCGACGAGCACATTCGTAAGCTTCAGAGTCTCGCAGAGCGCGTCGCGATAGGCCAGCGTCTCGGCGAAGTGTTGGCCGGTATCGACGAAGATCACCGGCGTGGCGGCGTCGATCTGCGCCACCATGTGCAGGAGCGCCGCAGCGTCGGCGCCGAAGCTCGAGACCAGTGCGATCCGGCCGGGATAGAGATCCTCGATCGCGAGCCTCAACAGCGAGGACGCCTTCAGCTGCGCAAAGCGGGTCTCGAGCCGCGAGGCGGCGATCTGGTCGCCGAACAGCTTGACGTCATGGGCGCTCATCAGATGTCCGATCCGGCGCTTCGTTCATAAAGCGCCTCCTTGAACGGCGCGATGCCGACCCGGCGGAACGCGTCCACGAACGGTTCGGCCTCGTCGCGCCTCAGGCCAATGTAGGTGTCGACGATGGTTTCGATCGCCTCGACGACGTTTTCCGAGCTGAAGCCGGGGCCGACGATCTGACCGATCGCGGCCTGCTCATCGGCGGAGCCGCCGAGCGTGATCTGGTAGGTTTCCTCGCCGGCGCGCTCGAGGCCGAGAATGCCGATATGGCCGACATGGTGATGCCCGCAAGCGTTGATGCAGCCCGATATCTTGATCTTCAGCGGCCCGATCGAGCGCGCGCGCGGGCCGTCGCCGAAGCGCTGGGCGATCCGTTGCGCAATCGGGATCGAGCGCGCCGTCGCCAGCGCGCAATAGTCGAGGCCTGGGCAGGCGATGATGTCGCTGATCCCGCCGGCGTTCGGCGTCGATAAGTCCACCGACGCCAGGCGATCGTAGACCGCCGGCAGGTCGTCCAGCGCGACATGGGGCAGGATCAGGTTCTGCTCGTGCGAGACGCGGACCTCGTCGTGGGAGTAATCCTCGGCGAGATCGGCGACGGCGTCCATCTGGTCGGCGCTGGCGTCGCCGGGGGGCGCGCCGATCGCCTTCAGCGAGACGGTGACGACGACATAGCCAGGCGCCTTGTGCGGCATGACGTTGGAGGCGCAGAAACTGGCGAAGCGCCTGTCCTTGCCCCTGCGGCGTTCGACGCGATCGCTGACCGGCTTCTTGGGCTCAAGCTCGGGCAGCGCGAAGAAAGCGCGGAAGCGCTCGATTTCGCGCGCCGGCAAGTCAAGCGCCTTAGGGTCGCGCGCGGCGAATTCGGCCTCGACCGCCTCGCTGAGCGCCTCGACGCCTTTCTCGTGGACGAGAATCTTGATGCGCGCCTTGAACTTGTTGTCGCGCCGGCCCTCGAGATTGTAGACGCGCAGGATCGCCTCGACGTAGCCGAGCAGGTCGCGCTCGGGCAGGAAGTCGCGGACCTTGCGGCCGATCATCGGCGTTCGGCCGAGCCCCCCGCCGACGTAGACGGCAAAGCCGAGCTCGCCGGCGTCATTGCGCACCACCTGCAAGCCGATGTCATGGGCCTGGATCACCGCGCGATCATGCGCCGCGCCGTTGACGGCGACCTTGAACTTGCGCGGCAGAAACGAGAACTCGGGGTGGAGCGACGACCACTGGCGCAGAATCTCCGCGTAAGGGCGCGGATCGGCGATCTCGTCATGCGCGACGCCGGAGAAGTGGTCGGCGGTGATGTTGCGAATGCAATTGCCCGAGGTCTGGATCGCGTGCATCTCGACGCTCGAAAGCTCGGCCAGGATATCGGGCGTGTCCTTGAGCGCCGGCCAGTTGTACTGGATGTTTTGCCTGGTGGTGAAATGGCCATAGCCGCGATCGTAACGACGCGCGATCTCGGCGAGCTTGCGCATCTGCTGCGAGTTCAGGACGCCGTAGGGCACCGCGACCCGCAGCATATAAGAGTGGAGCTGCAGGTAGAGGCCGTTCATCAACCGATGCGGGCGGAACTGCTCCTCGGTCAGTTCGCCGGAAAGGCGGCGCGCCACCTGGTCGCGGAACTGCTCGACTCGGGCGGCGACGAAGGCGGCGTCGAAATTGTCATAATGATACATGGTCGGCCTCCGTCGCGGCCTTGGGACCGGAGCGGGGCGCGAGGCCCGCCGCCTGCTTGCCGAGGTCGCGCCTGTTCGTCGGCCCGGCGGCGCGGATCGCTTCGCGCAGGGCCTTGGGAGCGAAATGGCCATTGCGCTCCTCGACCGGGACCGCATAGGCGTCGACGACGAGATTATCCGTCTCGTCCCGTTTGGCCCGCGCGAGCGCCTCGGCCGTCGCTGGCGGATCGGCCAGCACTGCGGCGCGGTTGAAATCCTCGCTCCACGCCTCGTCGATGGTCTGAAAGACGACGACGCCGTCGGTCAGACGATTGGCGGTGATCACATCGGGCATCTGGCTCTCACAGCGCCGGCGCTCGGCGCCTCGTGCACCAATGTAGTAGCATATTTAACGACAGCAATATATGTGTTTGTTTTTCGTACAATTACGAAGCGTTGTTAGGAGATCGCTGATGTCTGCCGGCTTGGCGCAAGCACAATGGAATCCAAGCCAGCTGCGACGAAATCAAAGTCCGGCGCACCGAAATCCAAATCAAACGCACCCAAATCCAAATCAGCCGCAACGAAATCCAAATGCCTTCTCTTTCCGCGAATCCAAGCTTCTCAACGGGTTATCATCGAATTCGGCGAGCGCCGCACCCCGGGAGCCGCCTTCTCGGCTGCCCGCGTCTTCGCAGGCGTGGGATTCGATCTGGCGAACAGAATAGCACTAGCACGAATTCTGTTTTTCGTAAAGGAATTACACGCGGGCTCCATTCGCGCCGCGGGTTCGTTGATCCTGCCCCGGCTTTGAGCGGCGGAGGGGCCGGCGCCTGGACATCGGTGACAAAACGACGCAAAGACTGACCTCACCTTTCCGGGGTCGCCGAGCCGCAAGACGCAACCGATGGTAATTGCGTTCGAGGAGTTCGGCCGGCCCGGCCGGCGGGTGTTCGGCCCGCGCAAGCCCGAACCGGCAAATCGGAACGGCGCCCCCGACAGGCGCGCTCCCAACTGACAGGAAGCTCGACGCAGGCGCTTCGGAAATGGTCTTTTCCTCGATAACGTTCCTGTTCTATTTCCTGCCCATCTTTGTGGCTTTTTATTTCCTCACCCCGACGATCAAGGGCAAGAATGTCGTCACGCTGTTGTTCTCCCTCCTTTTCTATGCCTGGGGAGAACCGCGCTTCATCCTGGTCCTTTTGTTCTCGATCGCCTTCAACTTCTTTGCCGCGCTGATCATCGACGAACGAGAGGGCGCAGCCCGCCGGGTCGCGCTCGCCGTCGCGGTGGCGGGAAATCTTCTCGTCCTCGCGGTGTTCAAATACGCCAATTTCGTCACCGGCAATCTCGCGGCGCTGTTGTCTCCGTTCGGCTTGGCGCTGGCGAAGACCAATATCGCCCTTCCGCTCGGCATCTCGTTCTTCACCTTCCATTGTCTCTCCTACATCATCGACATCTACCGGCGGCGGTTCAGGGCCAACCGCGATCCGATCGATATCGCTCTCTATATCTCCCTGTTTCCGCAGTTGGTCGCCGGACCGATCGTCCGCTACAAGACTGTCGCCCGCCAATTGGACGCCCGCAGGTTTACGCTTGCCCGAGTCTCTGTCGGCGCGCGCATTTTCATCATCGGCCTGGCGCAGAAGGTCCTGGTGGCCGATGTCGTCGCGCCGCTGGTTCAAGTCGCTTTCGACCAGGTTCCCAATCGGTCTTTGGTCGAGGCGTGGATCGGGCTCATTGCGTACACGGTGCAGATCTACTTCGATTTCGCCGGCTATTCGAACATGGCGATCGGATTGGGCGTCGTGCTCGGATTCACCTTTCCGCGCAATTTCCGCATGCCATATACGTCGCTCTCGATCACCGAGTTCTGGCGCCGCTGGCACATCTCGCTGTCATCCTGGCTGCGCGACTACCTTTACATTCCGCTTGGCGGCAACCGGGGCGGGAATGCGCAAACCTATCGCAACCTCGTGATGGTGTTTCTGCTGTGCGGGCTGTGGCATGGCGCGAATTGGACCTTCGTCCTGTGGGGCGCGTGGCATGGCGCCTTCCTGGTGATCGAACGGCTAGGCCTGCAATCGGTTCTCGCCCGGCTGGCGACGCCCGCCCGTTGGGCCTATGCGCTGCTTGCGGTCATGGGAGGCTGGGTCTTGTTTCGCTCCGCCAATCTCTCCGACGCGGCGGGCTATTACGCGAGCCTCTTCGGCGGGCGCGGAGCAGCCGAGCTCAGCTTCGACATGCACGACGCGCTCAGCGAACGGGCGATTGCGACGCTGGTCATCGGTTGCGTTCTCGCGGTGGTCCCGAGATGGCTTCCGCGATGGCCGGCGCCGCTCATCCTGCGCGCGTCGGCCGACGTGACGGTGACGTTCGCGCTGCTGATTTTTTCGATGATCACCGTCGCGGCCGGGGCTTATAGCCCGTTCCTGTACTTCCGGTTCTGAGCTGGAATGCTGTCGCGCCATCGCCGATATTTCGCCATTCTGGCCTTCGCGTTGCTGGCGACGCCGCTCATCGTCGGGCTCTTCAGGCGGGACAGCCCCGAGCTCATCCTCAAGGAAGGGCGCATGCTGGCGCCCGCCCCGCAGGCGCCTCGCAGCCTCGAGGCTCTGCGCGCGTTTCCGGGCGAGGCCGACGCCTATCTCAAGGATCATTTCGGCCTCCGGCAGACGATGATTCACACCCAACGCGACCTGTCCCATCCGGTGCTCTACGGCAACGAAAAAGCCCTCATCGGCCGCGACGGCCGGATGTTCTACCTTGGCAGGGACATGGTGCGTCAGAGCGCTGGGCTTGTTCTGCGCGACCAGAAGGTCGCCGATGCGGCCGACCTGCTGGCCGAGATGCGCGGCGCGCTCAGCCGGCGTGGCGCAAGCCTGCTGGTGGCCGTGGCGCCGAATTCCTCGACCATCTATCAGGACGATCTTCCGCTTTGGGCGCAAAAGCAGGGACGGAAAACCGAGTACGACCTCTTTCTCGCCGATCTTGCGGCGCGCGGGATCAAGACGGTCGACTTGAGGCCGGTGATGGAGAACGCCCGCGCTGACCGCGAGGCCTACCTCATGCACGACACCCACTGGACCGCGCGCTCGGCGGTGCTCGCGTTCAACGCCGTCGCCGAGGCGGACGGCCATCCGGACTGGCGGCTCGATCCCGACTTGTCGATCGGGCCGCCAGCCGAGCGCAAGGGCGGGGACGTCGCGCGGATCATCGGGGTCGAGGATGAGGTCAGCGAGGCCGTCCAGGAGCTCGCGCTGCCTCCGGGAGGAAAGAGCCAGGACCTGTCGCCAGGGCCGATGCCCGATTGGGTTCTGTCGTCCGGCCGGCCTGGCCCGACGATCATGGTGATCGGCGATTCGTTCACCGCCGCCTATTTTCCGCCGATGCTCGCCCAGCATGTCGGGCGCGCCATCTGGCTCAATCATCGCGAATGCGGCTTCGACTGGAATTGGATCGACAAGCTCCAGCCGGACGAGGTGTGGTGGATGCCGACCGAGCGCTTCCTGATTTGCGACGAGGGCGTTCGGCCTCTCAACTTCGCCGGATCGGGTGAAGATCACAGTCCTGTCGTCGGCGGGACATCCCCGGATTAGAGCCCGCTGCGCTGGAATCGACGATGGCCGCCAGAGCGGTCTGTATTTGGCTAGACCGGATTGCTTTTGGGTCGACGCATTGCGTCGCTCTCACCATCGTCCTTCGCCCCGACCACCGCGCTTTGCGCGGTCCCCCTCCCCCGCTTCGCGTGGGAGGATAAGCCAGCCGCAACGGTCGAAGCCTTCGATCCTCCCATGCCGCGAAGCGGCGGGGCAGGGGGACCGTCCGAAGGACGGTGGTGGGGCGCGCCGCCAATGACTGCCGCCAGCAGTCGCTCTGGACCGCGGCCCCGAATCGCCGAAGGGTCTAATCGCTCGCGAGGTCGCGCGCCCGCGCCCTCTTGCGGGAGCGGGCGCGCCGGTCGGCCCTCCGCGCGGGACGCGATCGAGAGCGCGACCCGGCGCCGATCGGATGGTCCGGAACCGGCGTCAGTCGTTGGCGTAGAGCCGGAAGCCGCGGCGGTCTGCTTCCGGCTCCTCCGGGCCCGGGTCGTCGGGCGCCATCGACGCCGGATCGATGATGACGCCCGCGCGGGCCGCGGAAGCGGCGGCGGGACTTTGAGCCGGCGCGGCGTGGCGTTCAGGCTCGACAGCCCGCAGCGCGGGCGTGGGGGCAGGCGCAGGCGTCGGAGCCGGCGCCGCGATCTGCTCGACCACCGGCGCCGTCGGGCGCTCAGCCGCCGCGGGCGCCGCCGGAGCGGCGATGCGTTCGTCCGGCGTCCGCCAGACGAAGGCGTCGAGCGCGCCCGACGGCGAGACTGGCGCCCAACGGTCGCTGATGACCCCATCCGCCACCCAGGCCTTGTCGCGCGGGGCGCGCGCCGCGCGGCCGAGCCACTCGCGAACGGCGCCCTCATGACCGTCCGCCTCCTCGATGTCGGCCATCAGGAGGCAGACCCGCCGGGTCGGGCGCCCGCGCGGTGAATCCGACGCCAGGAGCGGGGCGATCGCGGCGCGCGCAGCGGCGCCGTCATGCGCCTCGAGCGCCGCGCGTCCCACGGTCAGGAGCGATTCGGGATCGTCGGGCGCGACCCGGGCGAGGATGCGGGCGCGGGCCAGCCGGTCCTCAGTCGAATCGCCGTGGCGGAGGCGGATGTAAGCGGCGGCGAGGTCGGGGTGGGGCGTCTGTGCGTAAGCCGCCTCGAGAATGCGGCTCGCGCGACGATAGTCGCCCGCTTGCGCCATGAGACGGCCGCAGATCGCAGCCGCGGGCACGAGCGTCGGCGCCAGCCGGCACGCCTCCTGCGCCAGCGCGAGCGCGTGCTTCGGATCGCGCTCCATCGCCGCTTCGGCCATCGCGGTCTTGATCACCGCGCGCCAGCGATTTGCCGTCGGCTTGTCGATGAGCTTCGCGGCGGCGTTGGTGTCGACGGTCGCGAGAGCGCCCGCCCAATCGCCGCGCCGCGTGCGGTCGTCGAGCACTGCCTGACCCGCCCAGGCCGCCGGCGCGCGCGCGTTGGCGCGCATCGCATATTCGAGCGCCGCCTCGTGATCGCCGGCGCGCCGCGCCTCGAGATGGAGGCCGCGCAGGCCGAGGCCGTGGGTCTCGTGATGGACGAGCATCGCGTTGTACGCCGCGACGGCGCTCTGGCTGTCGCCCGCGAGCTGCGCCGACTGCGCTTGCAGGAGCTTGGTCATCGGCTCGTGCGCGACAAGCCGGCTCGCCTCGGACGCGTGCCTCGCGGCGGCTCGGGCGTCGCCGGCGCCGACCGCGATCATGCCGCGCGAGAGCGCGAGGTATCCCTTCTCGCGCTTGTGCGCCCGCGCCGACAGCGAAACCAGCGAGGGGATGCTAAACACGAAGCGCAGGAGGGCCCATACGATCGCCAGCGCGATTGCAAGCGCCGCGACGGCCCCGAGCGCCAGCATCAGCGAGGCCTGATATTCGACCCCTCGCCAGGTCAGCGTCACGTCGCCGGGGTTGCTGGCGAGCCAGCTCAGGCCCCAGGCGGCGAGCGCCAGCGCGGCGAGGAAAATCAACAGCCGAAGCATATCGTCTCCGATTCAAATCGCCCAGGCCGCGCGCCGCAAGCCGCGCGAGCGGCCGGCCGCCGCGAAATCATGGGCGAGCGCCGCCCGCGAGCTGGCCGACCGCAGCCTCGCGGATCGACTGCAGGGCGGCGTCCGCCGCCTGGCGCGCCCGAGCCTTGACCGGCCAATCGCCCGCCGCCTGACGCGCGGCGGCCGGCAGCTTGTCGAACGCCGCGACCGCGCCGGCGATGTCGCCGCGGCGGCACTCGGCCCCGATCCGGGAGACGATCGCCTCGGGATCGTCGCCTGCGGATTCGCCGAGAACGTGCACCCGGACGAGGCCGTGGATATGGGCGAGAAGGCGATCGAGGACCCCGCCGCTTTCCGCTGGCGACGCCGCGGCCAGCACCTGCGGCGCAACCGCATCGAAGGATTCGGCCAGCGCGCTTCCGGTTGGCGCTCCGCCGGCCACCGCCTGGAGCGAGGCCAACTGAGCCGGATCGACGCCAAGGCGCTGAAGCGCCGCGGCTTCGGTTCCGAACGGCGCGCCCGCGGCGAGCTTGTCCTCGATCTCGCCGGCGATGATCGCGATCGCAGAGGAGTTGTCGGCCGGCGCGGGCTTCTCGGGGGCGACGCGGCTTTCGCTCTTCGGCGCGGCGAGCGCCGCCTCGATCTTGTCGAGCCGGGCGGCGAGCGCGGAAAGGTCGGCGTCGTTCGCCTTCGGCGCTTCGGTCTCGAGCTTGGCGACGCGCGCCGCAAGTCCTGGAATCTCGCCGCGCGCGGCATCGATGTCGGCTCGCAAGTCCTTCACCTGCGTCGTCAATTGCTGGTCGGTTTGAGCCGCTTGCTGCGCGGCTTGCGCGGCGGCGACCGCCTTGGGCCCGTTGTCGGCGTTCGCCGTTTCCAGCGCCGCGACGCGCTTATCGAGTTCGCCCGACGACCCGCCGCTGGTCTCAAGCGCGCTCACCCGCTTGTCGAGGCTCGCGATGGCCGCGCTCTCACGCTTGGCCTCCGCGTCCAGCGCCGCGTTCGCTTGCTGAACCTGCGCTCCGAGTTCGGCCAACTGGTTCGCGTGGTCCTCCACATCGGCGCCCGGCGCGAGGAGAGAATAGAAAGCGCCGACGGCCAGCGCGGAGACGACGAGCCCGGCCAACGCGCCGGCCAGGACGCCCCGGAAGCCGGCCCGCGGGGCGGGCGCCGGCCGAGGTTGAGCGGCGCTCTCGGGCGCCCCCGCGGCGGACGGCGGCGGCTCGCGTTCGTTCGGCCCGATTTCGCCGTCGATCACCCCGGGGTCGGGCCGCGCGTCGCGATTGGGCGGGACGCCTGCGGGCCGGGCTGAAACGTCCTGGGTTTCGTCGTCGACCATCGCCTCGCGCCTTCGATCTCTCGCGGCCCTATATACGGGACGCCCCAAGCGAAGGAAACCCGCCGAGACCGCGGCTGAGGGCGCGAAAAAGTCCCGCCTCGTCAGCCGTTTCGGCGATCGCGATGCCGGCCGCGCCGGCTGCGTCGAGCGGTTCGGCGACGTCGCGCGACAGGCAGACATGCACGAGCCCGAGAAAGCGCGCCTCAGCGCCCGAAACTTTCGCTAGCGCCGCCGCAAGCCCGGCCGAGCGGCGCGAATAATGCAGCGCCGCGACGCAGGACGCGAGCGCGCGCGTCTCCGCCGGGCTCCAGGCCTCGCGCGCCTCGGCTGCATAGGCTTCGACGATCTCCAGCGCGAAAGCGCTTTCGAGCGCCGCCTCGATTGTCCCCTTCCGGTCGCGCCCGGCGAGGTAGAGCACGCTCGCGCCCGGCCTGAGCGCGCGGTTCAGCGTCTCGATCAGTTTGGCGGCGTCGGGCGCCGGCGTGGAGGCGAGCCGCCAACCGCGCGCTTTAGCGGCGCGCGCAGTGCGGGCGCCGACGACATAAAGGGGCGGCGACGTATCGCTTGGCCCGTCGCCCAGAAACGCCTTGCCGCTGGTCGCGACAACCGCGTCATAGCGCGATCGGCTCGGCCGGATGGCCTGAGCCTTGATCTCGATCGCCGGCAGGCAGGCGACGGAAAAGCCGAGCCGTCGCAGCCGCGCCGCGCTCGCCATCGCGTCCTCGCGGGCGCGAAACAACGCGACCCTGGCGGTCATATCGCCTCTTTGTCCGTGTGCGCCGCGTTATAGCCCTCGCCGACGCTTTGAGGACGCCCGAGGCGGCTCCGGCGGAGCGGCGGCGCGAATCTGCTCGAAGACCGGCTCGCCGAGCCATGGGCGTCTTGATGGCTCAGCCCTCGCCGGCGCCGGTCATCGGTAGAGTCGAAGTGTGGCGCGGTGACGTTAGGCCGAGCATGTCTGTTTCCGCCCCTTTCGTCTGGCGGTGCCTT